>Ga0196960_10000597_pt1 | contig 11684 bp, 8 predicted proteins | sample S3v_5metaG_FD_183187 | JGI IMG/M metagenome (GOLD analysis project Ga0196960, IMG submission 183187) | Soil microbial communities from Anza Borrego desert, Southern California, United States - S3+v_5 | ecosystem: Environmental > Terrestrial > Soil > Desert | place: USA: California | collected... | reverse complement strand
GCGGGGTCCGGCAGCGGGGCAGGGGGAGTGCGGTTCCGGAACCCCGGGCAGAACCGCCGCGCCCGGCGCAGGGGGCCCCGGCGGCCGTGGTACCAGGCCGCCGCGCCCGGCATGGTGGCCCGCGGCGGTGCTCGTCCAGGCATCCATGACGTTGCTTCAGCTCTTCGGAGGCCTGTGGCTGCTCGGCCAGATCGTGGGCGTGCTCGAACCCGGCCTGATCGTCCCTGCTCTGCTCATGCTGGCCGGAGTGGCCGGCGGGCCGCTCGTCGAGTGGTCGTGCGCTGCTGCGGCACGAGGGCCCGCGCGCCGGTACGGCCAGGAGGCGGAACGGCGGCTCCGCGAGGCCGCGGCCGGCTGCGGCAGGGCCAGGGTCCTCGATCCGGTGGCTGCGGAACTGGCGCGCTACCGCGAGGTGCGGGAGCGGTATGCGGCGGTGACGGAGTTGTCCACAACCGGCGGGTGATCCACAGGCCCCGGCAGGATTCCCGGTTTCCGTCCAGCATGGTCCCAGTGGATCGGACGGACGCACCGGACCGCACGTCGTCGCACCGCATCGGTGCAGGGCGGGCAGCGGGACGGAAAGCGGACGGGATCCGGACGGAATGCGGCAGGGAATCGGGGGACGGGAAATGAACGAGACCTTGGTGACGCTGGTGGGAAACGCCGCGACGCCGGTGGACTTCCGGGAGACGGCGACAGGATCGACGGCGCGATTCCGGTTGGCGGTGACACCTCGGCGATGGGACCGGGAGCAGCAGATCTGGGCGGACGGCCGCACCGGTTTCTACACGGTGTGGGCACGACGGACACTCGCGGCGAACCTGTCCGGTTCGGTATCGGTCGGTGAGCCGCTCGTCGTGCACGGCCGGCTGAAGGTGCGCGAGGAGGAGCGCGAAGGGGTGTGGAAGACCTCCGTGGACATCGAGGCCCTGGCGGTGGGACACGACCTGACCAGGGGAACGGCCGCGTTCCGGCGGGTGGTCAGAGGTGATCCGGCACTGACGGCACCTACGCGTCGTCAGAAACCGGCCACAGAAATGGCATCGATGTCCTGAAGAGGAGGGGGCGCGCCGAACAGGGCTATAACGATTATGAGTCGGAATGGTTGTCTGACGGTATGACGGGGGAATCCTCTTCGCTCGCTCCTTACGATTCCCCCGTACCCATGCGGCACTTGAGTTTGCTGGCGAGACACCTCCCACACGCGCATCATGCGTGAGGTCTCGCCCGGAGGGGAATTCTGTGTTTTCTGTGTCTTCAGCGTCCACTTCGTCGTCGACGGCGGCGACGGGGGGCTCCCCAGGGGGCCGGAGCCGGAGCGGAAACGGGCGGTACGGCCAGGAGCCCGCCGGGAACGGCCGGGGCCGTGGTCTCGTCAGAGCGGCAGCGGCGCTGCTGGCCGGCGGACTGGTCGCCGCAGGGACCCTCGTCGGCGCGACGTCGGCGGCCGCGGACGAGACCGGCCTGCACCAGGGCGGGGCGACCGCCGTGCTGGACGGACTGAAGACCTATGACAGCGCCGTGCTCCGCACCGCCGGCGAGGGCGGCGAGGCGGACACGACGCAGGAGCTTCCCGCCGGCCTGTTCGAGCTGGACGTCGAAGGTGGCGGCCAGCTGAAGACGTATTGCATCGACATCCACAACCCCACCCAGGACCGGGCGAAGTACCTGGAGACCCCCTGGGACCAGACCTCGCTCGGCGCCAACGGGAGCGCCGGCAAGATCCGCTGGATCCTGCAGCACTCGTACCCGCAGGTCGACGACCTCGCAGAGCTCGCCGACGAGGCCGGCACCGGGCCGCTCACCCCGAAGACGGCGGCCGCGGGCACCCAGGTCGCGATCTGGCGCTTCTCGGACAAGGCCGATGTCGAGGCCAAGGACGCGCACGCGGAGAAGCTGGCCGACTGGCTCGAGAAGACGGCGCAGAGCGTCGCGGAGCCCAAGGCCTCCGTGGCCCTGGAGCCCGCCGCGGTCTCCGGCAAGGCCGGTGAGCGGGTCGGCCCGGTCACCGTCCGTACCGACGCCGGCCAGGTCTCCGTGACCCCGCCCGCCGACGCCGCCGCAGGCGGGGTGAAGGTCACCGACAAGGACGGCAAGCCCGTCACCGAGGCGACCGACGGCTCCGGCCTCTACTTCGACATCCCCGAGGGCGCTGCGGACGGCTCGGCCTCGCTGACCGTCCAGGCCACCACGTCCGTGCCCGTGGGCCGGGTCTTCGCCGGGCTGACCAAGAGCCAGACCATGATCCTCGCTGGCTCCAGCGAGTCCACGGTCAGCGCGACGGCGAGCGCCACCTGGGCGGAGAAGGGCGCGGTGCCCGCGCTCACCGCGCGGAAGAACTGCGCCAAGGGCGGCGTGGACATCACGGCGGGCAACGAGGGCGACGAGGCGTTCACCTTCGAGCTGGCCGGCACCGAGCACACCATCGCGGCCGGTGAGACCCGCACGGTGACGATCCCGGTCGCCGAGGACCAGGCGTACGACTTCACGATCACCGTCCCCGGCGGCTTCAGCAAGAACTTCAGGGGCGTGCTGGACTGCGCGACCGCCGGCGCCCCCGCTCCGGGCGACGACATCACCACCCAGAGCGGCGCCGAGCCCGTGCCCGCCGGGACCGGCATCGGCACCGCGGGTGCCGAGGGTGACCTCGCCGCGACCGGCGGTTCCAGCGCCACCCCGGTCATCGCGGGTGTCGCCATCGCCCTCGTCGTCCTCGGCGGCGGCGCGGTCTTCCTGCTCCGCCGGAAGAAGCCGCAGGGCAGCGGTGAGTGACTGAGCACGGGCGCAGCGGGAAGGCGCCGGTGAAAGGCCTGGTACGGACCCCCGTGCCAGGCCTTTCGCGTCACCGGGCCGTGCCCGGCGGCCCGGACGGACGGTGCCGGGACCGTTCCGGGGGCCGGACTGGTTTCCGTCCGGGCGCGTGCGTCAGGCAAGATGGGTGTATCTGCCCACACCTCTATTGCTGCCGGACGGTTTCTCTTGGCTGAGTTCATCTACACCATGCGCAAGACGCGCAAGGCGCACGGCGACAAGGTGATTCTCGATGACGTCACCCTGAACTTCCTGCCCGGCGCGAAGATCGGTGTCGTGGGGCCCAACGGTGCCGGTAAGTCCACGGTGCTGAAGATCATGGCGGGCCTGGAGCAGCCGTCCAACGGCGACGCCTTCCTGTCGCCCGGGTTCAGCGTCGGCATCCTCATGCAGGAGCCGGAACTCGACGAGAGCAAGACCGTCCTGGAGAACGTCCAGGACGGCGCCGCCGAGATCATGGGCAAGCTCAAGCGCTTCAACGAGGTCGCCGAGCTCATGGCGACCGACTACTCCGACGCGCTCATGGACGAGATGGGCAAGCTCCAGGAGGACCTGGACCACGCGAACGCGTGGGACCTCGACGCCCAGCTGGAGCAGGCCATGGACGCCCTGGGCTGCCCGCCCGGCGACTGGCCCGTGGTGAACCTCTCCGGTGGCGAGAAGCGCCGCGTGGCGCTCTGCAAGCTCCTCATCGAGGCCCCGGACCTGCTCCTCCTCGACGAGCCCACCAACCACCTCGACGCCGAGTCGGTGAACTGGCTGGAGCAGCACCTCTCGAAGTACGCGGGCGCCGTCGTCGCCGTCACGCACGACCGGTACTTCCTGAACAACGTCGCCGAGTGGATCCTCGAACTCGACCGGGGCCGCGCGCTGCCCTACGAGGGCAACTACTCCACCTACCTCGACAAGAAGGCCGCCCGCCTCAAGGTCGAGGGCCGCAAGGACGAGAAGCGCGCCAAGCGGCTCAAGGAAGAGCTGGAGTGGGTCCGCTCCAACGCCAAGGGCCGTCAGACCAAGTCCAAGGCGCGTCTCGCCCGGTACGAGGAGATGGCGGCCGAGGCGGACAAGATGCGGAAGCTGGACTTCGAGGAGATCCAGATCCCGCCGGGCCCGCGGCTCGGTTCCATCGTCGTCGAGGTCGAGAACCTCTCGAAGGCCTTCGGCGACAAGGTCCTCATCGACGACCTGTCGTTCACGCTGCCGCGCAACGGCATCGTCGGCGTCATCGGTCCGAACGGCGCGGGCAAGACCACGCTGTTCAAGATGATCCAGGGCCTGGAGACCCCCGACTCCGGCGCCATCAAGGTCGGCGACACGGTCAAGATCTCCTACGTCGACCAGTCCCGCGCCAACATCGACCCGAAGAAGACCCTCTGGGCCGTCGTGTCGGACGAGCTGGACTACATCAACGTCGGCCAGGTCGAGATGCCCTCGCGGGCGTACGTCTCCGCGTTCGGCTTCAAGGGCCCGGACCAGCAGAAGCCGGCCGGCGTCCTGTCCGGTGGTGAGCGCAACCGCCTCAACCTGGCGCTGACGCTCAAGGAGGGCGGCAACCTGCTGCTCCTCGACGAGCCCACCAACGACCTCGACGTCGAGACCCTGTCCTCGCTCGAGAACGCGCTGCTGGAGTTCCCCGGAGCCGCTGTGGTCATCTCCCACGACCGCTGGTTCCTGGACCGCGTCGCCACGCACATCCTGGCGTACGAGGGCGACTCCAAGTGGTACTGGTTCGAGGGCAACTTCGAGTCGTACGAGAAGAACAAGATCGAGCGCCTCGGCGCGGACGCGGCCCGCCCGCACCGTGCCACGTACAAGAAGCTCACGCGAGGCTGATCGACTTGGCCCGTCACATCTACAGCTGCCCGCTGCGCTGGTCGGACATGGATGCCTTCGGCCACGTGAACAACGTGGTCTTCCTCCGCTACCTGGAGGAGGCGCGCATCGACTTCATGTTCCGGCTGGCGCCGGGGGACGGTTCGCCGTCCTTCTCCGGCGGTTCCGTCGTGGCCCGGCACGAGATCGACTACGTGCGGCCGCTGGTCCACCGGCACGCGCCGGTGACCATCGAGTCATGGGTCACGAAGATCACCGCGGCGTCGCTGACGATCGCCTACGAGGTCAAGGACCCCGAGCAGGTGTACGTACGGGCATCGACGATCGTCGTGCCCTACAACCTGGCCGAGGAGCGGCCCCGGCGGATCACCGCCGAGGAGAAGCTCTTCCTGCAGGAGTACCTCGACCAGGAGCCCGCCGTCGCATGACAGTGCCCGTACGGTCGCTGCGGTTCGCCGACGCGAGGGAGGCCGCGGATCTCGCCGCCTTCCTCGGCCGGCTGCTGCACTACGACCGGGCCGCCGCCGTCCGCCTCCAGGCGGGCGGCGGCGCGCTGGCCGTCTTCGGCAGGCCGCCGTCGTTCGAGGTCCTCGCGATCCGGACGGTCCGGCTGGCCGGGTCCCACACCTTCGACGTCACGGTCTCGGCCGGTGAACTCCTCGAAGCGCTGAACACGGACGGGGACGACGCGGCGGCCGGCCTGAGCGCCCTGCCGACGCCCGTCACCGGGCCGCCGTGGGCCGGCCTGCTGCCGCCGCGCGGCGGCTGGCAGGAGCGCCCCGGACTGCCGGGCCCCGTCGACCTGTGCACCGGGCTCGCCGATGCCGTGGCCGAATTCCGGGCCCGCGACGCGGCACTGCCCGAGGACCGGCGTACCCGGGCGGAACGCGACCTGATCGGCCGCGACATCTGGTCCCGGACGGTCGGCGGCACGGGGCTCCCGCTGCGTGCCGTGCACGCCGCCCAGTCCCTGGGCTTCCTGCGCCCGGCCCCCGGCTTCCCCGTCGCGCTGCTCGCGGCCGGTGCCTGGCTGCGGCTGCGCACGCCGTTCGGCTCGATCGCCCTGCGCGGTCCGGGGGGCGGCCTCGGCACGCTCGCCGTGACGGTCGGCACCGCCTGAAGACCTCGTCGAGGAGCGTCCGAAGACCTCTTGGCGAGGCGTTCGAAGGCCTTTTCGTAGGGCGCCCGGAGGCCTCTTCGAGGGGTGTGCGGAGGCCTCTTCGAGGGGGGCCTACTCCTTCGGCGCGTCCGGCCACACCCCGATGTGGTCCCGCTCCAGCTCCAGCATCACCCGGTGCTCCATCCCCAGCGCCTCGGTGTAGTCCGCGGGCAGTTGCAGCCGGCCCGCCCGGTCGAGCATCGCGTACTCCCGCGCCACCTGGGACTCCTGCCCCGTCGCGGCGTCCACCTCGGTGCGCCGCAGCACCTCGGACGACGTACGGCCGTCGCGGATCGCGACCGTGCGGCGCACCTCGTCCGCCACCGCCTGGTCGTGGGTGACGATCACGATCGTCGTGCCGAGTTCCTCGTTGGCACGGCGGAACGCGGCGAACACCTGCTCACCGGTCGCAGAGTCCAGCTCACCGGTCGGCTCGTCGGCGAGCAGCACCGAAGGCATGTTCGCCAGGGCCACCGCGATCGCCACCCGCTGCTGCTGGCCGCCGGACATCTGGGCGGGACGGCGGTCGCGGCAGTCCGCGACCTCCAGCATCTCCAGCAACGACTCGGCCCGTGCGGCCCGTTCGCGCTTCCGGCCGCCGCGCAGCTGCATGGGGAGCGTGACGTTCTGTACGGCGGTCAGGTACGACAGCAGATTGCGGGAGGTCTGCTGCCACACGAAGCCGACGATGTCGCGGCGGTAGCGCAGCCGCTCCTTCTGCCCCATCGCCAGCAGGTCGCAGCCCGCCACCTTCGCCGACCCGGCCGTGGGGACGTCCAGGCCGGCCAGGATGTTCATCAGGGTCGACTTCCCGCTGCCCGACGCACCGACCAGAGCCATCAGCTCACCCCGGGCGACCAGCAGGTCGAGCCCTTGGAGCGCCTGTACCTCCACCCCGTCCGCGGAGAAGACGCGCACCAGCCGGTCGCAGGCGATCAGGGCGTCATGCCCGTACGACGGCCGGTCCCGGCGTGCGGCGGCCCGCTGTTCGAGTTCCGCCAGGGTGGTCTGTGTCGACGATGTCACCGGGTGTCTCCTGCCCTGAGTTCCTTGATCGATCCACGACGGCTCGCCCACCACGCCTGGACACCGGCCACGGCGGCGGCGAGGAGGACCACACCGGCCGCCGGGAGGACCAGCGACCGGATGTCGGCACGCAACGAAGCGGTGTGCGGTGCCGAGGGGTCACCGCCGGCCAGTGCCAGCGCGCCCAGGTCGATACCGGGCGCCAGCAGGGCGATGGTCGCCCAGCCGACGAGGAGCCCGCCGAACGCGGCCATCAGCGCCTGCGGCATCGCCTCGCACGCGAGCAGCCGCCGTCCCTGGCGGGTGGTGAGCCCCATGGTGCGCAGCCGGGCCAGGAGCGTGGTGCGCTCCGGTGCGGTCTGCAGCAGGGAGAGAAGCACGGCGAGCAGCGCGTAACCGGCGCCCGCCACGACGGCCGCCCCGTAGATCCCTTCGGCACCCGTCTGCATCGGGGTGTCCACGAACCTCTCGCGCTCCGCGGTCCGCAGCCGCACCCCGAACCCCGGCCCCGCCTCACGCGCGGCGGCCCGCAGCTCCTGCCCGTCGAGCGAGGATCCGGTGACCAGCAGTGTCGTGGGATCCCCGGGCGCGAGCCCTTTCGCGTCGACGACCAGGAACTCCGCATCGCTCACCGCGGAGGTGCGCGAGATCACCCCGGCCACCCGCACCGTGAGGTCCCCCGCCTGCGACCGGACGGTGCGGGGCCGCTCACCGAGCTGCTCCGCGAGGGCGGGCGACACGATCGCGGGAAGCACCCCGTCCCGCCCCGGCCCGCTCCTCAGCGGGGCCGTGGGGAAGGCCGGCAGCCCGGTGCCGCGCGCCAGTCGTGCGTACGACTCCGGCTCGACGCCCAGCAGGGTCGCGCGCTTCGTGTCCGACCTGGTGTCCCGGGCGGACGCCAGCGGGGTCCCGTACTCGATGCGCACGGGTGTGACGTCCTGGACGCCGTCCACCGCCCGCACCCGGCGGACGGTGCCCTCCGGCACCGGGGAGAGCCCGCCCTCCCCGCTGATCCGGGCGTCCGCGCCGACGGCCCGCAGCGCCGCGTCGTCGCGGGCGTCCGCGACCCCCGCGAGGACCGAGCCGCCGAACGCCGCCGTGGTCAGCGCGATCAGCAGGGCCAGCAGGGGCAGCGTGCCGCTCGACGAGGCCCGGCCCGCCCGGGCCAGCGACAGGAAGCCGACCGCCCCCCGCAGCCGCGCCACGGGCCGGGCCGCCAGCCGCAGGGGCAGCGGATACAGCCGTACGAGCACGAGCGCGGCGATCAGCCCCACCAGGACGGGCGCGGCACTGACCAGCAGATCGACGCCCGAGCCCGACGACGTACCCCGGCGGCGCAGCGCCGCGACCGCGCCGGCCGCGAGGACCAGCACGGTCAGCTCGACGACCGTACGGCGCCTGCTGGGCCTGGAGTCCGCCAGGTCGTCGCGGGCGCCGTGCAGCAGTGGCCTGCGGTGCTGCACGGCCGTACGGAGGGGCAGTGCCGCGCAGACGAGCACCGCGACGGCGGCGGCACCGGCCAGGGCGGGCAGCAACCGGGCCTCGCGGACGAGCAGCACGGCCGGCAGCAGACCGAGCGCCGCCGCGGGCAGCACGGCCACCGCCGTCTCTGCCAGCAGCCGCCCGCCGATGCCCCGCAGCGAGCCTCCGCGGGCACGCAGCAGGGCCAGCTCCTGGTGACGGCGGGCGCTGATCAGCCCGCCCGTCATCAGGAGGACGACGGCGGCGACCGCCCCGATCCCGACCGCTGCGACCGTGACGACGGGGGCGATGGCGGTGCGCATCGCCGTGTAGGCGCCGAGGATCGCGTCCAGGTGCGTGGTGACCGTCGTGTTGGGCCCCACTGCGGCACGCAGCTTCAGCAGCCCGGGGCCGTTCTCCAGCGTGGCGACGGCGTCCCGCAGCCGGGGGGCGTCGGCCGCGGTGAGGCCGGTGGCGTCCGGAGCGAGGCGCCAGTACAGCTCGGGCTCACCCGTCGTGTCCAGCAGCGCCGGCCCGGTGTCCTCCGCCAGGAGCAGGGTCGCCGTCCAGTAGAGGACCGGCGTCGGGGAACCCGGGTCCTGGATCAGCGACGGGGCGCGGTAGAGGGGATCGACCGCCCAGTAGCCGCTCTCCGGGTGCAGCGGTCTCACCAGGCCCGTGATCCGCACGGTCAGCGGCTTCCCGCTCTGGGTGGGCACCGCGAGCGTGGAACCCGGCTTCATCCTCAGCTCCGCCGCGGTCTCCTCGGTGACGGCCGCCTCCACCTCGCCGGTGCCGGCGGCCCCCTCGCCGCGCGCGACGGGCCAGCGGCCCGCAGCCAGCCTGCTGTGTTCGCCGAGCGCCGACGGGACGGCGTAATGCAGCTGCGGGGGCATCGCGTCGGGACGGGGCAGCCAGGGCTCCTGGGCGACGATCGGCTTCGTCGTGTGCACCCCGTAGGAGGAGAGCCGCGGATCCGTGCGCAGAGGTGCGGGAAGCGCCTTCACCAGCGTGCGGTCGCCGCCGGCCAGTGACTCCTCCCTCATGGCCTGCTCCCGCACCGGACGCGGCGCGGCGAGGGAGGGCGGCGGCGTCGTCACTTCGAGGACGCTCTGCCCGGGAGGGGCGGTCGTGATGTCGTGGCGCAGCGCCTTCGCCCCGTACGCGTCCACGGCCCGCGGGAACGCGGCGGCGAGGAAGGCGGTCAGGAACACCAGGACCGCGAGGGCGGCACAGACGCCGGGGGCGGTGCGCAGCCTCGTACGCACCCAGGGGGCGCAGGCGGGGAGCTCGGCGGCACGCATGTCAGTTGTCCCCCTGGTGGCGCAGCGACACCGCAGGATCGGTGCGGCGCAGCGCGATCACGGCGACGATCAGCAGCGGCAGTGCGGCGACCGAGGCGAGCAGGACCGCGACCTGCCCGGCCGGAAGCAGCACCAGCACGTCCGGCACGGGCCTGGCGGCCTGCCCGGTCAGCACGACGAGCGGCACGACGGCCCGGGTGAGCACCACCCCGAGGGCGAGCCCGATCAGCAGGGCCAGGGTGATCAGTACGCCCTGTTCCGCGGCCATCATCCGGGCCAGCCGGCGACGGGGAGCGCCCAGGGCCCGCAGTACGGCGAACCCGGCGGCCCGTTCGCGCTGCGAGCCGACGAGCCCGACGGCGAATCCGACCGCTGCCAGGGCGGCTGCCACCACGGCGGCAGCCGACAGCGCGGACTGCGGCCCCGCCCCCAGCGGGTCGTCCGCCAGCTCCCGGGCCACCTCGTCACGCACCCGCACCTGCGCCGGATCGGTCCCGGGCAGGGCGCGCAGCCCGGCCGCCACCTCCGGGCCGTCACCGGGCGCGGCGCTCAGCCACCACTCGGTGGGTGCGAGGGTGGCCCCCGGCCGGTGGGCGAGCACCTGCGACACCGCCCTGAGATCCAGCAGCAGGCTGCCGCCCGGCAGCGTGGACGACTCCTCCGGGGTGCCCTCGGGCGTACCGGAGGCCGCCCCGGGACCGGTGGTCGGGAGCTGCCGCACCGACTTCACCAGAGTCACCCGGACCGTGCTGCCCGCCAGCGTGAGATCGATCTCCTGGCCCGGCTCCGCCCCCGCATACCTCAGATACGTGTCGGTGGCCACGGCCTTCAGCGCCGGGGCCGCCGGGCGGGCCGCGGTCACGCGGAGCGTGCTGACAGGGTCGCCGAGGAAGACGCCGCCGGCGCGGATGTGTCCGGTCCCGTACCGGAAGGCCGGAGAGGCACCCGCCCCCGTCACCGCCTCCGGTGTGCGGCCGGCCTGTTCCTCCCCGGCCCCCGCCATGGTCACCCCCGCCTGCCAGCGCACCCCCTTCGAGGCGTCGGCAGGCTGCTCACCGCCGCCTGCGGTGAGTGCCCTGAGCCCGGTCACGGCCACCAGACGTGTCTCGGCGCGGCCCTCGGGCACGTCGCTGTCGAGCTCGAAGCCCGTCACCGCCGGCCCGCCCGACGCCGACACGGGGACGGACACGGCGTGCGCGCGGCCGTCGACGGGGACGGTGCCCGCCCCGACCCGGTACCCGATGCCGTAACGGTCCTCCAGCAGCACACTGACCAGTGCGGTCGCACCGGACGGGGACTTCCCGCCGGGCGCCGAGGTGTCACGGACCCGCAGATCGAACAGCACCCGCTCACTGCCCTCGGGCAGCAGCACCCCGGTCCGCGCGGTCCTCGGCGGTGCGATCGCGTCGAACAGCTCCTGCGGCGGTGTACCGGACAGGTCCTCGCGCATCAGCATCCCTTCGTCCGCGTGCGCGGTGTCCAGGGCGAGCACCTCGGCCGTCCGCCCGCCGGAGAGACCGGCTGTCGTGCGGAACGCCGGAGCCGCCCCCCGCACACCCGGCAGGTCCGTGTAGGCGGTGGCCTTCGCCGGGTCGCCGGACAGCGTCCCGACCACGCGCACCGACGCGCCCGACCTGAAGTCGGCCTGGTCGCGCTGCGAACGGTCCCATGACGCACTCTGGCCGATGGCGAGCATGCCCATCGCGACCGACAGGACCAGCAGCAGCACCGGGCCCGCCCCCCGCAGCGGCCGCCGGCTGAACTGCCAGCCCGCCAGGGCGGCGGACAGACCGCGGCCGGCTGCCGCCCGTCGCTCGGCGAGCCGGGCGGCCGGGGGGAGCAGGCGCAGGATCAGGACGGTGCCCGCGAGCAGGGCCAGCGCGGGGGCGGCGACGAGCAGCGGATCGATGCCCAGCTCACCCTCCCGGTCGCCGCTGAGCGCACCGCTGCCGGATGTCCCGGTCTGCCGGTCCAGCTGCCAGTACGCCACCCCGGCGATCAGCAGCAGCCCGATGTCGGCGCCCGCCCGCACCGGAGCGGGCAGCGCGGCGGTCCGTGCGCCCCGGCGTCCCGCACCCGCTGCCAGGGCG
>Ga0196960_10000596_pt1 | contig 11693 bp, 8 predicted proteins | sample S3v_5metaG_FD_183187 | JGI IMG/M metagenome (GOLD analysis project Ga0196960, IMG submission 183187) | Soil microbial communities from Anza Borrego desert, Southern California, United States - S3+v_5 | ecosystem: Environmental > Terrestrial > Soil > Desert | place: USA: California | collected... | reverse complement strand
CGGGGCCGCCTGGGCCGCTGCCCGGCCGCACCGGTCCGCCAGCCACTGCGCGGCCCAGGGGGGCGGCTCCTGGTCCTGCTCAAGCATCGGGGCGCCGGAGGCGACGAGGAGCGACAGCCCCAGGACATGCGCGCAAGGGGGCCTCTCGGAAGTACAACTGCAGCTGTACGCGGGCCCGTTCGCGTCGATCAGCGTACGGTGCGGTGCGTTGCCGCCATCCGTGCACAGCCCCCATGCGATACCCGCACCGCCGTGACCCGCACCTGACCACGCGCGCTCCGAACCGAGCGCGCGGCCGCTCGCGCGTGACTTGTCGTCAGGAGCGAGGCCCAGCACCCGCTCCATCGCCCGGCGTGCCGCCTGGTCGGCGGAGCGGCGGGCTTCTTCCCCGTGGGACAGCACCATGGGACCGACGGTAAGGCGTGCCACTGACAATCGGCTTCGGCTGCCGATTCCGCCCGTTCCGTACTGCCTTGACCGCTTCGCTTCCGTGCGCTTTTCTGCGAAGCGGAGAGTTCTGCGAAGCAGAGCATTCGGCGAACAGAACCGGGGGGTTTCCATGAACCGCATCACGAGCACCACCCGCACCATCCGTGCCGCCGTGGCGGCATCGGCCGTCTGCGCCCTCGCACTCGGCCTCGGTGCCTGCTCAGACGAGGCTGTCGACGCCGTCGACAGGGCCACGGACGAGACGTACGAGGTGACCTACGAAGTCACCGGTACGAGCGCCGACGAGATCCAGTTCCACGGGGGCGGGGGCAAGGCCATGGAGCCCGAGATCGAGTCGGTCGAGTCGCCCGCGCTGCCCTGGAGGAAGACCGTCACCCTGCGCGGAATCATGCCGCCGGCGGTCATGCCGGTCGCACCGGACGCGGGTGCGGCTGACCTCGCCTGCACCATCACGTACAAGGGTGAGGTCATCGAGGAGGTGAAGGGCGAGAAGCTCCTCACGAGCGGCGGATGCGTCGCGGTCTCGCCCGTCACGGGCTGACTTCCCGTCCGGTCCCCCGATCGGCCCCGGCCATGTGCCGGGACCGATTGTCAGTGCCATGGTGCACGGTGGAAACCGCATCGGATCGACCGATCCGGAGGGGGATCCATGACCGTGCCCGTACAGACCGACGCAGTCGGCGGCGAAGCCCTGAGGCCGCACGCCGAGCATGCCTTCGCCGACGAGCTCAAGGCGCTCGCCGCCGCTGACGACCGTCCCAGGCCCGCCCGTTGGAAGCTCTCACCATGGGCCGTCTCCACCTATCTGCTCGGTGGCACGCTCCCGGACGGCACGCTGATCACACCGAAGTATGTGGGCCCGCGCCGCCTCGTCGAAGTCGCTGTCACCACGCTCGCCACCGACCGGGCCCTGCTGCTCCTCGGCGTTCCGGGGACCGCCAAGACGTGGGTGTCCGAACACCTCGCCGCGGCCGTCAGCGGGGACTCGACCCTGCTCGTCCAGGGAACAGCGGGTACCCCCGAGGAAGCCGTCCGCTACGGGTGGAACTACGCGCAGCTGCTGGCCCACGGACCCAGTCGCGACGCGTTGGTGCCGAGCCCTGTCATGCGGGCCATGGCCGAGGGCATGACCGCCCGTGTGGAGGAACTCACCCGTATTCCCGCCGATGTGCAGGACGCGCTCATCACGATCCTGTCGGAGAAGACACTTCCCGTCCCGGAGCTGGGGCAAGAGGTGCAGGCGGTGCGGGGGTTCAACCTCGTCGCCACGGCGAACGACCGCGACCGCGGGGTCAACGAGCTCTCCGGCGCACTGCGCCGCCGGTTCAACACCGTCGTGCTGCCGCTGCCCGCGACATCTGAGGCAGAGGTGGACATCGTGTCCCGGCGGGTGGCCCAGATCGGGCATTCGCTCGATCTGCCCCCGGCTCCCGACGGCATGGCCGAGATCCGGCGCGTCGTCACGGTCTTCCGTGAACTGCGCGACGGCCTCACCACGGACGGCCGCACCAAGATCAAGTCGCCGTCCGGGACGCTGTCCACGGCCGAGGCCATCTCCGTCATCACCGAAGGCCTCGCGCTCGCCGCTCACTTCGGCGACGGAGTCCTGCGGCCGGGGGACGTGGCGGCAGGCATCCGCGGGGCAGTGGTCCGTGACCCCACGGCCGACCGCGTGGTCTGGCAGGAGTACGTGGAGACCGTCGTCAGGGAGCGGGACGGCTGGAAGGACTTCTACCGCGCCTGCCGTGAGGCCGCCGAATGACTCCCCGCGCCGGAGGCACCACTGCTCCCGGAGGGCCGCTGCTGCTGGGGGTGCGCCACCACGGTCCGGGCTCCGCCCGTGCGGTCCTGGCCGCCCTGGAATCCGCACGGCCGAGTGCCGTGCTCGTCGAAGGGCCGCCCGAGGGCGATGGGCTGCTGTCGCTTGCCGCGCACAGCCGGATGCGTCCGCCGGTCGCGCTGCTCGCCCACGCCGTGGACGACCCGGGGCGCGCCGCGTTCTGGCCGCTGGCCGGCTTCTCGCCCGAGTGGGTGGCGATCCGCTGGGCATCGGCGCACGGGGTCCCCGTGCGCTTCGTCGACCTGCCCGCCGCGCACTCACTGGCGCTGGCGGAGCAGCGGGAGGGCGCACCGGAGGGCGTCCGGGCCATCGATCCGATCGGGATCCTCGCCGGGGCCGCGGGGTACGACGACCCCGAGCGCTGGTGGGAGGACGTCGTCGAACACCGTGCGGCGGACGGGCGGCCGGCAGACCCGCTCGCCCCCTTCGCCGCGCTCGCCGAGGCGATGACGGCGCTGCGCGAGGCGTACGGGGACGGCGGACATCCGCAGGACGCGGTGCGGGAAGCCTGTATGCGCCTCCGGATGCGCACGGCCCGTAAGGAGTTCGGCGACGGCATCGCCGTGGTCTGCGGCGCGTGGCACGTGCCCGCGCTCACGGCGAGGAGGACGGTCGCCGCCGACCGGGCGCTCCTCAAGGGGATGCCCAAGGTGAGGACGGAGCTGACCTGGGTGCCCTGGACCCATCGCAGGCTCGCCCGGTACAGCGGATACGGCGCGGGGATCGAGTCGCCCGGCTGGTACGAGCACCTCTTCGGCGCCCCCGACCGGCCCGTCGAGCGCTGGATGACGAAGGTGGCCGGCCTTCTGCGCGGCACGGACAGGACCGTGTCCTCCGCGGATGTCATCGAGGCCGTCAGGCTGGCAGGGACGCTGGCCGCCCTGCGCGGCCGCCCGGCGGTCGGCCTGGACGAAGCCACCGACGCGGTCAGGGCCGTCATGTGCGAGGGGTCCGATGTGCCGCTCGCCCTGGTGCGGGACCGGCTCGTCGTCGGCGAGGTCCTCGGTGAGGTCCCGGACACCGCCCCGGCCGTCCCCCTCCAGCGTGATCTGGACAAGCAGCAGCGCACGCTGCGGCTCAGGCCCGAGGCGGAGAGGCGCGAGCTGGAGCTCGATCTGCGCAAGGACACCGACGCCGCCCGCAGCAGACTGCTGCACCGGCTGCGGCTCATCGGAGTGCACTGGGGCGAACCCGCAGCGGGCCGGGGCAGCACGGGCACGTTCCGCGAGAGCTGGCGGCTGCACTGGGAGCCCGAACTCTTCGTCCGGATCGCCGAGGCCGGGGTGTGGGGCACCACCGTGCTCGGCGCCGCGACCGCCAGGGCCGAGGCGGACGCCGTTTCGGCGGCGTCGCTCGCCGGGGTCACCGCGCTGGCCGAGCAGTGCCTCCTGGCCGGCCTGCCGGAAACCCTGCCCGTCGTGATGAGGGCCCTCGCCGACCGGGCCGCCCTCGACGCGGACGTCGGACACCTGGCCGACGCGCTGCCCGCCCTGGCCCGCTCCCTGCGGTACGGGGACGTACGGTCCACCGACACCGCGGCCCTGGGAGAGGTGGCCGTCGGCCTCGCCGAGCGCGTCTGCGTAGGTCTGCCGTCCGCCTGCACCGGCCTCGACGCGGACGCCGCCGATGAGGCGCGGCGCCGGGTGGACGGCGTGCACACCGCGATCGGACTGCTCGCCGGGGCCGTTCGGGCAGGCGGACTGCCCGAGCGGTGGGCCGGGGTCCTGCACAGGCTGTCCGTCAGGGACGCGGTCGCCGGTGTGATCCGGGGGCGTGCCACGCGACTGCTCCTGGACGACGGGCGGCTGGCCGGAAGCGAGGCCGCGCGCCTGATGGGACTGGCACTCTCGCCCGGCACCGCACCGGCCGACGCGGCGGCCTGGATCGAGGGCTTCATCGGAGGGGCGGCGGGTGGTGGCCTGCTGCTCGTCCACGACGAGCGGCTCCTCGGGCTGGTCGACACCTGGCTGACGGGCATACCGGCCGACGCGTTCGCCGGCGTACTGCCCCTGGTGCGCCGCACGTTCTCGGCCTACGAGCCGGGTGTACGACGCACGCTGGGTGAGCTCGTCCGCCGCGGAACGGAGCCCGCGAGGACGCACGGGGAGGGTGTGCCGGCCGCACCCGGCTTCGGTGAAGGACTCGACGAGGAGCGGGCGGACGCCGTGGTCCCGGTGGTCAGGCTGCTGCTCGGCCTCGGCGCCCCGGCGGAGCGGGCGGCGGCCCGATGACCACGGACCGGGCGGACATGGAGGAGGAGAAGACGGTGGACGCGGTTCCTGCCGAGGACGAGCGGCTGCGGCGCTGGCGCATGGTGCTCGGCGCGGACGGCGCCGGGGGCACCGGGCACGCGCTCGACGGACGCGACGCGGCGATGGACGAAGCACTGACCGCTCTGTACGACGGGGGGAGGAAGCCGGGCGGCCGAGGCGGCACCGGGCGCTCTGCGGGGCTCGGGGCATCCGCCCCGGCGATGGCCCGCTGGCTCGGTGACATCCGTACGTACTTCCCGGCCTCCGTCGTCCAGGTCATGCAGCGTGACGCGATCGACCGCCTCGGGCTCTCCGCCCTGCTGCTGGAGCCGGAGATGCTGGAGGCCGTCGAACCCGACGTCCATCTGGTCGGCACCCTGCTCTCGCTCGGCAAGGCCATGCCGGAGACGACGAGGGAAACGGCCCGGGCCGTCGTACGCAAGGTCGTCGAGGACCTGGAGCGCCGGCTGGCCACCCGTACGAGGGCGACGCTCACCGGCGCCCTCGACCGCTCGGCCAGGTCGGGCCGGCCACGTCACCGCGACATCGACTGGGACCGCACGATCCGGGCCAACCTCAGGAACCACGTGACCCTCCCCGGCCGTGGAGCGGCCGGCACGGTGATACCCGAGCGGCTCATCGGGTACGGGCGCACGGACCGGTCCGTGAAGAAGGACGTCATCCTCTGCGTCGACCAGTCGGGGTCCATGGCCGCCTCCGTCGTCCACGCCTCGGTCTTCGGCGCGGTGCTCGCCTCGATGCGGACCCTGGCGACCCGGCTCGTGGTGTTCGACACGGCTGTCGTCGATCTCACCGACCAGCTCGACGATCCGGTCGACGTCCTGTTCGGCACGCAGCTCGGCGGCGGCACGGACATCAACCGCGCGCTGGCCTACTGCCAGTCCAGGATCACCCGTCCGGCGGACACCGTAGTCGTCCTCATCAGCGATCTCCACGAGGGAGGGATCCGCGACGAGATGCTGGAACGGGCCGCCGCGATGAAGGCGTCCGGTGTGCAGTTCGTGACGCTGCTCGCGCTCTCCGACGAGGGCACGCCCTCCTACGACCGGCAGCACGCCGCCGCGCTGGCGGAGCTCGGCGCCCCGGCCTTCGCCTGCACCCCGGATCTCTTCCCCGAGGTCATGGCCGCGGCGATCGAGAAACGGCCCCTGCCGATACCGGACACCGGCCGGTGACCTGACGGTGCGGCCCCACGGCCCGTGCGGGAGCTCCGGCCACGGACGTTCCGGCCGCGGGGCGTCCTGTCCGGCCCGTGGGCGTGCGTTTTGTCCTTCGCACCCCGGTCACCAGCGCGGTCTGTGACCGGTATCACCGCTCAGGTGTGATGTGCAATTTAGGGTCCGGCGCGGCGCGGGGATAACCTGCCGGATGGACATGCCGCGTACCCGGTCACCGTGTGCGCCTCCCTAGTGACTGCGCAGTCACGTTGCCCTCGCGGCACGCCCACGCAGAAAACCAACCGCGAGACCACTAAAAGGGACGGACGCGCGTGGACCTGTTCGAGTACCAGGCGAGGGACCTCTTCGCCAAGCACGGTGTACCGGTGCTGGCCGGTGAAGTCATCGACACGCCTGAGGCAGCCCGCGAGGCGACCGAGCGGCTGGGCGGCAAGTCGGTCGTCAAGGCGCAGGTGAAGGTCGGCGGCCGCGGCAAGGCCGGCGGCGTCAAGCTGGCCGGCACCCCCGACGAGGCGGTCGCCCGGGCGACCGACATCCTCGGCATGGACATCAAGGGCCACACGGTCCACAAGGTGATGATCGCCGAGCTGTCCCCGGAGATCGAGGCGGAGTACTACGTCTCGTACCTCCTCGACCGCACCAACCGCACCTTCCTCGCCATGGCGTCGGTGCAGGGCGGCATGGACATCGAGGAGGTCGCGGAGAAGACCCCCGAGGCCCTCGCGAAGGTCCCGGTCAACGCCGTCGACGGCGTGGACATCGAGAAGGCCCGCGAGATCGTGGCCCAGGCGAAGTTCCCGGCCGAGGTGGCCGAGGGTGTCGCCGAGGCCATGGTGACCCTGTGGGACACCTTCGTCGCCGAGGACGCGCTCCTCGTCGAGGTCAACCCGCTGGTGAAGACCAAGGACGGCCGCATCCTGGCGCTGGACGGCAAGGTGTCTCTCGACGAGAACGCCGACTTCCGTCAGCCCGACCACGAGGCGCTCGAGGACAAGGACGCGGCCAACCCGCTCGAGGCCGCCGCCAAGGCCAAGAACCTCAACTACGTCAAGCTCGAGGGCGAGGTCGGCATCATCGGTAACGGTGCCGGTCTGGTCATGTCGACCCTGGACGTCGTCGCGTACGCCGGTGAGAAGCACGGCAACGTGAAGCCCGCCAACTTCCTCGACATCGGTGGCGGCGCCTCCGCCGAGGTCATGGCGAACGGCCTCGAGATCATCCTCGGCGACGCGGACGTCAAGTCCGTCTTCGTCAACGTCTTCGGTGGCATCACCGCCTGCGACGAGGTCGCCAACGGCATCGTCCAGGCCCTGGAGCTGCTCAAGTCCAAGGGCGAGGACGTCACCAAGCCGCTGGTCGTGCGCCTCGACGGCAACAACGCGGAGCTGGGTCGCAAGATCCTCTCCGACGCCAACCACCCGCTCGTACAGCGCGTGGACACCATGGACGGCGCGGCCGACAAGGCCGCCGAGCTCGCCGCGGCTGCGAAGTAAGGGACGAGGGACTCCAACACCATGGCTATCTTCCTCACCAAGGACAGCAAGGTCATCGTCCAGGGGATGACCGGCGCCACGGGCATGAAGCACACCAAGCTCATGCTGGCCGACGGCACCAACATCGTCGGTGGCGTGAACCCGCGCAAGGCGGGCACCTCCGTCGACTTCGACGGCACCGAGGTACCCGTGTTCGGGTCCGTCGCCGAGGCGATGGAGAAGACCGGCGCCGACGTGTCCGTCCTCTTCGTGCCGCCGGCCTTCGCGAAGGCCGCCGTCGTCGAGGCGATCGACGCCGAGATCCCGCTGGCCGTCGTGATCACCGAGGGCATCGCCGTGCACGACTCGGCCGCCTTCTGGGCGTACGCCGGTTCGAAGGGCAACAAGACCCGGATCATCGGCCCGAACTGCCCCGGTCTGATCACCCCCGGTCAGTCCAACGCCGGCATCATCCCGGGCGACATCACCAAGCCCGGCCGCATCGGTCTCGTGTCCAAGTCCGGCACGCTGACCTACCAGATGATGTACGAGCTCCGTGACATCGGCTTCTCGTCCGCCGTCGGTATCGGTGGCGACCCGGTCATCGGCACGACGCACATCGACGCCCTCGCGGCGTTCGAGGCGGACCCCGAGACCGACCTCATCGTGATGATCGGTGAGATCGGTGGCGACGCCGAGGAGCGTGCCGCCGACTACATCGCGAAGAACGTCACGAAGCCGGTCGTCGGCTATGTCGCAGGCTTCACCGCTCCGGAGGGCAAGACCATGGGCCACGCCGGCGCCATCGTCTCCGGCTCCTCCGGTACCGCCGCGGCCAAGAAGGAGGCCCTCGAGGCCGCAGGCGTGAAGGTCGGCAAGACGCCGACCGAGACCGCCAAGCTGGCGCGCGAGATCCTCGGCGGCTGACCTCCGCACATCACCGCCCCACCGTGAAACGGCGCGGGCGCGCACCCCCTCCACGAGGGGGTGCGCGCCCGCGCCGTTTCCGTTGCGGGGGCGCGGACAGGGCGCAGTCAGGGCGCGGTCAGGGAATCCGCGGAACCAGGCGCTCCGGGCCGTGCGTCAACTCGTTCCGCAGTGACTTCTGCAGTTTCAGGTCCTGTGGTGTCAGCTTCTGCGGCCCGGCCGGCGGAGGGACGTCGCCGACAGGCCGGGCAGGCGCCAACGGCTGCTCGTACTGGGTGGGGGCGGTGTACAGCGTGAAGGCGGTCGCGCTGATGAGCAGCGCCCCGAAGCAGAGCGCCGACCGCGTCCAGAGTCCCGCGACGCGCTCGCTGCCCGCGCGGACGGCGGGGGCCGGCGACGGCGCGGGCACCTCCGCCGCGAGGGCGAGTGCGCGCAGCCGCTCGCGGAGCGGTGGCGCGGACCGGTCGCCGGCGCCCTGGGGGGCCGTCGGCTCGGGCAGCCGCTCCGCGACGGCAGTCCGCGCGTTCACCAGCCTGCTTGCCGCGGCAGGCGTACTCGCTTCCGTCTCCGCGGCCGTCTCCGGCAGCCCCAGACCCACACCGTCGTGGAGCAGCAGCGTACGACGGTACGAGGGCGGCAGGCCGAGCAGCGCGTCGAGCAGGGCGCCCCGGGCCGGATCCTCGGGCAGCGGGTCGGCGCGGCGGTGGACACGGCGCAGCCGGCGCCAGGGAGACATCGCGTACTCGTACGACACCGCCCGCGCCCAGCCCGCCGGGTCGCGGTCCTGGGCCACCTCGGGCCAGCGCTGCCAGGCGGTCCGGAAGGCGTGCTCGACCGCCTCCTGGGAGAGCTTCCGCCGGCCGGTCAGCAGATACACCTGGCGGGTGAGGCCGGGCGCGGCGCAGTGGTACAGGGCGTCGAACGCCTCCTCGGCCGTGAGCCCCTCCTTGGACTGCGGGGCGCGACCGAGATCCTCGGGCGCAGTGGCCCTGGGTGCAGTCGTCTCCGGTGCGGAGCCGGCCGGTGCGGAGCCGGCCGGAGCGGGAGCGTCCGGAACGGGGGCGCCCGGCGTGGACGTGCCAGGGCTCAGGGCATCCGGCCCCGGTGTGCCAGGGGCGAGGGCGGCCCGGGCGGGCGTTTCCGGTGCGGGGGTGGTGGCTTCGACGGGGGGAGACGGGAGGGGGCGGCCCTCGGCGCAGCCGATCAGCCTGGCGTAGGCCGCGCGCCGACGGCCCCGCGGGCTGGTGCGCCCTGTTTCCCAGGAGCGGACGGTGGCGGCCGTGACGCCCACGGCCTTCGCGGCCTCTTCCACACTCAGTGCCCTGGCCTCACGCAGCCTGCGGCGCTCCTTGGGGGAGGGCAACGGGACGGCGGGCGCCGGACCGGTGGTGTGCCGTGTCATGCCAGGCCTCCGTCCCCGAGAACACTGCACTGGGTGAAAAAGTACATAAACGTATATTGAGCGACACAACGGCCATTAGCCCGTTACCGGAAATAAGCGCGTGTCGTTGGCAGCATGGCCGCGTGACCCAAGTGACCGAGCGCAGCCCGATGTTGCCGGCAGGGCGGAGCAGCTCCGCCGCACTGGCCTCCGCCTTCGTGCGGGGGACGCTCGCGGCGGGGCTCGGGCTCGGCTCGCTCACCGTCCTGGTCATGGGGCTGTGGATCGGCTCTCCGTATCCCGACAGCGGGCCGGGCGGAGCCCTTCGCGTGGCGACCGGCCTCTGGCTGCTCGCTCATGGGGCCGAACTCGTCAGAGCCGGTGCCGCGGGAGGGCACCCCGCCCCGGTGGCGGTCGTCCCGCTGCTGCTGGTCGTGCTGCCGGTGTGGCTGGTGCACCGGGCCGCCCGGGACTCGGCCGAGACCGATGGGAAGAGTTCGGGCGGACACGCGGTGGCCGGGGTGTTCTGTGCGGTGAGCGCCGGTTATCTGCTGGTGGTGCTGGCCGCGGCGGCGTATGCGGGGGGCGGAGGGCTGCCCCCCGACCGGGCCTCGATCGCCTTTCCCGTCACCCTCGTGGTGACCGCTGCTGCCGCCGCGGGTGTGTGGACGGCGCGGGGGCGGCCGCTGGCCCCCCTGCTGGTCCACGCGCCGCTGCGGTTGCAGGAGGCGGCCGCTCGCTCCGGATTCCGGTCCGGGGCCGCGGTGGCCCTGCGGTCGGCCGCCGCCGGTGTGCTCATGCTGCTCGGCGGCGGGGCGCTGCTGGTCGCGGTGGCGCTGGTGTGGCACGCGGGGGCGGCGCGGGAGTCGTTCCTGGAGCTGTCGCACGACTGGGCCGGCCGGATCTCGGTCCTCCTGCTGGCGACGGCGCTCGTGCCGAACGCGGCGACGTGGGGTGCGGCCTACGGCCTCGGGCCGGGATTCGCCCTCGGTACGGCGTCCACGGCCACGCCGCTCGCGTTCACCGGACCTCCCGCGCTGCCGGACTTCCCGTTGCTCGCCGCGGTGCCCTCGCACGGCCCCGGAACTGTGGCGAACTGGGCGGCGGCCGCGGTGCCGGTCATGGCCGGTCTGGCTGTCGCCCGGTTCGTCGCACGGGGGGCGGCCCCGGTGCGCGGGAGCCGCGAGGAGTCGTGGGGCCAGGGCCGGACGGCGCTGGTGGCAGCCTTGGCGGCCGTGGGCTGCGGAGCCGGTGCGGCCGTACTGGCGGCGGCGTCTGGTGGTCCGCTGGGCACCGGGGCACTGGCGGAATTCGGCCCCGTGTGGTGGTGGGTGGGCCCGGCCGCTCTCGCATGGGCCGCGGTCATCGGCGTACCGGCGGCGTTGCTGCTCAGGGCGTGGAGGCTGAAGGAACGCCGGTGGGAGCCGGCACAAGGGGAGCCGGCGGAGCAGGAACGGGAGCAGGCGGCGGAGGAGAAGCCCCGGGGAGCGGGCGAGGACGTGGGCCCGTACGACTTCCTGTCGGCCGGCCCGTGGCACGAGGACGGGGCCAGGGAGGCACATGGGGCCGAACCGGAGAAGTGTCCGGGCGGACCGATGGCGGACTTCCCGGCGGAGGCGGAGGCGGAGGCAGAGGCGAAGGCGGACCCGGGACCGCCTCCGCCCGGTCCGGCGTCGGCCGCCGGGCCGGCCTCCGCGCCTGAACCTGGGGCGGCCATGGCTTCGGCCCTTGCGCCCGGCACCTCCGCGTCCGCCCCTGTGAGCGCTCCTGGAGCAACGGCAACGGCAACGGCAACGGCAGCGACCGCACCCGCCGGTGCTCCTGGCTTCGGGCCCGATACGGCGGCCGGTCCGGTTCCGGAGGCCGGGGGACCTTCGGAACCGGACCGGGAGGCCGATGTTCCGTAGCGGGCGGGCCCGGTACGGGCGGCCTTACTTCTTCACGCCGAAGAAGGGCTCCAGCGGGTCGGGCAGCTTTTCGTTGCAGGCGACGGCGCCGGTCTTGGTGAGCGCGTCGTTCACGCAGGTGTAGTAGTCGCGGTAGACCAGCTGCACCGTGTAACCGGTGGCCACGATCGCCAGTGCCAGAAGTGCTGTCACCAGGCCGCTGACGGCCGCCGTCGTCTGCTGCCGGCTGCTGTTCTGCGCGGCCCCCGGGGCGGCGCCCGGGCGC
>Ga0196960_10000595_pt1 | contig 11707 bp, 7 predicted proteins | sample S3v_5metaG_FD_183187 | JGI IMG/M metagenome (GOLD analysis project Ga0196960, IMG submission 183187) | Soil microbial communities from Anza Borrego desert, Southern California, United States - S3+v_5 | ecosystem: Environmental > Terrestrial > Soil > Desert | place: USA: California | collected... | reverse complement strand
CGGCGGGGGCGGGGTGGGGGGTGAGGCCGAAGGTGGTGAAGGCGGTGCGTTGTGGGAGGGGGTAGGGGGTGGTGCCGGTGACGTTGTTGAGGATGGTGGCGCTGCGCCAGGCGGCGAGTCCGAGGTCGGGGGCGCCGACTCCGTGGGTGTGGCGTTCGGCGTTCTGTACGTAGATGTTGCCGGTGAGGGCGGGGTCGAGGTCGAGGCGGAAGTCGGTGTGGATGCGGGGGCGTCCTTGGGTGTCGCGGCGGATGTGGGGGGCGATGCCGGTGAGGAGGGTGTCGAGGGGGCGTTCGCGGTAGCCGGTGGCGAGGACGACGGCGTCGGTGGTGAGGCGGCTTCGGGTGGCTTGCTGGGTGTGTTCGAGGTGGAGTTCGATGCGGGTGCCGCTGCCGGGGGGGCGGCCTGCGGCGCGGACGTTGACTCCGGGGGTGAGGGTGGCGTCGGGCCAGCCTCCGTGGAGGGTGCGTCGGTAGAGCTCGTCGTGGATGGCGGCGATGGTGTCGGTGTCGATGCCTTTGTGGAGTTGCCATTGCTGGGGGACGAGGGTGTCGCGTACGTGTTCGGGCAGTGCGTGGAAGTAGTGGGTGTAGTCGGGGGTGAAGTGTTCGAGGCCGAGTTTTGAGTACTCCATGGGGGCGAAGGCCTGGGTGCGGGCGAGCCAGTGGATTCTTTCGGTGCCGAGGGGGCGGGCGCGGAGCAGGTCGAGGAAGATCTCGGCGCCTGACTGGCCGGAGCCGATGACGGTGATGTGGTCGGCCCGGAGGAGTTCTTCGCGGTGGTGGAGGTAGTCGGCGGAGTGGATGACGGGGGTGCCGGGGGTTTCGGCGAGGGGGCGCAGGGGTTCGGGGATGAAGGGGGCGGTGCCGACGCCGAGGGCGATGTGGCGGGTGCGGGTGCGGCCGGGTGTTGTGGCTTCGCCGTCGGGGCCGAGCCGGGTGTAGTCGACTTCGAAGAGGGAGCGGTCGGTGTTCCAGCGGATGGCGTCCACTTGGTGGTTGAAGTGGATGGTGGGGAGTTGTTCGCTGACCCAGCGGCAGTAGGCGTCGTATTCGGCGCGGTGGATGTGGAATTGCTCGGCGAAGTAGAAGGGGTAGAGGCGGTCGCGGGTGCGGAGGTAGTTGAGGAAGGTCCAGGGGCTGGTGGGGTCGGCGAGGGTGGTGAGGTCGGCGAGGAAGGGGACTTGGAGGGTGGCGCCGTCGATGAGGAGGCCGGGGTGCCAGTGGAAGGCGGGGCGTTGTTCGTAGAAGGCGGTGGTGAGGGGGGGGTGGCCGGGGGTGGTGGGGATGCCGTGGGCGAGGGCGGCGAGGGAGAGGTTGAAGGGGCCGAGGCCGATGCCGATGAGGTCGTGGGTCCGGTCGCCTTCGGGGGTGGTCCGGTCGGTCATCGGGGGGTGCTGCCTTCCATGGTGGCGCCGTTGTGGGCGTGGGTGACGAGGGTGAGGAGCTGTCGGAGGTCGGCGGGGGTGGTGTGGGGGTTGAGGAGGGTGGCTTTGAGCCAGAGGCGGTTGCCGGCCCGTGCGCGGCCGAGGACGGCGTGGCCTTGGTGGAGGAGGGTGCGTCGGGTGGTGGCGAGGGTGGTGTCGTCGGTGTGGGTGGGGCGGAAGAGGACGGTGGTGATGGTGGGGCGGTCGTAGAGCTCGAGTGCGGGGTCGTTGTCGATGAGGTCGGCGAGGTGGTGGGCGGTGTTGATGGTGCGGTCGATGAGGTCGGCGAGTCCGTCGCGGCCGAGTGCTTGGAGGGTGACGGCGATTTTGAGGGCGTCGGGCCGGCGGGTGGTGCGCAGGGAGCGGCCGAGGAGGTCGGGGAGGCCTGCGTCGGTGTCGTCGTCGGCGTTGAGGTAGGGGGCGTGGTGGTGGAGGGGGGTGAGGTCGTGGTGGCTGGGGACGGCGAGGATGCCGGCGGAGGCGGGTTGCCAGCCGAGTTTGTGCAGGTCGAGGGTGACGCTGTGGGCGCGGTGGAGGCTGCGGAGGGCGTGGCGGTGGGTGGGGCTGAAGAGGAGGGGGCCGCCGTAGGCGGCGTCGATGTGGAGTTCGGCGTGGTGGGTGGTGGTGAGGTCGGCGATGTCGGTGAGGGGGTCGATCTGGCCGGTGTCGGTGGTGCCTGCGGTGGCGGTGACGAGGAGGGGGCCTTGGTGGTGGGTGAGGGCGTGGTGGAGTGCGGTGGGGTCCATGACGCCGGTGGGGGCGGGGATGACGACGGGTCGTGGGAGGCCGAGGAGCCAGGCGGCGCGGGTGATGCTGTGGTGGGCGTTGGCGGCGCAGATGGTCTGTACGGGGCCGTGGCGTTCGCGGGCGAGGAGGAGGGCGAGTTGGTTGGCTTCGGTGCCGCCGGTGGTGATGAGGGCGTCGGGGTGGGGGGTGTGGGGGTAGATCTCGGCGGCGAGTGCGGTGGTGAGGGCGGTTTCGAGGGCGGAGGCGGCGGGGGCCTGGTCCCAGGAGTCCATGGAGGGGTTGAGGGCTGAGGCGGCGAGGTCGGCTGCGGCGGCGAGTGCGAGGGGTGGGGTGTGGAGGTGGGCGGCGCAGTGGGGGTGTGCGGGGTCGGCGGCGCCTTCGGTGAGTGCGGTGATGAGGGTGCGGAGGGCGTGGTGGGCGCCGGTGCCGTGGTCGGGGATGAGGGGGCCGGTGGTGTGGTGGAGGTTGTGGGTGACGGTGTCGGGGCCGCCGGCGGGGAGGGGGCCGTTGCGTCGGGTGGCGCCGTCGTGGAGTGCTGCGAGGACGGTGTCGATGAGGGGGCGCAGGTGGGCGGGGCCTGCGGTGCCTCCGGCGAGGGGCGGGGTGGGCATGGGTGGTGTGGTCCTTCGGGTGCGTGGGGGCGGTGGTGTCAGCCTGTCCGGGTTGCGGAGGGGCGGCCGAAGAGCCCAACGATCTGAACCCGAAAGGGGTACTGCGGTTCGGTGTGGGGGTGGGGGCGGCTGTGGGGCTGGTATAGGCGTTCGCTGTTCGCATGGCTGTGCCCGGCCCTTCTCGGTGAGGGGCCGGGCACGGTGGCGGGGTGTGGGGGGGCGTCGGAGCCGGGGTCGTGCGGTGGTGCGGGTGGCGTGCCGGGGCCGGGGCGGGTTGTGGCGCGGGCGTGTTCCGGGCTCAGGGTGTTTGTGTCATGGCGCGGGGGTGTGCTGGGTCATTGGGCGTCGCGTACGGCGAGGGCGCGGCGGAGGTCGTCGACCTGGTCGGTGAGTTTGCGGCGCAGGGCGGGGGTGAGGGCGGGGTTGTCGAGGGCTTTCTCGCCGAGGTGGATGCTGTCGGGGTCGATGGCGTGGACGGGGAAGGCGTGGCGTCCGGCGGCTTCGGCGATGGCGGGGCCGCGGCGTGCGGCGAGTGCGATGGCGTCGGGGTAGTAGCGGGCGATGTAGGGGTGGAGGAGTTCGTTCTGTTCGGGTTGCCAGAAGCCTTGGGCGGTGGCGGTGAAGAGGTAGTTGGACAGGGTGTCGCCGGTGAACATGGCGTGCCAGGCGGCTGCTTTGGTTTCGGGGGTGGGCAGGGCTGCGCGGCAGCGGGCGGCGCCTTCCTGGCCGGTGGCGCTGGGGTCCTTGTCGAGTTCGTGGGCGATGGTGGTCTCGTCGGTGGCGCCGAGGACGGAGAGGCGGGTGAGGATGCGCCAGCGGAGTTCGGGGTCGAGTTCGGGGCCGCCGGGGACGGTGCCTTCGCGGAGCCAGTCCTGGATGGTGTCGGGCTGGGTGGCGGCGTCGATGAAGTGGCGTACGGCGGTGAGGCGGAGGCCGGGGTCGGGGCTGGCGGGGGTGGTGCCGGGGCCTTGTTCCCAGTCCTTGGCGGTGAGTCCTTCGGTGCGGCGCAGGAGGTCGCGGCAGAGGGAGGTGAGGGTGGCGAGGGCGGTGGGCCGGTCCTGGGGTGTGAGGTAGCGGTCGGCGATGTGGGTGGCGGCGAAGCCGAGGACGCCTTGGACGAGGGCCAGGTCGGTTTCGTAGGGGAGGTGGGTGCGGGCCGCGGTGAGGTGGACGGTGGGGTGGAGCCGGCCGTCGCGGACCATGTCGCGGGCGGTGTTCCAGAGGAGGGCGCGGGTGAGGGGGTCGGGGACGCCGGTGAGGTGGGTGAGGGCGGTGTCCCAGGAGTCGGGGTCGAGGCGGATCTTGGCGTAGGTGAGGTCGTTGTCGTTGAGGACGATGAGGTCGGGGCGCCGGCCGGGCCGGGTGGTGGGGGTCTCGTCCTGGGGGATGTCGAGTTCGAAGCGGTGGCGCAGGATGAGCTGTTCGTTGCCGGTGTGGGTGTCGAGGCTGTGGTCGTAGGTGCCGACGGTGATGCGGTGGGGCCGGTCGCCTGCGTGGTCGACGGTGAGGTTCCAGCTGTTGCCGGTGTTCTCGACGTGGGCGGTGAGGGTGTCGACGCCGGTGGTGCGGAGCCAGGTGGCGGCCCAGGTGTGGACGTCGCGGTCGGTGGCGGTGGCGAGGTTGTCGATGAAGTCGGCGAGGGTGGCGTTGGCGAATTTGTGCCGGGCGATGTGGGTGTTGATGCCGGCGAGGAAGTCTTTCTCGCCGAGCCAGGCGACGAGCTGGCGGAGCGCGGAGGCGCCCTTGGCGTAGGAGATGCCGTCGAAGTTGAGGAGGGCGGAGGCGGTGTCGGGGACGGCGTCGGGGTCGGGGGCGACGGGGTGGGTGGTGGGGCGCTGGTCGGCGTCGTAGCCCCAGCCCTTGCGGGAGACGCCGAAGTCGGTCCAGGTGTCGGTGAAGCGGGTGGCTTCGGTGAGGGTCTGGTAGCCCATGTATTCGGCGAAGGACTCGTTGAGCCAGATGTCGTCCCACCAGGTGAGGGTGACGAGGTCGCCGAACCACATGTGGGCCATTTCGTGGGCGATGACCATGGCGCGGGTCTGGCGTTCGGTGTCGGTGACGGCGGAGCGGTAGAGGAATTCGTCGCGGAAGGTGACGAGTCCGGGGTTCTCCATGGCGCCGGCGTTGAATTCGGGGACGAAGGCCTGGTCGTAGGAGTCGAAGGGGTAGGGCTCGTCGAATTTCTCGTGGTAGCGGTCGTAGCAGGCGCGGGTGATGCCGAGGATTTCGTCGGCGTCGTCGTCGAGGTGGGGGGCGAGGGAGCGGCGGCAGTGGATGCCGAAGGGGAGGCCGGCGTGGTGGGTGGTGACGGAGTGCCAGGGGCCTGCGGCGACGGCGACGAGGTAGGTGGAGACGGGTGGGGTGGGGGCGATGGTCCAGCGGCCCGGGGTGGCCTGGGTGGTGATGCCGTTGCCGAGGACGGTCCAGCCGGTGGGTGCGGTGACGGTGAGGTCGAATACGGATTTGAGGTCGGGCTGGTCGAAGGCGGCGAAGACGCGTTGGACGTCGTTCATGAAGAGCTGGGTGTAGACGTAGGTCTCGCCGTCGGCGGGGTCGGTGAAGCGGTGCATGCCTTCGCCGGTGCGGGAGTAGCGCATGGTGGCGTCGACGGTGAGTTCGTGGGGGCCGGCGGTGAGGTCGTCCAGGGGGTAGCGGTTCGCGTCGAGGCGGCCGGGGTCGAGGGGGTGTCCGTCGAGGCTGAGGGAGCGCAGGTGTTCCGGCTTGATCTCGACGAAGGTGTCTCCGGCCGTGCGGGCGGTGAACCGGATGGCGGTCCTGGAGTCGAAGGTCTCGTCACCCGTGGTGAGGTCGAGGTCGACCGTGTACCGGTGTACGTCGAGGAGTTGGGCGCGGGTCTGCGCTTCGTTGCGCGTCAGTACGGACATGGCGCCCATGCTGCCGTACGGCTGCGGGGCTGTGCAGTGGGGTTCTCGCAGGGCTGACGGCGGGCGGCGGGCACTGTCCGGCCGGCCGGGCCCAGTGTCCGGCGGCGCGAGTGGCTTCTGGCGCGCTGGTGGCTCCTGGCGGCGCGCGTGGTTGCCGGGCGCGCGTGGTCTCCGGCGCACGTGGGCGCCCGGCACGGGTGGGTGGTGCGCGTTACCCCTGGTGGAGCCCGCGCCCCTCGGTGCGTGTGCCTCCGCTGCGTGTGGGCGCCCGGCGCGTGCGCAGCCCCCGGTGCGTATGGGCGCCCGGGGCGGGCGCAGCCCCCGGTGCGTATGGGCGCCCGGGGCGGGCCGGTCGTGAGGGGTCAGGCGCCAGGGGTCACGGATTCCTCGGCGATGCGCTCGTGGTGGCGGATGACCTCGGCCACGATGAAGTTCAGCAGTTTCTCGGCGAAGGCGGGATCCAGCTTGGCGCTCTCGGCGAGCTGGCGCAGCCGGGCGATCTGGCGGGCTTCGCGGGCGGGGTCCGCGGGTGGCAGGTGGTGCTCGGCCTTGAGGTGGCCCACCTGCTGGGTGGCCTTGAAGCGCTCGGCGAGCATGTGGACGACCGCGGCATCGATGTTGTCGATGCTCTCGCGCAGCCGGTTCAGTTCGGTGGTGACGTACTCGTCGATGTTGCTCGTGGTCATGGTCAGCGAGCTTAGACCGTCCGGTGGCCGGCGACCGGCCGGGAGGAGCGGGGGCGGGCCGCCCCGCCGTCGATCAAGCGCTTCGGTGTTCGTCCGTCCCCTTCGGCCCGCTGTGCGGCCCGAAGGGAACGCCGTTCCTTGGACATGCCGGTGACCGCGTGTGTGCGCTTGACGCTCCCGGTCGCCGGGGGTGCGGCAGCGCGGTCCGTCATGGCTTCGGGTGACGTCTGTCATCCGGGCCGTCCGCCGTGCGGCGGGGTGCGGTGCGGCCGGGGCGGGGGGATGGACCGGGGTGCGCCGGAACGCGATGCTGGGGCCGTTCATGGATCTCGTACATGGCCCCGTATCTCGCACACAGGAGCGTATGGACACGATGGGTGACTTCAGCGTGGGGGACGACCACTTCCTGCTGGACGGGAAGCCGGTGCGGTTGCTGTCGGGGGCGCTGCACTATTTCCGGGTGCACGAGACGCAGTGGGAGCACCGCTTGTCGATGATGCGGGCGATGGGTCTCACCTGTGTGGAGACGTATGTGCCGTGGAATCTCCATGAGCCGCGGCCGGGTGTGTTCCGGGACGTGGGTGCGCTGGGCCGTTTCCTGGACGCGGTGCACGGGGCGGGGCTCCTGGCGATCGTGCGGCCGGGGCCGTACATCTGTGCCGAGTGGGAGAACGGTGGGCTGCCGGCCTGGGTGACGGGGCGGTTCGGCCGACGGGTGCGGACCAGGGACGCGGGCTACGGGGCGGCGGTGGAGCGCTGGTTCGGTGAGCTGCTGCCGCAGGTCGTGCGGCGGCAGATCACCCGCGGTGGTCCGGTGATCATGGTGCAGGCGGAGAACGAGTACGGGAGTTACGGCTCGGACCTGGTGCATCTGGAGCAGTTGTCGGGGCTGCTGCGCCGGTGCGGGGTGACGGTGGCGTTGTTCACGTCGGACGGGCCGGAGGACCACATGCTGACGGGGGGTTCGGTGCCGGGTCTGCTCGCCACGGTGAATTTCGGTTCGGGGGCGCGGGAGGCGTTCGGGGTGCTGCGGCGTCATCGGCCGGGGGGACCTTTGATGTGCATGGAGTTCTGGTGCGGCTGGTTCGGGCAGTGGGGCGGCGCGCCTGTGGTGCGTGATCCGGCGGAGGCCGCGCAGGCGCTGCGGGAGATCCTGGAGTGCGGCGCCTCGGTGAATGTGTACATGGCTCACGGGGGGACGAATTTCGCCGGGTGGTCGGGGGCCAACCGTTCCGGTCCGCTGCAGGACCGGTCGCTGGTGCCGACGGCGACGTCGTACGACTACGACGCGCCCATCGACGAGTACGGGCGGCCCACGGAGAAGTTCTGGCTGATGCGGAAGGTGCTGGAGGAGTACGGGGAGGGCCCGCTCCCCGCGTTGCCCGCGGAGCCGGTGGGTCTGCGCGGCCCGGTGCGGGTGGAGTTGACGCAGGGCGTGCCGCTGGCGGGTGTGCTGGAGGCGCTGGGGGATGCGGAGACGGTGGAGTCGGGGGTGCCGCCGACGTTCGAGGAGCTGGGTGTGGACCGTGGCCTGGTGCGTTACCGGGTGCGGGTTCCGGGGCCGCGGCAGGCGTATCCGCTGGGCGCGGCGGGGCTGCGGGACCGGGCGGTGGTGTACGTCGACGGGGTGCGGGCGGGGGTGCTCACGGAGGAGGACCACACGCTCCGGGAGCCGGTGGCGGGTCCGGCCGAGGTGGAGTTGTGGGTGGAGTCGCTGGGCCGGGTGAATTACGGGCCCCGGCTGGGTGAGCCGAAGGGCATCACGGGCGGGGTGCTGCACGAGCGGCAGTTCCTGCACGGGGTGCGGGCGCGGGCGTTGCGCCTGGATGCGTTCGACGAGCCGGGGGCGGTGGCCCGGGTGCGGTTCGGGGCCGCCGGGTCGGTGGGGCGGACGGGCCTGTTCCGGGGGTTCTTCGAGGTGGAGGACGCGGCGGGGACGGATCATGCGGGACTGGAACTGCCGGGCTGGGAGCGCGGGTTCGTCTGGGTGAACGGTTTCTGCCTGGGCCGTTACTGGTCGGTGGGGCCGGGGCGGACGCTGTATGTCCCGGGGCCTGTGCTGCGTGAGGGTGCCAACGAGGTGTGGGTGCTCGAACTGGAGGAGGCCGGGGAGCCGTTCGTGGAGCTGGGCCCGGGGGCGCCCGTCAGGACGGGCACCCCCGGGGGTGTTGCGGGGTGAGCGGGATCAGAGGCCTGCGGCGGCCGATGCGATGGCGGAGGCGAACGTCGACACCTGGGTGTAGACGCCGGGGTAGCCGGGCCGTGCGCAGCCTTCGCCCCAGCTGACGATGCCGACCTGGATCCAGGCTCCGGCGTTGTCCTTGCGGAACATGGGGCCGCCGGAGTCGCCCTGGCAGGTGTCCACGCCGCCGGTGCTGACGTATCCGGCGCAGATCTCCTCGTCGGCCACGAGGTCGCTGCCGTAGGCCTGTCGGCAGGTGGCGTCGGAGACGTAGGGGACGGTGGCCTTGAGGAGGTAGCGCTGCTGGGCGCCGCCCTCGGTGGCGGCGCCCCAGCCGGCGACGGTGAAGGTGCCGGTGTCGTAGGCGGTGGTGGTGGCGATCTTCAGGGTGGGCTGGTCGATGGGCTGGGCGAGCTTGATCAGTGCCCAGTCCTTGCCGGTGCCGTTGTAGCCGGGGGCCTGGAGGACCTTGGTGGAGCGGACCTTGATGGCGGAGGAGGACCGGAGGTCGACGGTTCCGGCGGTGGCGGTGATGGAGGTGTTGTTGCCGGATCCGTCGACGCAGTGGGCGGCGGTCAGGACGACGGTCGGGCTGTAGAGGGCGCCGCCGCAGCCCATGGAGAGCCGGACCATGAAGGGGAATTCGCCCTGGGCCGCGCGGGTTCCGCCGACGACGGGTGCGGGGGCGGCGGAGGCGTTCGAGGGCTGGAGGCTGAGGGTGGCGAGTGCGACCGCGGCTATGACGGAGCATCTCTTGAGGGTGCGCAGAAGCTGTTTCACGGGTTGTGCCTGCTTTCGGTGGGGGGTCGTCGAGGGGTTTCTCGTGCAGGCGTGCAGGCGCACAGGTGTGCAGATGTGCGGGCGTTCGGGCGTGCGTGTCCTGGCCAGGGCACAGGCCGGCCAATTTCTGCATGCCCTCGACAAGAACCATCCGATTATCGGGAGGTGATCACCGCTGTCACAAGACAAGGTTTTCGGCCATGATCGCCTTCTCTCCTCTTGGCCGGTTTCCCGCGGACCGGCCTAGAGTGAAGGTCCGTCGGGCGCCATCGAGGGGGGTTCGGACATGAGCGACGGCAGCGGAGGAGGGGGCGGTCCGGTCGTCCACGGGTTCCCGCATCTCGACGCGGTCCGGTCCGCGGTCACCGCGCTCTACCGGCGGCTCTCCCCCGACGGCGTGCGTGCCTACGACACGAGCCTCGCCCCGGCCGACGCCGCCTTCTCCGACGTGGACGACCTGTACCCCGGCGCCCAGCGGGTGGCCGGCGCCCTGGTGCGTCACCTCCGTCTGCCGCAGGCCCGTGTCGTCGTCGGCTTCCGGCGGATGGAGCATGCCGCGAGCGTCGAACTCACCGCCGGGCCCGAATACTTCATCGAGCTCAACGACCGTTTCCGTACGCACCGCAGGGACATCGGGGCCGCGCTGGCGCACGAGATCACCCATGTGCTGCTGCACCGGCTGGGGCTGGAGCTCCCCGCCACCCGCGACAACGAGATCCTCACGGACACGGTGACGGCCTACCTCGGCGCGGGCTGGCTGCTGCTGGACGCCTTTCGTCAGGACGCGGTCTCCAGCCAGAAGCTCGGCTATCTCACGCCCGAGGAATTCGGTTACGTACTCGCCAAGCGCGCGCTGGTCTTCGGTGAGGACCCGTCCGTGTGGTTCACCAGCCCTCAGGCGTACACGGCGTACACCAGGGGCCGGGCCGAGGCCCTGCGCGACCTGCAGCGGCCACCGCTCACGGCCGCGGGGTGGGCGGGCAGGCGCCGCTACGCCAGGGACCGCCGTCACGCGGCGGAGCACCCCGGCGCGGCGCCCGGCCCGTCCGTCCCGTACTCCTTCGAGGGCGGGTCCGACGGCCTCCGGGTCTCCTTCCCCTGCCCCACCTGTCACCAGCGCGTCCGGGTCCCGGTCCGGGGCCGGACGCGGGCCCGGTGCGGACTGTGCCGCACGGTCCTGGAGTGCGACACCTGAAGATCGTCCGGGTGCGGGATGGCCGTAGGGTCGGTGTATGACGAATGGTCCGGTTGGGGGTACGAGCAGCCTTTTCGAGGCTTTGTACGACGACGAGGACGCCGTCGTACGGGCACTCCGTGCGGGTGCGTCCGCCGAGTCGAGCGACGAGGAGGGAACGACCGCGCTGTATCTGGCGGCCGTGCAGGACCTGCCCGGCGCGGTCCGGCTGCTGCTGGCGGCGGGTGCGGACCCGAACAGGGCGAGCGGCCCGGAGAAAGGTGACCTGCCGCTGTGCGGGGCGGCGTGCGGAGGTCACACCGAGGTCGTCGGGGCGCTCCTGGCCGCCGGGGCGGAACCGGACCTGAGCGAGGAGTTCGGTTTCACCGCGCTGCGCTGGGCGGCCGGCCTGGGCCATGCACAGGTGGCAAAGGCCCTCCTCACCCATGGCGCGGACCCGGATCTGCCCGGCCCGCAGGGGGAGGTCCCGCTGGTGGTCGCGGCCCGGCGGGGTTCGGTGCACACCGTGCGGGCCCTGCTCCGGCACGGCGCCCGCAGCCTGTCCCCCGCTCTGGAGGAGGCCCGGCGCATGCTCACCCTGGATGTGGAGCAGGAGCTCCGGAGCGCGCTGCGGCGCGCGTACGGGGACGACGGGAGCCACGGGAGTGCGGTGCGCCGCACGCCGGCGGACGGCGGGGTGACCGTCACGGTCGAACTGCTGCGGAACGGTGAGCCGTTCGCTTCGCAGGACCTGCAGACGGGTCACGGGGCGATCGCGACGCTCCTGGAGAACGAGCTGGGCCTGCGGGCCCCGTTCGAGGAGCTGGCCGCCCGGGCGCTGAGCGGCGGTGGCCCCGGGCTGGACAACTGGCTGGTGGCGGTCGGGACGCTGTGGCTGCGCGGCGACGAGGAGACGTTCCGGTCCGCGGCCGCCTGGACCGCGAGCGAGGATCCGCTGCGGCAGGCGTTCGGTGTGGACGTGCTGGCGCGGCTCGGGTTCCACACCGGCGGCAAGCCGTTCGCCGACCGGGCCGTTCCGCTGCTGCGGGAGGTGGCCGGGGCCGCGGCCCCGGCGCCGGCCGCCGCGGCGGCGCGGGCGCTCGACCGGTACGGGAGTGCTCCCGGGGAGTGAGGGCGGGCGCGGTGACCGGCCGTGGCCGGTCACCGCGCCCTGAGGTCACGCCGCCCTGCGGCCACGGCCGGGCGCGCTGCCGCG
>Ga0196960_10000594_pt1 | contig 11736 bp, 10 predicted proteins | sample S3v_5metaG_FD_183187 | JGI IMG/M metagenome (GOLD analysis project Ga0196960, IMG submission 183187) | Soil microbial communities from Anza Borrego desert, Southern California, United States - S3+v_5 | ecosystem: Environmental > Terrestrial > Soil > Desert | place: USA: California | collected... | reverse complement strand
CGACGGGGCTCCCGGCACCGACGGCGGCCACGGCCCGTTGCAGGGCGCGGAGCAGCGCGGGGCGGGCCTCGGGCTGCGCGGTGAGCGCTCCCGGGATCGACGCGGCGGCGAAGCGGGGGTCGGTGAGTCCGAGCCTGAGGGCGTGGACGTGGCCGACGAAACGGGGGTCCACGAGTGCGACGCGCCTGCTCGCGGGGACTGCGGCGAGCAGCGCCGCGGCCTCGGCCGCGTCGGCGGCGGCAGTCACATCGAAGCCGAGTGACCGCAGATCGTCCTCGAGCGACGATCCGGGTACCGGCGCACCGGTGAGGATGGCGGTCGACAGACGAACTCACTCCTTGGTGCTGACGGGAACGGCGCGCGACATGCGGCCCGGGAGTGGGCCGGCGGCACGTCGGCTGAGGCTATCGGATGAACGGAAGACCGAGTTCATCGCCCGTTTGTGCTCCGTTCGGGCGAATCGGCCATCATGCGGCGCCGTTCACGATCATCATCGTCGATCAACGCCTCGACCCACAAACCGCGTCCGGGCAACGCATAAGCTGCGGTCCATGACGTGGTTGATCACAGGCGGGGCCGGTTACATCGGGGCACATGTGGCGAAGGCCATGACGGGAGCCGGGGAGCGGGTCGTCGTCCTCGACGACATCTCGACGGGCATCGAGGCGAGGCTGCCCGCGGACGTCACGCTGGTGCGGGGATCGGCCTCGGACCGCGAGGTGCTCGACCGGGTGCTGAAGGAGCACACCGTCACCGGTGTGGTGCACCTCGCGGCGAAGAAGCAGGTCGGCGAGTCCGTCGAGAAGCCGCTGCTCTACTACCGGGAGAACGTGACCGGTCTCGCCGTGCTGCTGGAGGCCGTGGTCGCGGCCGGTGTGCGGCGCTTCCTCTTCTCCTCCTCGGCGGCGGTCTACGGCGTTCCCGACGTGGACCTCATCACCGAGGAGACGCCGTGCGTGCCGATCAACCCCTACGGCGAGACCAAGCTCGCCGGGGAGTGGCTGGTACGCGCGACGGGACGGGCCCACGGCATGTCGACGGCCTGCCTGCGGTACTTCAACGTGGCGGGGGCCGCCGCGCCCGAGCTGGCCGACACGGGGGTCTTCAACGTCGTACCGATGTTCTTCGACCGGCTGACCCGGGGCGAGGCTCCACGGATCTTCGGTGACGACTACCCGACACCGGACGGCACCTGTGTGCGTGACTACATCCATGTCGCCGACCTGGCGGAGGCGCATCTCGCCGTCTCCGGGCACCTGGACGTGAGCCCGGGCGGCGGGGACCTCACCGTGAACGTCGGCCGGGGCGAAGGCGTGTCGGTGCGCCGGCTCGCCGAGCTGGTGGGCGAGGTCACCGGCCTGCGCACAAAACCCGTGGTCGAGCCGCGCAGGCCGGGTGACGCGGCCAGGGCGGTCGCGTCGGCCGGCCGGATGGCCGAGGAGCTGGGCTGGACGGCGAGCCGCGGCATGCGCGAGATGGTGGAGTCCGCCTGGGAGGGCTGGTGTCTGCGGCATCCGGAGGCCCGCGCCGCACGGTGAGGAACCGGGCTCGGGCAGCGCTCTGACCTGCGTTCGTTTCCGCAGGTCAGAGCATATGACAACGGTGTTCAGTGCCGTGTTGCCCGCTGCCCCGCCCCCGTAGTTCACTGGCCGCATCGGGCGAGGCGCGTCCGAACTGTCCGAGGGACACGACGGGTGTACGGAGGCGTTCTCATGGGGGCTGGCCACGATCACGGGCACACGCATGGAGGGCCGCCTCCGACGGGGACGGCCGCCGCCGCGTACCAGGGCCGGCTCCGGGTCGCCCTGGGCATCACGCTCGGCGTCATGGTCATGGAGATCGTCGGCGGGCTCCTCGCGGACTCGCTCGCCCTGATCGCGGACGCGGCCCATATGGCGACCGACGCGCTGGGGCTGGGCATGGCCCTGCTGGCCGTCCACTTCGCCAACAGGCCTGCGGGCCCCAACCGCACCTTCGGCTACGCCCGTGCCGAGATCCTCGCCGCGCTGGCCAACTGCCTGCTGCTCCTCGGTGTCGGCGGCTATCTGGTCTTCGAGGCCGTCGACCGCTTCATCACCCCGGCGGAGACCAGGGGCGGGGTGGCCGTCGCGTTCGCCGCCGTGGGCCTGGTGGCCAACGTGGTCTCCCTGTCCCTGCTCATGCGCGGACAGCGGGACAGCCTCAATGTGCGCGGCGCCTACCTGGAGGTCGTCGCGGACACGCTCGGCTCGGTGACGGTGCTCGTGTCGGCGGGCATCATCATGGCCACCGGCTGGCAGGCCGCCGACCCCGTCGCCTCGCTGCTGATCGGTCTCATGATCGTCCCCCGCACGGTGAAACTCCTGCGGGAGACGCTCGACGTGCTGCTGGAGTCGGCGCCGAAGGGCGTCGACATGGCGGAGGTACGCGCCCACATCACGGCGCTGCCGGGCGTGCTCGACGTCCATGACCTGCACGCCTGGACGATCACCTCGGGCATGCCCGTCCTCTCCGCCCATGTGGTCGTGCACCAGGAGATGCTGGACTCGATCGGGCACGAGAAGCTCCTGCACGATCTGCAGGGCTGCCTCGGCGACCACTTCGACGTCGAACACTGCACCTTCCAGCTGGAGCCCAGCGGGCACGCGGAGCACGAGGCACGGCTCTGCCACTGAGCCGCCGCACGGCCGCCCCGCCCGGTGCTAAGGTCTGCGTCGTGTCTCCGAGCCCGGAGCCCGGTGGAGAGAGAAGGAGCTGAGGCCGATGACTGCCGCGACGACGGCTGCCCGGCGCAGCAATCGGTCCTTCCTCGTCTCCCGGGTCACCGGCTGACCGCTCGGCACTCCACGCGCCGCGTCGGCCGGGGCCCTCTCACCCAAGGGTCCCCGTCTTGACCGACCACATGTACGACGCTTTCTTCGCACTGCACCACCGGCTGCCCCGGCAGAGTCCCGGTTCCGACGCCACCACGCGCCGGCTGCTCGCCATGGCGGGTCCGCAGCCGGACCGTCCGCGCGTCCTGGACCTGGGCTGCGGCCCGGGCAGGGCCGCCCTCCTGCTCGCCGCCGAGGCGGGCGCCGAGGTGACGGCGGTCGATCTGCACCAGCCGTTCCTCGACGAGCTCACCGAGGCCGCCGAGGCCCGCGGGCTCGGTGACCGGATCCGTACCGTCAGGGCGGACATGGCCCGCCTCGCCGGGCCCGACTTCGCCGACGGTTCCTACGACCTGGTCTGGGCCGAGGGTTCCGCGTACATCGTGGGGTTCGACACCGCGCTGCGGGACTGGCGGCGGCTGCTCGCCCCCGGCGGTTCGATGGTGATCACCGAGTGCGTCTGGACCACCGGCTCCCCGTCGGCCGGGGCACGCGCCTTCTGGGACCGGCACGCCTCGCTGCGTCCCGTCGCGGGGAACACCGCGGCGGCCGTGGAGTCGGGGTGCCATGTCCTCGGGGTGCTGGTGCAGCCCGACAGCGACTGGGACGAGTACTACGTCCCGCTGGCCGGACGGGCCGCCGCGGCGGATCCCTCGGCTCCGGGTATGGCCGAGGCGCTCGCGGCCACCCGTGAGGAGCTCGAGGTGCGTCGTCGACACGGCGCGGAGTACGGCTACGCCGGCTATGTGCTGCGCCCCTCCGATCCGCGCTGGCGGACCCGCCCCGAGACGGCCGCCGACCGCGACGCGGTGCACGGCGTCGTCGCGGCGGCCTTCCCCACCCGGGACGAGGCCGTTCTGGTCGACGCCCTGCGCACCGACCCGGGGGCCTGGCTGCCCGGCCTTTCGTACGTGGCCGAGGCCCCGGACGGTTCCGTCGCGGCCCACGCCCTGCTGACCCGCTGCCTGGTCGGGGACGCCCCGGCGCTCGCCCTGGCCCCGGTGTCGACCGCGCCGGGCCACCAGCGCCGGGGAGCCGGGCGGGCGGTGGTCCGGGCGGTGCTGGACGCCGCGCGGCTGCGCGGGGAGCCGCTCGTCCTGGTGCTCGGGCATCCGGAGTACTACCCGGCCTTCGGTTTCGTGCCGGCGTCGCGGTTCGGGATCAGGCCGGGCTTCGAGGTCCCTGACGAGGCGATGATGGCGCTGGTCCTCGACGGCTCCGTGCCGGTGCCGACGGGCACGATCCGCTATCCGGCGGCCTTCGGGGTCTGACGCGGTGTCCGTCCCGCCGCGCCCCGGGGCGCGGCGGGACGGACATGCCAGCACCCGAAGTGCGGACAAGCGGCTTTTGTACGGCAGACTTGACCGCACTCGAGGGGCCCGGCGCACGAGGCCGGGAACCAAAGCGAAGGATGGGTATGCCGACCACACCAGCCACCGCGGCGCACAGCTCGTCGAACGCCACAGCAGACGCGATCATGCTCGAACTGGTCGACGAGGACGGCACCACCATCGGCACCGCGGAGAAGCTCGCGGCCCACCAGGCCCCCGGGCAGCTGCACCGGGCGTTCTCCGTCTTCCTCTTCGACGAGCAGGGGCGGCTGCTGCTGCAGCGCCGCGCGCTCGGCAAGTACCACTCCCCCGGCGTGTGGTCGAACACCTGCTGCGGCCACCCCTACCCGGGTGAGGCGCCGTTCGCGGCGGCCGCCCGGCGTACCTACGAGGAGCTGGGAGTCTCGCCCTCGCTGCTCGCCGCGGCGGGCACGGTGCGCTACAACCATCCGGATCCGGTGTCGGGGCTGGTGGAGCAGGAGTTCAACCACCTGTACGTCGGGATGGTGCAGGAGCGCCTGCGGCCGGACGGGGAAGAGGTCGGCGAGACGGCCTTCGTGACCGCCGCCGAGCTCGCGGAGCGGCATGCCGCGGCGCCCTTCTCGGCGTGGTTCATGACCGTGCTGGACGCCGCGCGGCCCGCGATCAGGGAGCTGACGGGGCCTTCCGCCGGCTGGTGAAGCCGCACGCGGCCCGCGGGGCGGTCAGGGCTGCGTCCTCAGCGGCAGCGCCGCCCAGATGATCTTGCCGCCGCCCGCGGTGTGCTCCACGTCGCAGGCGCCGCCCGCCTCGGCGGTGATCTCACGCACCAGGAGCAGCCCGCGGCCGCCGGTCTGCGCGTGGTCGGTGACCAGCGCGGTCGGACGGTAGGGGTGGTTGTCCTCGACGGAGACCCTGATCCATTCCGCTCCGACGGCCACCTCGACCGCCAGCTCGGGCGAGAGGAGCGCCGCGTGCCGGACCGCGTTGGTGACCAGCTCGGACACGATCAGCAGCAGACCCTGGAGGATGCCGTCCTCGACGGGCACACCCTGCCGGCCGAGGAGGTCCCGCACGGCGTGCCGGGCCTGCGGTACCGAGACGTCGACGGCGGGTGCGGTGAAGCGCCACACCCCCTCGTACGGCACGGGACGGGCCGGAACACTCCCACGGCTCTCCATAGACCGCCACCCGCTCTCGGCTCGCATGTCACTGACCATCGGGTAACGAGTGTCGGTAAGAGTGTGGTCAGGACCACAGCTCTGATCACAAGTGGCTTCTTATGGAAAGAATTTGTCCGAGCGGGTATGACAGCGTCAGGTGATTGGACTACTTCTCACCCTCTTCGGGCCTCATCCGGTCCCGCCACCGGGCTGACAGCCCGTCCCCGGCCCGCGCCGTTCAGCCGCGGACCACGGTCCGGGCCGTACGGATAGCATCCGGGGCATGGATCCCAGGGAGCAGGCGGCAGGGACGGAGCCGCGGCTGGAGCACACGCTCGCGGACGGCGTCGCCACCGTCGTCATCAGCAACCCCGCCAAGCGCAACGCCATGACCTCGGACATGTGGCGGGCGCTGCCCCTGCTGCTGGAGGACCTGGCCGCCGACGCCGGTGTACGCGTGCTCGTGCTCACCGGCGCCGGCGACACCTTCTGCGCAGGTGCGGACATCGCCTCCCTCCGGGACCCGGGCGGGCGGCCGCAGGCGCTCGCCGTGCGGGCCGAGGAGGCCCTGGCCGCCTTCCCCCGGCCGACGCTGGCCGCCGTACGCGGATACTGCGTGGGCGGCGGCAGCCAGCTCGCGGCCGCGTGCGATCTGCGTTTCGCCGAGGAGGGCGCTTCCTTCGGTGTCACCCCGGCCAAGCTCGGGATCGTCTATCCCTCGTCGTCGACACGCCGGCTGGTCGCGCTCGTCGGGCCGGCCGCCACGAAGTTCCTGTTGTTCTCCGGGGAGCTGATCGGGACGGAACGGGCGCTGCGCACGGGGCTGGTGGACGAGGTCCTGCCGGAGGGCGGGCTGGAGGAGCGGGTGCGTGCGTTCGCGCAGGTACTGGCGTCGCGTTCGCAGCTGACCCAGGCCGCGGCGAAGGAGTTCGCCGACGGCCGCGAGGACCGGGACGCGTACTGGTCGCGGCAGGCACTCGGCAGCGGCGACACCGCCGAGGGGGTCGCCGCCTTCCTGGAGCGCCGCGCTCCCCGCTTCACCTGGACGACGGGGGGCGCCGGTCCCTCGCCTGCTTCAGGATGAACCGGCTCCTGGCCCGCCACTGCTCGACCATGGCCGTCGGGGCCTTGTCCGGTGATCCGCAGTCATAGGGCGGCCGGGGGTCGTACTCGGTCAGCAGCTGGACGTTCCGGGCATGCTCGTCGCCCGCGATCCTGCCCAGCAGGGTGAGGCCCATGTCGATGCCGGAGGAGACACCGGCAGCGGTCACGTACTTGCCGTCGAGGACCACCCGCTCCCCCGTCGGCTCGGCCCCGAAGGTCTTCAGGGCGTCGAGGGCGAGCCAGTGCGAGGTGGCACGCCGGCCGGTGAGCAGTCCGGCAGCGGCGAGCAGCAGGGAGCCGGTGCACACCGAGGTCGTCCAGGTGCTGGTGGCATCGGCCGTCCGCAGCCAGCCGAGCAGTGCCTCGTTCTCCATCTGATCGCTCTGCCCCGGGCCCCCCGGCACGACCACCACATCGGGGGCGGGCACGTCTGCGAGCGCCCGGTCGGCGACGAGCGAGAGGCTGCCGCTGTTGTTGCGCACGGCTCCGGGCCGCTCGGCGACGAGGACGGTCCCGGCGCCGGGGGCCCGGCTGAGCATCTCGTAGGGGCCCACGGCGTCGAGCGCGGTGAAGCGGTCGAAGAGCACGATGGCGATCTGCATGATGTCCCTTTCCTTGCTGCTGTCGTGGTGCGGGCAGGCCTGCTGTCGCGGCGCCGTCCCGTCAGGCGGGCTGGGCGCGGAAGCGGCGCCGGTATTCGGCGGGCGCGGTCCCGAGGGCCTTGACGAAGGCGCGGCGCATCGCCTCCGGGGTGCCGTAGCCGCTGGCGCGGGAGATGCCGGTGATGCCGTCGCCCGTGTCCTCCAGGAGCCGCCGTGCCTGTTCGAGGCGTACGCGTTCGACGTACCGGCCGGGAGTCAGCCCGGTCTCGGCCTGGAACGCACGGGCGAAGTGCCGGGGCGAGAGCCCTGCGCGGGCCGCGAGCGCCTCCACCGAGAGGTCGGCGCCGGGATGCTCGGTGACCCAGTGCTGGACCTCGCGCAGGGGTTCACGTACGGCGGTCTGCGCGATGAGCTGGGCGCTGAACTGCGCCTGGTTGCCGGGGCGCCGCAGGAAGACGACGAGGTGGCGGGCGACGGTGAGCGCCACGTCCCGCCCGTGTTCCTCCTCGACCAGGGCGAGCGCGAGGTCGATGCCGGCGGTGACGCCGGCCGAAGTCGCCAGGCGCCCGTCGCGTACGAAGACCGGGTCGGGGTCCACGCGCACCGCCGGATACGTCCGGGCGAGCGTCTCGCACACGGACCAGTGGGTGGTCACCCGGTGGCCGTCGAGCTGCCCCGCCTCGGCGAGGAGAAGGGCGCCGGTGCACACCGACACCAGGTCCCGCGCCTGCGGGGCGTGCGTGCGGAGCCAGCTGACCAGCTCCGGGTCGGGCGTCCTCGTGCCGGCGCCTCCCGGTACGAGGAGCAGATCGGGCACCGGAACGTCCGCGAGGGCGGCGTCGGGGACGAGTGTGAGGCCGCTGGAGCAGCGGACCGGGGCTCCGTCGAGCGAGGCGGTACGCAGGTCGTAGGAGACCCCGGGGAAGCGGGAGGCGCCGGCGAAGACCTCGACCGGGCCGCTCACGTCGAGGCTCTGGACGCCGTCGAAGAGGACGACGAGTACGGATCGCTGCTTCATGTCCGCCATCCTGGGTGCGCCGCCCGATGGCCGCAATGACGAGTTCCCCACCTTTCCTGCCATCCGGGACTCGCGGCCCTCCGGCGGCCCATCCGGTCCCACCACACGTACCGACCAGTCGGTAACGTGCTGGCATGAGTACTCTTCCCCCGCGCGCCGGACGGCGCTGCCACAACGCGCTCAACCCGCTGCACTCCTGTGTCTACTTCTCCCCCGACCTCGGCAAGGAGTTCGGGGAGGCCGGCGTCGAGGACGGGAGCCGGGTCTACTTCGCCGCGCGCGGCGCGGCTCTGGGTGCCGCCGGGGCGGGCACGGTCACCGCCACCTTCTACAACTTCAACCACGAACTGGTGGCCCGCCATCTGCCCGCCGTCTGGGCGGACATCACTCCTCAGGCCGCGCTCGACGCCCGTCTGCGGGCGGCCGACTCGACGCTGCGCCGGGTGCTCGGCGAGGAGATCATCAGCTCCCCGGAGATGACGGAGGCGGCCGGGCTGGCTCTGCGGGTCGCCGAGGCCTGCACCCGTCACGCCCGTCCGCTGTACGCCGCCCACGCGGACCTGGAGGTGCCGGACCAGCCGCATCTGGCGTACTGGCACGCGGCGACGCTGCTGCGCGAGCACCGCGGCGACGGGCACCTCGCCGCACTGCTCATGGCCGGTCTCAACCCCCTGGAGGCTCTGGTCAGCCACACCGCCACCGGCAAGGGAATGGCACCGCGCTGGCTCATCGCCACCCGTGGCTGGCGCCGCGCGGACTGGGACGCGGCGGTGGAGCGACTGCGCGGCCGGGGCCTGCTGGACGCGCAGGGCGAGCTGACCGATGCGGGCACCGCCCTCAGGGCCGACCTGGAGGAGGCGACGGACCGTATGGACGCCGCACCGTACGAGCACCTGGGCGCCGCGGGTGTGGACCGGCTCACCGAACTGGGCCGCGAATTCCTCTTCACCGCGGCCTCCGCCGGAGCCTTCCCCGGCGATCTGGTCGGCAAGGGCTGAATCCCGCACACGTTCACCACGGGCGGAAGCGGCCAGGCGTTGGTCGCACCCTGCGAAGGAGGCACACCGTGTTCCGTGCGATCGCGAACGCTCCGAGTACCGTCGGCTCGGCCGTCGCCACCGTGGTGACCCTGCCCTTCCGGCTCGTGGCAGGTCTTTTCGGCGGCGCGTCACGCAGCGGCGGGACCCGGCGCGCATGAGTCCGGGCGCCTTCGGCCCGAGCACCTTCGAGAGGACCTGGGGGCCGTGATCGACCAGGTCACGCGACACGGCCCTCGGCAACCCGGCACAATGCAGGCGAAGGGGCCCACCCGGGTGTGGAGCACCCCAGTGGCACAGCCAGCACAGCCAGTACGAGAAGGCGAGTCGGGAAAACCGTGACGACGTCCATCGAAGGCAGGATCGCCGAGGAGCTCGGCGTACGCGAGCGTCAGGTGAAGGCGGCCGTCGACTTGCTCGACGGCGGGTCGACCGTGCCGTTCATCGCGCGCTACCGCAAGGAAGCGACCGAGATGCTCGATGATGCGCAACTGCGCACGCTCGAGGAGAGGTTGCGGTATCTGCGGGAACTCGAGGACCGCCGTGCGGCGGTCCTCGATTCCGTACGTGAACAGGGCAAGCTCGACGCCGCCCTGGAGGCGCAGATCCGGGCGGCCGACACCAAGGCACGGCTGGAGGACATCTACCTCCCGTTCAAACCGAAGCGCCGGACGAAGGCGCAGATCGCACGCGAGGCGGGCCTGGAGCCCCTGGCCGACGGGCTGCTCGGCGACCCGTCCGTCGATCCGCTCACCGCCGCCGCCGCGTTCGTCGACGCCGGAAAGGGCGTGGCGGACCCGGCGGCGGCGCTGGAAGGCGCCCGGGCGATCCTGACCGAGCGCTTCTCCGAGGACGCCGATCTCACCGGCGAACTGCGCGAACGCATGTGGTCGCGCGGCAGGGTCGTCGCGAAGGTGCGGGACGGCAAGGAGGAGGCGGGCGCGAAGTTCGCCGACTACTTCGACTTCGCCGAGCCGTTCACCGCGCTGCCCTCCCACCGCGTCCTCGCGATGCTCCGGGGCGAGAAGGAGGGCGTGCTCGACCTGGTCCTGGAGCCGGAGGAGCCGTCGGAGCAGCCGGGCCCCTCGTCCTACGAGAACATGATCGCCCGCCGGTTCGAGGTCGCGGACCGCGGCCGGCCGGGGGACAAATGGCTGGGCGACACCGTGCGCTGGGCCTGGCGCACCCGGGTCCTGGTGCACCTCGGGATCGACCTGCGGCTCCGGCTGCGTACGGCGGCGGAGGACGAGGCCGTGCGGGTCTTCGCGTCGAACCTGCGCGATCTGCTGCTCGCCGCCCCGGCCGGCACCCGGGCGACCCTGGGACTCGACCCCGGTTTCCGTACGGGGGTGAAGGTCGCCGTCGTGGACGCGACCGGCAAGGTCGTCGCGACGGATGTCATCCATCCGCATGTGCCGGCGAACAAGTGGGACCAGTCGCTGGCCACGCTGGAGCGTCTCGCCAAGGAACACCAGGTCGACCTGATCGCGATCGGCAACGGCACGGCCTCCCGCGAGACCGACAAGCTCGCCGGAGAACTGTGCGACAGGCACCCGGAGCTGAAGCTCACCAAGGTGATGGTGTCGGAGGCGGGCGCTTCCGTGTACTCGGCGTCGGCCTTCGCCTCGCAGGAGCTCCCCGACATGGACGTGTCGTTGCGCGGCGCGATCTCGATCGCACGCCGGCTGCAGGACCCGCTGGCGGAGCTGGTGAAGATCGATCCGAAGTCCATCGGCGTCGGCCAGTACCAGCACGACCTGTCCGAGGTGAAGCTGTCGCGTTCCCTGGACGCGGTGGTCGAGGACTGTGTGAACGGCGTGGGGGTCGACGTCAACACCGCGTCGGCGCCGCTGCTCTCGCGCGTGTCCGGCATCGGATCCGGCCTGGCCGAGAACATCGTCGCCCACCGGGACGCGAACGGCCCCTTCCGCTCCCGCCGCGCGCTGAAGGACGTGGCGCGGCTGGGCCCGAAGGCGTACGAACAGTGCGCGGGCTTCCTCCGGATCCGGGGCGGCGACGATCCCCTGGACGCGTCGAGCGTGCACCCGGAGGCATATCCCGTGGTCCGGACGATGGTGAAGCGGACGGGTGGTGACGTCGCTTCGCTGATCGGCAACACGGACACCCTCCGGTCGTTGCGCCCGGACGATTTCGTGGACGAGAAGTTCGGTCTGCCGACCGTCACCGACATCCTCAAGGAACTGGAGAAGCCCGGCCGCGACCCGCGGCCCGCCTTCCGTACGGCCACGTTCAAGGAAGGCGTCGAGAAGCTCGGCGACCTGGCCCCCGGGATGGTGCTGGAGGGGGTCGTCACGAACGTGGCCGCGTTCGGCGCGTTCGTGGACATCGGCGTCCACCAGGACGGTCTCGTCCATGTGTCGGCGATGTCGCGGACGTTCGTCAAGGACCCGAGGGATGTCGTGAAGCCGGGTGACATCGTGAAGGTGAAGGTCATGGACGTCGACATCCCGCGCAAGCGTGTCTCGCTGTCCTTGCGGCTGGACGACGGGGCGGCGGCGGGCCAGGGCGGCGGGCAGGGCCCGAAGCAGCGCGAGCGGAACCCACAGGGCGGAGGTGAGCGGCCGCCCCGGCAGCGGCAGGATCAGGACGGCCGGCAGGGGGCTTCCGGCCGGCGCGGTGATCGGCGCGC
>Ga0196960_10000593_pt1 | contig 11748 bp, 13 predicted proteins | sample S3v_5metaG_FD_183187 | JGI IMG/M metagenome (GOLD analysis project Ga0196960, IMG submission 183187) | Soil microbial communities from Anza Borrego desert, Southern California, United States - S3+v_5 | ecosystem: Environmental > Terrestrial > Soil > Desert | place: USA: California | collected... | reverse complement strand
GAGCCGTCGAACATGAAGCCGACGGTGAGCTGGTCCTCGTCAATGAGGCCCGACACCATGGTCAGATGCTGCCACTTGCCCTTGGGATCGGTGAAGCGGAGGTCGACCCACTCGATCTCCTCGTCCTTGATCCGGCTGAGGATCGTGCCTGCGTCATTTGCCATGTCTGTAAGACCTCGTGATGGTGGCGAAGATTGTGCACTGCAATAAGTGCGCGCGCCTTCCTTCTCAGGCCGGAGGGGCGGGCGTCCAGATGAGTCCGCCGGGTTGTGAATATTTCACGCGGAGTGGAGGGGGAACTCGCCCGGAGATGCTGAAGCCTCGGCTTCGCTCCGCACGGCTTCTCGACTTCGCTCGAAGCAAACGGTTTGAGAGGGTCTCAAGGCTTCGCACCCACTCCGTTCGTGTCGAGCGAAGTCGAGACACCCTTTCGAGCGAAGCGAGGACGCCGCGCGCGACCTCAATAAACCCGCCGCCGCGCAGCGATGAGCATTCTCAGCAGCATGGCAACCGGCCGGGGGACGCCGACCTTGCCTTCGAGCCATAGGCTGACGGCGGAGCGCGACACCCCGATTGCCGCCGCCAGGTCGCTCTGCGTCCTGTACCCCAAGGTGTGCATCGCCGCGCGCAATTCCTCGGGCGGCATGGAGGCGGGGGGCAGAGGGGGCGGCGTTGCCCGGTCGGCCACCGGTTCGCCCTCGCTTGCCGCCGCCGCTCGCCGCGGATCCTCCTCGTCGTCGGGCGCGAACATCAGATTGCGTCGGAGCCCCGCTCGCCGGTGCGGATGCGGAGCGCTTCCTCGATGGTGGAAACGAAGATCTTGCCGTCGCCGATCCGGCCGGTGCGCGCCGCATTGGCGATCGCCTCGACCACCCGCTCGGCTAGGCTATCCTCGACCACCACTTCGAGCTTCACTTTGGGCAGGAAATCGACGACGTACTCGGCGCCGCGATAGAGCTCGGTATGCCCCTTCTGGCGGCCGAAGCCCTTGGCCTCGGTGACGGTGATTCCGGAGACGCCGACATCGTGCAGCGCTTCCTTCACCTCGTCGAGCTTGAACGGCTTGATGACCGCTTCGATCTTCTTCACGCGCCGGTTCCCTTGCTGTTGCCTTGCTCAATAACCGCCGCGCCCGATGTGGCAAGCGGTTCGGAATGCCGGATCACGCTGTGGCGACATAGGCGTCGAGCCGGGCGATGTGCGCCGCCTTCTCCTCCTCGCTGAGGAACGAGCCCAGGAAGGAGTTGCGCGCCAGCGTCGCAAGCTGCTCGCGCGACAGGCTGCGCGCGGCGGCAGCGGCGCGGAAATTGTCGTTCACATAGCCGCCGAAATAAGCCGGATCGTCCGAGTTGATGGTGACGCGCAGGCCCTCGGCCAGCATCCGGTCGATCGGGTGGTCGTCCATCGAGGGAACGACGCAGAGCTTCAGGTTCGACAGCGGACAGACGGTGAGCGTCATCCCCTCCCGCGCCAGACGCGCGATCAAAGCCGGGTCCTCCAGCGAGCGATTGCCATGGTCGAGACGATCGACCTCCAGCAGGTCCAGCGCCTGGTGGACATACTCAGGAGGCCCCTCCTCCCCCGCATGAGCGACCCGCTTCAGGCCGAGCGCGGCGGCGGCGGCGAAGACTCGGGCGAACTTCTCCGGCGGGTGGCCGAGTTCGGACGAATCGAGCCCCACCGCCGCGATCCGGTCCAGCCACGGCCGTGCCTGCTCCAGCGTCGCGAACGCGTCGGCCTCGTCGAGGTGGCGCAGGAAGCAGAGGATGAGCTTCGACGTGATCCCATGCCGCGCCTCCGCTTCCGCCATGCCGGCGAGCAGGCCGGCAGCCACGGTGTCGAACGAAACGCCGCGGGCGGTGTGGGTCTGCGGATCGAAGAAGATCTCCGCATGCACCACATTGTCCGCCGCGCACCGCTCGAAATAGGCCAGCGCCAGGTCGCGGAAATCGGCCTCCGTCCGCAGCACGTCCGCCCCGGCATAATAGATGTCGAGGAAGTCCTGCAGGTTCGAGAATTGGTAGGCCGCCCTTATCTCCTCGACGCTCGCATAGGGGATCGCCACCCCGTTGCGGCGGGCGAATTCGAACATCTGCTCGGGCTCGAGGCTGCCCTCGATATGCATGTGGAGCTCGGCCTTGGGCAGGCCGGCGATGAAGGCGTCGAGATCGGGGAAGAGGGTCATGCCGCCGCTGATGGACAAGGCGGCGCTGCAGGGCAAGGATGGACCGCCTACATCCCTTCTTCGCCGCAATGGAGCGCGCCGACGAAATTGTCGATCCGTGCTGACCGGAAGCGATCGGTGTGGATGCGGTCCATGCGAAGCTGCGTCGACCAGGCGCCGCAGCCGACATTTTGGATGAGCGTTCGGACGCACCAATCGTCCTCTGGGCACTCCCGGCCCTCGCGCCACGCTCCCGACGGCCGCAGCGGCGTTATCCGCGCGGCCATGTCCGACGCGGACGGGCAGCCGTGGGGCCGGCAGGCGAAGTGGGCGCGCCGCGGATTCGCCTTTTGCAATTCCTCCCGAAGCGCGAACAGCCCAGCGGAGGCGGAGCGGGCGGCGGTCGCGTCGTCCGCTTCGAACCAATCGCTCGAATTGGGCGAGACCTCCGCGCACAGCCGCTGCTGATCGCTGTTCCGCACTTCCCAGAGCGGCTGCCCGTCGGCGTCGCGCAGGATGTAGAACCATTGAGTGGTGCGGACGCTGCGGACCCCGGGCGCCTCCCACGGCTGCACCTCGCCGACGCTGCGCTGGATCGTCAGATGGTCGCGCTCGCAGGTTCCTCCCACCACGTTGGAGGCGCGGCCGCGCGTGTGCATGTAGAGATATTCGTTGCCGCGATTGTCGGGGCGGCTGATGGCAATGTTGCCATCTTCCGCCATCAATTGTTCGAAAATCTGCAGCGCCTGACCTCGTTCGGCCTGTTCGGCGGCGTTCACGGGGGGCGCGGCCGGTGGTGCCGCCTGAGCGGCGGCCGAAGCGGCGGCGGGCTGGGCCAGCGAAACGGCGGCGGCGAGGAACAGGGTGAGGGTCGCGGTCATCTTCGCATCTGGCCACCAAAGCCGCCGCGCCGCAAGCACGAGCGTCGAAACAAAGGCGAATGTGAACGGATGCTGCGATGCTCGTTCAGCAGTTTCAAACTCTTAGGTGTGCATAGAGCTCTTGCCCAAGGCGGCTGGCGCAGCGTTGACGATGTTTGTCACGCGCCGGCCCCGCTGGGCCCCTCCAGTCGCGTATTCGAGGGCGCGGCCGGCGTTTGAAAGCGCCGGCCGCGAACTCGCAGCGGCTAGACGCGCGCGGACTTGCGCGACTTCATGTAGACGTAGCCGGCACCCGCCGCGGCGCCGATCACCGGGCCGATGAAGGGCAGCGGGATGCCGAGCACGGCGCCCCAGAGTGCGCCCTTGGTCATCTTCTTCTTGGTGGTTGCGGTGGCCATGTTGTTTCTCCGATTCGCTGGATGCCCGGCGCAGGTGCCGGGCGTGTGAGCGGTGAACGGATCGCGGGCGCGGAAGGTCCGATGTCTTGTGAAGCGAACGAGCGTGCTCCGGCGCAGGCCGGAGCGTTGGGAGATTCTTCGCACCGTTCCGGCCTTCGCCGGAACACGCTGTGACGTTCTGCCCGCCCTTCGTCAGGACCCGCCGCCGCGGCGGCTGTCGAGCGAGATGACCTTCCCCCCGCCCCTGAACCGCAGCAGGTCGCGCACCGAACGGCCGAGATCATCCGCGCGGAACGGCTTGCGCAACCGCGGGAGGTCGATCGGCAGTTCTTCCGGATTGGCATAGCCGGTGATGATCAGCACCATCTTGTCGGGATGGTCGCGGCCGATCTCGCCGGCCAAAGTCGCGCCGGTCATGCCGGGCATCAGGTGGTCGGTGACGACGAGGGCGATGTCCCGCTCCCGCTCCAGGCAGCGCAGGGCCGCCGCGCCCGAGCTTGCCTCCACGACATGATAGCCGAATTCGCGCAGCATGGCGGCGGTGGCGCCGCGGACCAGATCCTCGTCGTCGACGACCAGGATGCAGGCGGATTGCTCGGCATTCGCCTCGGGCGGCGCTTCTTCCTCGGCGGCGGCGGCGGCGGGTTCCTCGATCCGCGGCAGCCAGAGCTCGGCGCGCGTCCCCTTGCCCGGCGCGCTCGACAGGCGGAGCAGGCCGTTGGACTGGCCGGCGAGGCCGTGGACCATGGAGAGGCCGAGGCCGGTCCCCTTGCCGATCCCCTTGGTGGAGAAGAAGGGCTCCACCGCCCGCTTCAGCGTCGCCTCGTCCATGCCGACGCCGGTGTCGGCGACGGTCACGCGAACATAGGAGGCAGCGGCAAGCCCAGCGTCCGGATCGTCCAGCACCCGCGCCGCCGCGCCGATGGTCAGCCGCCCACCGTCCGGCATGGCATCGCGGGCGTTCACCGCGAGGTTGAGAATCGCAAGCTCGAACTGGCCCGGATCGATGCGGGCGACGAGGCCAGGCTCGGTGTCGATGGTCACCGCGATCGTCGGTCCGATCGACCGTTCGATCAGGTCGCGCAGGCCGTGGAGGATCGCGCCCATGTCGAGCGGCTGGGGCTGCAGCACCTGCCGACGCGAGAAAGCGAGCAGGCGCTGGACCAGGGTCGCCGCCTTGGTCGAGGCCTGGAGCGCGCCGTCGACAATGCGCTGGGCGCGGGCGCTCATCGTCGTGTCGCGGCGGAGCAGGTCGAGGCCGCCGATGATCGGGGTGAGCAGGTTGTTGAAGTCGTGGGCGACGCCGCCGGTGAGGTGGCCGATCGTCTCCAGCTTCTGGCTCTGCTGCAGCGCCTGCTCCGCCTCCAGCCGGGCGGTGACGTCCTGCGCGGTGAGGATCACCTGCTCGCCCGCCTCCCCCGCGCTCGACAGCCGGGCGGCGCCGATCTCCAGATAACGCAGCGACTGGCCGTGCGGCGGCCGGTAGCCGACAAGATGGTGATCGAACTGCGCGCCGGCGCGGATCGCGGCGCGGAAGGGCTGCTCGTCGGGCGGCAGGTCGTTGCCGCCGATGTCGGTGAAGACGAGATCGGCGGGATGGCCGACATGACCGAGCAGATCGGCGGCGAGCGCGTTGGAGAAACTCACCCGCTCCTCCTGCCCGCGTGCCACGACCAGGACGGCGAGCGGCATGCGGGTCAGCACCTCGCGAAGATGCGCCTCGCGCGCTGCAACGGCATCCGCCTCGCGCAGCGCCATCGCTTCGAACCGGCGGTCGAACATGGCCGAGACGAGCGCGAAAAAGAGCAGCATCATCGTGCCGATGCCGACCCAGAGCGCCAGGCTCATCTGGTCGAGCCCGGCCGTACCGAGCACCGCGTCGCGCGTCGGCGTGAAGGACGCGGCCTCCATCGCCGTATAATGCATCGAACAGATGGCGAGGCCGAGCACGACGGCGCCGACGACCCTCAGCTCCAGCCGCGGCCTCGCCAGCGCCGCGACCAAAGCCACCCAGGAGGTGACGATGGCAATGGCGAAGGAGGCGGCGACCAGCCACGGCTCGTAGCTCAAGGTCGCCGGCGCCCGGATCGCGGCCATGCCCATATAATGCATCAGGCCGATGCCCGAGCCCATGGCGAGCCCCGCCACCGCGATCCGCGGCCGCGTCGCCTCGCCGGTTTGCACCGCAATGAAGGCGAAGGCGGTGGCGGCGATGGCGAGGAGGAGGGAGCCGATCGTCAGCTTGAGATCGTAGCGCACCGGCATGCCGGCATCGAAGCCGAGCATGGCGATGAAGTGCATGGAAAAGATGCTGAGCCCCATCGCCAGCGCGGTGGCGCAGAGCCAGTAGAACTTGATCCGCCCGTCATGGGCCCGGACCTGGCGCTGGAGGTCGAGCGCGGTCCAGGAGCCGAGCACGGCGACCAGGATCGAGAAGAGCACGTAGATGAATTGGTGTTGGCCGTGGTGCATTTCGCTGGCCCTGCTCTAACGGAACGCGCGTCCTGCTCCCATGCTAGCCGAAGCTGAAGAAAGTGCGAAGATTTTCCTGCGCATCCCCGCAGCCCTGGCGCGGAACTCGACGCGGCGCAGGACCCGCCGCCGCTGCTCCGGCGTTGACGAGGCGCTCGCCCGCGGATTAGGGCTCTGGCCGTTCAGGAGAAGCTTACGCCATGACCTACGTCGTCACCGATGCCTGCATTCGCTGCAAATATATGGATTGCGTCGAGGTCTGTCCGGTCGACTGCTTCTATGAGGGCGAGAACATGCTCGTCATCAACCCGTCCGAATGCATCGATTGCGGCGTGTGCGAGCCGGAATGCCCGGCCGAGGCGATCCTGCCCGATACCGAGGCGGGCCAGGAAAAGTGGCTGGAGCTCAACGCCACCTACTCGTCCGAATGGCCGAACATCACCCGCAAAAAGGACACGCCCCCCGATGCCGACGCCCACAAGGGCGAAGAGGGCAAGTTCGAGAAGTATTTCTCGGCGACGGCCGGCGAGGGCGATTGAGCGAGGCGCGGGCGCGGCGCGGCTGATCCGCGACGTCCCGCATCCTTCCCTTCGTCACCCCGGACTTGATCCGGGGTCCACCTTCTTACCTGCGGCCATTGCGAAGAAGAAGGTGGACGCCGGATCAAGTCCGGCATGACGATGATATGGAACACCCTGCGTGCTAGGCGCCGGCGGCTCCCTGTCGCGCCCCCTGTCATGACACCGTAGTCACACCGGCCCAAAACAGTAGCTTTTTGCACCTTTTTGGGTTATAAGCGCCTCATCGAAGGCGGAACCACTCCTCGCGTTCCGCTCATGGTGATCGATTGCAATCGCCGTACATCCGCGAATCGGGCGCCTTTGGGGGGCGAGCCGGCCGGCGCGTTTGGCGGTCTCCAAAGGAAGGTCGAATAAATGGCAGCGAAAGCGTTGAGCTTCGACGTTGGCGATTACGTTGTTTACCCCAAGCACGGCGTGGGCCGGGTCGTGGAGCTGCAGAGCACCGACATCGCCGGCATGAGCCTGGAACTCTATGTCCTGCGCTTCGAAAAGGAAAAGATGACGCTCCGCGTTCCGACCAACAAGGCGGAAAGCGTCGGCATGCGCAAGCTGTCCTCCGACAAGACCATGGCCGAGGCGATGGCGACGCTCAAGGGCAAACCCAAGGTCAAGCGCACCATGTGGTCGCGCCGCGCCCAGGAATATGAAGCCAAGATCAATTCGGGCGACCTCGTGTCGATCGCCGAAGTGACCCGCGACCTGTTCCGCGCCGACGACCAGCCCGAGCAGAGCTATTCGGAGCGCCAGATCTTCGAAGCGGCTTCCAGCCGCCTTGCCCGCGAGCTTGCCGCGGTGGAGCAGATCGACGAGCCGGCCGCGCTCGAGAAGATCCTCGAAATCCTCAACAAGGCCGCCGCCGTCTACAACAAGGACAAGGCGAACGCCGCCGCGGCAGCCGCCGAGAAGTAAGTCTTTTTTCCCCTCCCGTGCGCGGGAGAGGCAGGCATCAGAGGCGGTCCTTCGGGGCCGCCTTTTTTGTGTTTATGTGCTCCGCCGTGCTGCTGTATTGATTCTCTAACACAGCAGGAGAGAGAAGATGCGCCGCTTCATCGGAATGGCAGCGATCGTCGGCATGGCGGCAGTGACGGCGGCCTGTGCGGCCAACGGCGCCGATGCCGGCGACCAGACGATGGGCCAGCGCAGCTTCGCCGCGTCAGGCTTCGACAAGATCGACTCGGCCGGGTCACAACGCGTGGTGGTCACCGTGGGCGGCGCTGCATCGGTCCGCGCCGAGGGACCGCAGGCCGCGCTCGACCGGCTGGAGATCGGGGTCGAGGACGGCTCGCTCCACATCGGCAACCGGAGTGGCAGTTGGACAAGCGGCTCGCGTCAGCCGGTCACCATCCACGTCACCGTCCCAGCCCTCGCCGGCGCCAGCGTCGGCGGCTCCGGCATGATCAGCGTCAACCGCGTCGAGGGGCCGCGCTTCGCCGGCACGGTCGGCGGCTCCGGCACCCTGTTGATCGAGCAGCTCCGCGTCGCCGAGGCCGAATTCTCGGTCGGCGGATCGGGCAGCATCAATGCGTCGGGCGCGGTGCAGCGGCTCGACGCCAATCTCGGCGGCTCGGGCGGCCTCGATTTCGGCGGGCTGGAGGCGCGGCTGGCGAACCTTCGGTCGCGGGCTCCGGCAACGTCGCCGCCCGGGCCAGCGAGACCGCGAACGTCAGCCTCGCCGGATCCGGTAACGTCTCCGTGATCGGCAATGCCCGCTGCAATGTCGAGCGCCACGGCTCCGGCCGGGTGAGCTGCGGCAACCAAAGCTGATGCTTAGCCTCGGTTAACCATTTTGAGCGATGGTGGCTTTATGATCAAAGCCGCCGCCATCGCCCTCGCCGCCTTCCTCTCGCTCGCGCCCGCCGCCGCGGCGGAGCGGCGCTTCACCGTCACCGACTTCGACCGGATCGTGGTGGAGGGGCCGTTTCGAGTCACCCTTGCCACCGGCCGACCACCCTCGGCCTCGGCCTCAGGCAGCGCCGACGCGCTCGACCGACTAACCGTGGAGGTCCAGGGCCGCACCTTGCGCATCCGCACCAACAGCACCGGCGCCGGGAGCAGCAGCGCCCGCGCCGACGGCCCGGTAACGCTCACCGTCTCCGCCCACGATCTGCGCAGCGCGCGCGTGGCCGGCGCCGGCAATCTCAGCATCGACCGTGTCGGCGGCCTTCGCGTCGATCTCACCCTGGAAGGCAGCGGCCGGATCGCGGTCGGTGAGGTCTCGGGAGACAATCTCGTCATCGGCGCCCTCGGCTCCGGTCGCATCGACGTCGCCGGCACCGTCAAGGACGTCCGCGCCAGCATCCACGGCTGGGCCGAACTCGACGCGAGTGCACTTCAGGCGGAGCGGGTGCGGCTCGTGACCGACACGGCCGGACGGGTGGCCATGAACGCGGCGGATGAGGCGACCGTCACCGCCAGCGGTATCGGGGAAGTCGATATCGCCGGAAGCCCCGCCTGCACCCTGCGCGGTGCGAGTGCGGGGCAGGTGCGGTGTGGCGAGAGCGAGCGCTAACGAGCATTCATCACTCGTCACCCCGGACTTGATCCGGGGTCCACCTTCTTCTTACCCGAGGCTCAGCAAGAAGGTGGATGCCGGATCAAGTCCGGCATGACGACAGAGCGACTGCGCACGCCTCACCTCCTTCGCACCCGCTCAGATCAGCGCCAAACTCGCCAGCTTCACCGCCAGCCCCGGCGGCAGAGCCGCCATCCCGTCATCCTCACCCCCGTTCAGATCCGGCGGCGCGTCCTCGGCCGTGAGGTAGCGCCACCCCTGATGCGCCCGCTTTGGCCGCGCGCGGAGTTGGATGAGGTCGGGGCTGAGGCGGATGACGATGCGCTTGTCCTCCGCCCGCTCCTCGAAGCCGAGGATCGCCTGGCGCGCGACGAGGCGGTGCTTGACGATCCAGTAGATCGAGCCGCCGATCAGCTCGTCCGCCCGCTTCGGCTTGAACCGCGTGACGATCGGCACGCAGCCTTCGGTGAGGCGCGACAGCTGCCGTTTCTCGAGCGCGTCGTAGCTCGCGCAGCCGACGGCGACCTTGCTGATGTTGAGGGAGGACATTGACGCTCGAATAGCCGCATTAGCGGCGCCGGATCAAGAACTTAGCCGGCCAGACCGCTGAAAACCGCAAGCCCGAGGAAGACCAGGAATCCCATGGAATCGGTGACCATCGTCACGAAGATCGACGACGCCACCGCCGGGTCCGCCCCCGCCCGCTCCATGGTCAGCGGCACCATCACGCCGGCAAAGCCCGCAATGACGATATTCGCCATCATCGCCACCGCGATCACCGCGCCAAGCGTCGCATCCTGGAAGATCAGCGACACGCCAAGCCCGATCAGCACCGCGATGCTGCCGCCGTTGAGTAAGGCCACGCGGAGCTCCCGCACCACCGTGCGCCAGCGGTTGGAGCCGGTGAGCTGGTTGGTGGCGAGCGCGCGCACCGTCACGGCGAGCGTCTGCGTCCCGGCATTGCCGCCCACGCCGGCGACGATCACCATCAGCGAGGCGAGCACCGCCACTTTCTCGATCGCGCCTTCGAACTGGCTGATGATCGTCGCGCTGACCAAAGCGGTGAACAAATTGGCGATCAGCCAGCGCACCCGCGCCTTGTAGCTGTCGAGCACCGGCTGGTTGATGTCGCCCTCGTCGCCGGCGCCGGACATGAGCAGGACGTCCTCCGACGCCTCCTCCTGGATGATGTGGACGATGTCGTCGACGGTGATCATGCCGACGAGACGGCCGTTGTTGTCGACCACCGCGGCGGAAATGAGCGCATATTTCTGGAAGCGCAAAGCCACTTCTTCCTGGTCCATGTCGACCGGGATCAAAGTCTGCTCGCGCCGCATGATGTCGGCGACCCGCACGTTCCTCGAGGTGCGCAGGATCCAGCTCAGCAACATCGTGCCGACCGGCTTGTGCTGCGGATCGACCACGAACACTTCCCAAAAATCGACCGCCAGGCCTTCGCCGGCGCGGAGGTAATCGATCACCTGCCCCACCGTCCAATGCTCCGGCACCGCGATCAGGTCGCGCTGCATCAGGCGGCCGGCGGATTCCTCCGGGTGGGAGAGCGCTTCCTCGATGGCGGCTCGGTCGTCGGGGTCGAGCTGGCGAAGGACGGCGCGCTGCTCGTCCTCCTCCATGTCCTCGATCATGGCGACGGCGTCATCCGTCTCCATCTCGCCGGCCAGTTCCGCGACGGCGCTGGGTTCGAGCGCGTCGATCAGCTCGTCGCGCACCCAGTCGTTCATCTCGGCCAGCACGTCGGCGTCGAGCATGTCGGCAAGGGCGGCGGCGAGCGCGCGGCGGTCGTCGGAATCGACCAGCTCGAACAGATCGGCGAGATCGGCCGGGTGGAGCGGCTCGACGCGGGCGCGCGCCGCGTCCGCCTCGCCGGCATGGACGAGCTCCATCACGTCCTGGACGAATTCCGGTTTCAGCCGGTCGTCCTCGTCCATCCGCTCTTCAGGCGACGGCAGGGCGCCTTCGGGCGCGTCGAGTTCGGTGTCGCTCATCGCCTTCCCCGCTGGCGCCTCATGAGAGGCTGCTTCCTAGGCGGGCCGGCGCGGCCTGTCGATACGGGGTGGTCACGTGCGCTTGTCGCTCCTAAGTCGCAGCCAACATCACAGGAGGCCCTTCATGGCGAACGAACTCAACACCCTCGTCCTCAACCTCGACAGCGGCGGCGACGTCGTGATCAAGCTGCGACCGGACCTGGCGCCCGGCCACGTCCAGCGGATCAAGGAGCTGACTCAGGAAGGTTTCTACGACGGCGTCGTCTTCCACCGCGTCATTCCCGGCTTCATGGCCCAGGGCGGCGACCCGACCGGCACCGGCACGGGCAGCTCCGACAAGCCGAACCTCAAGGCCGAGTTCAACGCGGAGCCGCATGTCCGCGGCGTCTGCTCGATGGCCCGTGCTCAAAACCCGAACAGCGCCAACAGCCAGTTCTTCATCTGCTTCGACGATGCGCGGTTCCTCGACAACCAGTACACCGTCTGGGGCGAAGTAACCGAGGGCATGGAGTTCGTCGACGCCCTCCCGAAGGGCGAACCGCCGCGCAATCCGGGCAAGATCGTCAAGGCGAGCCTGCGCGACTAAGCCACGCGGCGTGCGCCCGGCTACCCTCGTCACCGGCGCCTCCGCCGGCCTGGGCGCCGAGTTCGCCCGTCAATGCGCCGCGCGGGGCGACGAGCTCGTCCTCGTCGCCCGCCGGCGCGATCGGCTGGAGGCGCTGGCGGCGGAGGTC
>Ga0196960_10000592_pt1 | contig 11765 bp, 12 predicted proteins | sample S3v_5metaG_FD_183187 | JGI IMG/M metagenome (GOLD analysis project Ga0196960, IMG submission 183187) | Soil microbial communities from Anza Borrego desert, Southern California, United States - S3+v_5 | ecosystem: Environmental > Terrestrial > Soil > Desert | place: USA: California | collected... | reverse complement strand
CGCCTGCTCGACGATCCCGGCCTCGGCGGGCATCGTCTCGGTCCCCATCTCGGCCCCGAAGCGCGGCCGGCCGGTCTCGATCCGGAGGATCTCGGCGGCCTCGGGGGAGACCTCGACCGCGCCGGCGGCGAGCAGCGTTTCGCGGACGGCGTCGCGGGCGGCGGCGGAGAAGACCAGGTCGACGCCGGAGGCGGTGCCGACGGCGACGCACCGGGCGCCGGCGATCGTCGTCGTCTCGCAGGCCAGCTCGGGCAGCGCCGCGGTGCCAGCGACCTCGACCGCGCGGGGGCCGATCAGGGAGAGCAGCGTGTGGCTCCCGCTCTCGTCGTCGACCTCGACCTCGCGACCGATCTTGTACATCTGCAGGTGCCTGCGCGCCGCCTCCAGCCCTGCCGGCTCGAGGTCCAGCAGCAGCTCCGACTCCTCGCCCGGCCGCAGCACCCGCATGTCGGCCTGCATGTGGCCCTTGCGGTCGAGCAGCGCCGCGTAGGCGCCGTCGCCGGGAGCGATCGCCTCGATGTCGTTGGTCAGCTGGCCCTGCAGGTACTCGGCCGCTTCCGGCCCGCGCACGACCAGCAGGCCGCGGTCGCCCTCCTCGACCAGTCCGCATTCCTCGCGCAGCTGCCGGTACTGGGCATCGAGCTCGATCTGGATCTCGGTAGTCATCGGGCTCGATTCTACGAACGCGGACGATGGGAGATTTAGACGGATCGAAACCAGGGTTTAGATGTGTCAAAATCGCGGAGATGAAAGAGGACGCGAAAAAGGGGATCAGCCGCCGAGGGCTCCTCGGCGGTCTTGCGCTGGCGGCGCCGGCTGCGGTCGGGCTCGCCGGCCTGACCGAGGGTGCGCGGGGCGGCGAGGGCTCCCACGGAGGCGCCTCCCACGGCGACCCGACCCCGCACCCCGGCCACAACGACTTCCCGCACGCCGCCTTCGCCTCCGGCCGCCAGGTCGACCACCGCGCCAACGGGTTCCACCCGACCGAGCTGCTGCGCGACTTCGACTACGGCAAGACGCGCCGCCTCGCCAGCGGCCGGGTCCTGCGCGAATGGGAGCTCGTCGCCCAGGACAAGGAGATCGAAGTCGCCCCGGGGGTGAAGTACGAAGCCTGGACCTACAACGGCCGCGTCCCCGGCCCGACCCTGCGCGCCCGCGAGGGGGAGCTGCTGCGGATCCGCTTCGTCAACGGCTCCGCCCACCCGCACACGGTCCACTTCCACGGCATCCACACCGCCTTCATGGACGGGATGCCGGGGATCGGCGAGGACCGCGGCGGCGGCCAGATCGAACCGGGGGAGGAGTTCACCTACGAGTTCGACGCCTCGCCCTTCGGCCTCCACCTCTACCACTGCCACGTCGCCCCGCTCGCCGCCCACATCGCCCGCGGCCTCTACGGCGCCTTCATCGTGGACCCCAAGGAGGGCCGGCCCGAAGCCGACGAGATGGTGATGGTGATGAACGGCTTCGACACGAACTTCGATCTCACGAACGAGGTCTACGCCGTCAACACCGTCGGCTTCCACTACGTCGACGACCCGGTCCGGGTGGCGCGCGACGAGCTGGTGCGGATCTACCTCGTCAACGTGCTCGAGTACGACCCGCTCAACTCGTTCCACGTCCACGGCAACTTCTTCAACTACTTCCCGACCGGGACCTCGCTGCAGCCGACCGAGTTCACCGACACCGTGATCCAGGGCCAGGCGCAGCGGGGCATCCTCGAGATGAAGTTCCCCTTCGACGGCGACTACATGTTCCACGCCCACGTCAGCGAGTTCGCCGAGCTCGGCTGGTCGGGCTTCTTCCGCGTCGGCGACCCGAGCAAGATGACGGCCGCGACCGCGGCGGCGATGTACTGCGAGCTGCCGTGGGGGAAGGGGAAGCCGGCCTGATGGAGGCGGGGGCGCGGGCGGAGCGCGACCTCGGCGGCGCCGGGCTGCCGGCCTGGGCGCTGGGGCTGATCCCGCTGGCGCTGATCGTCGCCGCGATCGGCGGCTTCGCCCTGCTCGGCGGCCCCGGCCTCGGCGAGCGCACCGGGCCGCCGGTCGAGGAGGTTGCGGTCGAGCGCACGGTGCTGCGGCCGGGGGAGATCGAGCTGACGCTGCGCAACGACGGCCCCGACCCGGTCGAAGTCGCCCAGGTCGCGGTCAACGACGCCTACGCGCCCTTTGCCGCCGAGGGCGGCCGCGAGATCGGCCGGCTCGGCTCGACCACGCTCAGCGTCTCCTACCCCTGGGTCGAGGGGGAAGCGATCGAGATCTTCGTCCTCACCTCGACCGGCGGCACCGTCGAGGCCGCGGTCCCGGTCGCCGCGGAAACGCCCGAGGCCGACCTCGACTTCTACGGCCTGATGGCGCTGCTGGGGATCTACGTCGGCGTCATCCCGGTCAGCCTCGGGATGCTCTGGCTGCCGTTCCTGCGGCGGCTCGGCCCGAGCTGGATGGGCGCGCTGATCGCCTTCACCGTCGGGCTCCTCGCCTTCCTCGCGATCGACGCCGGGCTCGAGGGGCTGGAGATCGGTGGCGAAGCGCCGGCCGCGTTCGGCGGCGCGACGCTGGTCCTCGCGGGAGCGCTGGTCGCCTACCTCGTGCTCGCCGGGGTCGACGCCTACCTGGAGCGACGCTCGCGGCGGGCGAAGGCATCCGGTGCAGGGGCCGCGGGCGCCGCCTACCTGGCGCTGCTGGTCGCGATCGGGATCGGCCTCCACAACCTCGCCGAGGGGCTGGCGATCGGCTCCGCCTACGCGAGCGGCGCGCTCGCCCTCGGCGCCTTCCTCGTCGTCGGCTTCGCGATCCACAACACGACCGAGGGGCTGGCGATCGTGGCGCCGCTGCGCGACGAAGCGCGGCCGGGCCTGGGGCGCCTGCTCGGCTTCGGCCTGATCGCCGGGGCGCCGGCGGTCCTCGGCGCCTGGATCGGCGCCGCTGCCTTCGACCCGAGCCTGGTGGCGCTGCTGTTCGGCGTCGGCGTCGGCGCGATCGCGCGGGTGATCGTGCAGATCGCCCCGGTGATGCGCGACGAGGAGGGGCGGTACCTCTATCCCGTGACCGTGGCCGGGATCCTCGCGGGCATCCTCGTCATGTACCTGACCGGCCTTCTGGTGTCGGTCTGATGGCGGCGGGCGAGGGCAGCCGCGGTCGCCAGCGCGACCCCAACACCGAGGCGATCGAGGACTACGCGAAGGCGATCTACTCGATCGCCGGCGAACGCGAGGGCCTCGTCCTCAACGGCGAGGTCGCGCAGCGGCTCGGGGTGACCCCGGCGACCGCGACCTCGATGCTGAAACGGCTGGCCGACCTCGGCCTCGTCGAGTACTTCCCCTACAAGGGCGTCAGCCTGACCCCGGCGGGCCAGAAGGTCGCGCTGGAGGTGATCCGCCACCACCGCCTGATCGAGGCCTACCTCTCCGAGGCGCTGGGGATGGCCGACGACCGCGTCCACGAGGAGGCGGAGGTGCTCGAGCACTACATCTCCGAGGAGCTCGAGGCGCTGATCGCGGCGAAGCTGGGGGAACCGCGGCACGACCCGCACGGGACGCCGATCCCCGGCCCCGACCTGCTGCCGCCCACCTGGGACGCGCGGTAGCGCGGATGGCTAGGCTTGCGGCGATGGGCCTGGCCGCCGACTTCCAGCAGATCCTCGACTCCCTGCCGCCGGACTGGACCGACCTCGAGGTCGATATGCGGATCGAGGACGAATCGCAGTACGTCGACACCGCAGTCGCGGTCAGCCAGGTCAACGCGCAGGTCTACCAGTACCCGCGCGAGGGCTGGCAGTGGCGGCTGCTCGTCGCCCACAGCTTCGGCCACGCGGCCGCGGCGGAGACCGTGAAGGGCGTGCTCACGAAGCTCGACGAGGCGGGGGTGAAGGGCGAGCTGCGGGTGGCCGAGGTGCGCGAGGGCCGCTCCGAGGTCGTGCAGATGTGGGGCCGGCCGGAGAGCGTCCGCGAAGAGTTCCGCGAGCGGCGCTCGCTCTAGGGCGAGCGGGTAGGAGAGCCGGATGGCACGCGTCCTCAGCATCAGCACCGACCTGATGCTCGGCAGCAGGGTCCAGGAGACGCTGACCGCGGCCGGGCACGAGGTGGTCTCGGCGCCGGCGCTGGAGCAGACGACCTGGGACGGCGTCGACCTGATCGTCGCCGACCTCGATGTGGAGAACCCCGAAGCGCTGGTCGGGCTGGGGATGCCGGTGCTCGGCTACTACTCCCACGTCGACGTCGACACGCGCAAGACGGCCGAGGCGGCCGGGGTCGACCTGGTCGTGCCGCGCTCGCGGATGGCGCGGGAACTACCCGCGCTGGCGGAGAAGCTCCTAGCGCAGTAGGAAGGCGCGGCGCAGGTCGAGCGGCTGCGCCAGCAGGCCGTGGCGCAGGTCCCAGGCCGCCCATTCCTCCAGGACGCCCCGGTCGAACGGCCGCGGGGCGAGGTCCGGCAGCAGCGCCCGCAGCTGGGCGGCCTGGTCGGCGCGCTCCAGCGAGGGGTTGGCGGCAAGGAGGTCGTCGAGGGCGGCGTCGGGGTTCTCCGTCGCGAAGGCGTAGCCGCGGCGGGTGGCGCGGGCGACCGCGTCGACCAGCGCGGGGTCGTCTTCGAGCAGCCGCCGGGAGGTCGTCAGCACCAGCTCCGGGTAGGGCGGGGCGCCGAAGCGGTCGACCTTGAAGATGCGGACCGCCACCCCCTGGCGGCGCAGCGCCACCGCCTCGGAGTTCCAGAAGCCGGTGGCGGCGTCGACCCTGCCGGCGGCCAGCGCGGCGACTCCGTTGAAGCCGATCGTCACCTTCTCGACCGCGGCCGGGTCGCCGCCGTCGGCTTCGACCTCGGAGTCGACCACCGCTTCGTCGGAGGGGAGGCCGGTGACGCCGACCCGCCGGCCCTCGAGGTCGCGCGGCCGCCGCACCGGCCCGTCGGCGCGGGCGATCACCGCGGCGAGCGGGCGCTGGACGATCGGCGCGACAGCGACGAGGTCGATCCCGCGCTCGCGGGCAATCCCGAGGTCGTGGATGTCGAGGATCGCGAACTCGACCCGGCCCGCCCCGAGCAGCTTCGGAGCGTCGGTCGATTCCCCCGGCGGCTGCACCGCGAGGTCGATTCCCGCCTCGCGGTAGTAGCCGCGGGAGAGGGCCGAGTAGACGCCGCTGTGGGCGGCGTTGGGGGTGAAATCGAGCACGAGCGTCGCGCCTTTCGGCACGCCCGGTTCCGCGCCGTCCTCGCCGCAGCCGGCCCAGCCGGCGAGCGCGAGAGCGGCCGCCAGCAGCGCGACAGCCCATCTCATCTGGCGGCGAACCTAATTCATTGAGTAAATCTGGGTAGACTGCCGCCGCTTACCTGATCACGGGAAATCGAGGAGGAAAAAGGTGCAGGAGAGAGGTCTAGCCGCATATCTGGCTGAGTTGATCGGCACGTTGCTGCTGGTCTTCTTCGTCACCAGCGTTGTCGTCCTGTTCGTCTCGACCGGTGGTCAGGCGCAGTTCGGGTCCGACTTCGCCGTCGTCGGACTTGTCCACGCCTTCCTCCTCTTCGGCCTGATCGTCATGTTCGGCGTCGCCAGCGGTGGGCACTTCAACCCGGTCGTGACGCTCGCCGCGCTCGCGATCCGGCGGATCAAGCCGCTCGACGGCGTCATCTACATGCTCGCCCAGCTTTCCGGCGGCGTCCTCGGCGCCCTCCTCACCAAGGCGCTGCTGGAGGACGAGGGGCTGGCCACCAACTACGGCGCCCTCGGGGTCAGCGGCCTCCTCGCCGGCAACTTCGCCGGGATGATCGTCGAGGCGATCGGCACCTTCGTCCTCGTCCTCGTGATCCTCTCCGCCGTCTACTCCGAGAAGAGCTTCAAGGAGTGGGCGCCGCTGGCGATCGGCACCACCCTCGGCTTCGCGGTGATGGTGATCGGCCCGCTCACCGGCGCCGGCCTCAACCCGGCCCGCTGGTTCGGCCCCGCCCTCGTCAGCGGCGAGTGGGGCGACGTCTGGCCCTTCGTCGCCGGCCCGATCGTCGGCGCCCTCGCTGCCGCCGGCGTCTACCGCTTCGTCCTCGAGCCGGGTGGCCTGCCGCCGACCGAACCGCCGGAGCACGTCCGGCCGCCGGTCCCCAAACGGGCGACCCCGACCAGCGACAAGCCCGCCAGCTAAAGCGGGCGACAGGAACCTTCGGAAGCGCCACCCACCCGGGTGGCGCTTCTGCTTTCGGGACTTGCCGGCCCGGCGGTTGCAGTAGCTTGGGCGGCGTGCGCCGGGTCACCTTCTCCCGCAACTTCACGCTCTCGCTCTCCCGGACGTGCCAGTGCTACTGCAAGTACTGCGCCTTCGCCACCCACCAGGCGCACATCCACCCGCCTGAGCGCGTCGAAGAGATCCTCGACGAGGCGCTGAAACGCAACACGAAGGAGCTCCTGGTCCTGACGGGGGAGCGGCCTGAGGTCAATCCGGTCGTGGCTGAACGACTGAAGGCGTGGGGGCACGAGGACTTCACGAGCTACGCGGTCTGGGCCTGCGAACGGGCGCTGGAGCGCGGGATGCTGCCCCACACGAACCTGGGAGTCCTCAGCAAGGAGGACCTGGCTCGGTTGCGCGAGGTCACGGCTTCACAGGGCCTGATGCTCGAGTCGATCTCAGAGCGGTTGATGGAGACCGTCCACGCCGGATCTCCTACCAAGCACCCGGCTGCCCGCCTCGCCACGATCGAAGCCGCTGGCGAGTTAAAGATCCCGTTCACGTCGGGAATCCTCGTCGGCATCGGTGAGACTGCGGAGGAGCGGGTGGAATCCCTGGAAGCCCTCGCGGTCAGCCACAACCGCCACGGCCACCTGCAGGAGATCATCCTCCAGAACTTCGTGCCGCATCCGCGCTACTACGGCGCTGAGGTTGCCGAGATCGCCGATAGTGCGGCGCGCGAGCGCTGGGGGAGGGGCGGGACACCCTCCTCACTCGGATCCTTTGAGGAGCGTGATCAGTCGCCCGCATTGCCGTCGGGGCAAAGTTCCGCAAAACGTTCGGAGGGCGCCCCGCCCCTCCCCCAGTGGGCGAACCCCGTCGGCGTCGAGGAGATCAAGCGGTTGGTGCGGGAGTGCCGGCGGTTGATGCCGGATGTGGGCATCCAGATCCCCCCCAATCTCTCGGAACACTGGCCGGAGCTGGTCGAGGCGGGGGCAACGGATCTGGGTGGCCTCTCAGCCAACGGGGATCACATCTCACCGGAGGAGCCGTTCCCTTCGCCGCATCAGGTGCGGAAGGAGTTGGCGCCGCGGGGGTACGCGCTGACCGAGCGGCTCTGCGTCTATCCGCAGTACATGGACCCGGAGTGGATGGAGCAGGGGGTTCTCGATGTGATCAAGCTGAAGTACTGGAGCTTCATTCCGCGGAAAGGGTCTGGGCGGAGGTCGGAGGAGGTCGTTGATCCCGATCTCGCTCCCAGGGCGATTGCCAAGGGGCGGGAGGGAGTCGAACTCTCTGAGGACGAGCTGACGGCGCTGTTCGCGGAGACCCGGCCCGAGGTGGTCGAGGAGATGCGGGTCGCAGCGGACGAGCTGCGGGCGGAGCTGGCGGGGGACACGGTCACCTTCGTCGTCAACCGCAACATCAACTTCACCAACGTCTGCGTCGTCGGTTGCGCCTTCTGCGGGTTCGGGCAGGGGCGGCGGTCGCCGGACGCCTATGAAGTCTCGGAGGAGGACTTTGCGGTGCGGGTCGAGGAAGCGGTGGCGTTCGGGGCGACGGAGCTCTGCATGCAGGGGGGCATCCATCCCGACCTGACGCTGGAGGAGTACGGGCGCTGGCTGCGGCTGGCGAAGGAGGTGGCGCCGCAGCTGCACCTGCACGCCTACTCGCCGATGGAGATCAACTGGGCCTGCGAGCGCTCGGGCAAGGAGCCGCTGGAGGTCTTCGAGTACCTGCTCGGGTGCGGGCTCGGCTCGACGCCGGGCACCGCGGCCGAGGTCCTCGACGACGGCGTGCGCCAGCGGATCTCGCCGAACAAGCTCCCCGCCGACCGCTGGGTGGAGATCATCGAAGCCTCGCACCGCGCCGGCCTGCGCTCGACCTCGACGGTGATGTTCGGCCACATCGAGGAGCCGCGCGAGCTGGCCCGCCACATGCGCGTCATCCGCGCCCTGCAGGAGCGGACCGGCGGGATCACCGAGTTCGTCCCGCTCAGCTTCATCCCCTTCAACACGATGCTCGGGCGCACCCACGGGATCGAGGAGATCTCGATGCGGGAGAACCTCAAGCACACCGCCGCCTTCCGGCTCGCGCTCGGGCGCACGATCCCGAACCTGCAGGCGAGCTGGGTGAAGATGGGGCTGGAGGGGGCGACCGAGGCGCTGCGCTGGGGCGTCAACGACCTCGGCGGCACGCTGATGGAGGAGAACATCTCGCGCATGGCCGGCTCCCAGCACGGGGTGCGGCTGGAGCCCGAGCAGCTGATCGCGGCGGCCCGGGCGGCGGGGCGCGAGCCGGCGCAGCGGACGACGCTCTACGAGGTCATCGAGACGTATCCGGACGTTGAGCCCGTGCCCGTTCCGGGTAGGTAAGTGGGCGACAGCAAGCCACGGAAGGATGCGATGAGCGACGAGATCCGCAACAAGGACGACGCCAAGGGACGCCTCAAGGAGGCAGCCGGGGACCTGACCGGCGACGACGAGCTTCAGCGCGAAGGCAAGGTCGACAAAGCGACCGGCGCGGTCAAGGACGGCCTCGACAAGGCGTCCGACAAGGCCAAGGACGCGCTCGGCAAGGACCGCGACTAGCGGAACAAATCCTCGGCGGGAGGACGGCGGAGGGCGGCCGCGCCGGGACCGTCCTCCGCCGTGACGTAGCGGTCGAGACCGCGGACGACGGCAGCCGGCACCCCCGAGTCCTTGGTGCGGACGAGGTCGGCTGCGGCGGCGACCTCGTCGGCGATCGCGATCGCGGTCGCCTGTAGCTCCCGCCCGCCGGCGTCGGCGCGGCCGCGCCAGTCGTCCATCGGGGTCAGCCCGGCGCAGCCGATCGCGACCTCCGCCTGGCCTAACCGCCAAGCCCGTCCAAAGCTGTCGGCTATGACCACGCCGACCGTATTCCCAAGTTCGGCTCGGATTCGCCGTGCGGATGCATCGGGGTCCTCTGGCAGCAGGCAGACGGTGTCGTCGTCCGGGAGGTTGGAGCTGTCGATGCCGGCGTTGGCGCAGACGAGACCGTGATTCGTTTCGGTGATGAGGATGCCGCGCTCGGCGCGGAGGATCTCGCGGCTCTCGTTGAGGATCAGCTCGACTAGGGCCACCTCCTTACCCAGCTCTTTTCCTAGTTCCCGGGCTCGCTCCGAGGGCTCCACCTCGGCCAACCGCTGCACGCGCCCCTCGGCCTTGGATACGACCTTCTGGGAGATGACGACTACGTCGCCGTCCTGCAACTCCGCCCGCTCGGCGATCAGCTCGCCGAGCTTCATTCCCTCGCTGACCTCGGGCATCCCTTCGACGGGGATAACCCGCAACTCGCTCATATCCCCAGGGCCTTGGCGGTGCGGCGGGCGCGGCCGGGGCGGGACTCGAGCTGGCGGGTGAGGGCGATCACGTCGGCGGGGGTGTCGAGGTCGAGTTCGATCGACGGCAGCTCCTCGATCCCGAACGGGATGCCCGCCTGGCGGGCGGCCTCGACGTGGCGGGCTCGGCTGCCCTCGCCGAAGGAGGGGACGATCGCGTCGGGCGGGCTGAGGAGGAGGGCGTTGGTGCCGCTGCCGTGGCGGTCGGGGACGATGCCGACGTAGCTGCCGGGGACGCCGGTCAGCAGCCGGTCGAGCTCGCGCGGGTCGAGCAGGGGGCAGTCGCCGGCGAGGAGGACGACCCGCTCGGCGCCCTCGGCTTCGGCGCGGGCGATCCCCGCCTGGGCGGCCTCGACATGGCCGGCGTCCTCGGGGTCGGGCACGACCTCGGCGCCCGCCTCGGCCGCCAGTTCCTGGGCGATCGGGTCGCCGGTGACGACGATCACCCGCTCGATCGTCCGCGCCCTGCCGATCGCCTCCAGCACGTCGGCGACCATCGCCTCGGCCAGCTCGCGGCGCTGCCCGCCGCTGACGCCCGCGGCGAGGCGCTGCTTGGCGGCGCCGAAGCGCTTGACGGGAAGTACGGCGGTTGCGTTCAAGCCGAGGCGAGCGTAGCGGCGTAGTCGAGGACGATCCGCGCGAGCCGGAGGCGCCCCGCCGCGCCCTCCATCAGGGTCGGCGCCGCGAGGGTCGGGATCTCGCTCGGCGGCGGGTCGGGGTCGCCCTCGTCGACCACCATCGCGTCGATCAGCCCGGTGTAGAGGGAGGCGACGCCCGCAGCCGTCGTCGGGCGGCCGATCCCTTCCATAAAGCGGTCGGTCGGGCCCTTGACGACGGCGCCGGCGACGTAGGGGCTGACGGCGACGACGGGGGCGGGGGAGGTCGCGATCGCCTCCCGCATCCCGGGCATGGCGAGGATCGGGCCGATGCTGATCACCGGGTTGGAGGGGCCGAGGACGATCACCTCGGCGGCGCGGAGCGCCTCCAGCGCCTCCGGCGTCGGCTCGGCCGCCTCGATTCCCTCCAGTTCGACCCCTTCCACCGGCGGCTGGCCGCCGTCGAGGATCAGGTACTCCTGCAGCGCTCGCGGGCCGGGGGGGGTGATCACCCTGGTGCGGACCGGGGTGTCGGCCATCGGCAACACCCGCGCCTCGACGCCGAGGCCGCGGGCGATCTGCGCCTGCGCGTCGGTCGGGCGGCCGCCCTCGTCGATGAACTGCCGCCGGTAGAGACAGGCGGCGAGGTCGCGGTCGGAGAGGCCGAACCAGCTGGGGGCGCCGAGCTGCTGCAGCCGCTCGAAGACGGTGAAGGAGTCGTCGCGGAGGCCCCAGCCGCGCTCCTCGTCGATTTCGCAGCTGAGCCAGTAGGTGACGAGGTCGGGGTCCGGGGAGACGTGCACGCCGAGCGTCTCGATGTCGTCGCCGGTGTTGGCGATCACGGCGAGGTCGCCGCCGACCTCCTCCTGCATCCCCGCCGCCAGTTTTGCGCCGCCGGTGCCGCCGGCGAGGAGCGCGACGCGCATCGGGACTAGGCCCAGTGGTCGGCGTCGGGGAGGTTGGTGAGGCGGATCCCGGCGTGCGCCTTGTAGCGGACGTTGACCGAGATCAGCAGCGGCGTCAGCTGCTCGACGATCCGCGCCATCTCCAGCGCCCCCGCGTTGACCGCGCGCAGGCCGGGGATCAGCTCGATCAGCCGCGCCACCCGCGCCTTGTCGGCCTTCTTGTCGCCGCAGACGAGGATGTCCTCGCCCAGCTCCTCGTCGAGCTCGGCGAGGGTGGGGGCGCCGACGGTGTGCAGCGCGGCGACGACGGTGACGCCCTCGGGGACCATCTCCTGCGCCTGCTGGGCGGCCGAGCCCTGCCAGACGCCGAGCGAGCGGGTCGCTTTGCCGCTGACCGCGGCGGCGAGGGGGACGGTGCAGTCCACCAGGATCTGGCCGGGGCGCAGCGCCTCGCGCAGGTTGTTGAGGTTCTCCGACTGGGCGCGGAAGGGGACGGTGAGGAAGACGATCTCCCCTCTGGTCGCCGCCTCGGCGTTCTCGAGACCGCTGACGTCGGCGTCCGGGACCGCCTCGCGGACCTTCACCGCCGCCTCCTCGGCGCGCTCGGCCGAGCGGGAGCCGAGCACGACCGGCACGCCCGCCTTCGCCCAGCGCCGCGCCAGCCCGGCGCCGAGGGCGCCGGTGCCGCCGATGATCGGGATCGGTTCGCTGCCCGGGGTCAAGGCCGCGCAGTCTATGCTCCCGCCCGCATGAGGCTC
>Ga0196960_10000591_pt1 | contig 11800 bp, 11 predicted proteins | sample S3v_5metaG_FD_183187 | JGI IMG/M metagenome (GOLD analysis project Ga0196960, IMG submission 183187) | Soil microbial communities from Anza Borrego desert, Southern California, United States - S3+v_5 | ecosystem: Environmental > Terrestrial > Soil > Desert | place: USA: California | collected... | reverse complement strand
AGGGCCTGCTCCCACGCGGCCACCCACCGCGGAGCGGTGTGCTCGGTCAGGTGCCGCTCGAGGACGACGGCACGGTCGCGGACGGCCTGCTCGCGCCGCAGGTCGGGGTCCTGGATCGCGGTGGTCAATGCCTTGGCCCAGTCCTTGGGCGCCTTGGCCCGCCGGCCCAGCCCCAGACGCTCGTACTCGGCGCTGGGGGAGCGGACGCAGTAGATCCCGCGCGCGGCGTACTCCAGGTTCTTCAGCCAGCTCTTGCAGGTGTTGAACCGGTCGATCCGCAGCGGCGCCACCCCGATGTCGAAGACCTCCCCGACCGCGGTGGTGTACCCGTCGACGTCCTGGATCCAGGGCAGCTCGGCCGGCTCCTCGGGCAGCCGCAGGCGCTCGCGCGCGTCCCACTTCTGACCCAGGATCAGGAACCGGCTGTGGCCGCGGGTGTTGTCCAGGGCCTGCTGCAGGCCCGACCCCATCTCCTGCAGGTCGTAGGGGTGGTTCGACACGCTGCCGGCCCACCCGACGGTGACGACGTCCGGCGTCCGCTCGTAGGCCGGCGGCAGCTCGGCGATGCGCCGCGGAACGGCGTTGGGGACGACCACGCCACCGCCGCGCGGCGCGTACTCCTCGACGAGCGCCGGTGTCGTCGTCGTCACCAGGTCGGCCTCGCGGGCGCACTGCAGCGCGAGGCGGGCCATGCCCTTGCGGATGATGCTGTTGTACGCCGGGTTGCCGAACGGCACGGCGGAGAGCAGGTCGTCCATCTCCACGACCACCGCGACGCCCTTGGCCTGGAGGACGCGGATGGACTGCAGCATCTCCACGGTCTTGGGCAGCTGGAGCACCACGACGTCGGCGCCCTGCGGGTCCACGTCGGTGACGACCGGGTCCCCGCCGCCGGGCGGGGTGTGCATCGTCGTGGTCAGGCCCCGGCTGATGGTGATCTCGACGCCGAGGCCGGCCTCGCGCACCGCGCGCGCGGGTTCGGTCACCCGGTAGTAGTCCGGGCCGATGTGGCCCGCGTTCATCATCAGGATCTTCATGGTCGGTCCTCCCGACGGTGGGTTCGGAGCGCGGCAGGAGCCGTGCGGTCCCCTGCCGACGGGGTCAGCGGGAGAAGGCGAGCGAGCGGGCGACCTGGTCGGCGCCCGGGGCGGTCCGGCGCAGTGCCGTCCAGTCCTGGCCGGCCAGCGCGGCGGCCAGCGACCCGGGAGGCAGCTGCCCCTCCCGCTCCTGGACGAGGGTCTCCCACCAGCCGCAGTCCAGCAGCCGGCGCGGGTCGACCGCCTCGGTCCGCGAGAGCACCCGGTCCGGGATCTCCTGCGGGTCGCGGGCCCTCAGGAAGCGCTTCTCGAGGCTCGGGTAGTTCTCGACGAGCACCGAGGAGCCGGCGTCGGGGAGCAGGACCATGACGGTGCCGGTCGGCTCGGTGTCGACCTCGAGGACGACCAGGTCCGGGCGCAGCCGGCGGAGGGCGGTCGTGACCTTGAAGACGTCGCCGGTCCACTCGTGGGTGTGCCGCTCGCGGGCCGCCTCGGCGACGTTCCGCGGCAGCATGTCGTCGATCACGATGACACTGGTCGGACTGGTGTAGCCCTCGACGTAGATGAAGTCCCGCAGCGCGAACTCGGCCCAGTGCATGCCGTCGACGAACGCGAAGTCCAGGGGCGTGCCGCCGAAGCGCTCGGTCGGGTTGTTGTCGCGGAAGTAGTCGTCACTGGTGGCGCGCACCAGGCGGACGTCGGTGTCCAGCTCCTCGGTGACGGAGAAGGCCGGATCGATCCCGATGCTCGGCACCCGCGACAGCGCCATGCTCATGCCGGTGTCGATGCCGATCTCGAGGTAGTTCCGCGGCTTCAGCAGCTGGTGCAGCTCGGCGAGCATCAGGTGTCGGTTCATGCGGTGCCATCCTCGCGGGAGTTCGTGGTGGGGCCGAGCCCGGCGGGGTGCCGGCGCGGCAGGGGAGGGCCGTCCAACTGCCGGAGCGTCAGGCCGGGCGCGCCGCGCGCGAGGAGGGAGCGGGCCACGGGTCGCGCCCGGAGTGCAGCGGCGGTGCGTTGCGGCCGGTCAGCCGTTCCAGGTAGCTGCGCTGCTGGTTGCGGGCGCGCACCCCGCCGGCGGCGGGCACCGGGGTGCCCTCCCAGATCTCGGCCATGGCGGCGTGCAGCAGGGCCAGGGCCCGGGCACGCATCTGCGAGACGCGGGAGAGGGTCACCCCGAGGTCTTCGGCGATGTCGGTCAGGGATTCATCACCGAAGAAATTGCGCTCGATGACCTCGTCCAGGCGGTCGGGCAGCGCCCGGATCGCCTCGTGCAGGTGGCGGGCCCGCTCGCCCCGCAGGACCGCGCGCTCCGGCGAGTCGCCGGTGGCGGGCAGGTCGAGGGAGGTGCCGTCGGGCCCGGCCTCCGCGTCGATGCTCACCATGACGGCGCGGTGGACGTCCACCTGCAGGTGGTCGAGCTCGGCGCGTGCGATGCCGAGGTCCTCGGCGAGCTCCCCTCGCGTGGGGGGCCGGCCCAGCCTGATGGTCAGCGCGTCGGCGGCCGCGTCGGTGCGCCGGGCGGCGGCCCGTACCGACCGGCTCGCCCAGTCCCCGGAGCGCAGCTCGTCGAGCACCGCGCCCTGCAGGCGGGCGAGTGCGTAGGTGGCGAACGAGGCGCCGGCCGACGGGTCGAACCGCTTGGCCACCTCGACGAGGGCCACGTGCGCGCAGGACACCAGATCCTCGCGGCTGACGTGGCCGGGCAGCGAGATGCGCGAGGCCACGGCGTTGACGGCGAAGGCGGCGAGCGGGAGGTGCTCGGTCACCAGTGCGTCCACCTCCTGGGGGGATCGCCCCGGAACGAGGTGCGGCACCCGGCGGTTCGACGAGTGCTCACGCAACGGCCGGTCATGTGCGGACCGATCGCGGAGGGGTCGCTCGGTCGCGAGGGCACGGACTGGGGTCACATCCGTATCTCTCGGCGGACCCGGCCCGGATCGGCACCACCCGTCGGCAACTTCGTACCGGAACTTGAGCGCCAGTTCGCCGCTTCGGCTTGACCCCCTCCGGGCGGGTGCCGATGGCAGCACCGACGGCGGAGGCGCCCGGCCCGCCCGGCACCGGGTCGACCGGAGCCGGATTCCCGTGCCGATCACCTGTGGACGACGAGCGAGACGACGGAAGGCGGTGGACGGAGTGGACTACCAGCACCTGTCGACGTTGCTGTGGCGGGAGCAGGAGCTCCTGGACCTGCTGCTGTTCAAGGCCGAGGAGAAGCAGTACCTCATCCTCACCGGCAAGACCCGGTGGCTGCAGCGGATCGCCCACGAGATCGAGGTCGTCCTCGACCAGCTGCGCACCCTCGAGGTGGAACGTGCGGCGGCGACCGAGGTGATCGCCCAGCGGCTGGGGATCGGCACCAACCCGTCCCTGCGGCAGGTGGCCGAGGCGGCCCCGGCTCCGTGGAACGACCTGTACGCCAAGCACCACGAGGCGCTGCTGGTGCTCGTCACCGAGCTCCGCAGCCTCTCCGACGCCAATCGCGAGCTCATCGAGGGCGGCCTCTCGGCCATCGGCGACGCCCTGCTGCAGGTGCGCACCCCCTCGGCCGGCACCTACGGCGCGACCGGCCGCCACTCCGACGGCGGCTCCCGCGCGGTGACCCTGGACGGCGCCCTGTGAGCACCTTCTCGGGTCTGAACGCCGCGACGACGGCGCTGTGGGCGAACCGCCGCGGCCTCGACGTCACGGGCCAGAACATCGCCAACGTCAACACCGACGGCTACTCCCGCCAGCGCGTGGACTTCGCGGCGGTCGGCGGCAGCACGGTGCCGGCGTTCTTCTCCACGAGCCCGGGCATCGGCCAGGGCGTCAGCGCCGATGACGTCATGCGGATCCGCGACGCCTTCCTCGAGGGCCGCGGGCACACCGAGCACGCCAACAACGCCCAGCTCATCGCCGAGACCGACGCCTACGAGCTGATCGAGCAGGCCCTCCGGGAGCCGGGCACCACGGGCATCCAGAAGATGCTCTCCGAGGTGTGGAGCGGCTGGCAGGACGTCGCCAACAACCCTGCCGACACCGCCGCGCGCGGCCAGGTGCTCAAGCGCATGGAGACCCTGGCCGGGGGGCTGCACTTCAGCCACGAGCAGCTCGGCGGGCAGTGGACGCAGACCAGGGAGAACCTCTCCGTCCTGGTCGACGACGTCAACGCCGCAGCCGGGAACATCGCCACGCTGAACGTCGCGATCCAGCGGGCGAGGCAGAACGACCTGCCGGCCAACGAGCTGGCCGACCAGCGGGACGTGCTGGTCATGAAGCTCGCCGACCAGATCGGCGCGACGGTCCGCCACGGCAAGGACGGCCTGCTCGACGTCTCCGTCGGGGGCATGAGCCTGGTGTCCGGCGGGTCGGCGACGACGTTCAAGCTGGAGGGGGCGATCGACGCGGACGGGACCGGCACCGACCCGCTGCGCATCACCACCGACGTCGGCGACTTCAGCGTGCGCGTCGGGGGTACCGCGGGCGGCCAGCTCAACGCCCTGAACACCATCATCCCCGGCTACCGCGGGCAGCTGGACACCATCGCGGCGAACCTGGCGACGGAGATGAACGCCGCGCACGGGGAGGGCTACGACGCCAACGGCGCGGCCGGCAAGCCGCTGTTCGGCACGTCGGACGGCACGCCGATCACCGCCGCCACCATCAAGGTCATGATCAGCAGCACCGACGAGATCGCCGCGTCGCTGGTGCCGGGAGCGAAGAACTACGACCGCGGGAACGCCGACAAGATCGCGCAGCTGGCCACCGGGGCCGGGGTCGACGCGGAGTACCGCACGATGATCGTCGAGCTCGGCGTCCAGTCCGCGGTGTCCCAGCGCAACCTGGACATCCAGGCCAGCATCACCACCACGGTCGACGCCGCCCGCGAATCCGTTGCGGGCGTCAACCTCGACGAGGAACTGACCAACATGCTCTCGTACCAGCAGGCGTACGCGGCCGCGGGCCGCATGATCACCGCGATCGACGAGGCGCTCGACGTGCTGATCAACCGCACCGGGCTCGTGGGGCGCTGATCGGGATGCGGATCACCCAGCGCGCCGTCACCCTCACCAGCCTCCAGGGCCTCAACCAGAACCTGGACTCCCTGGGCAAGCTGCAGGAGCAGCTCACGTCCGGGCGGATGCTCAACGCACCGTCGGACTCCCCGACCGGCACCAACCGGGCCATGCAGGCACGGGCGGAGCAGGAGGCGACGGCCCAGTACGCACGCAACATCTCCGACGGTCAAGCGTGGCTGAACCAGACCGACTCCACCCTGCAGCAGATGCTCGACGTCACCCGCAGGGTGCGTGACCTGACGGTGCAGGGCTCCAACGCCGGCGCCCTGTCCGAGGTCTCCCGCGAGGCGCTCGGCAAGGAGGCCGACTCGTTGCGGGAGAGCCTGTTGGGTCTGGCGAACACCACCGTCACCGGCCGACCCTTGTTCGGCGGGATCACGTCGGGGCCCAAGGCCTACGACTCGGACACCGGCGCGTTCGTCGGCCTCGTCGTGCCGGGGTCGGAGATCTACCGTCGGGTGTCGAGCACCGAGTCGGTCCGGGTGGACGTCACCGGCCCGGAGGCGTTCGAGGTCGACGGCTTGGACCTGTTCTCCGTCGTCGACCGGATCGCGACCGACCTCAGGACCGACCCGGCCGGGCTCGAGCAGGACCTCGAAGACCTCGATCTGGTCATGAACACGATGCTGTCCGCGGTCGCCGACATCGGTGCCCGCTCCGCGCGCATGGACCGCGAGGCGCTGATCAACCTCGACCAGGGCATGGCCCTGGGTACCCGGCTCGCCGAGGTGGAGGACATCGACCTGCCGAACACGATCATGCGGCTGCAGATGCAGCAGACCGCCTACGAGGCGGCGCTGTCGGCCACGGCCAAGGCGATCACCCCCACGCTGCTGGACCACCTGCGCTGATGACCGCCCTCACCGACTTCCCGGCGACCGGCCGGCCGACGACGCCACCCGTTCCGCCCCCGGTCCAGGTGCTGTCCTTCGCCGAGCCGATGCCGGGCTTCCCCCGCCACCGGGAGTACGTCCTCGTGCCCGGGGACTCGGCCGGCCTGCTGTTCTGGCTGCAGTCCGTCGCCCCCGACGGGCCGCGCTTCCTGGCGGTTCCGGCGCTGACGTTCTTCCCGGACTACACCCCGGTCGTGCCCGCGGTGGTCCGTGCGCAACTGGGACTGGTCACGCCCGACGAGGCGCAGGTGCTCTGCCTGGTGAGCGTGCCCGACGGCGATCCCAGCGAGGCCACGGCCAACCTCCGCGCTCCGGTCGTCGTCGCCCCCACGACGCACCGGGCCCGGCAGGTGGTCCAGCCTGACACGTCGCTTCCGCTTCGGCGGCGCCTGCGCCGATAACCTTCGAGGAGCCGCGCCAGGACGCGGCTCGCGCCCGCACCGAGGGCACCGCCACGGACGGCCACCCACAACACCCATGGAGGGGTACACGTGCTCACACTCACCCGCAGCGTCGGCGAGACCATCCGCATCGGCGACGACATCGAGGTCCACGTGATCGAGGTGCGCGGGGGGACCGTGCGCCTGGGCTTCAAGGCGCCGCGCGCGGTGGCCATCCACCGCGAGGAGGTCTACCAGCAGATCGCCGAGGCGAACCTGGTCGCGGCCCAGGTCGCGGCGGACACGTTGGGCGCGCTGGCCGCGTTCGCCCCTCCGCCTCCTGCGGAGGCACCCGCGGCGGAGTCGGACGGTGATCGGGGTGCGGTCGCGGCCCAGGACGGTGGCGGAGCCTTCCGCTGAGCGGCAGAACCTTACGACGATCACGGGTAAACCATGGTCAGTCTGTGCCAACTTGACGTGGCCGCCGACTGAGTGAAGCGGCGACACGGGCAACTATTGCCGAAGCTTGTCCCTGACAACTGCGTCGAACCCAGCGAGTTGTGTGCCGTGTCCGGTGCTCGCATGCGGCAGATTCCTCCCCACGCAAGTGACAGGGGGCGATCAACATGGCACGCAACGCATTCACGGCTTCGGTGGCCGGCGATCAGACCGGTGAGTCGGAGCCCGTGGTGGTCCACGTGCAGCTGCGGCCCCGCCGCGGTGCCACCCGCAAGTGCCTGGCGGCCCTGGCGGCACTGGCGGCCGAGCACGAGGACGTGGCCGTCACCGTCACCGGCCTGAGCAAGGACGACCGCGTCGTCCGCGTGACCGTCGGCGTCGACCTCGGTCCCCGTACCGCGATCGCGAAGTTCTCGCCCCAGGCACAGGCCGCGTACGCCTTCGTGTCGGCGATGTTCATCTCGCTGTACGACCACATGCCGGTCTACACCGCCGAGCCGAGCGCGGCCGAGCGAGCTGCCGCGACGGCTCTGTTCGACCGTCTCGCCGCCGGCACGGTCCAGGCCGACGACCTCGGCGCCGACCCGGCCGACGCCGTGCCCGCGACTCCGGCGCCGGCGGTTCCCGTTCCCTCGCCGCGCCTTCCCGGCCCGGAGGAGCGCATCCCGGCCTGACGGCCTGCGCCGCAGTACCGGGGCCCCGGCCTCCCGCGACCCACCTCTTCCCCGTAGCGCCAGGAGCACCGATGCCCGACCGCATCCCGTCCTCGACCCCGACGTCCGCGGACGACCGCGCCGCTGCCCGCCAGCCCCTCGTGTTCGGCGGCATCCCCGAGGCGGAGGGCTGGGCGCTCGCCCCCATCACCCCCCGGGACCGGGTGCACTTCCGCACGGACCAGGAGCTGCCGCTGGAGCGCTTCCGCAGCGACCTGCCCGACGCCGTGACGGTCAGCTACGACCAGGGCGACGGCCTGTACCGGGTCGATGGCGCCTGCGGCTCGGCCGCGGTGCTCGCCGACTGGGTCAAGGCATGGTGCGCCGGCGTCGGGGTGAGCACGATCGGGCTGCGCGCCGAGACCGACGTCCGCCGTCGGACCCCCCGCGATCTGCCGCCGGACTTCCTGGCCGACCTCTGCCGGCACTACGGGCCGATCAGCCTCAAGCGGCTGCAGCGCAACATGAGCACGATCCGGCTGCACCTGCCCGATCCGGACGACCTCGGTCAGCAGGTCTTCGAGTGGGTGCTCAAGGCCGTGGCGCAGTACGACGAGACCAAGTCCGTTCCGTTCGGCGCGTTCCTGGCCACCCAGCTCTCCAAGTGGGTGCACGACCTGGGCCGCAACGCCCACGGCCGCACCGCCGCGGACACCGAGCACAAGCAGCAGAAGGCGATCGCCGCCTTCACGGCCGAGCACCAGCGCCGGCCCACGGAGAAGGAGCTGGCCGAGTACATGGGCCAGACCGTCGCGACGCTGCGCCGCAACTCGCAGACCGTGGCCACGCTGAACGGCCTTCGCAACCTGCAGTCGCTCGACGGTGCCCCGGACGCGACGGAGGTGCTCCTGCCCGACTCCGCCGAGGCGCCCGACGAGATCATGGGCGAGGCGGAGCAGACGCTGCTGTCGCACGCGCTCACGGCCGCGTGCGCGCCCGACCCCGAGGCCCGGCGGGACCAGCGCGCCGGCCAGCCGAACGTCCTCGGCTGGGCGACGTGGTACCTGACCACCTGGGGTGGCCGCACCAAGACCCAGCTGTCGAGCGACCTCGGCACCTCGGTGCGCAACATGAACGTGTATGCCGACCGTGTCGAGAAGGCACTCAGGCACCGCCTCGCCGAGCTGGCCGACTGACGCGTCGCGGGTGGTCAGGAAAGCCTCCGTGGACGGGTCCATCGGGGTCTGCGCCTGCCGATATCCACTTCGTGACGCCGCGTCCGAGTTCCCGCCACCACGCCGTCGCGGCGGCGTCGGCTCCCGGACTCCGGAGCGGGGGGAGCGGCCGGTGAGCGCGCTGCCCGCACGTGACTCCGGCGTCCAGACGATGGTTCCGCACTGGGTGGATGCCGCGGCGCGCGAGCGGCTGGCCGCCGTCGTCCGGGTCGCCCTCGACGAGCCGGCGCTGCACCCGGTGACGACCATCCACCTCCAGGACGTGCTCACCGAACTGCACGTGGCAGCGGCGCGCGAGGCGGTCTGGCCGGCGTCCACCGCACGGGTGCGGCTGGCGACCGGGTGGAACGACGACGTGCTGCCGGTGCGGCTGAGCCGCGACGAGCTCGCCGCCGTCCTCCGGCTCCCCGGACTTCCCGGGTTCCTGCGGAGCCTCCTCGGCGGCCGGGAGCGGGACGCATGACGGCTTCCCCGCTGTTCGGCATCCCGGCTCCCCGGCTGCTGCACCGCTTCCGCTCCGCCCCGGTGGACGTGGCCGATCTGCACGAGGTGGCGCTGGACCTGCTGCCCCGTCTGGCCACGCCCCGGCTGCGCCTGGAGCTGGTCCGCCGCCCCGGCGCGGGCACTCTGCTCTGCGTCGAGGAGGAGGAGCGCAGCCAGCGGGTACCGCTGGTCGACCTCGCCGACGACATGAGCTCCGCCGGGGTGCCGGGCACGCCTGCCGGCATCGCGGCGGCGCTGCGCATCTGGGTCGCCCATCGACCGGTCACCGACGACGACGCCGCCGCCGCCGGGATCGCGGTGCTCGACTGGACCGACGTCACCCGGACGGCGGTCGGCTGGACCGTCGTCGTGGCGCGGGGCGTGGTGACCGTGCCGTGGGCGCCGTCGCCGGCCGCGCGCACCGCCGAGCTGCACCGGACGCGATCGTCGGCCACCGGCCGGTCGCACGACGTGCCCCTCGAGATGCGGGTCGAGGGACCGCTCGCGCTGTGGTCGCACCGCACCGTGCCGGTCCTCGCCACGGCCGCGCTCGCGGCCCCCGAGGTGATGCTGCACCGGATCGCCGGGGCAGGGCTCGTAGTTCCGGACATCCACGTGGTGGTCACCCCGCACCGGCCGGTGGTCTGCGCCGCTCCGGGGGTCGCCCGGCGCCTGGCCGGTCAGGCCAGCGAGGAGAGCGTGACGCTGCCCTGGCGGGACTTGGCCGACCTGCCCTGGATCTGAGAAGGACCCCCCTCGCATGCTCGGGGCGGGACCCTGACGCGGGGCCGGTTCGGGGAGGACGAGGTCCTCCCGTCAGCTGATGACGCCGTGCTCCCAGTGCCAGGGCTCGGGCTTCTCGCCGCCCGGGCGGGCCCAGCCCGGCTGGACGAAGCCGAAACGGGCCGCGTTCGCCGTCATCCACGTCCACTGCGGGGTCCCGGCCACGTTGATGCCGCCGCAGAGGTCCACCGCCAGCGCCCAGCCGTGGGCGGAGGTCCCGGGCGCGGCGGCGAGGGTCGGCTTGCGGTGGTACGCCGTCACCTGCGCGCCGAAGGATCGGTAGGAGTCGGTGATGCACAGCGGCGTGCCGAACTCGGCCGTGTAGGCCTCGGACAGGGCGCGGTAGGAGGCCGCGGCGTCGCAGCGGAGCGCATGGCCGTCCACGCCGAGGCGGCACAGCGCCTCCACCGGGATGCGCCCGTTGTGCCAGCCGCCCCACGCCGGGTCCACCGGTCCCGGTGCCGGCAACGGAGCTCCGCAGTCGCCGGCGCGCTCGGCGGGCAGCGGGGCGTTGGGCTCGGCGGGAGCGGCGACGGTGACCCGCACGGCGGTCGAGCCGGAGGCCATCGACCGGACGCCGACCTGGTACGAGGCGGCCGAGGCGCCCACGACGTCGCCGTCCCCGAGGTAGATGCCGACGTCGGCCCCGCCGGGGGAGAAGACGAGATCGCCGATCTGGAGGTCGCGCAGCGGCACGGCGGCTCCGGCAGCCCACTGCTCCTGCGGCGTGCCGGGCAGGGCGTACCCGCCCATCAGCCAGGACGCGGCGGTGAAGCCCGCGCAGTCGTAGGCGTCGGGCCCGGCGGTCCCCGGCACGAACGGCTTCCCCAGCTGGGACAGGGCGTTGCTCACGGCCGCGACGGTCTCGGCGGGCAGCACGGTGACCGGCTCGCTGCCGATGACGGCCCAGGACACACCGGGGATCGGCCGGCCGTCGGCGTCCAGCGCGGCGGACAACCCGCTCGGGAGGTCGCTGAGGTCGGTCAGCGCGGCAGCGGGTGGCGGCTCGATGCCGGCGGCGGCGAGGCGGGCGAGGTGGTCCTGCCACCGGCGCATGGCGACGTCGTTGCGGCTCTGCTGCTCGCCCGCGGTGGGAACGGAGCCCAGCCCGGCGAGGAGGAGGGAGACCTCCGGGCTCAGGTCGTCCACCTCGGCGCGCATGTCGGCCAGGACGCCGGCGGCACGGTCCTCGGCCTCATCCAGCGCCGAGCGCGCAGCCTGGACGCGAGCGACGGCGGTCTCGAGAGCTGCCGCCGTGCGCTCCGCCCGGACGACGGCGCTGGTCCGCCGTCGCTCGTCCTGCTCGGCCACCGCCTGCTGGAAGAGGACGCCGGGGGCGGTGGCGGCGTCCCGGACGTCGAGGCCGAAGACGGGCACGCGGTCGGCGGGGGCGGAGCGGTAGAGGTCGGCAGAGGCCGCACCGACGGTCCGCTGCTGGGCGGCCACATCGTCACGGGCGGCCTGCGCCGCGGCCTCCGCCTGCTCGAGCCCGGCGCGGCGGACGTCGATGTCCTGCTCGAGATCGCGGTAGAGGTCGGCGTGCTCGACCAGGGAGCTCCGGGCGGTCAGGGCCAGCGTCGCGCTGTCGGTGACCCCGCCAGGCTGCTGCGGCGCGGGCACGGCGAGGGCGAGGACGACGGGCAGGAGCAGCGCGCTGGTGGCGACGACGCCCAGGCGCGCCGACCAGCGGGTGCCGGTGCGCTCCTCCGGACGTGCCTTCCGCGATCGGTTGCCGGCCGGCACACCGGGCGCGGCACCTCGACCGGAGGCGGAACGGCGGCCGCCCCTCTGGGCGCCGGCGGAGCGGGTCGGGCTG
>Ga0196960_10000590_pt1 | contig 11806 bp, 11 predicted proteins | sample S3v_5metaG_FD_183187 | JGI IMG/M metagenome (GOLD analysis project Ga0196960, IMG submission 183187) | Soil microbial communities from Anza Borrego desert, Southern California, United States - S3+v_5 | ecosystem: Environmental > Terrestrial > Soil > Desert | place: USA: California | collected... | reverse complement strand
AGCAGGAGAGCTCCCTGCGCGGTGGCGACCATGGTGCCGCCGGCACAGTTCCCCAGAAGCAGTGTGGAGCGGCTGACCGGGGCCATCAGAAGCTCACGCAGATAGCCGCTCTCCCGGTCGGTGATCAGGCGGATGCCGACCGTGATGGCCGGCATCTGCACCGTCATCATCAGCATCCCGGGGAAGAGGTAGGCCCGGTAGCCGACGCCCAGCGACGCGTGCGGGATGAGGGCGGCCAGCCCGCCTCCGAGTACGAGGAGGTAGAGCAGCGGGTGGAGCAGCGTCAGCGCGGTGTGGGTGCGCTGACCGGCCAGGCGCAGCAGGTCGCGGTGGACCAGGGCGTGGACCGCGCGCAGTTCGTGCCTCAGCCGGGCCGGCCGCTCGCCGCGGGGGGCTCGGACGGGGAGCGCAGTCATCGGCCGCCGTCCGTTTCCGCCGCGGTTCTGCCGGGCGGGGAGCCGGACGGTGTCGGGCCGGTCCGCGGGGCGTGCAGGCTGCGGCCGGTGTGGTGGAAGAAGACATCGTCGAGCGTGGGCGCGGTCGCCGAGGCGGCGTGCACGGCGATGCCGTGGCTCTCCAGCGCCGAGCACAGACGGGGGATCCAGGCGCTGCCGTCGGGCATCCGCAGGCGGATCCCGTCGGCGTCCGGGGCGGTGCTGCCGTTCGAAGGCATGATCCGGTGCACGACCTGACGCGCCGTCGCGTCGTCGCTGGTGTGCAGTACCACCCGGTCGTCTCCGATCGCGGACCTGAGAGCGAGGGGTGTTCCCTGGGCCACCAGACGGCCGTGGTCGATGATGGCGAGGCGGTCGCAGTTCTCCGCCTCCTCCAGGTAGTGGGTGGTGACGAAGAGCGTGCTGCCGTGCTGGTCGCGCAGGTCGCGCAGGTGTTCCCAGACCTGGGCCCGGGCGTGGGGGTCGAGCCCCGTGGTCGGTTCGTCCAGGAAGAGCACACGGGGCGCGTGCAGCAGTCCGCGGGCGATTTCCAGGCGTCGTCGCATGCCGCCCGACAAGGTGCGGACCGGGGAGCGCCGGCGATCGGCCAGACCGACCAGGTCGAGTACTTCGGTGGCGCGTCGGCGGGCGTGGCGGCGGCGCAGCCCGTAGAGGCGCGCGTGGATGTAGAGGTTCTGGTCGGCTGTCAGGTCCGGGTCCAGGGCGCTGTGCTGGAAGAGCATGCCGACCTGTCGCCGTACCTGGTGGGGCTGGGTGAGCACGTCCGAGCCCGCCACCGTGGCCCTGCCCGCGGTGGGGCGGGCCAAGGCGCAGAGCAGGGCGATGGTGGTGGACTTCCCGGCGCCGTTGGGGCCGAGAAAGGCGAAGCTCTCACCCTGCGGCACGTCCAGGTCCAGGTCGTGTACGGCGTGGGTGGTGGTGCCCCCCGGTCCCGGATAGCTCTTGCGCAGGCCGCGTGTGCGGATGGCGTACACGGGGGCGGCGGGCCGGTGTGCGGTGTGCGGGCCGGCGAGCGGGGCCGTCATGAGGGCTGCTCGGGAGAGAGGGGCGGCGCCGTGCGGCTGCTCGCGGTTCGGCCGTCGTCGCCCGGTTCGCCGGCCATGGCCCTCCGGGGCCAGGAGAAGGACGTGGCGCGTGCCCCGGTCCTGCCCGGGAACGTGGCCGGGACCGGGCAGTCGGTACGGGCCGTCTGCCCGCAGGTGCCGGTGCGCCGGTCGAGCGGGACCGTCCCCTCGGTGGTCGGAGCGGTGCGGATGCGCGGGTGCGGGGCCAAGGGGTTCATGTCGTCTCGTGGGCCTTACGGTTCGTGGGATCGGCGAGGTCATGTCTGCCGACGTGGTCGTGGTGGCTGGTTCGTCGGGTAGCGGGGCGGTGCGGTGCTCTCGCGGGAGCGGTGCCGGCCGTGCCGCGATTTCCCGGTTCCTCGGACGGCCGAGCGGGAGGGCGGGCGCCGCCTGTGGAGGTGGCGCCCGCCGGTGGCGGTGACGTGCGGCACGACCGTCCTGATCGTGGGTGGCAGGTCAGGCCGCGGACGGTGGTGCCTGAGGTCCGGCCGACGGCTGTCCCGGGCAGCTGCCGGCCGGACGGAGCTGCCTGATCAGGCGCAGCTGATGCCGATGCAGACCGTGTTCAGGAGGGTCAGCAGACCCACGCACTCACACGTCCCGGCGTACGCAGCTCCGTCGAGCCCGACGGGGTCGGTCTCGGGGAGGGCGTGGAGCTGGGCCAGCAGTTCGAGGTCCTGGTTTTCCATGGTTCTCTCCTTCTTCTCTGTTTTTCTCTGTGGGGCGGCGGTGGTACTTCCCGCCGCTCAGACCGGCAGCCGGACCATCCAGTGCCGGGGATCGGTGTGGCGGACGCGGAGGAGGAAGGCCAGGATTCCGGCGGCCCCGTCACTCCAGCTGGTCGAGAGGTCCCCGTACTCGTTGGGGAAGACGACGTGGCCGTGGCGGTGGGCGCGCTCGGAGACGACGAGGCGTGCCAGATCACCGGCCATGGCGTGGTAGACGGGATCCCCCGTGGCCTCCGCCAAGTCGAGGAGGAAGTCACCGTTGCCGGCCAGCCCGTGGCACTGGGTGAGGGCGGCACGGGAGGCGCGTTCCGTGACGGCGTGGGCTCCCCGGCGGGCGAGATCGCCGAACCTGGTGTCGCCGGTGACCTGCCACAGCCGGATGAGGAAGGAACCGATGCCCGCCGCACCGTGGCACCAGTACGGAGCCGTGGGTACGTCCGTGGCCTGGGCGGGCCATTGAGCAGCCGCGCCGGTGTGCACGACGTGGGCGAGCAGGTGCTCGCCGGCCTGTACGGCCGCCTCCATGTGCTCCTGGCGTTCCGAGACGGTCGCGGCGGCGAGGAGGAAATAGCCGATACCGGCCGTGCCGTGGGCGAAGCCGAGGTAGCGCTTGCCGGCCTCCTCGGAAACGGCTTCCGCGGGGACCGCCCAGCTCATGCCGGACTGTTCGCGCCGTGCGGCGGCGGTCAGCCGGTCGGCGGCGGCCGTGACCATGCCGGCGAAACGCACATCGCCGGTGCGGTGCCACAGGTGGAGCGCGGCGAGTCCGCTGCCCGCCGTGCCGTGGGTGATGTCGTGGCTGGGCGTGGGCTGCTGCGGTGCCAGGGCGAGAGCCAGGGCGTGGTCGGTGAGTACGCGGTCGTCGATGGCACGTCCCGCGTCGTACACGGCCCAGGCGGTGCCGCGGCCGCCGAAGTGCAGCCCGGGTCGTGTCGAGCCGGTGTCGGTGTGACGGGCGATCCAGTGGCCGGCGGTGGAGATCAGCTCGGGCAGACGGGGATCGCGGGTGAGCTCGAAGTACCGCGTCAGTACCGCCAGCACGCCGGCCGCGCCCTGCTGCACCGTGCAGGGGTCGGTCTCCCCGGCCGTGGTGGACACGGGCCACAGCCGTTGCTCGTCCGACGGGGTCATCGAGTCGATGAGGTGGTCCACGAGCCCGGCCACCGGATCGTGGCCGTCGTCGTCCCGCGCCGGGCGGGCGGCGGTGTCGCGCGCCGGCCGTGCCGAGGCCGCCTTCCGGAGCGCCTCTCGGGCCCTGGGCGGGTCCCAGCGCTCGGCGGGGTCGTCCTTCATCAGTCCGAGAACCATGTCCACCAGACCGTCCTGCAGACGGAGCGGCCCGGCGCAGGCGGCCAGCCAGGCGGCGAGCCGCTCCTGCGTCGCCCGGCCGGCGGGCTCCTCGGCCAGCAGGTTCGGCACCTTCCCGGCCAGGACGAAGCACGCGGTGGCGCCGAGACTGTAGTAGTCGGCCGTCGGCGAGACGGGCGCGTCGTCCAGACGCTCGGGTGCGCTGAAGCCCGGGGTTCCCAGGCGCGTCGGCAGCGGGCTGTCGTCCTCCAGCACGGCGAGTTCCAGGTCGATCAGGCGCAGTTCACCGTCCGGGCGGACCATGACGTTGCCGGGAGTGAAGTCCCTCAGGACACAGCCGTGGGCGTGTGCCTCCGCGACCAGGTCGATCAGGCGTGCGACCAGGGCCGACGCGTCCGCGCGGTAGCGCTCACCTCCGACGTCGCGGAAGTGTTCGGCCACCCAGGTGCGCAGGGCGACGCCCGGCACCTGGTCCTGGGCCAGGAACAGGTGCCCGCCGTGCTGGAACAACGTCAGCGGGTCCGGAGCGAGATCCAGGCCCTTGAGCTTCTCCAGCGTCCGGGCCTCGGCGCGCAGCCAGTCGCGGACGTCGCGACCGGAGATGTCGGCCTCCACGTGGGGGCGGGCTTCCTTGATCACGACGGGGGCGCCCGTGGTGACGTCGGTACCCCGGTAGACGCCGCCCTTGTTCGTCTGCCGGATCGCCTCCCGGACGGCGAAGCGACCGCCGAGCATCACCGGACCACCCGCCGGAGCCGCCGCGCGCGGCGGGGCGGGCACCGCGGCGGGGAACGGGGAGACCGCCCAGGGAGGCGGGGAGAACCGGCCGGTGCGCTTGTCCTCCACGGGATTGCCGTCGGGGTCCTCGATGAACCACACCATCAGGCCGTTGTCCGACAGGCGTCGCCGTCCGACGAAGGAGCCGTAGCGGTAGTGCACCAGACTGTGCGCGGTGTAAGGCTGGTCGGACAGGATCCGGGGGCCCGCCAGACCCGCCGTGGCCCGGTGCAGCTCCTGGGCGAGCCGGGCCGCGTCGGCGTCGGAGCCGGGGTAGACCGTGATGAACTTGCCGGAGTTCCCCCGGGGCGTCGCACGGGAGTTGAGGGCGTGCACCTGGTCGAGCGACCGAGCGAACTTGAATGCCGATTTCTCCGGCAACAGCACTCCCAAGGCTCTTTCGAGTACCGTGGGCGCGGAGGCGGCCGTTGCCGACAGATGCAGCTTCCAGCCCTGTTCGCGCCGCGTCCCCGACTGCGGCGCGAGGTGGCACCACCTCTCGTCCGTGACGGTCGTCCATTGCGCGTCTGTGCCTGTGGAGTTCAGCGCTCGGTGGAGGAGGCTTTCCAGTTCGGCTTCGGTGGCGCTATTCGTCATGTGTGTTCCTCTCGACGCCGGAACCGCTGGTGGGAAATTGCCCATCACTCTTGCCGGCCCAACATTCACCCGACCTGGTTCATCCCATCCGGCGAGCGCGTGCGGTGCTGTTTCTCCACCCCGGGGCACGCCCGGCGCAAGAAAGGCACGAAATCGTGCGCCGGGAGGGCGGCAGAGTCGCGCATCCGCGCCGAGCCTCGCTCGGGAACTGAAGCAGGAGGCCGCCGTGAACCTCGTAACTCGCCTACGGTGCCGCGTGTGTGAAGCCGGCGCCGGATGTCGTTCCGCAGCGGTCCGGAGGACTCGGTTCCACGTATGTGATCGCCGCGAAAGCGAGTTGACCGGCCCCGGGGCGCGTGGCGGCCGTTCCCGCCGGGCCGGCTCCGGACGCACTTCTTTCGTCCGTGGGATTCGTCCCCGGGGTTTCGTCCGCGGGATTTCGTCCGCGGGGGCGGAATGCCGCGATCACGCTGATCTCCCGTACGTTCGTCGTCCGGTGACCGGGCCGTTCCTCCGGGCCGACGGATGGGAGGGAGGTTCCGGGTTCATGTCTCTTTCCCGGTGAGGAGGGGGATGTGGTGGCCGCCTGCTGATGCGCGGGGGAGTGGTCGATAATGTGTACGACTTCTTCCGGTCGCGGTCCTGTCCTTCGGGCATCCGAAAGCGGAAAGAGCCGTGAAAGTATCTGGAAACCGGAGCGTTTGCGCCGCACGGATTCCGTCGGGCGGTCGCCGGTGCGGAGGAACGGACGGACATGGACAGAACCCACGTCCTTTCGGTGAAGAACGAAGGGGGGAAGCGCCATGGTTTGGCCGATGATCGGGTTGTTTCACGAATTGTGCGTGGGCCTCGACCTCCATACGGGCGAACTCGGCGAGGTGGGGCATCAGTTAGCGGTGTGATCGTGTACAGAGCGAGCTCAAAGGGATGGCCGGCGGATCGCCGGCAGGCGTCCCGTCGGGACTGTGGGCTCTCCGGCGGGCGGGGATTAGGTTGGCGGGGAACTCTCCGGACAGCCGGACTCGTGATAGGGGCGAGCATGACCATGCAAAAGGGAGCCAATGTCCCGGTGCCGGCTCGCGCCGTACGGGTCGAACTGGGCTGGCGCACCTCACCCGGGGCGCCCGACGTGGATGCCTCGGCGCTCCTTCTCGTGTCGGGAAAGGTGCGCAACGACGCGGACTTCGTCTTCTACAACCAGCCCGCGCACCGGTCAGGTGCGGTGCGCCACGAGGGCAAGCGGGCGGCCGGGGGCGCCGTCACGGACACCCTCGCGGTCGACTTCGCACAGATGGAGCCGACGATCGACCGCGTCGTGGTGGCGGCCTCGGCGGACAACGGCACCTTCGGACGGGTGGCCGGCCTCTACGTGAGGATCGTGGACCCGGCCAACGGCTCCGAGATCGCGCGCTTCGAGAGCGCGGACGCGACCGTCGAGACCGCGTTCATCCTCGGTGAGCTCTACCTGCGCCAGGGAGCCTGGAAATTCAGGGCCGTAGGGCAGGGATACGAAACGGGGCTCGCGGGTCTCGCGACGGACTTCGGGATCTCCGTCGACGAACCGCAGCAGACGCAACCGCCCCAGCAGACGCAGCCGCCCCAGCAGACGCAGCCGTCCCAGCAGCTGCAGAAGGCTCCTCAGTCATTCACTCACCCTGCGACGCCTCGGACCCCTCCCACGCCCCCGCCGGCTCCCCCCGCCGTGCGGCCCGTGAGACTGACCAAGGTCACGCTGACGAAGGAAGCCCCTTCGGTATCGCTGTCCAAACAGGGCGGCACATCCGGTGCGCTGCGCGTCAATCTCAACTGGGAGGTGCGCAAGCAGTCCAAGGGCTGGGGCGCGAAACTCGGCCGGGCTGTCGCCGCGCAGGCGGACCTCGATCTCGATCTGTGCGCACTGTACGAACTCACCGACGGGAGCAAGGGAGTCGTCCAGGCGCTCGGGAACGCCTTCGGATCTCTCCGGCAGCCGCCGTACATCCACCTCGACGGGGACGACCGCACCGGCGCGTTCTCCACCGGCGAGAACCTCACGGTCAACCTCGACCACAAGAACCGGCTGCGCCGTGTCCTGATCTTCGTCACCATCTACGAAGGCGCCCGCAGTTTCGCCGATCTGCATGCCACGGTCACACTCCAGCCGCAGGACGGTGCGGCGGTCGACTTCTCCCTCGACGAATGCACCGTGCCCTCCACCGTGTGCGCGCTCGCGCTGATCACCAATGACGGGGAAGACCTCACCGTGCGGCGTGAGGCGCGCTATCTCGTCCCCCCACGCGGTGTGAGCCCCCAGCGGACCATCGACGCCGCCTACGGCTGGGGCATGAACTGGACCCCCGGCCGCAAGTGACGCCGTCACGAGCGAACCGTAACGCCCGGGCGGCAGGGATCAGGGCTCCGGTGCGGCTTCGGGGCGGTCATACGTACGCCCCTTCCAGGCCGCACCGAGACCCCGGTGGTGCTGTACCGCGGAATCCACCGTCATCAGGAGATAGAGGACCGCGGTGAAGGGCAGCAGCGGCGCCAGCCACAACGACTGCCGGTAGTAGCCGAGCATGGGCATGTAGGTCCCCGCCATCACCGCCCATGCCGTCCCGCCCGCAGCCGCCGCCGCGGTATCCCCCGTCAGCAGTCCGGCGCCCAGCGTGACGGGCGGTGCGACATAGACCAGGGCAAGACCGAGCACCGTGCCGGCCAGCAGCGGCGGACTGTGCCGCAGTTGCGCGTAGGCACTCCGCGCGACCATGCGCCACAGGTCCGCCAGCCGTGGATAAGGGCGCACGCTGTCCACCCGGTCGGCGAGCCCCAGCCAGATCCGGCCCCCGCCCCGCCGCACCGCACGCGCCAGCGACACATCGTCGATCACCGCCTGACGGATGGACTCGGGGATCCGCGCCCGCTCGGCGGCTCCGGCGCGCAGCAGCACACAGCCGCCCGCCGCCGCAGCCGTCCGCGCTCCCTTCGCGTTGATCCTGCGGAAGGGGTAGAGCTGCCCGAAGAAGTAGACGAAGGCCGGCACGACCAGCCGTTCCCAGGCGCTCGTGACCCGCAGCCTGGCCATCTGCGAGACCAGGTCGAACCCGCCCGCAGCCTCGGTACCGGCCGCGGCGACGAGTTCCCGCAGGCTGTCCGGTTCATGGGCGATGTCGGCGTCCGTCAGGAGCAGGAATTCGGGCTTCCGCTGCCGGGCCAGTGCCATCCCGTGCCGCAGCGCCCACAGCTTGCCCGTCCACCCCGGCTCCGGCTCACCGGGGGTGACCACGGTCAGCGGCAGCCCTCCGCATCGCTCGGACAGCTTCCGGGCGAGCGCGCCCGTGCCGTCGGTACTGCAGTCGTCGACCAGGAAGACCTCCGCGTCACCCGGGTAGTCCTGGGCGAGCAACGACGGCAGGCTCATCGTCAGTACCTCGGCCTCGTCCCTCGCGGGCACGACCACGGCCACCGAGGGCCAGCGCGCCGGGGCCCTGCGTACCGGAAGCCGCTGGTCGGTCCGCCAGAAGAAGCCCTGGCCCAGCAACAGCCACACCCACACGGTCAGTGAACCCATGGCGATCCAGGCAACGGCGCTCATCCGTCGAAGTGTGCCCCACTCCGGCGATGCCGCATGGGCTGTCGACTATGGTGACCGGGTGAAGATCGCACTCATGGACTCGGGAATCGGCCTGCTCGCGGCAGCGGCCGCTGTACGCCGGCTACGGCCCGACGCCGATCTGGTGCTGTCGTCCGATCCCGGCTCGATGCCCTGGGGACCCCGCACGCCCGAGGACGTGACCTGCCGTGCGCTCGCCGTGGCCCGCGCGGCAGCGGACCACCGGCCCGACGCCCTGATCGTCGCCTGCAACACCGCCTCCGTCCACGCCCTCCCCGCCCTGCGGGCGGAACTGGAGCCGGGGCTGCCGGTCATCGGCACGGTGCCCGCGATCAAGCCGGCCGCCGCAGGTGGCGGCCCCTTCGCCATCTGGGCCACACCGGCGACCACCGGGAGTCCCTACCAGCGTGGGCTGATCCATGACTTCGCCCGCTCCGTGGACGTGACCGAAGTGCCCTGCCCGGGGCTTGCCGACGCCGTCGAGCATGCCGACGAGGACGCGATCGGCCGTGCTGTGGCCGCCGCGGCCCGCCGCACCCCCGCCGGTGTGACGGACGTCGTCCTGGGCTGCACCCATTACGAACTGGTGGCCGAACGCATTCGGGCCGCAGTGGAGAGCGACCGGCCCGGTCATGCGCCACCGGTGCTCCACGGCTCCGCCGACGCCGTGGCCGCCCAGGCACTGCGCCGTATCGGTGAAGCGCCCGCTCCGTCGGCCGAACCGGCCGGCACGCTCACCGTTCTCCTCGGCGGCCACGCCGCCGACCTGACCGAACCCGCCCTGGCCTACGCCGAGGGTCTGCTCCTCAAAGCCGTCAGCCCCGCGATCTGACCGCACGCGGTGCCTCGCCGGGGCGGCACCACCCCTCCTCGCGGCACAAAACGTGGGTACGCTGCTTGGCATGACGGACCACCCCGGCAATGCGCGGCACGGTTCGAGCCAGGCCCCGAGCTCGGTCTGGACGGGACGGGCCACCAATCGCTTCCAGTGGCTGCTCGCGGCTGCCGGAGCAGGGTGCCTGGCGCTCGGTATCGACCTGGCTGTCGGCTCGGCCTGGGACGCCGGTTTCGCCCCACTGCTCATGTCCGTCATCGGATGTGTCGCCGCCGGGCTCCTGATCCTCTTCGGCACCCTCGCCTTCGTGCACGTGGCCGTCAAGGTCGACGGCGACGCCCTGGAGGTCCGCTGCGGCCACGCCGGCCTGCCCAGGCGCCGGATCCTGCTCACGCACGTGGTGGGCGCGGAGTTCGCCCCCAAGGTCACCCCGCGGCAGTGGGGCGGCTGGGGCTACCGCTGGCGCCCCGACCAGGGCACGGCCGTGGTGGTACGCCGGGGGGAGGCGCTGGTGCTCCGGCTGGGGGACGGCAGGACCTTCACCGTCACGGTGGACGACGCGGAGGCCGCCGTACGTTTCATCCGCGACCGGCTGCATCTCGCGGGCACGGGAAACTCCTCGGGGTCCTGAGCACAGGGGGGCCCGCTGACCCTGCCGGCCGGAGCGGCTGCCACTCGGTCCCTGAGCGCGAGCAGGACGCGGCTGCCCTTGAGCGGCCGGAGCGGCTGCCGCCCTCACAGCCGCCCACCGTAGACTCCGGCAGGTGAGCGCCACCATCACCACCGCCGAACCGCAGCCCGCCCCCGTGCCCCGCAGCAGGAAGCTGTGGCCGCCACTCGTCCGGCCGGCCGCGGCTGTGCTGGCCGGGGCACTGCTCTACGCGAGCTTCCCGCCCCGGCCCCTGTGGTGGCTGGTGCTTCCCGGCTTCGCCCTGCTCGGCTGGGTCCTGACCGCACGCAGGCTGCGCGCGGCGCTGGGCCTGGGCCTCCTCGCGGGTCTCGGCTTCATGCTGCCCCTGCTGCGCTGGACGGGGGAGGAAGTCGGTCCTGTTCCCTGGATCGCGCTCGCGTTCGCCGAAGCGCTGTTCATCGCCATCGGCTGCGCCGGGGTCGCCGCGGTCTCCCGGCTGCCGTACTGGCCCGTCTGGGCAGCCGCTGTCTGGACACTGGACGAGGCGCTCCGGGCCCGCGCCCCGTTCGGCGGCTTTCCCTGGGGCAAGATCGCCTTCGGCCAGGCCGAAAGCGCGTTCCTGCCGCTCGCCGCGCTGGGCGGCACCCCACTGCTCTCGTTCGCCGTCGTGCTGTGCGGCTTCGGGCTCCTGGAAGCCGTCCGGCAGGTCCGCCGCTACCGCACCACCGGCACCGTGCCCCGCTCCGGCGTCGTCGCGGCGGCCGTCACCGTGGCAGCCCCGGTCGCTGCGGCGCTGGCGGCCCTCCCGCTCGTGGACGACTCACCCGAGGACGGCACCGCCACGGTCGCCGCGATCCAGGGCAACGTGCCGCGCCTGGGACTCGACTTCAACTCCCAGCGCCGGGCCGTCCTGGACAACCACGCGGAAAGGACGGAGCAGCTCGCCCAGGACGTGAAGGCCGGGAAGGTGCCCCGGCCCGATTTCGTCCTCTGGCCGGAGAACTCCTCCGACCTCGATCCGTACCGCAACGCCGACGCCCGCGAAGCCATCGCCCGCGCCGTGCGGGCCATCGGCGCTCCCACTGTCATCGGAGCCGTCCTCACCCCTGACAGCGGACCTCTGCGCAACACCCTGATCGAATGGGACCCGCAGGACGGCCCCGTGGACACCTACGACAAACGGCACATCCAGCCGTTCGGCGAGTACATGCCGATGCGGTCCGTCGCGCGTATCTTCAGCAAGGACGTCGACCGGGTGCAGCGGGACTTCGGCCCCGGCAGCGAGGTCGGCGTGTTCGACCTCGCGGGCACGAAGGTCGGACTCGTGACCTGCTACGAGGCCGCGTTCGACGGCGCCGTACGCGATACCGTCAAGGACGGCGGACAGCTGATCGCCGTACCGAGCAACAACGCGACCTTCGGGCGCAGCGAGATGACCTACCAGCAGCTGGCGATGAGCCAGGTGCGGGCGGTCGAGCACGGCAGGTCCGTCGTGGTGCCCGTCACCAGTGGCGTCAGTGCGGTGATCCGGCCGGACGGCACGATCGTGCAGAAGACGAAGATGTTCACCCCGGACGCCCTGGTCGAGGAGGTTCCCCTGCGTTCCTCTCTCACCCCCGCCACCCGGCTGGGGGTCCTGCCGGAGGGTGTCCTGGCGCTGCTCGCGTTGGCCGGTCTCGGGTGGGCGACGGCGCGAGCGGTGCGCGTGAGGCAGGAGCGCAAAGAGCCGACGCCCGGCACGGAGAACGTCCCGGCCGCCCCGTAGCCTCGTCGCATGGCTACTCCAGACTTCATCCGCGACATCCGTGCCACCGCCGGCCAC
>Ga0196960_10000589_pt1 | contig 11828 bp, 9 predicted proteins | sample S3v_5metaG_FD_183187 | JGI IMG/M metagenome (GOLD analysis project Ga0196960, IMG submission 183187) | Soil microbial communities from Anza Borrego desert, Southern California, United States - S3+v_5 | ecosystem: Environmental > Terrestrial > Soil > Desert | place: USA: California | collected... | reverse complement strand
CCGGCCGCCTTCACCCGGACCAGCACCGTGCCCTCAGCGGGGGCAGGAGTGGGCAGCTCACCGAGCTGGGGCTGCTCACCGGCGGCGGAAACGTGCAGAGCGCGCATGACAGAACTCCTGGAGGTTGCGACGGGATGCTCGAGTGGCGGAACGAACGCGGCGACGTGCTGATCACTTGAACCTTCAACGCAGACGATAGGCGGCCGTCGCATGAACCGTCAAGTGCACACGCTCCTCCTTGATGTGAATCTTCAAGTAAGATGCAGCCATGGCGACACCGGAGCAGCCGCGCTGGCTCACCGACGAGGAGCAGCAGGCCTGGATCTCCCTGGCGCGGGCCCTCATCAAGGTGCCCGCCGCCCTGGACACCCAGCTGCAGCGCGACGCGCAGCTGAGCTACTTCGAGTACCTGGTGCTGTCCTGGCTGTCGATGGCGGCCGATCGCACCCAACGGATGAGCGAGCTGGCCGGCCTGGTCAGCAGCTCGCTGTCCCGCCTCTCGCACGTGGCCCGTCGATTGGAGAAGCAGGGCTGGCTCACCCGCCGCCCCGATCCCACCGACGGCCGCTACACGCTGGCCACCCTGACCGAGGACGGCTGGCACAAGGTCGTCGCGGCCGCACCCGGGCACGTGGAGGCCGTTCGTCGCGTCGTCCTCGATCCCTTGACCAAGGCCCAGGTGCGCCAGCTGCGCGAGGTCAGCACCCGCATGCAGCAGGCCGCGGACGAGCAGGAGCCGCCGGCCCGGTGACGCGCCGCCCCGGCTGGACGGCGTGACGATCCCGGCCGATCGCGACACCGTCCAGCGATGAGTCCGCCGGCGCCGGCAGGTCTACCTCCCGACCGAGACGACCGACTCGCCGGGAGCACAGCATGGGCCTCATCCACATCGAGCTGTTCGCCACCCTCGACCTCGTCGGGCAGTCACCCGGCGGCCCCGACGAGGACCCGGTGGACTTCCCGTTCGGCGGCTGGCAGGCGCCCCTGCTGGACGAGGTCGCGGGGGCGCAGATCGGTGCCGCGTACGAGGGCACCGACGCCCTCCTGCTCGGCCGGCGGACGTATGACATCTTCGCCGCCTACTGGCCGCACCAGGAAGGCGGCGAGGACATGGCGATCGCCACGATCTTCAACAGCGTTCCGAAGTACGTGGCCTCCCGCGGTGAGCCGGACCTCTCGTGGGCCGGGTCCACCCGGCTCGGCCCGGATCTGGTCGGCGCGGTACGCGAGATCCGGGACCGGCACCAGCACGTGACGGTCGTGGGAAGCCTGGACCTGGTGCAGACCCTCCTGCGCGAGAAGCTCTTCGACCGACTCGACCTCTGGGTCCACCCGATCGTGCTCGGCGTCGGGAAGAAGGTGTTCGACGGTGGCGCGGTACCCACGAACGTCACGCTCGTCGAACCGCCGGCAGCCAGCCCCCAGGGCACGGTGTACCTGCGCTACGGGCTCGCCGACGGCACGCCCGGGACGGGGGACATGAGCGCACCCGATCGTGGTGTCGGACGCGACGGGTGAGGCCGGGTGCCAGGTGAGCCCGGGGGCCGCCGCCCGGGGGTGCCGCACGACGCCGGGCGGTGGCTCGACGGCTGCTGCGAGGTCCCATGTCGAGAACCCCGAACCGGCTCCGTCCCTGCGGTATGAACGCGACCGGACGGGTCGCCCAGGACCGAGGAGAAGCACGATGGCCAAGTACCTGCTGCTCAAGCACTACCGCGGCGCCCCGGCTCCGGCCAACGACGTACCCATGGACCAGTGGACGCCGGAGGAGATCTCGGCCCACGTGACGTACATGGACGACTTCGCGGCTCGGCTCGAGAGCACCGGCGAGTTCGTCGACAGCCAGGCGCTCGCCCCCGAGGGGATGTGGGTCCAGTACGGCGGCGAGGGCCGCCCGCCGGTCACCGACGGCCCGTTCGCCGAGACCAAGGACCTCATCGCCGGCTGGATGGTGATCGACGTCGACAGCCACCAGCGCGCTCTCGAGCTGGCCGGGGAGCTGTCGGCCGCCCCGGGGGCCGGCGGGAGGCCGATCCACGAGTGGCTCGAGGTGCGCCCGTTCCTCGGCGCGGCGCCCACCATCACGGAGTGACGTCCTCGCTGGACGAGGTCCTGCTCCGGAGCCTCACGCCGAGCGTGCTCGGGGTCCTCGTCCGCCGCGGAGCCGACTTCGCGGCGGCCGAGGACGCCGTGCAGGACGCGCTGGTCGAGGCGGTCCGCGCCTGGCCGGCCGACCCGCCGCGGGATCCGAAGGGCTGGCTGGTCACGGTGGCCTGGCGCCGGTTCCTCGACGGGACCCGGGCGGACGCCGCCCGACGTCGGCGTGAGGGCGTCCTCGACCGGGAGCCGGCGCCCGGGCCCGCGCCGACGGTGGACGACACGCTCCAGCTCTACTTCCTGTGCGCCCATCCGTCGCTGACGCCGTCGTCCGCGGTCGCGCTCACGCTGCGCGCCGTCGGCGGGTTGACCACCCGCCAGATCGCCCAGGCCTACCTGGTGCCCGAGGCGACCATGGCCCAGCGCATCAGCCGGGCCAAGCGCACCGTCTCCGGCGTGCGGTTCGACCAGCCCGGTGACGTCGCCACCGTGCTGCGCGTCCTCTACCTGGTCTTCAACGAGGGGTACTCGGGCGACGTCGACCTCGCCACCGAGGCCATCCGGCTCGCGCGGCAGCTCGCGGCCGTGATCGACCACCCCGAGGCGCAGGGGCTGCTCGCGCTGCTGCTGCTCACCCATGCCCGGCGCGCCGCCCGGACCGCGTCCGACGGCAGCCTGGTGCCGCTCGCCGAGCAGGACCGTGGCCGGTGGGACACGGAGTCGATCGCCGAGGGCGTCGACATCCTGCAGGCGGCCCTCGCCCGCGACCGGCTGGGTGAGTTCCAGGCCCAGGCCGCCATCGCCGCACTCCACGCCGACGCGCCCACCGCCGAGGAGACCGACTGGGTGCAGATCGTCGAGTGGTACGACGAGCTGGTGCGCCTGACCGACAGCCCGGTCGTCCGGCTCAACCGGGCGGTGGCCGTCGGCGAGGCCGACGGACCGCGCGCCGGCCTGGCGACGCTCTCGACGCTGGACGACTCCCTGCCCCGCCACGCCGCAGTGGCGGCGTACCTCTCCGAGCGCGCCGGCGACCTCGCGACCGCGGCAGGGCTGTACGCGGAGGCGGCCCGCAGGGCATCCAACCTGGCCGAACGCGACCACCTCGTGCGCCAGGCCGCCCGGGTCAACGCCCGCCGGTCCGGTTGACGGGTCGCCCGCTGATCCCCTCCCGGGCCGAGATCTGTGACCCGCCCGCCCGGATCGGTACGGTTCGGCCCGTGCTGGCCGGACGCAGCGTCGAACGCGCGGCGGTCACCGCCCTGATCGACGCCGCCCGCACCGGCACCGGAGGCGCGGTGGTCGTCCGCGGGGTCGCCGGATCGGGCAAGACGACGATGCTGGCCGACGCCGTCGAGGCCGCAGCAGGCATCCGGGTGCTGCGCACGTCCGGGGTGGAGTCGGAGTCCCCGCTGGCCTTCGCCGCACTGCAGCGGCTGCTGTGGCCGCTCCGTGCCCGCATCGACGCCCTGCCCCCGCCCCAGCGGGCGGCACTGCACGCGGTGATGGGTGACGCGGCGGGGGAAGGCGACCGGTTCCTGGCGTTCCTCGGCACCCTGAGCCTGCTCGCCGACGCCGCGGAGGAGGCCCCGTTGCTCGCCGTGGTCGACGACGCGCAGTGGCTGGACGACGCCTCCGCAGCGGCGCTGCTCTTCGTCGCCCGCCGGTTGCAGGCCGAGCGCGTCGCCCTGCTCTTCGCCGCCCGGGACGGCGACGCCCGCCGCTTCGACGCGCCTGATCTGCCCTCCGTCGTCCTCGGTGCGCTCGACCGGCAGGACGCCGATGCCCTGCTGTCCGGCTCCGCCGGCACCGCCGTCGACCCCGCGGTGCTCACCGCGCTGGTCGCCCAGACCGGCGGCAACCCGCTGGCCCTCGTGGAGCTGGCCGGGGTGCTCACCGCCGACCAGTTGGCAGGCCGGGCGCCGCTACCGGTTCCGCTGCCGCTCACCGGCGGGGTGGAGAACGGGTTCCTCGACCGCTGCCGGCGACTGCCCGAGCCGGCTCGACGGTTCCTGCTGGTCGCCGCCGCGGACGACACCGGCCGGCTCACCACGGTCCGCGACGCCGCCGACCGGCTCGGCGTCAGCGATGCCGCCCTGGACGTGGTGGAGCTGGCAGGCCTGGTGAGCGTCGACGGCGGCGCGGTGTCCTTCCACCACCCGCTGGTGCGCTCGGCGGTGTACCGGTCGGCCACGAGCGCCCAGCGCCGCGCCGCCCACCGTGCGCTCGCCGAGGCCCTGCGCACCGATCCGGACCGGAGCGCCTGGCACCTGGCAGCCGCCGCCGACCGGCCCGACGGCACCGTGGTCGCGGCACTGGACGCAGTGGCGGAGCGCGCCGCAGGCCGGGGTGGTCACGAAGGAGCCGCCGCCGCCTGGAGCCGCGCCGCCGAGCTGACGGCCGGCGCCGAGGAGCGTGGCCGCCGGCTGCTGCTGGCCGCGTCCTCGGCGTGGCTGGGGGCCCATCCGGCCCAGGCGGCAGCGCTGGCCCGTACCGCCGCGACCGACCTCACCGATCCGCTGCTCCGCGCGCGCCTGCTGGCTCTGCAGGGGGAGATCGAGTCGCACACGCGGTCCCTCGACGAGGGGTACGCCCTCGTCCTGCAGGCCGCCGAGGTCGCGGCCGGCGCGGACGAGGCGATGGCGCGCTCGCTGGCCATGATCGCGGCGGCGCTCGCCGCGTTCGGCGCGCGGTCATCGCGGCGCGGGAACCCGTCGGTGCTGCTGCCCGACCCGTCCGCCGACGCCCCGGCCGCCGCGCGGACGGCCTCGGCGCTCCTGCACGGCTTCCACGGCGTGGCGGGGCGCGACTGGTCGGCAGCAGCGCGGTCCTTCGGGCGCGCGTTCGACCTCGCCGACGAGCCGCGCGACGGCCTGCACGCACTCCAGCCCCAGCTGGGCCTGGCCGCGATCCTGATCGACGACGACGGCCGCGGGCTGCGGTTGCACGCGGAGCACCTGACCGCTGCACGGAGCGCCGGCGCCCTCAGCTGGGTGGAGCACGCGCTGACCCGCGGGGTGTACGCGCAGATCGCGACGGGCGCCTGGAGGCAGGCATCCGCTGCCGCCACCGAGGCGCTCACCCTGGCCGCGAGCACCGGGCGCGCGGGGCTGACCGCGCTGCCGACCGCCGAGCTCGCCCTGCTGGCCGCCCTGCGCGGCGACGCCGCCGCCGAGGACCACCTGGCCGAGGTGGACGCCGTCCGGGAGGCGCATCCCATCGGCGTCACCGACGTGCTCGTCGTCGGTCTGGTGCGGTGGGCGCGGGGCCTGCGCGCGACGGCGCAGCCGGCGACCGCCCTGCACCACCTGGCGCAGATCGGCGAGCCGTGGCTCTGCCGGCTGGCGGCCATCGACCGCCTGGAGGCCGCTGTCCGTGCCGACCGGCAGGACCTCGCGCGTGCCTGGCTGCACGAGCTGAGCGCATTCGCCGAGGGAACCGACGCCCCGGCCGCGATCGCCGTCGTCGAGCACGGCCACGCGCTCCTCGCCGACGGGGAGGAGGCGGACGAGCGTTTCCGCCGGGCTCTGGCGGCGCACCGGACGTCACTGCGCCTGCCCGACCGGGCCCGGACCCACCTCGCCTACGGCGAGCACCTGCGCCGCGCCCGCCGCCGAGTGGACGCCCGCGAGCACCTGCGAGCCGCTCTCGCCCTCTTCGAGGACCTGGGAGCCACGCCCTACGCCGATCGCGCCGCCCAGGAACTGCGCGCCTCCGGTGAGACCGCCCGACGTCGTGACGTCTCCACCGCCACCGAGCTCACCGCCCAGGAACGCCAGATCGCGGCGCTGGTGCGGCAGGGCCTGTCGAACCGGGACGCCGCCGCACGGCTGTTCATCAGCCCCCGCACGGTCGATTTCCACCTGCGCAACGTGTTCACCAAGCTCGGCCTGGCCTCCCGCGCCGAGCTCTCCGCGCTCCCGCTCGACCTCTGAGTCGCTGGTCCCCTGGACGACCCGGCGGAATCACCGGTGTGCGGAGTGGCGGCGACCGGGAGCGTGTCGTCCGTGCCCTCCAGACGCCCCGCTCGCAGATCCCGTTCGGCTCTGCGACCGCCGAACCAGCCGGAGTTCCCATGACCGTTCCCGCCGCCGTCCCAGCCGCCGCCGGCCACAGCCTGCGCACGCCGGTGGCGTGGGGCGCCGTCGTCGGCGTCCTGCAGGCCGCCTCCCCGTTGGTCTTCTTCTGGCTGGACACCGCCACCGTCCTCGCCCTCGGGCTCACCCTGATCGCGGCGATCTACATCGGTTTCGCGGTCGCCGACGGCCGTCGGCACGTCCTCGTCGTCGAGACCACCGTCGCGGCGGCGTTCACCGTCGTCGCCGCGGCCGCGGTGCCCGGCACACCGTGGCTGGTCGTGGCCGGTCTGGCCGCCCACGGCCTGAAGGACCTGTGGCAGCACCACAGCCGGTTCGTCACGGGCACCCGCTGGTGGCCGCCGTTCTGCGCCACCGTCGACTGGGTCGCCGCCGCGCTGCTCGCCCTCCTGCTCGCCACCGGAGGTCCGGTCGCGCTCTGAGCACGCCGGCTCCGGTCGACCGGTCCACTGCGGGGCGATGTGGCCCTGTGCGGCGGTCGTGGTGCGCGGCAGACTGTCGATCCCGACGCCGTCCAGGAGGTCAGAGGCATGGCCAGCGGCCACCTGTCCGTGCACCGACCCGCGCAACCACCTCCCGTCCCCGCCCGGCCGCCGGTCCGGAGCGCACCGGCGCTCCAGCGGTCCGCCCGCCCGACGCCCGACCAGGCCCGGATGGCGTTCACCGCCGCGATCGGCGACTGGTGCTCCGGCCCCGGCGCGCTCTACGAGCAGCTCGCCAGAGCCGTCGAGCGCGCGATCCGACGGGGTGATCTCGCGCCGGGCACCCGGCTGCCCCCCGAGCGGTCTGCCGCGTCGATGCTCGCCGTCAGCCGGGGCACCATCATGGCTGCCTACGCCGCGCTCCGGGAGCAGGGCTGGGTCGACTCCCGCCGAGGCAGTGGCACCTGGATCCCCGCCGGGGTCGCCCGGGGGCTGCGGCCCGACACCGAGGCCGACGACACCGGTGCCGCGTTCCGCCGGTTCACCGCCGGGCTGGTGTCCTCGCGCCAGGACGTCATCGAACTCGGGATGAGCATCGTCGCCGCTCCGGACGGCCTTCCGGTGGACCTCCTCACGCTGGACGGGGCCGACGTCGCGGTGCTGGCCGCCGAGCACGGCTACTGGCCGGCGGGCATGCCCGCCCTGCGCGAGGCGATCGCCGCTCACCACATCCGACTCGGTGAGCCGTGCAGCAGCGAGTCGATCGTGGTCACCGGTGGAGCTCAGCAGGCACTGGCCACCGCTGCCGCGACGACGCTCCGCCGAGGGGACACGGTGGTCGTGGAGAGCCCGACGTACCCCGGCGCGATCGACGCGTTCACCCGCGCCGGTGCCCGGGTGGTCACCGTTCCTTCCGACGACGGCTGGGCCGATGTCACGGCCGTGCGTCGCACGCTGGACGCGACCGGCGCCGCCGCGCTCTACGTCATCCCCACGTGCCACAACCCCACCGGGACGATCATGTCGGAAGCTCGACGCCGAGGCATCGCCCGCCTCGTCGACGAGCGGGAGCTCTACCTCTTCGAGGACGAGACCCTCGCCGACCTGGCGTTCGACGGCTACCGTCCGCCGTCGATCGCCAGCCGCGCCTCGTCCCCTCGTACCGTCACGATCGGGTCGCTGAGCAAGTCGGTCTGGGGCGGCCTTCGCACCGGTTGGCTGCGCGCCTCCCCCGACATCGCCGATCGGGCGATCCGGGCGAAGGCCGCGCAGGACCTGGGCCTGTCCGCGGCCGGCCAGCTCCTCGGCCTGCGCGCGCTCGATGCGCTGCCGGCCATCATCGGGATGCGCCGCGCGCAACTGGCGACGCGCGCCGCGGTGCTGCGTTCGCGGTTGACCGAGCTGCTCCCCCAGTGGGACGTTCCGGCCCCGCTGGGTGGCCTGTCGCTGTGGGTGGACCTGGGAGAGGCCGACGCCGATCTGTTCGCCCAGTACGCCCTGCGCCGAGGCGTGTCCGTGTCGCCCGGACCGACGCACTGTCCCGATGGAACGGGGACCGGCCACGTGCGGATCGCGTTCTCCCGTGGAACCGCGGAGCTGCTCACCGCGGCGCAGCGGCTCGCGGACGCCTGGAGCGACTACACCGGCAGGCACGGTCCGACGCCGACGGCCGGGGAGCACGGCGGACGACGGCCGCAGCGGCCCTGGTCCTGACCCGGTCGGGAACCTGGCATCCCGGCCGACCCGGAACGGGCCAGGGAGTTCCGCCTGGGCACGGTCCGGACGACCGGTCCCCGTCGCAGCACGGTGGCGGGCGCGTCGTCAGCCACCACGAGGGTCTGCTCACCGTGGTGGGGGCGCGCCGATGGGGTTGGGCACGCGATAGGCACCCGCTGCCAGCACCGCCGCGGCGAGCGGCGCCAGGAGCTCGGCGAGCCGCCGGGTCCGGCCGGGGCCCAGGGCCGACCAGGGTGCGGCAGCCGCCTCGTCCGTGCGGAGCTCCACGTCGCCTCGCGCCGCCACCCCGGCGTCCGTGAGGTCTCCGTCGTCGGACAACCACCCACGCTTCCGCAGGTCGCTCGTCGCGGCGGACCACTGTTCCTCGGTCCAGCCCCGGCTCGCGCGCAGCACCCCGGCCTCGCTCTCACCGCCGGCCTCCTTGAGGACGTGGGCGTGCACGGGACCGATGCCCGCAGCGAGCAGTGCCGCGTTGTGCCCGTCCCCGCGGTGCTCGCGCAGCGTGGTCGCTGCCTGCCAGAGCCGGAGGTGCGCCGGATCGGGGAACGGCTGGGCTGCGTTGGCCGCAGCCAGCAACCGGCCGGGGGTGTCGGCCGCCTGCGCCGCCTCCTCCGCGAGCTCGGCCGCCTCGGCCACCCTCGCCGCCGAGCCGAGCGGCGCCCACGCCGCCTGCAGCGTCCGGTCGGCGCCGGTCAGACGCGCCTCGAGGGCCCGTTCCGGGGGCGCGGCGCGCCACGCGTCCGGGAGGATCTTCCGCATCCTGCTCGGCGAGAAGCCGTAGAAGGCCGCCGTCGCGACCTCCGGCCCCACGGCACCGAGCGGCGCGATGCGCATCGCGACGTAGCCCGTCCAGAACCTGCGGTAGCCCACCGCCTCGGCGGCAGCGCGCGCCTGCGGGGAGAAGTAGGTGACGGCATGGATCGGCTCGTACAGCGACCAGAGCCGGCGGGCGGTGTGCATCAGGATCGATCCCTCTGTCGGAGTGCGCGGCCGGCGGGTGGCCGGCCCCGGTGCCGAGTCACCCTCGTGCCAGGAAGCGGGGCTCGTCCGCGCCCAGACCGGTGGTGGTCGCCCACCTCGGACGCACGCCACCCACGGCGCCCGGGGAGGCGACGACGCGCACGCCGGTCGCAGGCCCCGGCAGGGTGACCATGCAGCGGTCGGCGTCCGACAGGTCGGCGTCCGTACGGGGCTCGGCGGTGCGCTCTCGCCCCGCCGTTCCGGACGACTGGAGCCAGTCGGCCGTCTGCGCCAGGGAGAGCTCGGCATGGCGCGGTCCCTCCCTCCGGGCCACCGAGGCGAGGGCGAGGGCCGCCGCCGCGGCCGCGAGATGCCCGGTGGCGTGATCGAGGACCTGCGCAGGGAGCGCACCAGGGCGACCTGTTCCGTCGCCCTGGGCGGCGGCGATCCCGGTGGCGGCTTGGACCAGGGAGTCGAAGCCTCGGCGCTGCGCCCACGGTCCGGCGGTTCCCCAGGCGGAGATCGTGACGACGGACAGGTGCGGGTGGCGCTCGGCGACGTCCGGCGCCGCCAGACCGAGCTTCGCCAGCCCACCGGGCCGGTATCCCTGCACCAGCACGTCGGCCTCGGACAGCAGCGCTTCGAGCTCGCGGCGGCCGTTCCGCGTCGCCGCGTCGAGCACAGCGCTGCGCTTTCCCGGCAACGTGTCGATGGACTGGGCGGCGATCTCCGGCAGGCGGGGGCTGTCCAGCCGGAGGACGTCCGCGCCCCAGCCGGCCAGGGTCCGCGTGGCGACGGGTCCTGCGATCACGCGCGTCATGTCGAGGACGCGCACTCCGGCGAGCATCGGCTCGGGGGGCAGGCCCCTGCCTGCGGTGCCGCCTCCCCCGGTCGTCAGGAGGGGCAGCGCCGCAACTGCTCGTCCCTGGGGGTGGGCGAGCCATTCCTGGCGCGATCTGACGGCGAACCCCAGCCCTCCCGCCTCGTGGAGAGCTCGCTCGAGCTCCTCCCCCGGCCATCGCCGCACCGCCGCCTCGACCGCCTCCACGTCATCCGAGCAGGCGAGCACCTTCAGAAGCCGTTCCCGGTGCCACGGGTAGTTCGCATGGGTCCGCAGCCATCCGTCGGCGGTACGCCAGAACCGGGACAGCGGATCGAAGAGGTGAGGCGGCGCGCTGCCCACCTCGTGCGCGTACCGCTCACTGCGTGCTGCGACGGCGACGTGGGCGACGTCGATGGAGGCCGCCCGCGGCGCTGCGCCGTTGCGGGCCGCGTCGGCCTCGGCGACGGCGAGGCAGGAGCACGCGACGGCGGCGCACATCGCCTCCAGGCACGGAAAGGGAGAGGCGAGCAGACCGTTCCGCCAGCCGGAGAAGCCGACGCCCGTCGTAGCGCCATCCGGGCCGGACAACGCCGACCACGCGCTGTCCAGGAGTCGGAGGGTCTCGTGCAGGTGATGGCCCATCGGTTGCCTGCCTCCTCGCCGGCTGACGCCCCGGCTCCTCGTTCGCTGCTGCCGTGGACGTGCGAATCATCCGGCGCGCCGACGTGCCCCGACAGAGCCACATCGACCGGTATTGCCAGGTCGTGACGCCACTCGGCGAGCGGACGGCACTCCTGTGACCCGACCACCTCGGCGCGGATTGGACCTGGTGCCCGGGAGAGCCCGCGGTGACGCTCGCTCCAGGGCTCGGGGATCGAACTGCAGCGGAGGAGCATCGTCGTGATCGAGGGCAGCTCCATCTCGGCGGTTCCCGCACGGCCTCTCGACGGCACTCCGCCCGCCGGCACATGGGCAGCAAGCCTCCTCCCCCCGAGCTCCACGCGCGTCACCTCGTCGGCGATCCGTGAACTGCTCGCGGTCACTGCCCGATCGGACGTCATCTCGTTGGCCGGCGGACTTCCGGACGAGCGCGCCCTGCCGTCCGACTGGTTGGCGGAGTGCGCCGCCACGGTGCTGACCGGACCGGGCTGCCTCCAGTACTCCACCACCGAAGGCGATCCCGCGCTCCGCTCGTCGATCGCTCGGTGGGAGACGGCGTGGACGGGCCGGCCCACCAGTGCGGACGACGTCCTGATCACGACCGGCTCGCAGCAGGCCCTGGACCTGCTGTGCCGGACACTGCTCGAACCCGGCGATCGCGTCGTCGTCGAGGATCCCGCCTACGTCGGCGCGGTGCAGGCGCTGAGGGCCGCGGGAGCGGTCCTCGACGTGGTCGCGCAGGACCGGGAGGGGATGCGCACGGAGGAGCTCGCGGCGCGCCTCGCTGCCGGGCTGCGACCGAAACTGGTCTACGTCACACCGACGTTCCACAATCCGGCGGGCAGCACCATGCCGGAGCACCGCCGCAGGCACCTCGCGGCCCTCGCCGACCGGTACGGCTTCCTGATCGTCGAGGACGACGCCTACCGACGCCTCGGCTTCGGCGGGGCGCCGCCTGCCCCGGTGGCCGCATACACCGAGCGCGCAGCCCGCCTCGGCACGTTCTCGAAGATCCTCTCTCCCGGCCTCAGG
>Ga0196960_10000588_pt1 | contig 11858 bp, 10 predicted proteins | sample S3v_5metaG_FD_183187 | JGI IMG/M metagenome (GOLD analysis project Ga0196960, IMG submission 183187) | Soil microbial communities from Anza Borrego desert, Southern California, United States - S3+v_5 | ecosystem: Environmental > Terrestrial > Soil > Desert | place: USA: California | collected... | reverse complement strand
GCCCGGCCGGGGGTTCCGGGTCGCCATGGACACCCTGAACCTCTTCCGGCCCAGCGTCGGTGCGTTCGCCGTCGGCATGGCGCGCGCCGCGCTCGACGCCACCCTGGAGCACACGGCCCACCGCACGGCCTTCGGAGCCCCGTTGATGCACCTTCAGGCCGTCTCGCACCAGGTCGCCGAGATGGCCACCCGCACGGAGGCCGCCCGGCTCCTGGTCTACGCGGCAGCCGCCGCCCACGACGCGGGCGGACCGGGCGTGCTCCGGCGCGCCGCCATGGCCAAGCTCTACGCGACCGAGACCGCGCAGTACGTCGTCGACGCGGCCGTCCAGCTGCACGGGGCCCGCGCGCTGCGGCGTGGCCACCTGCTGGAACACCTCTACCGGGAGGTCCGCGCGCCCCGCATCTACGAGGGCGCCACGGAGGTGCAGCGCACCATCATCGCCAAGGAGCTGTACGCGACACAGGAGAGGCCCGCATGAATCCGATCACCCGGATCAACCCCGCCGAACTCGCCCCGCCCACCGGCTTCTCGCACGCCGTCACGGCCACCGGCGGCCGGCTGGTCTTCCTGGCCGGCCAGACCGCGCTGGACGCTGACGGCAAGGTCGTCGGCACCACCCTGCCGGAGCAGTTCGAGACGGCCCTGGGGAATCTGCTCACCGCCCTGCGCGCGGCGGGCGGCGCCCCGGCCGCCCTGGCCCGGGTCACCGTCCACACCACCGATGTGGCCGGCTACCGCGCCCACGCCGGCGAACTCGGCGCCATCTGGCGGAGGCTGGCGGGGCGTGAGTACCCGGCCATGGCCGTCATCGGAACGGTCAGGCTCTGGGACGAGCAGGCCATGGTCGAGATCGACGGCATCGCGGTGCTGGACTGAGACGGCACGCGAAGGAGGCGGAGCGGCCACGGGCGCCCGTGGCCGGACGCACACCGCCGGAGGCGGCCGAGGTGGAAAAGCCCCACGTCATGCCGTGTGGTCACGGGTGAACAGGGCAGACGGCGTTCTGTGACCACAGCGGGACGGCAGCCGTCCACCCTCGACGCGGACCTGGAGCAGCGGGCCGGCCGCCGCGCGGCGCGCCGGACGGGTGAACCGGCGCAGGGGATATATCTGTATTCGGTGCTCTTTGTTCCGGATCGCCCGTCGTGATCGTCCTCATCCTCTGCCACTTCGTACTCGCCGCCTGCGCGGCGCCGCTCGTGCGGCGGTTCGGCAGGCACGCCTTCGTCGTGCTCGCGCTGCCCCCCGCGGCCACCACGGTGTGGGCGGCCACCGAGTGGGGCGGCGCGGAGGCCGGCCGGGCGGTCACCTGGTCCTGGGAGTGGATCGGCACGTACGACGTGTCGGTCGCCCTGCGCCTGGACGCGCTCGCCGAGCTGATGGTGCTGCTCGCGGCCGGGGTCGGGATGCTCGTCCTGCTGTACTGCGCGTCGTACTTCACCGACGGCTCACCGCAACTGGCCTCCTTCGCCGGGAACCTGCTGGCCTTCGCCGGTGCCATGCTCGCGCTCGTCCTCGCGGACGACCTGATCTCGCTCTACGTGTTCTGGGAACTGACCACCGTCTTCTCCTACCTGCTGATCGGGCACACCAGCACACGCAAACAGAACCGCCGCTCCGCCCTCCAGGCCCTGACGGTCACCACACTGGGCGGCCTCGCCATGCTGGTCGGCTTCCTCATCCTCGGCGAGGCGGCCGGCACCTACCGGATCTCCGCGATCGTCGCCGAGCCGCCGGGGACCACCCCCGCCGTGTCCGTGGCCGTGGTCCTCGTGCTGTGCGGCGCCCTGGCGAAATCGGCGATCTGGCCCTTCAGCCTCTGGCTGCCGAACGCCATGGCCGCGCCCACCCCCGTCAGCGCCTACCTGCACGCCGCGGCCATGGTCAAGGCCGGTGTCTACCTGGTGGCGCGGCTCGCCCCCGCCTTCGCCGACGTCCCCGTCTGGCGGCCGGTCGTCCTGGTGCTCGGGGGAGCGACCATGCTCCTCGGAGCCTGGCGCGCCCTGCGCCTGCACGACCTGAAGCTGATTCTCGCCTACGGCACCGTCAGCCAGCTCGGCTTCCTCCTCGTGCTGGCCGGGGCGGGGAACCGGAACGCCGCGCTCGCCGCCGTCGCGATGATCCTGGGGCACGCCCTGTTCAAGGCCGCGCTGTTCCTCGTCACCGGCATCGTGGACCACGCGGCCGGCACCCGTGATCTGCGCAGGCTCTCCGGTCTCGGCCGCACCATGCCGTACGTCTGCGCGGTCGCCGTGCTCGCCGCCGCCTCCATGGCAGCCGTGCCGCCGCTCCTCGGGTTCGCCGCCAAGGAGGCCGCCTTCGACGCCCTGCTGCACGGCGGCACCGCCGACCGCTGGGTCCTGGCCGTCACCGTCGCCGGCTCGGTGCTGACCGTCGCGTACACCCTCCGCTTCCTCTGGGGGGCCTTCGCCCGTAAGCCAGGGATCGCCGACACCCCCGCCCGCCGGGTCGGCGCCGCCTTTCTGGCCCCGCCCGCCGTGCTCGCCGCCGCCGGGCTGGTGCTCGGCCCCGGCGTAGGAGGGACGGACCGTCTGTTAGCCGCGTACGCCGATGCGTTCCCCGCCCCTGGCCACCCCTACCACCTCGCGCTCTGGCACGGCTTCAACCTGGCCCTGCTGCTGTCCGCCCTGACGTGGGCGGGCGGCGCCGCACTCTTCGCGGGCCGTACGACGGTCACCCGCGTCTCCCGGCGCGTCGCCTGGCCGACCGCGGACAGCGTCTTCGGACACCTGCTGCTCGGCCTGGAACGCGTCGCCCTCCAGGTCACCGGCTTCGTCCAGCGCGGCTCCCTCTCCGGCTACCTGGCGATCACCCTGACGGTGATGCTGGCCGGCCAGCTGGCGGTCCTGGCCACGGACCGTCCCTGGGAAGGAGCGGTCGCCCCCAGGATCTGGGACACCCCGCTCCAGGGAGCGGTGGCCCTGCTGACCTGTGCGGCCGCGCTCTCCTGCCTGGCCGTCAGCCGCCGGATGAAAGCCGTCGTGCTGGCAGGGCTGACCGGGTACGGGGCGGCGTTGCTCTTCGTCGTGCAGGGTGCCCCCGACCTGGCGCTCACCCAGTTCTGCGTCGAGACCGTGTCGATGATCGTGTTCGTGCTGGTCCTGCGCCGGATGCCGGTGCGTTTCGAGGAGCCGGTCGGCACCTGGCGGTGGGCACTGCGGATCCCGCTGGCACTGGCCTCCGCCGCGACGGTCGGCGTGGCCGTCTGGGCGGCGGGCGGCGCCCGCGTCGCCGAACCCGCCGGCGCGGCGATGGTCGAGGAGGTCGCCCACCACGGCCTCAAGGACGTGGTGGCCACCATCCTGGTCGACCTGCGGGCCTGGGACACGCTGGGGGAATCAGCCGTCCTCGCCGCGGCGGCGATCGGAGTGACCAGCCTCATCTATCTGCACCGCCGCGGCGAGACGTCCGCCGACACGGAGGAGCTGCGGGGAGAGACCGCCTGGTCGCTCTCGGGCCGGCGGCTGACCGGTCTGCCGCAGGGCGACGACACCGCACCCGAGCGCAGCTGGCTGGCCGCGGGATCCACGCTCGCCCCCGAACACCGCTCCGTCGTCTTCGAGGTCGTCGCCCGGCTGCTCTTCCACCCCATCCTGGTGCTCTCGCTCTACCTGCTGTTCTGCGCGGAGAACATGCCGGGCGGCGGCTTCGTCGCCGGCCTCGTGGCGGGGCTCGCCCTCATCACCCGTTATCTGGCGGGCGGCAGGTTCGAGCTCGCGGCAGCCGCGCCGCTGCAGCCCGGACTCTTCACGGGACTCGGGCTGTTCGTGTCCACCTCGGTCGCCCTGGGCGGCCTCGCGGAGGGGACGGTGCTGCACGCCTGGACCTACCACGGGCATCTGCCCGTGTTCGGCGACTACCACCTGAGCACCTCGGTCCTCTTCGACTTCGGCGTCTACCTGCTGGTCCTGGGCGTGGTCCTGGACATCGTGCGGGCGCTGGGCGCCAAGGTCGACCGGCAGATCGAACGAGCGGCGGGCCAGCTGGCCCCCGCACCGGACAACGCCGAGGGGGAGCCGACCCGATGACCATGAGCGTCTCGCTCCTCGCCACGGCCGCCGTCCTCTGCGCGGTCGGCGGACTCCTCATGCTCACCCGGCCGCTCACCCGCATCCTGCTCGGCGCGGTGATCGCGGGCAACGGCATCAACCTGCTGGTCCTCTCGTCGACCGGCTCGGCAGCGGCGGCACCCCTGCTCTACGGGGTGCCGCTGGGGCGGGTCACCGACCCGCTGCCCCAGGCCATCGCCCTCACCGCCATCGTCATCACCCTCGCCACCACGGCCTTCCTGCTCGCCATGGCCTACCGCAGCTACCAGCTGACCGGCACGGACGAGGTCCACGACGACCTGGAGGACCGGCGCATCTTCCTGCGCGCCGAGGTGCTGGGGGAGCGGGCCGAACTCCGGGAGGAGTACCGGGCGGGATCCGGCCGGTCACGGCAGGACCGGGCCCGCTACCGCAAGGAACACCGCCGGCTGCGCGCCCGGCTGCGCGCCGACCGCGCCCTGCAGGCCCGGGGCCGGGACGCCGGCGGCAACCTGTGGCACGACGTGCTGGGAGCCGACCCGGAGGACTACGTGAACGACAAGGACGACGACCGAGGAGCCGCCGGATGAACGCGCTCGTTCCGCTGCCCGTGCTGCTGCCGCTCTGCGCGACCGGGGTGAGCCTCGCCTTCGGCACCAGGCTCGCGCGCTTCCAGCGCTTCATCAGCGTCGCCGTACTCAGCGCCGTCCTCTGCCTCTCGGTGATGCTGATGATCGCCGCCGACCGGCAGGGCCCCCTCTCCGTCCACCTCGGCGACTTCGCCCCGCCGCTCGGCATCACCCTGGTCGCCGACCGGCTGTCCGGGCTGATGCTGACCGTCTCCTCGGCGGTCACCCTCTCGGTCCTGGTCTACTCGCTCGGCCAGGGCATGGCGGACCGGGACAAGGAGACGCCCGTCGCCGTCTTCCACCCCGCCTACCTGATCCTGGTCGCCGGTGTCTCCCTCACCTTCGTCGCGGGCGACCTCGTCAATCTCTACGTCGGTTTCGAGATCATGCTGGTCGCCAGCTTCGTCCTGCTCACGCTCGGCGGGACCGGACCACGGATCCGGGCCGGCTCCACCTACGTGATCATTTCGCTGTTCTCCTCGATGCTGTTCCTGACAGCGATCGCCATGACCTACGCCGCCGCCGGCACGGCCAACTTCGCCCAGCTGGCCGTCCGGCTGCCCGATCTCCCCCTCGGTGTGCAGACCCTCGTCCAGGCCCTGCTGCTCACCGTCTTCGCCATCAAGGCGGCCGTCTTCCCCCTCGCCGCCTGGCTCCCCGACTCCTATCCGACGGCGCCCGCACCCGTCACCGCCGTCTTCGCGGGCCTGCTGACGAAGGTCGGCATCTACTGCATGCTGCGGACCGAGACCCTGCTCTTCCCCGGCAACCGGCTCGGCGATCTGCTGATGGCCGTCGCCCTGGCCTCGATGGTCGTGGGCATTCTCGGGGCGGTCGCCCAGACCGATCTGAAGCGGCTGTTCTCCTTCACCCTCATCAGCCACATCGGCTACATGGTCTTCGGTATCGGCCTCGCCACCCGGGAGGCGTACGGCGGCGCGATCTTCTACGTGGCCCACCACATCACCGTCCAGACCACCCTCTTCCTCGTCGCGGGACTCATCGAGCGCCGGGGCGGCACCAACGAACTCACCCGGCTCGGCGGACTGGCGAGAGCGGCTCCGCTGCTCGCGGTCCTGTTCTTCGTCCCCGCGATGAACTTCGCCGGCATCCCCCCGCTCTCCGGTTTCATCGGGAAGCTCGGACTCATGCGGGCAGGTGTCGCCGACGGCGGTGTCTGGGCCTGGGTCCTCGTCGCGGGTGCCACCGTGACCAGCCTGCTCACCCTGTATGTGATGGCCAAGATCTGGAATCTGGCCTTCTGGCGCGCCGAGCCACCGGGGCAGACCGCCTACGGCACCGTCCTGGAGACCGCCGACGACAGCGACGACGACGACGCCGACACCGGGCCCGACCGCATTCCCGGTACGGGCGACGAAGGCGTGGGGCCGCCCCGGCCCGCAGCCGGGCAGACCGTGGCCTCCACCCTTCAGGGCCGGGCCGTCACGACCACGGTCCGGCCGCCCGCGGCCATGACCGCCGCCACCGCGGGAGCCGTCGCGCTCGGTCTCGCGTTCACCGTCCTGGCCGGTCCGCTGACCGCCTTCACCGACCGTTCGGCAGCCGAACTCATCGAGCGCCGGCCCTATGTGGAGGAGGTGCTCGGCCGGTGAGGCGCCTGATCACCCTGTCGTTCCGCAACCCCGAACTGCCTCCTTTCAGCGTCGAGTTCGCCGGCCGCAGGCGCCGCGTGCTGGACCTTCCGCTGATCGCCTGGCTCACCCTGATCTGGGTCCTGCTGTGGTCCACCCTCACCTGGGCCAACGTCGTCACCGGCGTGGTCGTCGCGGTGTCCGTCTGCCTGGCGTTCCCGCTGCCGCAGGTCGATCTGGGGCTGCGGCTGCACCCCTGGGGCATCATCCGGCTCGCCGCCTATCTGCTCTACGACATGTACACCTCGGGGGTGGGGGTCACCCGGCAGATCTTCGCCGACCGTCCGCACCGGCCCGCCGTCATCGGCGTACCACTGCGCTGCCGCAGTGACCTGATGCTCGCCGCGACCGCCGTCACCGTCTCGAACGTGCCGGGCGGTTCCGTCGTCGAGGTGCGCAGGGCCACGGCCACGCTCTTCCTGCACGTCCTGGACGCGGACAGGCCGGAGCAGCTGGAGGCGGCCCGGCGCTCCGTCTGGAAGCTGGAGGAGCTGACCGTCCGAGCCTTCGGTACGCCCGACGAGATCGGCCGGGTGTCGGAGCCGCCGCCACCGGTCGCCGGCTCCGACACCCCGAAGGAGGGCTCATGAGCGGTCCCGAGACCGTCGACCGGGTGCTGATCAGCGCAGCGGTCGTGTTCGTCGTCGTCGCGTGCGCGCTGCTGCTCTTCCGGATCAGCCGCGGGCCCTCCATGCTGGACCGGGCCATCGGACTCGATGTCTTCGCCGCGGTGATCATCGCGGGCCTGGGCGCCAAGTCCGCTTTCGCCCGGGACTCGTTCTACTTCCCGATCATGCTGGTGCTCGCGTTCCTCGGTTTCACCGGATCGGTGGGCATCGCCCGCTTCATCGCCGTACGCGACAAACCTCTGTCACGCGGGAAGCCTGCCGGGAGATCCACCGGGGAGTCCGCCGGGGAGTCCGCCGGGAAGGAGGGGCGGGGATGAACGTCTGGCTGCAGATCACCGACACGGCCGGAGCGGTGCTCGTGTTCCTCGGGGCCGCGATCTGTCTTCTCGGCGTGGTCGGCATGGTCAAGCTTCCCGACGTCCTCTCACGCAGCCACGCGGCGACCAAGCCGCAGACCCTCGGGCTGCTGCTGGTGCTGGCCGGGGTCGCGCTGAGGCTGCGCGGCGGCATGGACCTGGCGACGCTGGCCCTCATCGGTTTCTTCCAGCTGATGACGGGCCCGGTGGCAGCGCATCTGGTGGCGCGGTCGGCGTACCGGACGGGGCAGATCGAGCACGGTGAGCTGCTCTTCGACGATCTCGACGCGCAGCTCACCGAGCCGGGGCAGGATTCCGGCGCGGGGCAGGACGCGGACCCGGGCCCCGGGCGGAGCTGAGCGCCGCCGGCCGCCGGGCAGCCCGGCGTCCGCGTATCCCCACGCAGGCCACCGCGCTTCTGCGATGATGCGGCGGGGGAACAACCGGACGCTGGGGGGCGTATGGGAAGCACGGGCACGGTGCTGCGCGAACTGCGCGGCGCACAGAAGCCGTCCAAGGGTGTCTCGCTCTACTCGCGGTACGTCAACCGGCCGGCCGGGCGTCTGCTCGCGGCGGGCGCCTGGCGCGCAGGACTGACACCCAATCAGGTCACGCTGGTGAGCGCGGCGTTCACCTTCTCCGCGCTCACGGCGGTGGCACTCCTGGAGCCGTCCTGGTGGCTCGGGGTGGTCGTCTGCGCGGGACTCGCCGTCGGCTTCGCCTTCGACTCGGCCGACGGGCAGCTCGCCCGGCTGACCGGGAGCGGCGGGCCGGACGGCGAATGGCTCGACCATGTCGTGGACTGCGCGAAGATGATCCTCGTCCACAGCGCCGTACTGATCTCGTTCCACCGCTCCGACGGCCTGCCCCATGAAGGCTGGCTCCTGCTGCCGCTGGGTTTCCTGTTCGTCGCCGTACTGACCTTCTGCGCGGGGCTCCTGCGGGAGCAGCTCGGCAGGGCGGCGGCCCACGCCGCGCCGGCACCCGCCGCAGCCGCGGCCCCGGTGTCCCGGATCCGGGCCGTGGCGCTGCTGCCCGCGGACTACGGCGTCTTCTGCCTGGTCTTCCTGCTGCTCGGCGCACCCGGGGCCTTCCGGGCCGGGTACGCCGTGCTCGCCGCGGTGCACGCCGTGTTCCTCGTGGCGTTCCTGGGCAAGTGGTTCAGGGAGCTGAAAGCGCTCCGGGCCGGCTGACGAGGACGTCCAGCGCCCGGCGCAGCTGGGTGCTGGACGTGTGCACCGTGTACGGGAAGTAGACGACCTCCACCCCGACCTCGGCGAAGTCCCGCTCCAGGCGTTCACCCTTCTCGGTGCCCCGCCAGTCGTCGCCCTTGAAGATGACGTCGAAACGGACCTGCTGCCAGGTCTCGACCTTGTCCGGAACGGTCTCCACGAAGGCCGCGTCCACATGACGCACGCTGCGCACGATCTCCAGCCGCTCGGGCAGCGGGATCACCGGTGTGTGGCCCTTGGCCAGGGCGGCCATCTCGTCGGAGACGACTCCGGCCACCAGGTAGTCGCACTGACTGCGGGCGTGGCGCAGGATGTTCAGGTGGCCGACGTGGAACAGGTCGTACACCCCCGGCGCGTAACCGACCCTGTGCTGCACCATCCGTTCTCTCCCCCCACGGTGGAACTGGTCCAACGACCTTACTGTGAAGAACACTTGTGCATCCCGTGAACGGATAAGCTCGAACAAGAGGCTGTCTTGGGGGGAAGGCGATCATCCGTTGTCCGCTGCTGAGCACCAGAGGCCGTTCGAAAACCGCAGACTTCTCGTGGTCTCCACCAACTACGCCCCCGAGCTGACGGGCATCGGGCCGTACGCCACACAGCTCGCCGAGCACTGGGCGGCGTCCGGAGCCAGGACCGATGTCCTGACCGGCATGCCGCACTATCCCGCCTGGCGCGTGGACGAGCGGTACCGAGGGGTGTGGCGGAGGGAGGAGAGCCGTCAGGGGGTGCGCGTCCACCGGCGGCGCCACTACGTGCCGCCTCGTCAGACGGCGCTGCGACGAGGCGTGTTCGAGGCGTCCGTGCTCGTCCACGGGATACTCGCGCCTCCGCCGGGCCGCCCCGACGCGGTGATCTCCCAGATGCCGAGCCTCGCGGGCGGTGTGATCGGTGCCCGGCTGGCCCGCCGCCACCGCGTCCCCCACATACCCGTCGTCCAGGACCTGATGGGCGCCGCCGCCGCGCAGAGCGGCATCCGCGGGGGAGGCAGGGCGGCGGCCGTCGCCGCGAAGGCCGAGCGCCACGCACTGCGCGACGCGACCCTCGTCGGTGTCATCCACGAGAGCTTCGTGGAGGGCGTCACCGCCCTCGGAGTGGACCCGGCACGCATCCGCGTGGTCCCCAACTGGACGCATGTGAAAGGGCCTTCGGCCGACCGCGCAGCCACCCGCGCCCGGCTCGGCTGGGCCGGGGGGACCCCCGTACTGCTGCACTCCGGGAACATGGGCCTCAAGCAGGGGCTCGACGTCCTGACCGGCCTGGCGCGGCTGGCCCCGGACATCCGTGTCGTCCTGATGGGCGACGGCAACCAGCGCGACGGCCTGCGCGAACGGGCCGCCGGGCTGCCCAACCTCGACTTCCTCCCGCCGGCGGACCCGGACGACTTCACCGATGTGCTCGCCGCCGCCGATGTGCTCGCGGTGACCCAGCGGGCCTCCGTGCTCGACATGAGCGTGCCGTCCAAGCTCACCTCGTACTTCGTCTCCGGACGCCCGGTCGTCGCCTCCGTGGCCGGCGGGGGCGGTACGGCCGACGAGGTGCGCCGTTCGGGGGCGGGGGTGCTCGTGGCGCCCGAGGACCCGGCCGCGCTCCTCGCGGCCGTACGCCGCCTGGCCGCCGACCCGGTGGCGGCGGACGCACTGGGAGCCCGCGGGCCGCAGTACGTCGCACAGCACCTGAGCCGGGAGGCGGGCCTCGCCCGCTTCGACGCCCTGCTCACCGAGGCACTCGGACACGCGGCGGCCGGGTCCATGCGAACCGGGGACACACGAGGGGGAGCCCGCCGATGACACATCCGATCCGACCCCTGGACGACCAGGACGAACCGGCGCTGCTGCGCGACCAGTTCCGCCAGCTCCTGCGCTACCGCGCGCTGCTCGCCGGGGGCGTCGTCGTCGGCCTGCTCGGCGGGGGAGTGCTCGCCCTGAGCGGTGACGACACCTACACGGCCACCGGTGAGGTACAGGTGCGCTCGGCGACCGCCGACCCCTTCGCCACCGGTGCCTCCGCCGACAAGGGCATCAACATCGGCTCGGAGCGGCAGACCGCGGTCAGTGACACCGTGGGCGACCTCGCCGCCGCGACCCTGCTCAAGGAGGGCGACGACGTCACCGCCCGGAAACTGCTCGCCGGCCTCCAGGTCACCAACCCGCCCAACACCCTCACCCTCCGCTTCTCCTACACCGGGGCCACCCCCGAGCAGGCCCGGTCCCGCGCAGAAGCACTGGCCAACGGCTACCTCGCGCACCGCAGGGCACGCACCGAGGAGAGCATCGACAACATGGCGAACGGCTACCGCGCCCAGCTCGAACCGCTGGAGGAGAAGCGCGACCTGCTGGAGGAGCGGACCGGGGTCGACCCCGCGGACGACGTCAGCAGCGCCCGCGCCAACATCATCGTCTCCATCTCCGAGCTGAGCCGGAAGATCTCCGAGCTCAAGGCCCTCGACACCACGCCCGGCTACCTCAACAAGAAACCCGTCGCCCCCACCGAGCCCGCCGGCGCCGGTCTGCCGCTGCTCCTGGGACTCGGCGCGGTCGTGGGCCTCGCCCTCGGACTGCTGCTGTCGTGGGTGCGTCTGGTCTTCGACCCCGCCGTACGCTCCCCCCGCGAGCTCGTCCGCTCCCTCGGTGCCCCGCTGCTCGGCACGCTGCCCAGGGAACGCGCGGCCGCGGGCACCCTGCTCGCCATCGGGCGCAGCGGTTCGCGGCTCGCCGAGGAGTACCGCGCCGTCGCCTTCCGGCTCGCCTACGACCCGTCGTTCGCGGAACGGCGTCGTCTGCTGGTCACCGCCCCGCGCGGGGACAACGCGGCGGCGGCCGCCGCCGCGGTCAACCTGGCCGCCGCCTTCGCCGAGATGGGCCGCGACGTCCTGCTCGTGGAAGCCGATCTGCGCACCCCGTCCCTGGCCCGCGATCTGGGGCCGGCCGCCCACGAGGTCCGGCCGCCGCGCTGGGCCGCCGAGGAGGGCGACCGCAGCTGGCCGGCGGGCGGCCGCTCCAACGTGGACGTGCCGGGCTCCGGTGCGTTCGCCCTGGTGGCCGGCGCCACCGCCGACAACGTCCCGCGCGCCCTGACCTCCGCGTCCGTCGGACGGATCGTCGCCGAGGCCGACCGCCCCGGTGCCGTGGTCATCGTCCTCGCCCCGCCGGTGCTGTCGTACGCCGACGCGGTCGCCCTCGTCGACCGGGTCGAGGGCGTCATGGTCGTCTGCGACCCGCGCGAGGTGCACCGCAGCGACCTGGAACGCATCCGCGAGATCATCGGGGCCTCCGGCGGCATGGTGCTCGGCGCGCTCCTGCACCCCG
>Ga0196960_10000587_pt1 | contig 11879 bp, 8 predicted proteins | sample S3v_5metaG_FD_183187 | JGI IMG/M metagenome (GOLD analysis project Ga0196960, IMG submission 183187) | Soil microbial communities from Anza Borrego desert, Southern California, United States - S3+v_5 | ecosystem: Environmental > Terrestrial > Soil > Desert | place: USA: California | collected... | reverse complement strand
CAGCCACCGGCCCCCGAGTGCGGCGACCTGGTGGTGGTTCGGAGGTCCCGGTCCGGGACTTCCCTAGGTCGCGAGCCGGTGGCGTCCTTCCAGGCCGGCGATCTCCTCAGACGATGGCGTCGACGATGATCGCGACCGACAGCAGTGCCAGGTACGAGATCGACACGTGGAACAGCTGCATCGGCTTGGTCTCGCCTCCGCCCTTGATGCGCCCGAGCAGGCGGTAGGACTCCAGGAGGAACCAGCCCCCGAGCAACGCCGCCGGGATCGCGTAGCCCAGCCCGATGCCGTAACCGGCCGCCACGGGCCACAGCAGCAACGAGACGACGACGGTGGCCCAGCTCCACGCGACCGACTGCCGGCCGACCGACAGCGCGGTGGTGACGACCGGCAGCATGGGCACGTCGGCCCGCGCGTAGTCGTCCTTGAAACGCAGCGCGAGCGCCCAGAAGTGCGGCATCTGCCAGCAGAAGACGACACCGAACACGACGACGGCCGGCCAGTCCAGAGACCCCGTCACGGCGGCCCACCCGATGAGGACCGGAGCCGCACCGGGCACCCCGCCCCACTCGGTGCTGCGGCGCGTGTGCCGCTTGAACACCATCGTGTACAGGACGGCGTAGTAGAAGATCGCCGCTGCGGCCAGTGCCGCGGCCAGCGGTGTGGTCGTGGCCAGCAGCAGCGTGATCGAGCCGATCGTCAGCACGGCGCCGAAGACGAGGGCGGCCCGCGGCGAGACCTCGCCGGTGACGAGCGGCCGCTTCTGCGTGCGCTGCATCAACCGGTCGATGTCCCGGTCGAAGTAGCAGTTGAAGACGTTGGCCGCGCCGGCCGCGAGCGTGCCGCCGGCCAGCGTCCAGAACAGCAGCGACAGCGACGGCCAGCCGCGCGCGGCCAGCATCATCGCCGGCACGGTCGTCACCAGCAGCAGCTCGATGATCCGCGGCTTGGTCAGCGCCACGTAGGCGCGGATCGTGGCCGACAGCTGGCGGCGCTGGGTGGCCGGGCGCTCGGAGAGCGTCGTCACCGGGCGGCCGACGGGGAAGCGGCGGCCAGCGGGCAGGGCACCACCGGGCACCTGGACAGCACGGGGTCCCTTTCGACCGCGGACGGGGAACAGGGCAACTGTAGCCCGCTCGATCGGTGCGGCAGACTCCGGACGCCCGGCAGCGTCCCGACGGTCAGCTGGCGATCACGAGGGTCAGCCGCGGACGCCGGGCGGCGTCCGCGGCCTCACGAGATCCCACGCGCAGGCCGTCATCGACCTGTCCGTACAGCTCCAGCGACACCTCTCCGCTGAGACCCGACACCGTCAGGGGCAGGGTGACCGAACCGGTCGCCATCGCGCCGAAGTCGCCGAACGGCGTCGTGGTCGCCCGCGTCGGCCGCTGCTTCCAGGACAGCGTGCTCTCCTTCCACGTCGTCGTCGTACCCCAGACCTCCGGCCCGTCGGTGGTGCCGTCGCTCGCGTACACCGTCAGGGCCGCCGAGGTGATGGACTCCCCGGGAGCCAGAACCGGGAGCTGGAAGCGCAGGTACGAGGTGGCCCGTGACGCGCGTCCGCCGGTACGGGTGTCCACCTCGAGCGTCGTCGAGGTCCCCGCCGAACGCCCAGCGGACTCCTCCCAGGCCGTGGCGTCGGCCACCGGGCTCAGATCGACCGCTCGGGTGGACCCCCGGAGCGCGGCCAGTCGGTCGTTGGCGTGGCGGAGGGAGGCCAGTGCCGGCTTGGGACTGCCGTCCAGGCGGGTCAGTCCGAAGTTGTTCTCGTAGGCGTTCCAGTCGTCGCGGTCACGGATCGTGAACACGAATGCGTGTGTGACGTAGGAGTACGTGTCCTGGACCAAGGCCAGGGCCCGGGCCAGGTAGTCGGCTTGGGTCGCCTCGTCCACCCCGGCGAACCACCCCTCCCCCGCTCCGGTCGTCCAGCCGAACTCGGTGAACCACACCGGCGTCGACGCGTCCCCGGCAGCGACCATCACGTCGCGTACCCGCTCGACGTTCGTGATCCGGTAGGGGTGCTCAGCCGGCGGCGCCTCCGGCGGCTCGGCTGCCGGCCCCTGGTAGGGGTGCAGCGCCAGAGCATCGAACCAGCCGCGGCCTCCGGCGGCGTACAGCCCCTGGATCCAGGCAGCGTTCACCCCGCTGATCCCGCCGGAGACCACCACCGCTCCCGGATCGCCGGCCCGGATGCCGGTCGACCCGGCCTGCAGCACCGGCACGTACAGGCCCGGATCCGTGGCCCCGCAACCGGTCCCGGCAGAGCAGTCCGGCTCGTTCCACATCTCCCACGCGGCGATCCGCCCCGCGTACCGCTGTGCCAGCCACCGCGCGACCCGCTCGAACTCACCGACGCGTGCGGGGTCCGGCAGCACCGTGAGACTCTCCGAGCCGCTGAGCCATGTGGGCGTGCAGCCCAGCGTGGCCAGCACCTGCAATCCCCGCGCCTCGGCTGCGGCCACCGTCGCGTCCAGCCGCTCCAGGTACCACTGCGAGATCAGGCCGGATCCCGCCTCCTCCAGCGAGCACCACCCGACACCGACCCGGGCCCACCCCGAACCGGACTCGACCACCCGGTCGAGCATCGCTTCGTTGACCGGCCAGTCCCGCCACATCGAGAACACCTCCACCCCCGTCTCCAGCACCCGCCCGGCCGGGGACGCTGCCGTGTCCGCGACGGCCCTGGGGGACGCCGGGGACGCGACCGCGAGCAGCGAGGTGAGGCCCAGCACCAGCAGCGCGGAGACCAGTGCGTGCGGATGCGGCATACGGCTCATGCTGAAATGGTCGGCTGTCGGTCTTGGGGTGGTGACCCCGACTCACACTACGTACATGCACTTGGCCTCGGTGTAGCGCGGCACTGCCCTCCGCTCAGTCTTCGTCACACTCCGTCAATCGGGTCCGGGTCCGGTAGGACGGGCCGAGCGTTCCGCCGGTGAGCCCTGTCCGGATGACTAGGCTTGATCACGTTGCTGTCGCCGGTGCAGCGGGTAGGGGCTCCGCCGACGACGCCGTCGCGGGCCCCGGTCCCCGACCGGTCCGAACGGCCGGACGCCCCTGCCCCACCGGTGGTCGGCCACCACCGGGTGCACCGCCAGGCCTACTCGAGGGAGACACCGACCAGATGGACACGCGCAGCACCGAGGCGGAGGCACCGGCCGAGGCCGCGACCGACGCGCCCACCGGCGACCCCCGCCAGCCGAACCCGACGCTGCCGGAGGGCTTCGGCGAGCTGGACCGTCGCGCCATCGACACCGCCCGGGTGCTCGCCATGGACGCCGTGCAGAAGGTCGGCAACGGTCACCCGGGCACCGCGATGAGCATGGCGCCCACCGCGTACCTGCTCTTCCACAAGTGGCTCCGGCACGACCCCACCGAGCCGGGCTGGACCGGCCGGGACCGGTTCATCCTGTCGATGGGCCACTCGAGCCTGACGCTGTACGTGCAGCTGTTCCTCTCCGGGTACGGCCTGGAGGTGGAGGACCTGCAGGCGCTGCGGACCTGGGGGTCCAGGACCCCCGGCCACCCGGAGGTCAACCACACCCCGGGCGTGGAGACGACGACCGGCCCGCTGGGCCAGGGCGTCGGCAACGCCGTCGGGATGGCGATGGCCGCCCGTCGCGAGCGCGGCATGTTCGACCCCGACGCTCCCGAGGGGGAGAGCCTCTTCGACCACACGATCTGGGTCTTCGCCTCCGACGGCGACCTCGAGGAGGGCGTGAGCGCGGAGGCGTCCTCCCTGGCCGGCACCCAGAAGCTCGGCAATCTCGTCCTGGTCTACGACGACAACAAGATCTCCATCGAGGACGACACGACCGTCGCCTTCACCGAGGACGTCGGAAAGCGCTACGAGGCCTACGGCTGGCACGTCCAGCACGTCGACGACGGCGAGGACCTCGCCGCGGTCGACGCCGCGTTCGCCGCCGCCAAGGCCGAGACCGGCCGCCCGTCCATCATCGTCCTGCGCACGGTGATCGCCTGGCCCGCTCCGAACAAGCAGAACACCGGCGCCGCCCACGGGTCGGCGCTGGGCGAGGACGAGGTGCGCGCCACCAAGGAGATCCTCGGCCTGGACCCCGACCGGACCTTCCAGGTCGACGACGACGTGCTGGCCCACGCCCGATCGGTCGTGGACCGCGGCCGCGAGCTGCGCACCGAGTGGGACGAGCGCTTCGCCACCTGGCGGGAGAGCAACCCGGAGGGTGCCGCGCTCCTGGACCGCATGTCCACCCGCACGCTGCCCGACGGGCTGGCCGACGGGCTGCCCAGCTGGGACGCCGATCCCAAGGGCGTCGCCACCCGCAAGGCCTCCGGTGAGGTGCTCGCCGCGCTCTACCCGATGATGCCGGAGCTGTGGGGTGGCTCGGCCGACCTCGCGGAGAGCAACAACACCGCGGTCAAGGGCGAACCCTCGTTCCTGCCGGCCGACCGCCAGACCAAGATGTGGTCCGGCGGGCCGTACGGCCGAACCCTGCACTTCGGCGTCCGCGAGCACGCCATGGGCGCGGTCATGAACGGGATCGCCCTGCACGGCGGCACCCGTGTCTACGGCGGCACCTTCCTGACCTTCTCCGACTACATGCGCGGAGCGGTCCGGCTGGCCGCGCTCATGCAGCTGCCGGTGACCTACGTGTGGACGCACGACTCGATCGGCCTGGGCGAGGACGGCCCGACGCACCAGCCGATCGAGCACTTCGCCGCACTGCGCGCCATCCCCGGTCTCGACGTCGTCCGCCCGGCCGACGCCAACGAGGTCGCCGTCGCCTGGCGCACGATCCTCGAGAACAACGACCGCCCGGCCGGCCTGCTGCTGTCCCGCCAGAACCTGCCGGTCTTCGACCGGTCGTCGTCCGGCTCCGCCGAGGGCGTGGCCCGCGGGGCCTACGTCCTCGCCGAGGCATCGAGCGGCACCCCCGAGGTGATCCTCCTGGGCACCGGCTCGGAGGTGCAGATCGCCGTGGCCGCCCGCGAGCGGCTGGAGGCCGACGGCGTGCCCACCCGCGTGGTCTCCGTGCCCTGTGTCGAGTGGTTCGCCGACCAGGACCAGGCGTACAAGGACGAGGTGCTCCCGCCCTCGGTGCGGGCACGCGTCAGCGTGGAGGCCGGGGTGCCCCTGGGCTGGCGCGAGTTCGTCGGCGATGCCGGGCGCATCGTCGGTCTCACCCACTACGGCGCCAGCGCGGCGTACGGCGTCCTGTACGAGAAGTTCGGCCTGACCGACGAGGCCGTGGCGGCCGCCGCCCGCGAGAGCCTCGATGCCGCCCGTTCCGGCGCCGGAGTGCCCGCCGGTCCCGTCGCGGCCACGGGTGGGCTCCCCCACCCCACCGGCGACAAATAAAGGACCACCCTTCCCCCCACGCCTCGCGAGCTCGGCGCGGGACCCTGAAGGGTGGCCGTTCCAGCACCTCACCAGGAGGACCTGACATGGCACAGAACGAGAACCTGGCCGAGCTGTCGGCCGCCGGGGTCGCCGTCTGGCTCGACGACCTCTCGCGCGACCGGATCCGCAGCGGCAACCTGCAGTCCCTGGTCGACGAGCACTCCGTCGTCGGCGTGACCACGAACCCGACCATCTTCGCCGCCGCCATCAGCGGCTCGGACTCCTACGACGACCAGCTGCACGCCCTGGCGGTGCGGCAGGTGAGCGTCGAGGAGGGGCTGCGGACCGTCACCGCCGCCGACGTCCGGGACGCCTGCGACCTGCTGCGGCCGGTGGCCGATCGGCAGCCCGGTGACGGGCGGGTGTCCCTCGAAGTGGCCCCGGGCCTCGCCAACGACACCGATGCCACGGCCGCCGAGGCCGCCCACCTGTGGTGGCTGGTGGACCGGCCGAACCTCTACATCAAGATCCCGGCCACCGAGGCCGGGCTGCCGGCGATCACGACGTCGATCTCGCGCGGGATCAGCGTCAACGTCACCCTCATCTTCAGCCTCGAGCGGTACCGCGCGGTCATGGACGCCTACCTCTCCGGTCTGGAGCAGCGGCTGGCCGAGGATCCGGAGGCGGACCTGTCGGGTCTGGCGTCGGTGGCCTCGTTCTTCGTGTCCCGCGTGGACAGCGAGATCGACAAGCGCCTCGACGCGGCCGGCGCCGACGCGTCGCTCAAGGGGCGGGCCGGCGTGGCGAACGCCCAGCTCGCCTACCAGGCCTACGAGGAGGTGTTCTCCTCCGACCGGTGGCAGGCGCTGGAGGCGAAGGGAGCCCAGCGGCAGCGACCGCTGTGGGCCTCGACGGGCGTCAAGAACCCCGACTACTCCGACACGCTCTACATCAGCGAGCTGATCGCGCCCGGCACGGTGAACACCATGCCGGAGAAGACCCTCATGGCCTACGCCGACCACGGCCGGCCGGGCACGCCCATCCAGAAGTCCTACGACGACGCCGCGGCCGTCATGAAGGCGGTCGCCGACGCCGGCGTCGACCTCGACGACGTCTTCCGCGTCCTCGAGGAGGAGGGTGTCCAGAAGTTCGTCGACTCCTGGGACGAGCTGACCGCGTCGGTGCGCAGCGAGCTCGAGGACAAGGCATGAGCCTGGGCGTCACCGTCCGCGACCTGGAGATCCCCGACTCCGTCCGCGGGCCGCTCACCGAGGACGACGTCGCCGGACGGCTGGTCGGCAAGGACGCGACGCTGTGGGGTCCCGACGCCGAGAGCGAGTCGGCGATCCGGCTCGGCTGGCTGGACCTGCCGGTGACCTCGCGCGAGCTGGTGTCCCGGCTCGCCGACCTGCGCGGCGAGCTGGCCGGCGAGGGACTGGACCGGATCGTGCTCTGCGGCATGGGCGGGTCCTCGCTCGCGCCCGAGGTGATCTGCCGGACGGCGGGGGTCCCCCTCGTCGTCCTCGACACCACCGACCCCGGCCAGGTGGCCGCGGCGATGACCGACCTCGATCGCACCGTCGTCGTCGTCAGCTCGAAGTCCGGTGGAACGGTCGAGACCGACAGCCACCGGAGGGCCTTCCTCCAGGCGTTCGCCGACGCCGGGCTGGACGAGAGGGAGATCGGACGGCGGTTCGTCGTCGTCACCGACCCCGGCTCCCCGCTGTCGGAGACGGCTGCCGCGATGGGTGCCCGGGCCGTCTTCCTCGCCGATCCGAACGTGGGCGGCCGCTACAGCGCCCTCTCGGCGTTCGGTCTGGTGCCGTCCGCCCTGGCCGGTGCCGACGTCGGCGCGCTGCTCGACGACGCCGAGGACCTGGCCGGCACGCTCGCCGCGCCGGACAACCCGGCCATGGAGCTCGGCGCCGCCATGGGGGCCGCCTTCCGTGCCGGGCGCGACAAGCTGGCCCTGGCCGACGGCGGCAGCGGGATCACCGGCTTCGGCGACTGGGCCGAGCAGCTCATCGCCGAGTCCACCGGCAAGCAGGGCCGCGGGATCCTGCCCGTGGTCCTGGAGTCGGTCGACGCGCCCGGCGCCTCGGCACCCGACGTGCTGCTGGCCGTCGTCGGCGACCAGTCGCCGGACCGTCAGCCCTCGGTGGGGGTCAGCGGCCCCCTGGGCGCGCAGTTCCTCGGCTGGGAGTACGCCACCGCGGTGGCCGGGCGGGTGCTGGGGATCAACCCGTTCGACCAGCCGAACGTCACCGAGAGCAAGGAGAACACCCAGGCGATCCTGTCCGGGGGCCTGCCCGACGAGCAGCCGCTGGCGACCGTGGGCGCGGTGGAGATCCACGGGCGCGGAGCGCTGCTCGACGGGGTCGACCTCTCGGCCAGCGACGGCCTGCGGCTCGCACTGGACGCCCTTCTCGGCGCCATCCCGCCGCGCGGGTACCTCGCGGTCATGGCCTACCTCGACCGGCTCCAGGACGCCTCCGCCGCCGACGTGCGCGCCGCTCTCGCCCGGCGCACCGAGCACGCGGTGACGTTCGGCTGGGGGCCGCGGTTCCTGCACTCGACCGGCCAGTACCACAAGGGAGGTCCGCAAGCCGGGGCCTTCCTGCAGCTCACCGGCGCGGTGACCGAGGACGTGTCGGTCCCCGGGCAGCCGTACACCTTCGGCACGCTCCAGGCCGCCCAGGCCGCCGGCGACCGCAAGGCGCTGACCGACCGGGACCGTCCCGTGCTGCACCTGCACCTGACCGACCGGGCGGCTGGAATCGGCCAGCTGCTCGCCGCGCTCGCCTGAACGTCCGGCAAGGCCGGCCCCCGGTCCGCGCCAGTCCCACCCCGCCGTCCGGCCCCCGAGGGCCGGACGGCGGGCCACTCCGACCACGAGGACGGATGATGATCCTTCCCCAGCAGTGCGGCCCGAGATGATCCCCAACCCGCTGCGCGATCCGCGGGACCGGCGACTGCCACGGGTGCCGGAACCGTGCGCACTGGTGGTCTTCGGCATCACCGGCGACCTGGCGCGCAAGAAGCTGCTGCCGGCCGTCTACGACCTGGCCAACCGCGGCCTGCTGCCCACGAACTTCGCGCTGCTCGGCTTCGCCCGGCGCGACCTGGGCGACATGGAGTTCGCCGAGCTGGCCCGTGAGGCCGCCCGGCAGCACGCCCGCACCCCCTGGCGGGAGGAGGTGTGGGAGCGGATGGCCGACACGGTCCGGTTCGTCCCGGGCAGCTTCGACGACGACGACGCCTTCGACCAGCTGGCCGAGCACCTGGCCGAGCTGGAGGGCAGCCACGGCATCGGCGGGAACGCCGCCTTCTACCTCTCCATCCCGCCGGCGATGTTCCCCACGGTGCTCAAGCAGATGCAGCGCACCGGCATGGCCGAGAGCACGCCGGACCGCTGGCGCCGGGTGGTGGTGGAGAAGCCGTTCGGCACCGACCTGGCGTCCAGCCGGGAGCTCAACGAGCTGGTCGACTCGGTGTTCGGCGCCGAGGACGTCTTCCGCATCGACCACTACCTGGGCAAGGAGACCGTCCAGAACCTGATGGCGCTGCGGTTCGCCAACACGCTGTTCGAGCCGATCTGGAACGGTCACAACGTCGACTCGGTGCAGATCACCATGGCCGAGGACGTCGGCATCGGCGGGCGCGCGGGCTTCTACGAGAAGACCGGCGCCGCCCGCGACGTCCTGCAGAACCACCTGCTGCAGCTGCTGGCGCTCACCGCGATGGAGGAGCCGGTCGAGTTCTCCGCCGAGGAGATCCGCACCGAGAAGCTCAAGATCCTGCGCGCCATCTCGCTCCCCGACGACCTGCGCACCTTCGCCGTCCGCGGCCAGTACCAGCAGGGCTGGCTGGCCGGCCAGCGGGCACACGGCTACCGGCAGGAGGAGGGCGTCGACCCGGAGTCGACGACGGAGACCTTCGCCGCCGTCCGGCTCGGTGTGGAGACCCGCCGGTGGGCCGGCGTGCCGTTCTACCTCCGCACCGGTAAACGGCTTCCCCGCCGCGTCACCGAGATCGCACTGGTCTTCAAGCGGGCGCCGCACCTGCCCTTCGCCGACACCGACACCGAGGAGCTGGGCAACAACCAGCTGGTCGTGCGCGTGCAGCCCGACGAGGGGGTCACCCTCAAGTTCGGATCGAAGGTGCCCGGCAGCGTGATGGAGGTCCGCGACGTGTCGATGGACTTCCTCTACGGCGAGCAGTTCACCGAGTCCAGCCCGGAGGCCTACGAGCGGCTGCTGCTGGACGTGCTGCTCGGCGACGCCACCCTCTTCCCGCGCAACGCCGAGGTCGAGGCGTCCTGGGCGGTCATCGACCCGCTGGAGGAGTTCTGGCAGGGCAGCACGCCCCACCCGTACCGCGCCGGCGAGTGGGGACCCCGGGCCGCCGAGGAGATGCTGGCGGCCGAGGGCCGTCGCTGGCGTCGGCCGTGAACCGCAGGTCCCGCGCCACCCGTCCATCCGAGGAGACCGTGATGACCGAGCGTGCGAGGTGGGTCGGAAGCCGACCACCGATGGGCACGGTGCCGACGAGCGCCGGCGAGGAGACGCCGTGACGACGCTGTGGGACACCACCGGATCGGCGGTGGTGAAGGAGCTGGCCGCCCAGCGGCGCACCGGTGGCGCCGTCCTCTCGGGGGTCGCGCTGACCCTGGTCGTCGTGGCCGACGAGAGCCGGGTGACCGAGGCCGAGGAGGCCGCGACCCACGCCGCGGAGGCGCATCCCTGCCGGGTCCTCATCGTCGTCCGCAGGCAGATCGAGGCCCCGGTTCCCCGACTGGACGCCGAGGTGCTGATCGGCGGCCGGCTGGGCCCCGGCGAGGCGGTGGTGATGCGCATGTACGGGCGGCTCTCCCTGCATGCGGAGTCGGTCGTGCTGCCGCTGCTCGCCGCCGACGCCCCCGTCGTCACCTGGTGGCACGGAACGCCGCCGGAGCGGATCGCGACCGACGGGCTGGGCGTGTTCGCCGACCGGCGGATCACCGACAGCTCGCTGGCCGATGACCCGATCGCCTCGCTCGCCCGGCGGGCCGAGGACTACGCGCCCGGCGACTCCGACCTGGCCTGGACCCGCAGCACCGCCTGGCGCGCCGTCCTCGCCTCCACCCTGGACTCGGTGTCCGGCCGGCGGAGCGAGGCGGTGCAGGTGCGCGGCGGCGTCATCGAGGGCGACGCCGGCAACGCGACCGCGCAGTTGCTCGCCGGCTGGGTGTCCTCGCGCTGCGGCTGCCCTGTCGAGGTCGTGGCCGGCTCGCGCAACGCAGGGCCCAGCGGTGTGGAGGCGGTGACGCTGCGCCTCGACCAGGACGAGGAGGTGCAGATCCGCGCCGACCGTCGCAGGGGCGCGGTGATCACCCAGCCCAACCGTCCCGACTCCACGCTCGCGCTGCCCGAACGGGTGCTCGGCGACCTGCTCAGCGAGGAGCTGCGTCGGCTGGATCCGGACGAGCCCTACAGCGAGGCGCTCGAGGCGGCCACCGGCCTGCGCGGCCTCTCCGACCGCTCCCAGGTCCGCGAGTACGTCTGGTTCGACCCGGCCAGGCCGGGCGGCGACGGGAACGGCGCTGCCCCGGTCCCGGCTCCCACGGGAACCGGGGACCCGGAGGGCAGCGGCGGGGACGCCGGAGGTGGCGAGCACGAGCCGGCTGCCGACGGGACTCCCGGACAGGACGCGCTGGACCGATGAGCCTCTCGCCGGGCGACCGAACCGCTGCCGAGCTCGCCGACGAGGGCGGTCCGACCCCTCAGATCGTCATCGAACCCGACGCGGACCGGCTGGCCCGCGCCGTGGCCGAGGCGCTGGTCGCGCGGCTCGCGGCCGCGCAGGCCGTCCACGGCTCGGCGTCGGTGGTGCTCACCGGCGGGGGCATCGGCACCGCCGTCCTGGAGCGGGTCGCCGGGCTGGCCGCCGAACCCGTGCGCGAGACCGTCGACTGGACGGCCGTCGACGTCTGGTGGGGTGACGAGCGGTTCGTCCCGGCCCAGGACGACGAGCGCAACGAGAAGGGAGCCCGGCGGGCCCTCCTCGACGCCGTGGGCGTTCCGCCCGAACGGGTGCACGCCATGCCGCCGTCGGACGGGCCGTTCACCGACCCCGAGGACGCGGCCGGCTGGTATGCCGATCAGCTCCGGAGCGTGGCGGGCGACGACCGGGCCGTTCCGCGGCTGGACGTCCTGCTGCTGGGCATGGGCCCCGAGGGGCACGTCGCGTCGATCTTCCCCGGCTCCCCCGCCGTCCGGGACCAGCGTCCGGTCGTCGCCGTCCGCAACTGCCCGAAGCCCCCTCCGACCCGGGTGAGTCTCGGGTTCACCGCGATCAACAGCGCCGAGGAGGTCTGGGTGATCGTCTCCGGCGAGGGCAAGGCAGCGGCCGTGGCGCAGGCGTTGAGCGGCGCGGCCCCCGACGAGATCCCCGCGGCGGTTGTCCGGGGCACCCGGGCCACCAGGTGGTTGCTCGACGCGCCCGCGGCGAGCGGGCTGCCGTCACCCGGCCGTTGACCCAGGCGCCCGCGGGCGTCCCAGGGACCGGCGCTCACGTCGAG
>Ga0196960_10000586_pt1 | contig 11911 bp, 13 predicted proteins | sample S3v_5metaG_FD_183187 | JGI IMG/M metagenome (GOLD analysis project Ga0196960, IMG submission 183187) | Soil microbial communities from Anza Borrego desert, Southern California, United States - S3+v_5 | ecosystem: Environmental > Terrestrial > Soil > Desert | place: USA: California | collected... | reverse complement strand
GACTCACCCGACGGCAGGCGGAAGGCTATCGTTTCCGAGGGCTGGCAACTGCGCACTTCCTGCACAACATGCTCGATTGTTGCATCGGACGGCACGGGGGCACGTGCGTCACGCCAATCGCTAACCCGAAACCTGCGCGACAGGTTCGACCGAACCGCGCTGAGGTCGCCGCTTTGAACGGCATTGACGAACGACTGAGCCAGAGCAGGGGGATCCGTTTGGACACGTTCGAAGGGCCGCGACGCGGAGGCAGCAGGCTGCTCCGCGCGAGCGGTGCCGCCGACTGCGAGCGCGAGGACCATGAGCGGGAGGAACTTCACCGATCGATCTCCCCGAACACGATGTCGAGGGAGCCCAGGATCGCCGTCACGTCCGCGAGCATGTGGCCCTTGGTCATGAAGTCCATCGCCTGGAGATGCGAAAAGCCGGTGGGGCGGATCTTGACGCGGTACGGCTTGTTGGTGCCGTCGGCGACGATGTAGATTCCGAACTCGCCCTTGGGGCTTTCGGTCGCGACATAAACTTCGCCGGCGGGGACGTGGAAGCCCTCGGTGTAGAGCTTGAAGTGATGGATGAGCGCTTCCATCGACTGCTTCATCTCGCCGCGCTTGGGCGGCACGACCTTGCGGTCGAGCGAGGCGATCGGGCCCTCCGGCATCTGCGCGATGCACTGCTTCATGATCCGCACCGACTGGCGGACCTCCTCCACGCGCACCATGAACCGGTCGTAGCAATCGCCGCGCGTGCCGACCGGCACGTCGAACTCGACGAGGTCATAGGCGTCGTAGGGCTGCGACTTGCGGATATCCCAGGGGATGCCCGCGGCGCGGATCATCGGGCCGGAGAAGCCCCAGGCGAGCGCGTCCTCCTTGGAAACGATCGAGATGTCGACGTTGCGCTGCTTGAAGATGCGGTTGTCGGCGACGAGGCTGATCGCGTCCTCGAACAAGGTCATCAGCCGCCCGTCCAGCCACTCGGAAATGTCTTCGAGCAGGCCCGCCGGAACGTCCTGGTGGACGCCGCCCGGACGGAAGTAATTGGCGTGCATACGGGCGCCCGAGACGCGCTCGTAGAAGTTCATGATGTCTTCGCGCGGCTCGAACAGCCACAGGTTCGGAGTCATTGCGCCGACGTCCATGACGTGGCTGCCGAGGTTCAGCAGGTGGTTCGAGACGCGGGTCAGCTCGGCGAAGAAGGTGCGCAGATACTTGGCGCGGATCGGCACGTCGATGCCGAGCAGCTTTTCGATGGCGAGGACGTAGCTATGCTCCATGCACATCGGCGACACGTAATCGAGCCGGTCCATATAGGGGATCGACTGGATATAAGTCTTGTGCTCGCAGAACTTCTCGGTGCCGCGGTGGAGCAGGCCGACATGGGGATCGACCCGCTCGACGATCTCGCCGTCCAGCTCCAGCACCAGGCGAAGCACGCCGTGCGCGGCCGGATGCTGGGGACCGAAATTGATCGTGTAATTGGCGATGTCGGACACGGTGGCGCCGGTCTGCTCGACCTCGCGTGGCGAGCCCATGGTCATCTCGCTGCTCACTTCTTGATCTCCTCGGCCTTGAGCGGCGTGGGAGCGCCCGGGGCTTCGGGCGAGGCTTTCTCGTCGCCGGGGAGAATGTACTCGGCGCCCTCCCAGGGGGAGAGGAAGTCGAAGGCGCGGAAGTCTTGGGGCAGGCGCACCGGCTCGTAGACCACGCGCTTCTGCTCTTCGGAATAACGCAGCTCGACATAGCCCGACAGCGGGAAGTCCTTGCGGAACGGATGGCCGCGAAAGCCATAGTCGGTGAGGATGCGGCGCAGGTCGTTATTGCCCGAGAAGAGCACGCCGTACATGTCGAACACTTCGCGCTCCAGCCAGCCGGCGACCGGCCAGATGCCGGTGACGGACGGCACGGGCGTGTCCTCGTCGGTCGACACCCGGACGCGGATACGGTGGTTCTTCGTCACCGACAGCAGGTGATAGACGACTTCGAACCGCTCCGGACGGGCCGGATAGTCGACGCCGGCAATCTCCATCAGCTGCTGATATTCGAACCGGTCGCGCAACACCGTCATCACCTCGACGATGTTCTCGCGCCGGACGGTCAGCGAGACCTCGCCGACCGCGTCCTTCGACTCGACCAGCATGTCGCCAAGCGCGGCGCTTGCGTCCTCGATGATGTTCGCGCGCGGGGCGATGCGGGGGGCGCTGTCGTTCATCGGATCAGCGCTCGATCGAGCCGATGCGGCGGATCTTCCGCTGCAGCTGCATGACGCCGTAGAGCAGGGCCTCGGCGGTCGGGGGGCAACCGGGGACGTAGATGTCGACCGGCACGATCCGGTCGCAGCCGCGCACCACCGAATAGCTGTAATGGTAATAGCCGCCGCCGTTTGCGCAGCTGCCCATCGAGATGACGTAGCGCGGCTCCGACATCTGATCATAGACGCGGCGCAAGGCCGGCGCCATCTTGTTGCAGAGCGTGCCGGCGACGATCATCACGTCCGACTGGCGCGGGGAGGCGCGCGGCGCGACTCCGAACCGCTCCAGGTCGTAGCGCGGCATGTTGACGTGGATCATCTCCACCGCGCAGCAGGCGAGGCCGAAGGTCATCCACCACAGCGAGCCGGTCCGCGCCCACTGGAACAGATCCTCGGTGGAGGTGACCAGGAAGCCCTTGTCGTTCACCTCGGACTGGAGATCGAGGAAGAATTTGGGGTCCGGCTGCTGCAGGTCGGCGGGGCGCGCATTTTCATGGCGCGGGTCGAGGATCACTCCCATTCGAGCGCGCCTTTCTTCCAGGCATAGGCAAAGCCGAGCGCGAGCTCGGCCAAAAAGATCATCATCGCGGCCCAGCCGACGATGCCGGCGAAGCCGAGCGACACCGCCCAGGGAAACAGGAACGCGGCTTCGATGTCGAAGATGATGAACAGGATCGCGACCAGGTAGAAGCGAACGTCGAACTGCGCTCGGCTGTCCTCGAAGGCCGGGAAGCCGCACTCATATTCGGCGAGCTTGTCCGGATACGGGTTCGACGCGCCGGTCAGCTTCGAGACGAGGACCGGCAGGACCACGAACGAAAGCGACAGGCCCAATGCGACCGCGAGAAACAGCAGGATTGGCAGATATTCGGCGGCGGATGACGCCATCGAGACTCTCCGGAAATCAGGTTGCGCGTCCTCTAGGACCGGGGGCGCGTTGAGGCAAGGCTGAGCAGGTGCAAAAGCGGCTGAAAATCGGGCTTTGTTCCCGATCTGCTGTGCCTGACGGCACAGCCGGGGAAGAAAGGTAGAGTGGCTCCATCACGCACAGGCGCCAGCGCCTTCTGTCGAGGTGACGGAAAGCTCCCCCTCCCGTCCGGGAGACGGCTTGACTAGCGCAGCGCGCCGGCGACCAGCTTGTGGAGGCGCGAGTGGAGCTGGTCGTTCGCAGCGATGACCTGGCCCTTCTCGACGCCCTGGTCGCCGCCTCGGAAGTCGGTGACGAAGCCGCCGGCTTCGCGGACCAGCAGGACGCCCGCGGCGAGGTCCCAGAATTGGAGATTCTCTTCCCAGAAACCGTCGTAGCGGCCCGCCGCCACCCAGGCGAGGTCGAGCGCGGCCGAGCCGAAGCGGCGGATGCCGGCGACGTTTGGCGCCACCTCTTCGAGGATCCTCTGGAAGCGCGGCAGGTCGCCATGGCCGAAATAAGGAACGCCGGTCGCGATCAGCGCATCGGCGAGGTCGCGGCGCGAGGAGACTCGAAGGCGCCGCTCGTTCAGCCAGGCGCCCCTGCCCTTTTCCGCCCAATAGCTCTCGTCGGTGAGCGGCTGGTAGACCAGGCCCTGCGTGACGTCGCCCCAGCCGGTGCCGCCGGGCTTCGGCTCCTGCACCGCGATGGCGATGGCGAAATGGGGGATGCCGTGGATGAAGTTGGACGTGCCGTCGATCGGGTCGACGATCCACCGCGGCTTCGTCGGATCGCCCTCGATCGTGCCGCCTTCCTCCATGTAGAGGCCCCAGTCGGGACGGGCGTGGCGAAGCTCCTCCATCACCGTCTGCTCGGCGCGCTTGTCGGCCATGGAGACGAAGTCGGCGGGGCCCTTGCGGCTCACCTGGAGCTGCTCGACCTCGCCGAAGTCGCGGCGCAGCCGCGGCGCCGCCTTGCGGGCTGCCTTCTGCATGACGGTGATGAGGCCGGAATGGGAAACCAAGACGAAGACTCCAGTTAAATGCCCTCTCCCGCTCGCGGGAGAGGGAGGGCCCCGCCGCGAAGCGGTGGGAGGGTGAGGGAATGTGCCGTTCAGCGCGCAGACAGGCCCTCACCCCGACCCTCTCCCGCAAGCGGGAGAGGGAGTTTTAGTCCGCCCTGCGGACGTAGGTCTGTTCGTAAACGTCGACGACGATCCGGGTTCCCGCCGAAATGTGCGGCGGGACCATGACGCGGACGCCATTGTCGAGCACGGCCGGCTTGTAGGAGGACGACGCCGTCTGCCCCTTCACCACCGCATCGGCCTCGACGATCGTCGCTTCGATCGTGTCGGGGAGCTGCACCGAGATCGGGCGCTCGTCGTAAAGCTCCATCACCACGTCCATGCCGTCCTGCAGGAAGGCGGCGGCGTCGCCGAGGATGCCGGCGTCGAGCGTGATCTGCTCGTAATTGTCCTTGTCCATGAAGGTCAGCTGGTCGCCGTCCTTGAACAGGAACTGGAAGTCCTTCGTGTCGAGCCGGACGCGCTCCACCGTCTCGGCCGAGCGGAAGCGGACATTATTCTTGCGGCCGTCGATGAGGTTCTTCATCTCGACCTGCATATAGGCGCCGCCCTTGCCGGGCTGGGTGTGCTGGATCTTCACAGCGCGCCAGATGCCGCCTTCATATTCGATGATGTTGCCGGGACGAATGTCCACGCCGCTGATCTTCATGATGTTCTCGCGTAGGGAAAAAGCCTGGCGCGGCTCTTAGCGCGCGCGTCTCGGTCCGGCAAGGAGCGGGTAGGGATTGACCGCCGTCCCCTCATGCCAGTCCTCCCCCTGCGCCATCCGATGCACCGCGAAGTGGAGGTGCGGGCCGGCGGGATTGGCGTTGCCGGTAAAGCCGACGGTGCCGATCGGGTCGCCCTGCCGCACCTGCTGCCCTTCGCGCAGGCCCGGGGCATAGCGGTCGAGATGGGCGTAATAATAGATCCACTGGCGGTCGGGCGAGCGGACATAGGCGGTGATGCCGCCGCCGCCCTGGCTGTTGTAGAGCTTCTCCACGATTCCCGGCGCGGCGGCGACCACGGGGGTGCCGGTCGGCGCCATGATGTCGATGGCGTTGTGGACCCGCGCGCCGCCGGCGCGGGACTGGGTGTAGGTGTCGGCGAGCTGCTCGGCCTTAATGCCGGCGACGGGGATGGCGAGGCCGCCCGGGCCGACGACGAGTTCGGGGCGCTGCGCTTCGACCGGGGGCGGTGCCGGCGAGGGCGGCTCAGCGCGCTGGATCGGGCCGGCGTTGAAGGCGAGGACCCAGAAGGCGCTGGTCGCCGCCGCGGTGATGATCGCGGTGATGATGACGATGGCGAGTGTCTTTGCGCGTTCCACCAGGCTCTCCCTCGCCCGCCCAACGCGGCAGCCGAAACTTATTTCCGGGCCGTATCGTTCGAGCGGTCATGACGAAGCGAGGCGAGATCAGGATCGGCTGCTCGGGCTGGATCTACCGGCACTGGCGGGAACTCTTCTATCCGCCGAAGACGCCGCAGCGCCTCTGGTTCGGCCATTATGCCGACACCTTCTCGACGGTGGAGCTCAACACCAGCTTCTACCACCTCCCCAAGCCGGAGACGTTCGACAAGTGGCGCGACCAGGCGCCGCCGGGTTTTCGCTACGCCGTGAAGGCGCCGCGCTTCATCACCCACATGAAGAAATTGAAGGAATGTGCTGAGCCGGTTCAGGAATTTCTCTCCCGCGCGCGTCACCTAGGTGGCACGATTGGCCCCCTCCTCTACCAGCTCCCGCCGCGCTGGCAGTGCAATGTCGAGCGGCTGGAGGAGTTCATCGCCCTGCTCCCGCCGGACCTCACCCACGTCTTCGAATTCCGCGAGAAGAGCTGGATCACGGAAGAAGTGCTGGCGCTGCTGGATGCGCGCGGCGTCTCCTTCTGCGTCCACGACATGCCCGGCTCGCAGACGCCGCGCTGGGCGGCGGGGCCGATCGCCTATGTCCGCTTCCACGGCGGCGAAGGCAAATATTGGGGCCGCTATTCGGACGAGGGGCTGCTGCGGTGGACCGACTGGATCGTCGAGCAGGCGAATGGCGGGCGGGATGTCTGGTGCTACTTCAACAACGACATCGATGCGCATGCGATTCACGATGCGCTGACGCTGAGGGCAATGGTCAGTCAGGCGGTGCGGTAGTGTACCTCACGGTGACCCAGCCAACCCCGTTCGGGCTGAGCTTGTCGAAGCCCTGCCCTTCTTAACCCCGTCTCAGCCAAAAGAAGGACAGCGCTTCGACAAGCTCAGCGCGAACGGAGTGGGGATTCAGCGCTAACGGACCGGGGGTTCAGCGGGCGAGGATTTTCTGAAACGCAGCCACCGCTGCGCCCGGGCCGCCATCATGCCCCCACACGCTCCCGCACACGGCGAGGAAATCGGCGCCGGCTTCGACCAGCACGCGCCCATTCTCCGGCGTGATTCCGCCGATTGCAACGCAGGGAAGCTCGAAAACCCGCGACCACCAGCCGAGGATCGAAGGCTCCGGACGATGCAGCGTCTCCTTCGTGGACGTCGGGAAGAAGGCGCCGAACGCGACATAGTCCGCTCCCGCCTCGCCGGCATCCATCGCCAAGTGACGGCTGTCGTGACAGGTCACGCCGATCTGCACGGAGGGCCCGAGCACGTCGCGCGCCTCGCGGGGATCGCCGTCCCCCTGCCCCAGATGCACCCCATCCGCGCCGAGCCGCTTGGCCAGCGCGATGCTGTCGTTGACGATGAACGCCACGTCCCGCTCGGCGCACAGGCGCTGCAAGGGCTCCGCGGCACGGGCGATGGCGTGGTCGTCGATGCCTTTCAAGCGAAGCTGGAACGCCGCCACCTCACCGCCGTCGAACGCCGCCTTCAGCCGATCCGTGAACGAGTCGTCGATCCGCTCCGGCGAGATCAGGTAGAGCTGGCAGTCGGGCCGCTTCACCGGCTCGAACCGGTCGGCGAAATTGGGGTCGAGCCTGAGCTCATCGTCATCGTCTTCCATGGCCGCCGCTTGAGCCCCCTGCCCCGCCGCCGGTCAAGCGCGAATTGCACGCACCCCCGCCGCAGCGAGCGCCGTCACTCCGCCGCCATGGCGAGGCCTTCCTGCCTCACGACCTCGTCGAGCCGGGCGCGGAAGGGCAGCAGCTTCTCGAAGCTCTGCTCGATCGCCGTCATCGTCACCCGGCCGCTGCGCTGCGCCGCCGCCTCCCGGCGCAGCACCGCCGCCAGATCGGTCGCCAGCGGGAACATCGCATTGTCCGCGGCCGCGACGGCGTCGATGCGACGGAGCAGGGAGATCGAGGCTTCGTCCCGCGCCGCCACCGCCTGGGCCATATAGACGTTGCGCTGCTCGGCTTCGGCCGCCGCCTTGCGCCGCCCTTCGCTCGCCAGGGCGTCGAGCTGATCCGCCAGCGCGGCAAGGTCGCTGCCGAGCGTGCGGTCGATTCCCTCCTCCAGGTTGGCCGGAATCGCGGCGATGATCCGCTCGGCGCACTGGAAGTAGATCAACTGGATGCTGACCAGCTCCCACGCGCTTTCCTCGCGCGGCGTGGTGACGAGGCTGGCGCGCATCAGCACCACCTGGGAACGCACCAGCACGCCCAGGCTGCGCATCAACTGCCCGCCGGCGCGCCTGGCGGCCTGCATGTCATTGTTGAGGCCGGCCTGGAGCAAAGGCTCGAAATCGCGAAGGACCGCGCGCATATGCGTCAGGTTCTCGCGCATCGCGGCGACGATCGACGCGGTGCGGGCATCTTCCGGCAGATCGAGCGACGGGAAGTCCGGCGTCGGCATGGCGGCCAGCGCCGCATCCGTCCGGTCGAGGAGCGCGCTCACCTCGGCCGAGGCGCGGCGGAAATGCGCCGCCGCCTCCTGCTGCGTGCGGCCTTCGAACGACTCGCCCCAGGCGACCTGCAGGCTCGGCAGCGCCTGCTGATAGGGCGCCAGCACCGCCTGAAGCTCGTTGGTCCAGGCGCCGTAGGCCATCAACGCATTGGACACCGCCTCCACGGACGGCGGTGCCTCGGCCTGCTCCGGCGCAACGCGCTGCGGCCGCTCTGTGGTCGGCGACGCTTCGGCCGGGACGGATGAAACGGACACCGCGAACGCAGCCGCGGCCGCCATGATCGAACGCATGATGAAACCCCCCGCGCGGACCACAACCGGCCGCTTATTCCTTGATTGTTAGCGTGTTGCGGCATTTTGTCGAGCCGGTCCGAGGCATTGCGGGAACGCCGCAGGTTCGGTCGCTCTGGCCGTCTTCAGCCCAGACGCCGCGCGGTCAGGCAGAGGAAGCGGTCAGGCTTGCGGCCGCGTCCTTCCACGCAGCGCAGCGGCTCGAAGCCGGAGGCCGCGAGCAGCGCCCGCAGCGCCTCCTCGCTCACCAGCCGGAAGCCGTGGACATGGCCGGGCCACTTGCTGAGCTCCTCCGGCGGCTCCCAGGCGATGGCGAGCAGGCCGCCGGACTTCACGATGCGCGCCAATTCCCGAAAGGCGGCGGCGAGGTCGGGCCAGAAATAGAGGCTGCTGACGCTGGCGATGCGATCGACCGAGGCGTCGGGCAGCGGGAGGGTTTCGGCGGATGCGTGGATGAGGCGTAGGGTTCCAGCCTCCAACGCGCCGGCGAAGCGGCGCTCGGCCCGCCGCTGCATTGCGGCGGAGATGTCGGCGCCGACGACGTGCCGGCTTCTGGCGAGCAAGCTGCCGAGCAATCCGCCGCCGCCGAAGCCGACCTCCAGCACCACATGCTGCGGCTGGACGTCGAGCTCAGCGAGGACGAGCCGGTTCATCGGCCCGGCGATCCGGTCGAGCCAGGGTCCGATCACCCGCTCGCCCAGCCAGCCGCGCGGGCGGCTGAACTGGGCGGCGAGGAAATGGCGGAAGGTTACGCCGCGACCTTCTGAGTGGAGGCCTGGTGGATTTCGTCGATCGCGCTGCCGAGCGCGGCGTCGAACTCCTCCTGGCTCATCTGGTGGCGCAGGTCGTTGAGGAGAGCGCGCGAGAAGCTGGCGATGATGCCGCGGTTCTTGGCGAGCTCGCGGCAGGCCTCGGTGCGCTCGAAGCCGCCGGAGAGGGCGACGACGCGGAGCACGCGCGGGTGATCGACGAGCGGGTCGAACAGGCCCGGCTGCTCGGGGAGGCTGAGCTTGAGCATCACCTTGTCGTCGCCCGGGAAGCTGTCGAGCGCCTTCAGAAGCTCCTCGAGCAGGATCTGGTCGGCCTGAGCGCGCTCGGCGCTCTTGATGTTCACTTCCGGCTCGATGATCGGCATCAGGCCGGCGGCAATTACCTGGCGGCCGATCTCGAACTGCTGCGCGACCACGGCGGCGATGCCTTCGCGATTGGCGAGGTGGACCACCGAGCGCTCCTTGGTGCCGAACACGCCGAGGCTCTTGGAGCGGGCGAGAAGGGCATCGAGTTCCGGCATCGGCTTCATCAGCTGAACGCCGTTCGCTTCCGCCTCGAGGCCCTTGTCGATCTTGATGAAGGGGACGACGTGGCGCTCGCGAAGCACGTCCGGCACGGGGCGGCCGTCGATCTCGCCGTCCATGGTCCGCTCGAACAGGATGGCGCCGATCACCTTGTCGCCGGTGAAGGCCGGCGAGGTGATGACGCGGGTGCGCATCTGGTGGATGAGGCCGTACATTTCCTCGTCGGAGGACCAGGCGCCGTCCTCGATGCCGTAGCCGGCGAGCGCCTTCGGGGTCGAGCCGCCGCTCTGGTCGAGCGCGGCGATGAAGCCGTCGCCGCGTTCGATCTGCGCGGTCATCTTTGCGTGGTCCATGAATCAGTCCCCTATTGCTGAGAGTTTTGAAGCGCGGCGACGCCGGGCAGTTCCTTGCCTTCCATCCATTCCAGGAAGGCGCCGCCGGCGGTCGAGACGAAGCTGAAATCGTCGGCCACGCCGGCATGGTTAAGGGCCGCCACCGTGTCGCCGCCGCCAGCGACCGAGACGAGCGTGCCGCTCTGGGTCAGCGCGGCGGCGATGCGGGCGAGCGCGACGGTGGCTTCGTCGAACGGCGGCGTTTCGAAGGCGCCGAGCGGGCCGTTCCAGACCAGGGTGCGGCAGGTCTTGATCGCATCGCCCAGCGCCTCGACCGCGGCGGGGCCGACATCGAGGATCATCTCGTCGGCGGCGACTTCGTGGACGTTGCAGGTGCGCAAGCTTGGCGGGTTGGCGGCGAACTCCTTCGAAACGACAACGTCATAGGGAAGGTGGACGGTGCAGTTCGCCCGGTCCGCCGCGTCTAGGATCTGGAGGGCGGTGTCGGTCAGGTCGTGCTCGCACAGGGACTTGCCGACATCAATTCCGCGGGCGGCGAGGAAGGTGTTCGCCATGCCGCCGCCAATGACGAGGTGGTCGACCTTGGTGACGAGGTGGCGGAGGACTTCCAGTTTGGAGGAAACCTTGGCGCCGCCGACCACGGCCGCGACGGGCCGCTCCGGCTCGCCGAGCGCCTTCTGGAGGGCGACCAGTTCCGCCTCCATGGCGCGGCCGGCATAGGCCGGGAGCAGGCGGGCGATGCCCTCGGTGGAGGCGTGGGCGCGGTGCGCGGCGGAAAAGGCGTCGTTGACGTAGATCTCGCCGAGGCTGGCGAAACGCTGCGCCACCGCCGGATCGTTCTTCTCCTCGCCGCCGAAGAAGCGGGTATTCTCAAGGATCGCGACATCGCCCGGCTGAAGCATCGCCACATTCTCGGCCGCGACTTCCCAGTCGACATAGCGGACGGGGCGGCCGAGGACCTCCTCATAAGCCTTGGTCACCAGCGACAGCGAGAAATCCGGGCTCGGCACTTTCGGCCGGCCGAAATGGGCGAGGAGGAGGACGATCGCGCCCTTGTCGGCAAGCTCGGTGACGGTTGGGAGAGTGGCGCGCAGGCGGGTGTCGTCGGTGACCTTGAGGTCCTGCATCGGCACGTTGAGATCGACGCGGACGAGCACCCGCTTGCCGGTGACGTCGCCGAGATCGTCGAGGGTCTTGAACTGGGTCACCGCGCGTTCCTCTTGATCTTGATCGGGATAATTAGTCAGTTTCCGTTCGTCTCGAGTAGCCGTCGAGCTTGTCGAGACGGCGTATCGAGAGACCGCGCTGGTGGTGGGTCTCTCGATACGAGCCCTCGATACGGCTTCGCCTACTCGGTCTCTACTCGAGACGAACGGGGGTGGGGGTGATCACCGGAAGCAAATTCCGGCCCCTCCCCCCGTCACCTCAAATCAACCGCCCCATGGCCGCCGCCGTGTCCACCATGCGGTTGGAGAAGCCCCATTCATTGTCGTACCAGGAGACGACGCGGACCAGCTTGCCTTCCAGCACGGCGGTCTCGAGGCTGTCGACGCTCGAGCTGTGCGGATCGTGGTTGAAGTCGATCGAGACGAGCGGGTCGCTGATGAACTGGAGGATGCCCTTGAGCGGACCCTCGGCCGCGGCGCGGAGGACGCCGTTCACTTCCTCGACATTGGTGTCGCGCTTCGGCGTGAAGGTGAGGTCGACCAGGCTGACATTCGGGGTCGGCACGCGGATCGCGGAGCCGTCAAGCTTGCCCTTCAGCTCCGGCAGCACCTCGCCGACGGCGCGGGCGGCGCCGGTGGTGGTCGGGATCATCGACATGGCGGCGGCGCGCGAGCGGCGCTTGTCGGAGTGGATCTGGTCGAGGATCTTCTGGTCGTTGGTGTAGCTGTGGATCGTCGTCATCAGGCCGCGCTCGATGCCGATCGTGTCGTTC
>Ga0196960_10000585_pt1 | contig 11927 bp, 11 predicted proteins | sample S3v_5metaG_FD_183187 | JGI IMG/M metagenome (GOLD analysis project Ga0196960, IMG submission 183187) | Soil microbial communities from Anza Borrego desert, Southern California, United States - S3+v_5 | ecosystem: Environmental > Terrestrial > Soil > Desert | place: USA: California | collected... | reverse complement strand
TTGGCGGGGAAGAAGAGGTACCTGCCTTCGGGATCGAGCCCGAGCTCGCGCCGCGCCTCTGCCCGGGGCTGAGGAGCGAAGCGGCTCAGGTCCGGCCCGCAGGGGAGGACCGCCGACCCCGGCACCGCCGGCAGCCCGGGCCGCCCGTCCTCGGGCTCGAACAGCGCCCGCGAGACCCCGGCGACCAGGTCCGCCCGCCAGGCGAGCCGGCGCGAGAGGTGGCCGACCAAGTGATGGCGGACGTCGGTGCCGTGGAAGGTGACGATCAGCGGCTTTGCGCCCGCCAGGCGCGCGACCCATCCCGCCAGCCCGTAGTGGGCGTGGACGAGGTCGAAGCGCTCGCGCCGCAGCAGCGCCCGCAGGCGGCGGGTCGCGGGGAGGTACTCGCCCCGCCCCGGTGGGAAGACGAAGAGGTCAGCCTCGACGCCGCGCCGGCGCACCTCGTCGACCTGGTCGCGCACCCAGCGCCCCCGTTGCGGCGCCGCCTCGTCGGGCATGAAGTTGGTGACGACGAGGACGCGCACGACGGCAGGGTATATCTGGGCGCGAAGTGGGTAGACGGAGCGTCAACAGTGGGAGAAAGACGCCCCCCTAAAGCCATGTTGGTTCTCGGTGGTCTCGGTGCCGCCCTCACCGGCGTCGCTCTCGCCTTTCTCGTCGGCTACCTGATCGGGCACGAGACCGGCCCGACCAAGACGACGACCGAGACCGTCGCCGCCCGCGCCGCCGCCCCGGGGGGAGAGATGGTCGGGGACTTTTCGATGGCGCCCGCCTTCACCGCCGAGGAACTGGCCGCCGACCCGCGCGAGAACTGGCTGACCAACGGCGGCTCCCTCTCCAACGCCCGCTACTCGCCGCTCGACGAAATCAACACCGACAACGTCGACGAGCTCAAAGGCGTCTGGATGACCCACCTCAACGGCTCCGGCGAGGCGACCAAATACTCGGCCGAGGCGCAGCCGATCGTCTACGAAGGCGTGATGTACGTGGTCACCGGCGCCGACGACGTCTTCGCGGTCGACGTCGAGACCGGCAAAAAGCTCTGGGTCTACGAAGCGAAACTGCCCGAAGAGATCGACACGATCTGCTGCGGCTGGACCAACCGCGGCGTGGCGCTGGGGGAGGGGATGGTCTTCCTCGGCCAGCTCGACGGGACCCTGGTCGCTCTCGACCAGAAAACCGGCGAAGTGAAATGGAAAACCGCGATCGGGAAATGGCAGAACGGCGAGACGATCACCAACGCGCCGCTCTACTACAACGGCCGCGTCTACACCGGCCTCTCCGGCGGCGAGTTCGGGATCCGCGGCCGCCTCACCGCGGTCAAAGCCGAGACCGGGGAGATCGACTGGAAATTCTGGACGATCCCGGGGCCCGGGGAAGTCGGCCACGACACCTGGGAAGGCAACAACGACGCCTGGAAGCGCGGCGGCGCGCCGGTCTGGAACACCCCCGCGGTCGACCCCGAGCTGAACATGCTCTATTTCTCGACCGGCAACGCCTCGCCTGACCTCAACGGCAGCGGCCGCCCCGGCGAAAACCTCTTCGCCGCCTCGATCGTCGCGATCGACGCCACCACCGGCAAATACAAGTGGCACTTCCAGCAGGTCCACCACGACATCTGGGACTACGACGCGCCCAGCCCGGTCGTCCTCTGGAACGGCGAGGTCGACGGCGAGGAGGTCAAGGGCCTGAGCCAGCCGGGCAAGACCGGGTGGCTCTACATGCTCGACCGCGAAACCGGCGAGCCGGTGCACGGGATCGTCGAGAGGAAAGTGCCGCAGGACAAAAAACAGCAGGCGACCTGGCCGACCCAGCCCTACCCGCTGACCGAGCCGTTCGCCCCGCACGACGTCACCGAAGAGCAGGTGGAAGAGATCAAAGGGCTGGCGGAAGGGATCGTCGGCAAAGACCTCAAAGTCGAAGGCGGCGAGATCTTCGATCCCTTCGGGAAAAACGCGAAAGTGATCGCGCCGGGGCCGAGCGGCGGGACCAACTGGCCGCCCTCCAGCTACAACCGCAACACCGGCGACGTCTACATCTGCGGCATCTCCAGCTACGCGGGCTTCATGACCGAAGGGCTGGAAAAACACACCGTCGGCACCACCTACCTCTCCAGCGTCTTCACCCTGACCGGCTTCGGCACCTATGACGGGACGCTGACCGCCCAGGACGTCAACACCGGCGAGATCGAGTGGCAGAAGGAATTCGAGGACGAATCCTGTTACAGCGGCACGGTCACCACCGCCGGCGGCCTCGTCTTCATGGGCCGCAGCAACGGCGAGCTGACCGCCTTCGACGCGGAGACCGGCGAGGAGCTGTGGGCCTTCCAGACCGGCGCCGGCGCCAACACGACGCCGTCGGTGTTCGAATGGGAGGGCAAGGAGTACCTCGCGTTCTACGCGGGCGGCAACTCGCTCGCGGCCAGCGCCCACGGCGACAACCTCTGGCTCTTCTCGCTCGACGGCGAGCTCGAGGAGATCGAGTCGAAAGGCAAAGGCGAGCAGGGTCAGCACGCCGGCGAGGAAACGCCGCAGGTCGAGGTCGAGGAATCGGAAGGCACGCCCGAGGAATCGGCCGGCGGCGGCACCGAAGGCAAAGAAAACGTCGAAGAAGAATCGGCCGGCGGCGACCCGACCGCCGGGAAAGCGATCTACTCCGAAAACTGCTCGATCTGCCACGGCGCCACCGGCGGCGGCGGCAACGGCGGTCCCTCGCTGAAAGGCGCGCCGAAGGCGAAAAGCCTGAACGCGACGATCGAACAGGTCACCGAAGGCGGCGGCGGCATGCCGGCCTTCGTCGAAGTCCTCTCGACCAAGGACATCGAAGACGTCTCGGCTTACGTGGTCGAATCGATCAACGGCAAATAACCCGCGCGGGGTGGGCGTGGCGGTGGGGGTCTCGCGGAGCACCTCGCCGAGAGAAGCCGTAGCGGCTGGCGCCTCGATGGTCGGGGGCCCGGCTCATGCTGAGTACCGCGAGACCCCCACCGGCACGCCCGGCACGTCCCGTGGGCTGTCTGCTGTGGGCCTGTGATCGCGCTGCTGTAGAAAGTTGTCTATGACCTCGACTACTTCTGCGCCGCCGATTCGTCCTGCTGACTTTCTCGCTCTCGATGCTCTGCTCTCCGACGAGGAGCGGGATATACGGGACACGGTGCGTGCTTTCGTGCGGGACAAGGTCGTGCCGAACGTGGGGGAGTGGTTCGAGGAGGCGAGGGTGCCGGTCTCCGAGCTGGCGCCGCAGCTGGGGAAGCTCGGGGTGCTGGGGATGCACCTGGAGGGCTACGGGTGCGCGGGGGCAAGCGCCACCGCCTACGGGCTCGCCTGCATGGAGCTGGAGGCGGGGGACAGCGGCATCCGCAGCCTCGTCTCGGTCCAGGGCTCGCTGGCGATGTACGCGATCTGGCGCTGGGGCTCCGAGGAGCAGAAGCAGGAGTGGCTGCCGCGGATGGCGGCGGGCGAGGCGATCGGCTGTTTCGGCCTGACCGAGCCCGACGCGGGCTCGGACCCCGGCTCGATGCGGACGCGGGCGCGGCGCGACGGCTCCGACTGGATCTTGCACGGGCAGAAGATGTGGATCACCAACGGCTCGGCCTCCGAGGTCGCGGTGGTCTGGGCGCAGACCGAGGAGGGTGTGCGCGGCTTCCTCGTCCCCAAAGGCACCAAGGGCTTCACCACCCAGGACATCCACAAGAAGCTCTCGCTGCGGGCCTCGATCACCTCGGAGCTGCTGCTCGACGACGTACGGCTCCCGGCCGACGCGGTCCTGCCCGAGGTGAGCTCGCTGAAAGGACCGCTCTCCTGCCTCAACGAGGCCCGCTACGGGATCGTCTGGGGCGCGGCCGGGGCGGCGCGCGCCTGCTACGAAGCGGCGCTCGAGTACGCGACCGAGCGGGTCCAGTTCGACCGGCCGATCGCCTCCTTCCAGATCCAGCAGCAGAAGCTGGCGGAGATGGTGGTGGAGGTGAACCGGGCGACGCTGGTCGCGATGCACCTGGGGCGGATGAAGGACCAGGGGACGCTGCGGCCAGAGCACGTCAGCCTCGGCAAGCTCGGCAACGTCAACGGCGCGCTGGAGGTGGCGCGGTCGGCGCGGCAGGTGCTCGGCGCCAACGGGGTGACGCTGGAGTATCCGGTGATCCGGCACATGAACAACCTCGAGTCGGTGGTGACCTACGAGGGGACTGCCGACGTCCACGCGCTGGTGATCGGCGGCGCCGTGACCGGGATCCAGGCGTTCCGCTAACTCCGCAGTTCCCGAAGCGGCTCCTAAAGTTTCCGAATGCTGGAGGCCGATGCACCAACATGGCCTCCGCCGCTCCCTCGCTCGTCCTGATCGACGATCACGTCGCCCTGCGCGACGGCTTGGGGGTCCTCCTGGAGCGCCGCGGCTTCCGCGTCCTCGCCACCGCCAACTCGGCCGGTGCGGGGGAGGAGGCGATCATGGAGCACGATCCCGGCATCGCGATCATCGACCTCGACCTCCCCGACGAGCCGGGAATGGCGCTGATCAAGCGGCTGGTCGCCCGCGGCGGCGACTCGAAGTTCCTCGTCTACACCGGCCTCACCGACCCCTCGCTGCTCTCGGAGGCGCTCGACTCCGGCGCCGACGGGTTCGTCGCCAAGCCGGGCGGGCTCTCGATCCTGATCGAGGGACTGCGCGAGGTCTCGCGCGGCGGCAGCTTCCGCGACCCGAGCCTGGTCAAGCTCTCCCGGCTGGGCGGCTCAGCGGCGCGGCTGCTGAGCCGAAGGGAGGCCGAGATCCTGGAGCTTCTCTCCACCGGCCTCACCGGGGAGGAGATCGCCGAGCGCCTCGTCCTCTCGCCGGAGACGGTGCGGACCCACGTCCGCAACGCGATGAGAAAGCTCGACGCTCGGACTCGGACCGAGGCCGTCGTCCGCGCTCTCGAGCGAGAAGAGATCCGGCAGCGCTGACATCAGCCGACGATCTGGGTTGCGTTGACGAGCCAGATCGTCAGGTTCATGAAGAGCATGACCAGGTTGATCCAGGTCGTGGTCGAGATTGTCCCTTGCGCGTTCACGTGGCAAAGGATCGACGCATACCCAAATTTCTCGTATCCCCGATCCGCGGTATTGGTTATGTGCGGTCGTCACATAACTTTTCCTATCTAGGTACAGAATCGGTACTCCTGCGTCTTGTTCCGTGCGTCGGGGCCGCCGAGCATCCCGCCTCCAACCAACGAAGGAGGCAATCGATGATCTACGCGGTGATGGGCTACCTGCACGCGGCGATCTCCTGGCGGGTGCAGGAGATCCGGCGGCTGGCGGGCGAGAGGGGGCAGGGGACGGTCGAGTACGTGGGGCTGATCCTGCTCGTCTCGCTGCTGATGGTCGGGATGGTCGCGGCGATGAAGGGGTTCAACGGCAAGCAGGGCACGGAGCTGGCCGACGTGATCGTCAACAAGATCAAGGAGGCGGTCGACAAGGTCGCGTTCAAATAGCGCCGGCAGGCAGACAGCGGGGTTCGTTGACCAGCGGCAACATTCTCTGATTAGGCGGGGAACCATCAACCAGTTTGGGAGGAAGAGATGGCTCCACAAGAACTAGTCGACAAAGGCCACGGGAAAAACGAACCCCGCGGCATCAGACGCGTCGCCCGCTCCAGTCTGCACGAGGGCCGCTTCGGGCGGCTGTTCCGGCGGCTGCCGCCGGCGCCCGCGCTCAGCGACAAAGAGCTGCGGGACCTGGCGGAGAGCATGCGCGAGAAAAAAGGCGCGAAACAGCTCGACAACCCGAAAATCCCGGCCGGGTACACCTACTTCGGCCAGTTCGTCGACCACGACATCACCTTCGACCCGGTCTCGAGCCTGCAGCGGCAGAACGACCCCGACGCCTTGGTCGACTTCCGCACTCCGAGGTTCGACCTCGACTGCGTCTACGGGTCCGGGCCCGACGACCAGCCCTACCTCTACGACCAGCCGGGGCGGCTGAAACTGCTGATCGACCCGAAAAACAGCAAAGGCGAACCCGACCTCCAGCGCAACGCGCAAGGCGTGGCGTTGATCGGCGACCCGCGCAACGACGAGAACATCATCGTCAGCCAGCTGCAGCTCGTCTTCCTGCGCTTCCACAACAAGGTGGCGGCGAAAGTCGCGGCCGACAAATCGATCCCGCGGGAGCGCGCCTTCGAGGAGACGCAGAAACTGGTCCGCTGGCACTACCAGTGGGTGATCCTCGAAGACTTCCTGCCCCGGATCGCCGGCAAAGCGGCGGTCGACGACCGGGTCGAGCGGAAAAAAGACGGGATCAGGATCAAACTGCGCTGGTTCCACCCGAAGGTGAACCCGTTCATGCCGGTCGAGTTCTCGGTCGCCGCCTACCGCTTCGGCCACAGCCAGATCCGGCCGGTCTACGACCTCAACCAGGTCGTCAGGAACGTGCCGATCTTCATCCCGGGAGAAAAAGTCGGCGAACTCGACGACCTGCGCGGGTTCCGGCCCCTGCCCGGCGCCTGGACCGTCGACTGGTCCTTCTACCTCGACGGCGCTCCCGGCCAGGCGAAAAAACCGCAGCCCTCGCGCAAGATCGACGCCCGGCTCGCGGCCGGCCTCTTCGACCTGCCCGGGTTCCGCCAGGTCGAGTCCTCGCTCGCCTTCCGCAACCTCAAGCGCGGCCAGGCGCTGGGGCTGCCGTCGGGGCAGGACGTCGCCCGGCGGATGGGGCTGAAACCGCTCAGCGGCAAAAAACTCGGCGCGCCCGAGCCGACGCCGCTGTGGTTCTACGTGCTCAAGGAGTCGGGCCGCGAAGGCGGGCGGCAGCTGGGGCCGGTCGGCGGCCAGATCGTCGCCGAGGTCCTGCTCGGCCTGCTGCAGGGGGACAACCACTCCTTCGTCAACCAGCGACCGGACTGGCGTCCCACCCTCGGCCCGAAAGCGGGCAAATTCACCCTCGGCGACCTGGTCAGGTTCGCGCTGAGCTGACGCCGGCGCGGCCGGACCGGCGCTGGGCGATCCGGAGCGACCCGCGGCTTCGCCGCCGCGGGTCGCTTCCGCATGAGAAACTCGCGCGATGCCGGCTTCACGCAGCTACGACCGGGCCCCCGCCGACATCCGACCGGTGACGATCGACGTCGGCTTCGTCGAAAGCGCCGCCGGCTCGGCGCTGATCTCGATCGGCCGCACGCGGGTGATCTGCACCGCCTCGGTCCAGGAGCAGGTGCCGCGCTGGATGACGGGCAAGGGGAAAGGCTGGGTCACCGCCGAGTACGCGATGCTGCCCGCCTCGACCGGCGACCGCAAGCAGCGCGACATCGCCAAGGGCAAACAGGACGGGCGCGGGGTCGAGATCCAGCGCCTGATCGGCCGCTCGCTGCGGGTCGTCGTCGACTTCAAGGCGATGGGCGAACGCAGCGTCTACGTCGACTGCGACGTGCTCGAAGCCGACGGCGGTACCCGCTGCGCGGCGATCACCGGCGGCTACGTCGCCCTGCGTCAGGCCTTCCAGAAGCTGGTCGACAAGAAAGCCTTGGACGCGCTGCCGCTGACCGGCTCGGTGGCGGCGGTCAGCGTCGGCATGGTCAACGGCCGCGCCCTCTGCGACCTCGACTACGGCGAGGACTCCAACGCCGAAGTCGACGCCAACGTGGTGATGACCGGCGACGGCGGCCTGGTCGAGGTGCAGGCGACGGCCGAGCGGACGCCGCTCTCGCGGGCCTCGCTCGACGAGCTGCTCGGGCTCGCCGAGAAAGGGATCGGCCGCCTGCGGGAGGTGCAGGAGCGGGTCGCATGATCCTCGCCACCCGTAACCAGCACAAGGTGCGGGAGATGGCGGAGCTGCTGCCGGGGGTGGGGCTGGAGCCGCTGCCGGCCGCGGTCGAGCTGCCGCCGGAGACGGGGGACAGCTTCGAAGCCAACGCGCTGATCAAGGCGCGGGCCGCGCGCGCCGCGACCGGCGAGGTGACGATCGCCGACGACTCGGGGATCGAAGCCGCCGACCTCGGCGGCGCCCCGGGGATCTACTCCGCCCGCTACGCCGGCGAAGGCGCGAGCGACGAGATCAACCTCGAGAAGCTGCTGCGCGAAGTCGACGCCGCCGGGGGCGAGCGCCGCGCCGCCTACGTCTGCGCGATCGCGCTGATCGACGAGAGCGGCGCCGAGTACGTCTTCGAAGCGCGCTGCGAGGGGACGCTGCTGCGCGAGACCCGCGGCAGCGGCGGCTTCGGCTACGACCCCGCCTTCGTCCCCGACGAGACCGGCCCCGCCGACGGGCGGACGATGGCCGAGCTGCCGCCGGAGGAGAAGAACGCGATCAGCCACCGCGGCAAGGCGGTGCGGATGCTGGCCCGGCACCTGGGCCTGGAGACCGGGACCCCGCCATGATCCGCACCAAAAGCGGCGCGGCTGCGCTCTCGATCGTCTCCAACTCGATCCTGATCGCGCTCAAGCTCGCCGCTGGCGCGATCACCGGCTCGATCGCGATCATCACCGAGGCGATCCACTCGCTGGTCGACCTCGTCGCCTCGGTCATCGCCTTCGTCTCGGTCCGCAAGGCCGACGTGCCGGCCGACGAGGAGCACCCCTACGGGCACGAGAAGGTCGAAAACCTGGCCGCGAACATTGAGGGGATCCTGATCCTCGTCGGCGCCGCGGTGATCTTCTACGAGGCGACCCACCGGCTCGTCGCGGGCTCCGCGGTCGAGAGCCTCGGCGTCGGCATCGGCGTGATGGCCTTCTCGGTCGTCGCCAACCTCGTCGTCTCCGGCGTCCTCTACCGCCGCGCCCGCGAGCACGACTCGGCGGCGCTGGAGGGGGACGCCGCCCACCTCCGCGCCGACGCCCTCACCTCGGCGGGGGTCCTGGTCGGGCTCGGCCTGGTCGAGGTCACCGGCGCCGCCGCCTTCGACTCGATCACCGCCCTGGTCGTCGCCGCGGCGATCGTCGTCGCCGGGATCAGGATCATCCGCCGCTCCTCGGGCGTGCTCGTCGACGAAGCGCTGCCGGGCGAGGAGATGGACCGGATCGAGGCGGCGATCGCCGCCGCCCGCACCCCCGAGGTCGCCGGGTACCACAAGCTCCGCGCCCGCCGCGCCGGCAGCCGTCGCTACATCGACTTCCACGTCCAGTACCGCTCCGGCACCACCCTCGAGCGCGCCCACGAACTCGCCCACCAGCTGCGCGACCGGATCGAGGCCGAGATCACCCAGGCCGAGGTCCTGATCCACGTCGAGCCCGAGACCTCCTTCCGCGAGCGCGAAGAGGGCCCTTACCGCTCGGGCTGATCAGCCTTCGAACCGACTGGGTTGGGAGAACAACCGGCGGAGTCCCGACGGGACTTTCGGTGGCCTCTCGAGAAGCTGGACAAGCTCTTGCCAGGAGGCAGGGGTCACTGGAAACTGAATCCGCTTCAGATCGCCTATGCGACCCTCTGAAGCGGACCCGGTTTCCTCGCAGTCAATTCCACGGAGATCCTCATCGAGGAAGCGAGCCTCTTTGTTGTCATCTGCGGTCATTGAGAGCGTGGTGTGGAGTAGGGGCTGATCCTACGGCGGTGGCAGCAGGCTGACGTTGACACCGAGTCCGCGCCAGTGCGCCTATACGACGATCTGACGCGGACTCGCCGCTACGGCGGGGGCAGCAGGTTGACGCTCGCGGCCAGGCCGAGGGCGACGAGGGTGACGGCGTAGCCGGTGTAGCCGCTGAAGGCGAAGAGGACCGCGGCGATCGCGCAGATGACGACGGTGATGATCCAGGAGGCTCGGGCGAGGGTCACGGTCGGTATTTTCACGCAGATGCCCGACGCTGCCGCAGCCACCGCCCCGAGCCGCGACTCCGCGGAGGCGGCACTGGAGTTCCTGGCCGAGATGTCGCCCGACCTGCGGGGGGCGGCGATCCTCGGGCCGGAGGGGGAGGTGCTGGCGGCGACGGGGGAGGAGCCGGAGCGCTGGGCCGAGGACGCGGCCGCTCTGTTCGCCGCCGCCGACGGGGCCGAGGGCGTGCCGGTCGAGCAGGTCCACATCGCCACCGAGCAGGGCGAGGTCTTCGCGATCCGCGACGCCGGCCTCGCCGCGGTTTCGGTCACCGACCGCTTCGCCCTCGCCTCGCTGATGCTCTTCGACCTGCGCTCGGCGTTGCGCCGGCTGGCCGAGGAGGCCCGCTGATGCCCCCGAAGCCGCACCGGATCCTCCTCGACCGCGTCTCCGTCTACGCCGACGAGGCCGCCGCCTTCATGCGCCGCCGCCGCGTCGCCCGCCGCCCCTTCGCCCGCCTCTACTACCCCCACGGCCGCAGCGCCGACCACGCCCAGGACTCGCGCAGCGGCGCCGAGCTCTTCGTCGCCGCCGGGCGCCTGATCGAGGTTGCCGGAAACGGGCAGAAGGGGTAGGGACCAGGACATGTCTCAACTGATCGACGCCGTCGTCGCCGAGCGGGTGCTGGCGCGGGCGCTTGCCAACGGCGGCCGCTTCGCCGAGGTCTTCGCCGAACGTCGCCGCGGGCAGTCGATGACGATCGACGAGCAGCGGATCGAGTCGGTCCAGTCCGGGGCCGAGGAGGGCGCCGGCGTCCGCGTCGTCGACGGCAACACCACCTACTTCGCCCACGTCGACGGGCTCGAGTCGGCCGAGATCGAACGCGCCGCCGACGAAGCCGCGGCGGCGTTGCGCTCCGAGCGGGCCGAGCCGCGGCCGCTGCAGGCACGGGAGGCGACGCCGCTGCCGATCGAGCGCCGCCCCGAAGAGGTCCCGGCCGAGCGCAAGGCCGAGATGCTGCGCGAGCTCGACGAGCGGGCGCGCTCCAAGGGGGCCGAGATCGCCCAGTTCACCGCCTCCTACGTCGAGGCGCGCCGCGAGGTCACCGTCGCCAACTCCGACGGCCTCTTCACCGGCGACGACCGCACCCGCACCCGGATCGGCGCCCAGGCGGTCGCCCGCCGCGAGGCCACGGTCGAGACCGGCGCCGAGACGCTCGGCGCCCACCGCGGCTTCGAGCTGCTCGAAGACGACCCCGGGCAGATCGCCGAGCAGGCGGCGGCGAAGGCGCTGACCCTGCTCGACGCCGTCCCCGCCCCCTCGGGCTCGATGCCGGTCGTCGTCGGCGGCGGCTTCGGCGGCGTCCTCTTCCACGAGATGACCGGCCACGGGATCGAGGCCGACCACATCCAGAAGGGCGCCAGCGTCTACGTCGGCAAGCTCGGCGAGCGGGTCGGGGAGCCGCTGCTGAACGCCTACGACGACGGCCGCCTGCCCGGCGAGTGGGGCAGCGACGCGATCGACGACGAGGGCCGGCCGACGCAGAAGACGCAGGTGATCGAGGGCGGCCGCCTCACCTCCTACCTCTACGACTACCTGACCGCCGAGCGCGAAGGGGTCGAGTCGACCGGCAACGGCCGGCGCGAGAGCTTCCGCCACCTGCCGATCCCGCGGATGACCAACACCTACATCGCCCCCGGCGACGCCACCCCGGAGGAGATGATCGCCGAGGTCGAGCGCGGCTTCTACGCGGTCTCCTTCGGCGGCGGCCAGGTCGACCCCGCGACCGGCGACTTCGTCTTCGGCGTCTCCGAGGGCTACCTGATCGAAGGCGGCAAGGTGACCCGCCCCTGCCGCGGCGCCACCCTGATCGGCAACTGCCTCGACGCCCTCGCCGCGATCGACGCGGTCGGCAACGACTTCTTCATGAAGACCGGGATCTGTGGCAAGGGCGGCCAGAAAGCGCCGGTCGGGACCGGCCAGGGCCACGTGCGGGTGCGGACGATGACCGTCGGGGGCACCGAGAGGTGACCGAGCTGAGCGCGACCGCGCGGCGCGCCGTCGAAGCCGCGACCGACGCCGGCGCGGGCGAGGCCGAGGCCTACGTCTCCCGCGACAGCGGCCGCGAGGTGCGGGTCCACGGTGGCGAGGTCGAGAGCCTCACCGCCGCGACCCAGAGCGGGGTCGGGGTGCGGGCCTGGATCGGCCACCGCGTCGGCTAC
>Ga0196960_10000584_pt1 | contig 11941 bp, 10 predicted proteins | sample S3v_5metaG_FD_183187 | JGI IMG/M metagenome (GOLD analysis project Ga0196960, IMG submission 183187) | Soil microbial communities from Anza Borrego desert, Southern California, United States - S3+v_5 | ecosystem: Environmental > Terrestrial > Soil > Desert | place: USA: California | collected... | reverse complement strand
CGATCCCGGTCCGGTTGTCGCACGTCGTCATCAACTCACCCGACCCCTCGCGCACCCAGGCGTTCTACGAGACTCACCTCGACTTCGCGCTCACCGACACGCTCACCCACCCTCACGCAGGCGACCTGATGAAGTTCATGCGGGTCAACCCCCAGCACCACAGCATGGCGATCGCCGCCGGCCCGCACGCGTCGCTGCACCACATCTCCTTCGAGATGCGTGGGCTGGACGAGTACATGCGCGGCACCGGCCGGCTGCTCCGGGCCGGCACCAGGATGATCTGGGGCCCCGGGCGGCACGCCGCCGGCGACAACACCTTCAGCTACTTCCTCGACCCGCACGGCAACACCATCGAGTACACGACCGAGCTGGAGCTGCTGGACGAGGACACCTGGCACCCCAGCGTCTACGACGTCTCGAAGGTCGAGAACCAGGACCAGTGGGGCACCGCCAACCCCTTCGGCGAGCTCGTCGCCAAGGAGAGCTTCAACGACGTCGACCGCGGCCTGTTCGTCGCGCCGCCGGTCTGATCCTGCCCATCCCGGACGAAGGAGTCCTCCCATGGCTGCTGTGGACAGCGTCCTGGTGGTCGGTGGCGGCGTCGCCGGCGCCGCCACCGCCATCCTGCTGGCCGACGCCGGCGTCAGCGTCGAGCTGGTCGAGATCAAGCCCGACGTGACCGCGCTGGGTTCCGGCATCACCCTGCAGGGCAACGCGCTGCGGGTGCTCGGGCAGCTCGGGGTGCTCGACGAGTGCCTCGCGCAGGGGTATGCGGCCGACCAGCTGGTGCTGCGCGCACCGGACCCGGCGGCCACGGTGGTCGCCCGGCTCACCGAGCACCGGACCGGCGGCCCGGACCTGCCGGCCAGCATGGGCATGTACCGCCCGGACCTGGCGCGCATCCTCATGGGCCGTGCCGAGCGGGCCGGGGTCAAGACCCGGTTCTCCACCACCCTGCAGGGCATCGAGCAGGACGGCGAGGGCGTCGACGTCCGGTTCACCGACGGCTCCACCAGCCGGTACGACCTGGTGGTCGGTGCCGACGGGTTGCGCTCGTGGACCCGCCGCCTGCTCGACGTCCCGCTGGAGACGCGGTCGGTCGGCATGGGGATCTGGCGGGTGTTCGCGCCGCGGCCGGCCGAGGTGGTCAGCTCGGAGGCCATCTACGGCGGCCGGTGCTACATCGCCGGGTGCACCCCGACCTCGGAGTCCTCGCTCTACGCGTTCCTGGTCGAGGACGCGCAGGACCGCACGACCATCACCGACGAGGAGAAGGTCGCCGTCGTCCGGGACCTGGTCGGCTCCTACGGCGGGCCGTGGCGGGAGATCCTGGAGTCGATCGACGACCCGGCGGCGATCAACTACACCTGGTTCGAGGAGCACCTGCTGGACAGCCCCTGGCACCGGGGTCGGGTCGTGCTCGTCGGCGACGCGGTGCACACCTGCCCGCCCACCCTCGCCCAGGGGGCTGCGCAGGGGCTCGAGGACGCCGCGGTCCTGGCCGAGCTGCTCATCGGTGCCGACGCCGTGGACGACGGCCTGCTCACCGCCTTCGCCGAGCGGCGGCTGCCGCGGGTGCGCGAGGTCGTCGAGGCCTCGCTGCAGCTGGCCCGCTGGCAGCTCGCCCACGAGCAGGGCGACGTGCCGGCGTTGATGGGCCGGATCGCCCACCTCACCAGCCAGCCGGCCTGACCGGTCCGACGACGAGGGGCCCCGCCGCGGCGGGGCCCCTCGTCGTCGGCGGACCGGGTCAGTAGGCCTCCTGGGCGATCCGCGCCTGTGCGCCCGGGATCCCCAGCTCCACCAACCCGGCCTCCCGGGCGGTCAGCTCGGCGCCGGACTCCTGCTTGAGCAGGGCCAGGGACATGTCGGCGACGAACAGTGCCCGGTCCCGGCGACGGCGGTACCAGGCATCGAGCGCCTCCGGCAGGGCCGAGTGCCCGTCGAGCGCGGCGGCGAGGGTGACCGCGTCCTCGACGGCCATCGCCGCGCCCTGGGCCAGGTGCGGGGTGCTGGTGTGCGCGGCGTCGCCGGCGATCGCGACCCGGCCGCGGAACCAGGGCTCGCGGACGACGACCTGCTCCAGCGGGGTGTACGTGATGGAGGCGTCGTCGGTGATGCTGTCGCGCAGTTCGCCCAGCCGGCCCGAGAACCCGGCCATCCGCTCCCGCACCAGCCGGGGGAAGTCCGCCCGGTCGTGCCGGGGGTTGCCCGGCTCCGGCGTGACCAGCGCGATGTACATCTGCTCGGGGCTGATCGGCGTCAGCACCGCCTTCACCGGACCGGCGAGGGCGAACGCGATGGAGGTGAGGTCGTCGGGGCGCGGCAGGGTGATCCGCCAGTTGGCCGACCCGGTGAACTCCGGCGTGTACCGGTCCCCGAACAGGTGCTGGCGGATCTTCGACCGGACCCCGTCGAAGCCGACGACGAGGTCGTACCGGGCGCTGCCGGCGGCCTCGTCGCGCACCGGCGGCGTCCGCTTCCCGGTCCAGGTGGCGAGCTCGACCTCGATGCCGCCGGCGTCCTCGGTCATCTCCCAGACGGTGGCGCCGGTCCGGATGCGCACCCCGGCCCGCTCGGCCGCCTCGCGCAGGATGCCGTTGTAGAGCGGCCGGCTGATGGCGTTGTTGGACGGCTTGCCGTAGTGGCCCTCCGGCGCCGGGATCGCGGCCACCTGCACGCCTGCCGGGCTCCAGATGGTCAGTGGCTCGAAGGGGAACCCCACGGCCAGGCACTGCTCCCGGACGCCGATCTCGGCGAGTGCGGCCAGGGCGTTGTTCGGCTGGTTGAGACCCACGCCCAGGACGGCGTCCGGGCCGGCCGCCTCGACGACGTCGACCTGCACGCCGCGCTGCCCGAGGGCGGTGGCGAGGGTCAGCCCGCCGACCCCGCCGCCCTGGACGAGGACCCTGCTGACTGCGCCCATCGGTGACACTCCTCCACAGCGGTGCTGGCTCGGCCGGCCGACCGGGCCGGAACGGGGAGCGCCCGCCCACCCGGGTTGCGGGTGGGCGGGCGCCGGGCGCGCAGAGGTCAGCCCTGCGCGATGTCCGCAGCGTCGACGATCTCGCCGGCGTCCTGCCAGCTGGTGCCGTCGAACTGCAGGATCTGGTACTGGTGCAGCACGCGCCCGCCGGGACCACCGGAGAGCTGCATGCCGGGCAGGATCGCCGGGTTCTCCACGCCGTCGAGGCCGTCCCAGGCGTCGAGGAAGGCCTGACCGCCCTCGCCGCCGGACTCCTCGAGCACCGCCGTGATCGCAGCGCCCATGCCGTAGCCCTCCATGGCGAGGTAGGAGTCGGCGTTGGCCGCGTCGCCGTACTGCTCGACGTCCTCGCGGAACGCCTGCACGCCTTCGTCCTCGGCCCAGCGGGGGTCCGCCGGGTCCTTGAAGTACTGGGCGGTCAGCGCACCGGTCGCGTTCTCCGGGCCGGCCGGGCCGACGCTCGTCGCCAGGTCGGCACCGGCGCTGTAGAGGTAGGTCGTGGGCTGGTAGCCGATGGCGGCCATCGTGCGCAGCGTGGCCGGCTGGGCCGGGCCCACCACGGACAGGAACAGCGTGTCCACGCCGGCGCCGCGCAGCTCGTTGAGCTGGCTGGTCAGGTCGACGACGCCGGGCGCGACGGTGAGCACCTTGGTGGGGGTGATCCCGGCAGCGGTCAGGCCGTCGACCTGGCTGGTGGTGAGGTCGTTGTTGAGCCCGATCACACCGACCTTGGCAGCGGGTGACTGCTCGGCGATGTGCTGGCCGACGACCTGGCCCTCCCACGCGCTGTCCGGGAACCAGCCGCGGGTGAACGGCGTGGCGTCGGTGTCGGAGAAGACGGACTGGGTGGCGGGCACGATCTGGGCCACCTCCTCGCCGTTGAGGTAGGGCGCGGTGGCGGCGGCGAGGCCACCGAAGGTCACGACGACGTCGGCGTCGTCCTGGGCGACGAGCTGGCGGGCGTTGTCGGCCTGGCGCGCCGGGTCGTAACCGTCGTCGAGGACCTGGTACTCGATCTCCCGGCCGTCGACGCCGCCATCGGCATTGACGCGCTCGAAGTACGCCGCGGCGCCGTCGGCGACGGCGGCGGCCCCGGCCAGCGGGCCGCTGAGCGGGAAGCTCATGCCGACGACGATCGGCGCGTCGGAGCCGCCACCGGAGTCGGAGCCGGCGGAGTCCTCGCTGCGGCCGCTGCAGGCAGCGGTCAGCAGGAGGCTGCCGGCCGCCAGCGCGACGACCGCGCGACGGGACCAGGTGCCTGGGGCAACGGACATGGGAAGTGCCTCGCTCTCCACTGCAACGGTGCAGTGCGACGGGAGGGGACGGCGGTCGCCGGCCCCGGCGGAACGGATGGGGTCAGGCGCCCCGGCGGCGGGACCGGCCGGCCAGCCGGGAGACCAGCCGCCCGAGGCCTCCGGCGACGCCGGTCGGGAGGAAGAACAGCGTGAGCAGCAGCGCGGCCGCGTAGACCAGCTGCGACCACTGGCCACCGGTCGTGGAGCCGATCTGCTGGCTGATCACGTCGGGCAGGTAGACGATGAAGGCGGCACCGATGAGGGCACCTGCCCAGGTCCGCGAGCCGCCGACCACGCAGGCCGACAGCAGCGTGAGGGAGAAGAACATCGAGTAGCTGTCGGGCACGGTGGAGGCCAGGACCAGCCCGCCGAGGGCGCCGCCGAGCCCGGCCACCGCGCTGCTGATGGCGAAGACCGTCAGCGTGAGCCGGTTGACGTCGACGCCCTCGGAGCGGGCCATGAGCGGGTTGACCCGCAGCGCCTCGAGGGCCCGGCCGAAGGGGCCGGTGGTGAGGTTGCGCAGCAGCACCAGCACGACGGTGAGGACGAGGACGAGCAGCAGGAACTGGAACTGCTCGTCGGTGAGGCCGAGGCCCTCGGGCGCGGAGATGGGGGAGCCCGGCAGCTGCAGGCCGACGGTGCCGCCGGTGAGGTCGACGAAGCGCGAGAGCAGCAGCGGGAAGATGGCCGCGATGGCGATGGTCAGCAGACCCAGGTTCAGGCCGGTGACCCGCAGCGCCGGCAGGCCGATGAGCCAGCCGGCCACCCCCGAGAAGACGACCCCGGCCAGCACCGCCAGCGGCCAGGACCAGCCCAGCTCCCGGACGAAGATCATCGCCGTGTAGGCGCCGAGCCCGTAGAGGGCGCCGTGCCCGGCGCTGATCTGCCCGGCCCGCCCGATCAGCAGGTTCAGCCCGGCCACGGCGATCGCCACGGTGAGCACCCGGCTGGCCTTGAACAGGTCGAAGTCGCTGATGAAGAAGGGCAGGACGAGCCCGACGGCGAACAGCGCGGTCCACGCCCAGCTGACCGGACGCCGCCACAGCGGGCGGAGCTCGGCCAGCACGGGACCGTTGCCGGAGGGGGAGGGCTGGGCGGCCGGCGCGGGGCGGCCGGCCGCGGAGATCGCGGTGGCCATCAGGCACGCACCGTCGACGCGCGGCCGAACAGGCCCTGCGGGCGGATGAGCAGGACGAGGAAGATCACGGCGAACGGGACCACGAGCTGCAGGTCACCTCCGATGCCGGGGACGTACCGGCTGGCCAGGTTGGACAGGACGCCGATCAGCAGGCCGCCGACGACCGCGCCCAGCCGGCTGGAGAAGCCGCCCAGGGTGGCGGCGGCGAGCGCCAGCAGCAGCGGGTTGGTCATCAGCTCGGGGGAGAGGCCCAGCGTCGGCGCGGCGACGAGGCCGGCGATGGCGCCGACCGCGGCGGCGATGCCCCAGCCGACGGCGAGCATCACCCCGGTCGAGATGCCGAGCAGCTTCGCCGAGTCGGGGTTGTCGGCCACGGCGCGCAGCCGCAGCCCCAGCGGCGTGAACCGGAACACCAGCCCGCACAGCAGCATGGCGAGCACGACGAGCGCGCCGCCGCCGAGCGCCTGGGCGGTGAAGGTCAGCGGTCCCAGGCGGTACACGGAGTCGCCGAACGGGCTGGGCATCGACCGCACGTCGGTGCCCCAGATGAGCGCGGTCACCGCGTTGGTGCCCAGCAGCAGCGCGGCGGTCACCGTCAGCAGCGCCAACGGGCCGCTGCCCTCGACGGGGCGGACGAGCAGCCGCTCGACGCCCGCGCCGAAGACGAAGGACAGCACGACCAGCACCGGCACGATCAGCCACCACGAGAGGCCGGCGCTGCTCAGTGCGAAGGAGACGAACGCCGCCAGGGTGGCGAACTCCCCCTGGGCGAAGTTGAGGGTGCCGGTGCCCTGGAAGACCAGCGCGATGGCCAGTGCCAGGGCGGCGTAGACCAGCCCGGTCGTCAGCCCGGACACGGTCTGCTGCAGGAACTCGGTCATGGCGCCACCTCCGTGAGGCCGTCGGGGGACTCGCCGAGGTAGGCGGCGCGCAGGCCCGCGTCGGCGGCGAGCTCCGCGGCGGGTGCAGCGGCTACCACCCGCCCGCGGGCGAGCACGACCCCGCGGTCGGCGACCTTGAGCGACGCCCGGGCGTTCTGCTCGGCGAGCAGAACCGACAGCGACCACTCCTCGCGCAGCCGGGCCAGGACGGAGAACATGTCCGCCGACGTCAGCGGGGCGAGGCCGAGGGAGGGCTCGTCGATGAGGAGCAGCCGGGGCCGGGCCAGCAGCGCGCGGGCCAGCGCCAGCATCTGCTGCTGCCCGCCGGACAGCGCGCCGGCCGGCCGCCGGCGCATCTCCTGCAGCACCGGGAAGGTGCCGTAGATGCGGTCGAGGTCGCCGTCCGCCTGGCCCTTGGTGGCCGCCGGGCGGGAGACGATCCCGAGGCGGATGTTCTCCTCGACCGTCAGGCCGGTGAAGGTGCCGCGGCCCTGCGGCACGTGGCCGAGCCCGCCGCGGGCGATCCGGGCGGCGCTCGTGCCGGCCAGCGAGCGACCGGCGAAGCTGACGCCGCCGCCGGCCTTGACCGTGCCGGACAGCGCGCGCAGCAGCGTCGTCTTCCCGGCGCCGTTCGCGCCGAGCACCGCGACGATCTCGTTCTCGCCCACGGTCAGGTCGATGCCGTGCAGCACGCGCACGGCGCCGTAGGCGGCGGTGAGGCCGGTGACCTCGAGCAGCGCGCTCATGCCTGCTCCTCGCCGACCGCGTGCAGCCGCTCGGGCGCCGGCTCCTCGGCGTCGTCGGCACCGAGGTAGGCCTCGACCACCCGCGGGTCGGCGCGCACCTCGTCGGGCGTGCCGACGGCCAGCAGCCGGCCGGAGTCGAGGACGACGACCCGGCGCGCCACCGACATGACCAGCGCGACGTCGTGCTCGACGAGCAGCACGGTGGTGTCCGCGCCGGCGTGCGCCTCGACCTCGCGGAGCAGGTCCTGCGCCTCCTCGGCGCCGAGACCGGCGGCGGGCTCGTCGAGCATGAGCAGGCTGGGGGAGCTCATCAGCGCCCGGGCGACCTCGACCCGCCGGCGGTCGCCGTGCGCCAGCCCCTGCACCGGGCGGCCCGCCAGCCCGGCGATGCCGAAGCGCTGCAGCACCGCGAAGGCCCGCTCGAGCGTCTCGCGCTCCTCGCGCCGGCGGACCGGCGTCGCCAGCATGGAGTGCAGGACGCCGACCCGGCTGTGCGCCACGGCGCCGAGCGCGACGTTCCGCAGCGCGGACTCGGAGTCCAGCAGCGCGGGGGTCTGGAACGTCCGGGCCACGCCGAGCCGGGCCCGTTGGTGCGGCCGCAGCCGGCCCAGGGAACGGCCGTGCAGCACCAGGTCGCCCTCGTACCGGTAGAGCCCGCTGACGCAGTTGAACAGGGTCGTCTTGCCGGCGCCGTTGGGGCCGATCACGGCCGACGTGCCGCCGGCGGGGATCTGGAAGTCCAGGCCGTCGAGTGCGCGCAGCCCGGCGAACGACAACCCGACCCCGCGGGCCACCAGGGCCGGCGGGGACTCGGCGGACGGTCCGGGCGGCGCAGCCGCGGACGACATGGCAGAGGTCACAACGCGGAAGGTAGGGGTTGCTCAGATCACACGGAAATGGTTCCTTCTGATGCGCACCATCGATGCCGTGAATGGGAGGCGGGCGCGTGAACCTCGCCGGAGCTGATCTCAACCTGCTCGTTGCGCTGCGGGCGCTGCTGCAGGAGCGCAACGTCACCCGCGCGGCGCAGACGGTCGGGCTCAGCCAGCCGGCGATGAGCAACGCGCTCGCCCGGCTGCGCCGGCAGTTCGGGGACGAGCTGCTGGTCCGGGAGGGGCGCGGGCTGGCGCTGACCCCGGTCGCCCGGGAGCTCCAGCACGCCGTGGAGCCCGCGCTCGCGATGGTGGAGCGGGCGCTGCGCATCCAGGCGTCGTTCGACCCGGCCACCGCCGTCCAGTACTTCCGGATCGCGGCCAGCGACTACGGCATGACCCTCGTCGCCGCCCGGCTCCGCGACCTGCGCCGGGTGGCCCCGGGGGTGACCGTCGACCTGGTGCAGATCGACCACGGGTTCGTCCGGGACAGCGAGACGACGATGCGCCGGGTGGACCTCATGGTCGCGCCGCGCGCCTTCCTCAGCGGCTACCCGAACGAGCCGCTGTCGAGCGAGCCGTGGGTCGCCGTCGTGGACGCCGACCAGCCGGGTGGGCGGCTCAGCGAGGCCGACCTGGCCGGCCGCTCGCTGGTCGGCCTGTTCCACGACCTCGGCTCGGGCGCGCACATCGAGCGGCTGCTGACCGTCCGCGGCATCACGGCCACCGGCGCGGTGAACGCCGAGTCCTTCTCCGCCGTGCCGGCACTGGTCGAGGGCACCGACCGGATCGGCTTCCTGCCGGCCGGCCTGGCGCGCCGGTTCGAGCCGGGCTTCCACGTGCGGGTGGTCGACGTGCCGTTCCTGCCCGAGCCGCTCGTGGAGTGCCTCTACTGGCACCGGTCGGCGCAGCGGGACCCGGCGCACCAGTGGCTGCGGCAGCTGCTGCTCGATCCGGTCCCGGCAGCTGAGCCGGCCGTTCCATCCGCTGGGTGAATGACCCGGCATACCGGATCCGCAGTTCCGCTGGCGGCCCGCACGACCGATGCTGACGGGCGTGTCACTGCCGCGCCACGTCCCTGCGATCGACGTCCACGCGCACGTCGCCGTCCCCACCGCCGACGCACTGCTGGAGGGACCAGGGCTGGCGCAGCAGCGCCAGGTCGACGCCGCCTCGCTGGGGCAGGCCTCCCTGCAGCTGAACCTGCGGCAGATCGCCGAGATCGGACCGAAGCTGGTCGACCTCGACCTGCGGCTGGCCGCCATGGACGCCGCCCGCGTCGACGTGCAGGCCGTCAGCGCAGCCCCGGTCCCGCACCTGTGGGCCGATCGCGACCTGGCGACCCGCTACACCGCGGCCAGCAACGAGGCGGTGGCCACGTTCTGCGCCCGGCAGCCCGACCGCTTGCTGCCGGTCGGCACGGTCTCCCTGCAGCACCCCGATCTGGCGGTCGGCCAGCTGGAGGCAGCCGTCCGCGACCACGCCGTGCGTGGGGTGCAGATCTCGACCTCCGCCGGCCCCGGCCGTGAGCTGGACGACCCGTCGCTGGCCGACTTCTGGGCCGCCGCGGAGGAGCTGGGCACCGCCGTCCTGATCCACCCGTGGGGCTGCACCCTCGGCGAGCGGCTGGACGCCTACTACCTGTTCAACACCGTCGGGAACCCCACCGAGACCGCGCTGGCGCTCTCCCGCATCGTGTTCTCCGGCCTGCTGGAGCGGCATCCGCAGCTGCGCGTCTGGTCCGCGCACGGCGGCGGCTACCTGGCCAGCTACGCCGTCCGGGCCGACCACGCCTGGGCCGCCCGCGCCGACGCGCACACCACCGAGCTCGCGCCGAGCGCCCTGCTGCGCCGGACCTTCGTCGACTCGCTGGTCTACACGCCCGAGCAGCTGCGGCACCTGGTCTCGGTGATGGGGCCGACCCAGGTGACGCTCGGCAGCGACTTCCCGTTCGACATGGGCGTCGAGGACCCCGTCGACCGCCTGGAGGCGGCCGGCTTCGACGCCACCACCACCGATGCCATCCGCGGCGGCAATGCCATGCGCCTGCTCGGCGTGCCACAACGACTCCTGGGGCTGGGACTGTGAAGGGCTACGACATCACCGCCGATTTCGGCGACGACCCCGAGGCGGCGATCGCCGACTCGGCCAAGCGGTTCAGCAACTGGAACCGCTGGGGCGCCGACGACGCGCTCGGGACGGTCAACCACATCGACGCCGCCACCCGGGCCGCGGCCGCCGCGCTGATCCGCCGCGGGGACTCGTTCAGCTTGTCGCTGCCCTTCGACACCGACGGACCGCAGTTCGGCTGGAAGCGGCGGGTCAACCCGGTGCACACCATGACCTCCACCGGCATGGACACCGCCGAACAGATGGGGCTGCCGCACGGTCTGTCCGTCGCCGACGACGTCGTCTTCATGCCGCTGCAGTGCTCGACGCAGTGGGACGGGCTCGGGCACGTCTTCGACCACGGGCTCGCCTACAACGGCCGGGTCGCCCGCGAGATCGTGACCAGCGAGGGCGACTCGGCCACCGGGATCGAGCACCTCGCCGCGCCGGTCGTCGGCCGGGGGGTGCTGCTCGACGTGGGCCGCGCGCTGGGGGAGGACGGCGAGCTGCCCGACGCCTGTCCCATCACGAGCGCCGACCTGGCGGAGACGATCCGCCGGCAGGGCGAGACCTCGCAGGTCCGCCGCGGTGACATCCTGCTCGTCCGCACCGGCATGCTGACCCGCGCCCGCCGGGGGCTGGCCGCCGGCGACGGCTGGGGCCGCTACGCCGGCGGCCCGGCGCCGGGTCTGTCGTTCGAGACGGCGGGCTGGCTGCACGGCTCGGAGATCGCCGCCGTCGCCACCGACACCTGGGGGGTGGAGGTGCGGCCGAACGAGTGGACCGACTCCTTCCAGCCGCTGCACCAGGTGGCGCTGCCGCACATCGGCCTGCTGCTCGGCGAGATGTGGGACCTCGACGGCCTGGCCGCCGACTGCGCGCAGGACGGCGTGTACGAGTTCTTCCTCTCCGCCCAGCCGCTGCCCTTCACCGGCGCGGTCGGCTCCCCGGTCAACCCCGTGGCGGTGAAGTGACGTGCGGCTGACCACGCTGACGACCGCCGGCGGCCCGCGGGTCGGCGTGCTCGACGGCTCCCTGACCGACGGCGTCGTCCGGCTGCTGGACGCCGGCCCCACGCTCCTCGACGTGGTCCGGGGCGGTCCGGAGGCGCTGGCCGACGCCGCCCGGCAGGCCGCCCGCTCCGGCGACGGGGTCGAGCTCGGGCAGGCCACCTTCGACCGGCTGCTGGACCCGCCCAGCGTGCGCGACTTCCTCACCTACGAGGCCCACCTCGCCGAGCTCACCGGCGCGCCGCCGCCGGAGGAGTGGTACGAGATGCCGCTGTTCTACTTCTCCAACCCGGCGTCCATCGTGGCGCCGTACGGCGACGTGCGGATGCCGCCCTACGTCACCCAGTACGACTACGAGCTCGAGGTGGGCGCCGTCGTCGGGCGCGCCGGGTCGGACCTGACGCCCGAGCAGGCCGCTGAGCACATCGTCGGTTACACGCTGTTCAACGACTGGTCCGCGCGGGACCTGCAGGTGCACGAGTTCAAGTTCCCGATGGGGCCGTCGAAGTCCAAGGACGCCGCGATCACCCTCGGCCCCTGGCTGGTCACCGCCGACGAGGTCGCCGACCGGGTCGAGGACGGCCGGCTGGCGCTGCGCACCGAGGTCCGGCTCAACGGCGAGCGGGTCGGCGGCGACGTCACGTCGAACATGGCGTGGTCGTTCGCGGACCTGGTCGCCCACGCCTCGCGCGGCACCGTCGTCCGCCCCGGCGACGTGCTGGGGTCCGGGACCTGCGGCACCGGCTGCCTCGCCGAGATCAGGCGGACGCAACCGGAGACCGCCCCGGACTGGCTGAAGGCCGGCGACGTGGTGCGGATCGAGGTCGAGGAGCTGGGCGTGATCGAGAACCGGCTCGTGCCGGGCAGCGACCCCCTGCCGGTCCCGCGCGGCCGTCGGCGCATC
>Ga0196960_10000583_pt1 | contig 11943 bp, 13 predicted proteins | sample S3v_5metaG_FD_183187 | JGI IMG/M metagenome (GOLD analysis project Ga0196960, IMG submission 183187) | Soil microbial communities from Anza Borrego desert, Southern California, United States - S3+v_5 | ecosystem: Environmental > Terrestrial > Soil > Desert | place: USA: California | collected... | reverse complement strand
ATGGCCCGAGTATAGGCGGCGCCAGGGTCACCCCGAAGGCACCACTCCACGCTCGGTGCACTGCGCGGTGGCAGGGGCGAGGCCCGACTGGATGTTCTTCGCAATCTCGTCGACCACCGTCGCGAAGTCGAACTCCTCACCTCGCTTGATGCTGATCTCGACCGCCGGCTCCCGCCCGTACGTGACCAGTCGCTGCCGTTCCGCCTCCTGATCGAGGACGAGCCAGTCGACGCCGCCGATGGTCGTGCACACGAGCTCCGAGGGCGCAGGCGGTGCCACGCCGCAGCGCAACACGACACTCGGTTCTCCCCACGCCCCGGTCGCCTGCGCATCGGTCCAGACGCGATCGAGATCGGCGACGCTGTCCGGCAGCAGAACCGAGATATCCGCGCACGCCGGATGATTCGCGTCATCGGCAGGTTCGAGATGAACGGTCATCGAGCAGCCGGCGACGGTCAGGGCCGCCAACAGCGCCCCCGCCGCGAAAGCGATGCGACGAGATCGGAACATGGTTCCAGGCTACCTTTGACAGCATGCCCTCCCGACCTGACGACGACGACCCGCGCCTGGGAGACATCTCCGAAGGGCGGATCCTGAACGCGATCCTCTCGCGAACGTCATCCGGAACGCACACGTTGCTCGGACCGGGTGACGACGCCGCCGTCATCGCTGCGCCGTCCGGCTCCGTCGTCGCGACGACCGACACACTCGTGCACGGGCCGGATTTCCGGCTCGCGTGGTCCAGCGGCTACGACCTGGGATGGAAGGCCGCGGCGGTGAACCTCGCCGACATCGCGGCGATGGGGGCGCGGCCCACCGCGCTGCTGGTCGCGCTCGCCGTTCCCCGAGATCTGCGGCTCTCGTTCGTCGAGCGCCTCGCCGACGGCTTCCGCGAGGCGTGCGCGGCGCTCGCACCGGGATGTGCGGTGGTCGGCGGCGATCTGACCGTCTCGGACGTGCTCACCGTCGCCGTCACAGCGCTCGGCGACCTCGAGGGTCGGCAGCCGGTGACACGTGCCGGCGCGAAGCCGGGTGATGTGGTCGCCGTCGCCGGTGAACTCGGGCACGCCGCTCGCGGCCTCGCCGTGTTGTTCGGCCGGTTCCGGGAGGGGGACACGCCCATCCCCGTCGACAGCGCGTTGCTCGGCGAAGGCGACAGGGCGGCGCTTGCCGCCCAGTTGCGACCATCTCCGCCGATCGGACTCGGCCCCGTCGCGGCGACCTCGGGTGCCACCGCGATGATGGATGTCTCCGACGGGCTGGCGCTCGATGCCCGTCGTCTCGCGGTGGCGTCAGATGTGACGATCGCGCTCGACGGCGACCTGCTCGGCGACGACCGAGAGCGCGCTCTGGCGGGTGGCGAGGATCATGCGCTCCTCGCCACATTCCCCGACGGCGTGCTGCCCCCGGGGTTCCGCATCGTCGGTACCGTGCTGGTCGCAGGGGAGGAACGCCTCACCTGCGACGGCAGACCGGTGGATGTCGGGGGCTGGGATCCTTACCGCGACTGGGACTCGGCAGTCGGCTGATCGTCGTCGGGCTCCGCCTCCGGCACGTCGCCGATCGGCGGCGCCGCCCACCAGATCGTGGTGTCGCCGTAGCTGCGCTCTCGGAGCAGTTCGAGGTTCGCACGCCGAAGGTCCGGCGGCGTGGATCGTCGCGCACGCTCGATGATGACGAGCGCGTCCGGCGCGAGCAGGGGAGTGAGCGCGATCAGGTCGCCGTCCATCGCGGCGTCGTCGAGGTCGTACGGCGGATCCGTGAACACCAGATCGAACGGCCCGGTCCCTCGTTGGAGGAAGGTGCGCACGGACGTCTCGTGCACCCTCGCCGTGGTGAGGCTGCCGGCCTTCGCCACCACCGCGGCGTTGCGGCGGACGGCGGCGGCAGCCGGGCGGGAGCGCTCGACGAGGTCGGCACTGCGCGCACCCCGGCTCAGCGCCTCCAGTGCCAGAGCACCGGAGCCCGCGTACAGATCGAGCACTCGCGCATCCGTGATGGCATCCGCTGACTCCAGGGCCCCGAAGAGGGACTCGCGGACGCGATCGCTCGTGGGCCGTGTTCCCGCGCTCGGCACCTCGAGCCGGGCGCCTCGCGCCTTGCCGGCGATGATCCTCGTCACCCGTTCACGATACGACAATCCCCTCGTGACCCGGTGTCCGCGCGGTTGCCTAGACTCGGAGCATGTCGCTCACGCTCGATTCGTCGCTCGACGACGCGCTCGGCGCGGCGCCCGCGAAGACCCTCGATCGAGCGTTCGGAATGCGCACCGCCGGTGATCTGCTCGCGCACTATCCGCGTCGCTACGCGGATCCGGGGGAACTCACGCCCATCCGCGACCTCCCCATCGGCGAGACGGTCACGATCGTCGCCGAGGTGCTGTCGTCGAGCTTCCGGCCCATGCGCAACCGCCCCGGCGCGATGGTCGACGTCGTCATCGGAGACGGCATCGGGCGCATGTCGCTGACCTTCTTCGCGAAGAACATGGGTGCCGCGGAATGGCGCTCCAAGGAACTCGCTGTCGGGCGCCGCGGCGTCTTCTCGGGCAAGGTCGGCATCTTCAACAACGTCACCCAGTTCGCCCACCCGGAGTACGAGCTCTTCGAAGATGAGGATGCCGCTCGGCGGAGGGCGGATGCCAGGGCTGCGGTGCCGATTCCGATCTATCCGGCGACCGCGAGCCTGCAGACGTGGCAGATCGCGAAACTGGTCGGCCGGGTCCTCGACGGCCTCGGCGACGTGCCGGACCCGCTCTCGCCGGCGATCCGCGCCCAGGAGGGGCTGCTGGCAGCGCGAGCAGCACTGGAGCAGATCCACCGGCCGCGCACCCGCAATGACATCGATCCGGCGATCCGCACACTGCGGATGCATGAGGCGCTCATTCTCCAGACAGCGCTGCTGCAGCAGCGCGACGCGGTGCGCGCCCTCTCCGCGACCGCACGTCCCGCGACGGCGGGTGGCCTGCTCGAGCGCTTCGACGGCGGACTGCCGTACACGCTGACGCCCGACCAGCAGGCCGTCGGTGCGCAGATCGCCGCGGATCTCGTGGGCGCGTGGCCGATGAACAGGCTCGTACAGGGAGAAGTCGGATCGGGAAAGACGCTGGTGGCGCTGCGCGCCATGCTGCAGGTCGCCGAATCGGGCGGTCAGGCGGCACTGATCGCTCCGACCGAGGTACTCGCCGGTCAGCATCTGCGCTCCATCACGCGGATGCTGGGCCCGCAGCTCTCTCCTCTCGTCATGCCGACGCTGCTCACCGGCCAGCTCGGAGCCAAGGAGCGGCGCAGAGCCGCGCTGCGTGTGGCGTCGGGGCAGTCACTCATCGTCGTCGGCACGCATGCGCTGCTGGGTGAGAAGACGACCTTCGCCGATCTCGGGCTGGTCGTCGTCGACGAGCAGCACCGTTTCGGCGTCGAGCAGCGCGAGGCGCTGCGAGCGAAAGGAGCAAGCCCGCACGCGCTCGTGCTGACGGCCACTCCGATCCCGCGCACCGTCGCCATGACCGTGTTCGGCGATCTCGACACGTCGGTGATCCGCTCGATGCCCGCGGGCAGGGCCGGCATCGAGACGTTCGCGGCACCGCTGGCCGAGCACCCCGGGTGGTTCAACCGCGTCTGGGACCGCGCAGCCGAAGAGATCGCGCAGGGCCGCCAGGTGTTCGCCGTGTGCGCCGCCATCGACACCGCCACGAAGACCGCCGAAGCCGGTGCCGAGCAGGTGGCACCGGCTGCAGAGGGGGCGAACGGCCCCCGTTGGGGCGTGGTCCAGCTCGACGAGGCGCTGACGACGCACCCGAGACTGGGGCAGGTGCGGCGCGCGGTGCTGCACGGCCGGCTGCCCGCGGACGAGAAGGACGCAGTGATGCAGGCCTTCGCCAGAGGCGAGATCGATCTGCTCCTGGCCACGACCGTGATCGAGGTCGGTGTCGACGTTCCGAACGCATCGACCATGATCGTGCTCGATGCCGACCGATTCGGTGTCTCTCAGCTCCACCAGCTGCGCGGGCGAGTCGGCCGCGGCGGCGTCCCCGGCCTCTGCCTCCTGGTCACCGAGGCCGAATCCGGCACCGTCGCACGTGAACGGGTGGAAGCGGTGGCCGCGACACTCGACGGGTTCGCCCTCGCCGAAGTGGACCTGGAACTGCGGGGCGAGGGCGACGTGCTCGGCGCCGCGCAGGCGGGTGTGCGTTCGTCGCTCAAACTGCTGCGCGTCGTGAAGGATGCCGACCTCATCGCCCGTGCTCGCGAGCTCGGCGAGATCCTCCTTCGGCAAGACCCCGATCTGGCCGGCAACCCGGGCCTGCGGGAGGCGATCGCGCGGCGCGTGAGCGACGAGGACAGAGCGGCGCTGGCCAAGAACTGAGTCGACCGGGCGCGTGCCCTAGGCTGTTTGCATGAGCAGCCGGATCGCCGTCGTCCCGGGTTCCTTCGATCCCCCCACTCTCGGTCACCTCGACGTGATCCGCCGGGCGGCGAAGCTGTACGACGAACTGCACGTACTCGTCGTCCACAATCCCGGCAAGGAGGCGATGCTGCCGATCGCCCAACGGCTCTCACTACTCGAGCAGTCCATCGCCGAGGACGGCATGGAAGGCGATATCGTCGTCGGTTCCTGGAGCATGGGACTCCTCGTCGACTACGCGCGGGACGTCGGCGCCGGTGTTCTCGTCAAAGGCATCCGGTCACAGGTAGACGTCGCCTACGAGTCGCCGATGGCGATCGTGAACAGGCACCTGGCCGACATCGAGACCGTCTTCCTGCTGCCCGACCCCTCGCACGCCATGGTCTCCAGCTCACTGGTGAGACAGGTGGCGTCGCTCGGGGGAGACATCACGCCGTTCGTGCCCCGGTCCGTCGCCGCTTTCCTCGACACCGGCGCCCGCGGTATCTGACCCCACGGGACATCTGGGGCGGCCGCCCAGCTCCGCTCCAAGGTCCAGCCGGTAGCATTGCGGGGTGAGATCCCGACTGAATGGCCCGTTCGTCCTTCCCGTCCGCGACATCGTCCGGAAGCCGGGGGAGATGCGTGAGCACAGTTTCACGGTGGCTCTCGGTGAGCCGTGGGGCGAGGGAATCGTCTCCTACGAGGCGGGATCCGAGATCGACGTCGAGGTGCGTCTGGAGTCCGTCCACGAAGGCATCCTCGTCTCGGGAGCCGTCGATGCGGAGTACACCGGAGTATGCGGAAGATGCCTCACGGACATCGCCCGGCCGGTCGAAGTCGAGTTCCAGGAGCTTTTCGCGTATCCTGGTGAGGAAGAAACTGACTTCGAGGTTCAAGACGACCACGTGGATCTTGAAACTCTTGTCAGGGATGCGACCGTATTGTCGCTTCCATTTCAACCGGTGTGTCAGCCGGACTGCCCGGGTCTCGACCCGAATACGGGCGAGAGGCTGGCCGTGAGCACCGGAGCGGAGAAGGCTGCTCCCATCGATCCCCGATGGAGCGCGCTCCAACAGATCACAGACCAAGGGCGCGCGGCAGAACGCGGCGCGACCGAGAACACAGAAGAGAGTTAGCCATGGCTGGTAACCCCCCGAAGCGCAAGGTTTCCCGTTCAAACACCCGCTCGCGTCGCGCGCAGTGGAAGGCGGCGCCGATCGCCCTCGTCAAGACCGTCGAGAACGGCAAGGTCGTCTACAGCCGTCCGCACCAGGCGAAGGTCGTCACCGACTCGCAGGGCACCGAGCTCTTCCTGGAGTACAAGGGCCGCAAGGTCGCCGACGTCTGATCCGCGACCTCACGATCGTGCCAGAGGTCCCCGGGGGGACGCGACCTCTCCCAGCCAAGCTCCGCGTCGACATCGACGCGGAGCTTCTGGAGTTGGCGCTGACCCATCGTTCGTACGCGTACGAGCACGGCGGGATCCCGCACAACGAACGCCTCGAGTTCCTCGGTGACTCGGTGCTCGGCCAGGCCGTCACCGTGATGCTCTTCACACGGCACCCGGAGCTCGATGAAGGGCAGCTGGCGAAGCGGCGTGCGAGTGTCGTCTCTACCCTTGCTCTCGCCGAAGTCGCCAGGGGTATCGAACTCGGCAGCCACCTGCGGCTCGGACGCGGCGAGGAGCAGACCGGCGGGCGTGATAAGGACTCGATCCTCGCCGACACCATGGAAGCGGTGATCGGCGCCACGTACCTCTCCGCAGGTCCCGACGCGGCCACGGAACTCGTGCTTCGGCTGACCGAACCGCTGCTGGAGGATCCGGAGCGCTACGGCGCTGCGATGGACCCCAAGACCAGCCTCCAGGAGCTCGCAGCCAGGACCGGCGCTTCGCCGCCCCACTACTCGGTCGTCTCGAGCGGTCCGGACCATGATCGGCGGTTCACTGCGACGGTGGTCGTGGGCGAGGTCAGTATGACCGGTCACGGCAGCAGCAAGAAGACGGCGGAGATGGCCGCGGCCCTCAGTGCGTGGCGCTCGCTCAGCGAGCATGCCTGAGCTCCCCGAGGTCGAGGTCGTCCGATCCGGTCTCGCACCCGCCGCCGTCGGGGCCAGGATCCGCGCGGTCAGTGTCTTCGATGATCGCGCGCTGACCCGGCATCCCGCAGGAGCCGCCGATTTCGTCGCCCTCCTCGAAGGACGTACGTTCACCGCAGCGGAGCGACGCGGGAAGTTCCTCTGGCTTCCCTTGGACACGGCAGACACCGCGCTGATCGCGCATCTCGGAATGAGCGGGCAGCTGCTGCTGCGCGCCCCGGATGCGCCGGCAGAGCGTCACGAGCGCATCCGTTTGCACCTCGAGCATCCTCACCACGGCGATCTCGTCATCGTGTTCTCGGATCAGCGCACCTTCGGCTCACTCGCCGTGGATTCTCTCGTCCCCGATGCCGGTTCGCTTGTTCCTTCGCAGGTGACCCACATCGCCCGCGATCCGCTGGATCCCTCCTTCGACGATCGCGCTTTCGTCGAGTCGGTCCGCCGGCGATCGAGCGCGATCAAGCGTGTACTGCTCGATCAGGCCGTCGTCAGCGGCATCGGCAACATCTACGCCGACGAGTCGCTCTGGGCCGCCCGCATCCATCCGGAGACGTCCGCCCAGCACCTGACGCGCGTCGCGGTGCGACGACTGCTGACCGAGGTTCGAGCGGTGCTCGAGAAGGCGCTCGCGGAGGGCGGCACGAGCTTCGACGCACAGTATGTGAATGTCAACGGCCAGGCCGGCTACTTCGCGCATTCGCTGAACGCCTATGGGCGCGGCGACCGGCCGTGTCCTCGATGCGGGACGCCGATTCGGCGCGTGGCGTTCACCAATCGGTCGAGTCATTTCTGCCCGCGGTGCCAGCGTTTGCGCGCCGGCGGGCCGCCGCCGGCGCGCCGATCCGAGGGAGACGAGCTCCCGGCGAGGGAGTCGTAGCCCGGGTCGAGCGTTCAGGCAACGCGGAACGAGCGCGCGAGCAGCGGACGGGTGGCCATGGTGCTCGCCCAGACGACCCCGATTCCGGAGGCGACGACCACGGCGATGGTCAGTAGCGAGTCCGGTGAGGTGATGAGCGCGATCCCGAGCAGCGGGAACACCATCGCACCGGCGCACAGCGCCGAGCCGACGGCGGTGATCAGCAGTGGCGACATGATCGCCCGTCGGCGCGCACGATCGACGGTCGCCAGAGGCGTGCCCAGGTGGTGAAGGCTGCGGTGAAGCTCCCGCTGGTCGAGGATCTCCGACGCCTGATTCACACCGACGGATGCCGCGACCATGAGGAAGGTGGCGACGAGAGTGATCACGAGACCGGTACGCATGTCGATCGCCAGCATCACGTCGGCTGCCGCAGCGCCCTCGGCGCCCAACACGTTCATGAGCGCGACACCGGTTCCAGCGAACACCGCCATGAAGCTCGCCATGGAGACGCCGCTGACCTGGCGCCACGCCGCCTTGGGGGAGTCGAGGACGATTCGAGCGGCGAGCATCCGGTCGGGCTGCTCGGCGCGGCGCAGCCGGCGCGCAGCAGTGACCTTCAGCACCCACGGCCCGATCAGATTCAGCACCGCGAGCGCAGTGCCGAACACTCCGGCGAGCACCACGATCGTCACGATGTACCCGCCGATCCCCGGGAAGAGCTGCATCATGGCGAACGCGATCAGCAGCACCGAGAGAGCGAGCACCCAGCGGATCCAGTGGGCTCCCGTCGGAGTGGCCCGCGTGCGCACGCCCAGCGGAGAGATGATCACTTGACGGAGGCCGAGCCCAGCGCTCACCGCGGCGAGGACGAGCACGCTGCCGAAGACGGCGAGGATCAGGGGCGGCGCGAGCAGGACGGCCATGACGCCGAGCTGCTCCCCCCGGAACGGTATGAGACCCACGAGAGGGCTGAGGGCGAGGTGGCCGAGCACGCCGGCGAATGCACCGACGCCCGCGACGAGGACGGACTCGATCACGGTTGCCGTGGCGACGCCCGCGGGGGAGACGCCGAGCAACCTCAGGGTCGAGAGCCGCTCGTCCCTGCGGCGAGCCGACAGGCGGGCGGCCGCACCGCCCAGACCCATCAGGGGAACGACGAGGAGCACGAGAGCGGTGGCGGCCAGACCGTGGTAGATCGGTGCCTCCGGATCGTTCCATCCCCAGAAGGACTGGGCGCCTCCGATGACGGTCAGCACCAGCGTGGTCACGACGCCGAACGCCACGATCGGAAGCGCCAGCAGGGTTCCCTGCCCGGGCGCCGGCCGCAGCAGGAGACTGAGGACGCGTGCATTCATGCGGCCACCGCCGGAGCGACGATCCGACCGTCACGGACGGCGACCGTGCGAGTGCATCGGGCTGCGACCTCCTGGTCGTGAGTGACGACGACGAGCGTCCGTCCCTGGCCGGTGGTCGACCAGAGCAGCGCATCCATGACCTCGTTGGAGGTCAGCGAGTCCAGCGCCCCGGTCGGCTCGTCGGCGAACACCAGTTCCGCACCGGTGGCCTGCGCACGGGCGATCGCCACGCGTTGAGCCTGTCCGCCGGACAGTTCACCGATCCTGCGATCCTCCATGCCGGCAAGGCCCAGTGCTGCGAGCCAGGAGGCCGCGTGTCGCACGGCATCCGAGCGCTTCACGCCGTTGATCATCGATGCAAGCGCGACGTTCTCGACCGCTGTCAGTTCCGGGATGAGCAGGCCCTGCTGGAATACGAAGCCGAATCTCTCCCTTCGCAGTCGGGAGCGAGCGGTCTCGCCGAGTGCGGACACCTCAGTCGGCGCTCCGGCGGCCGGACGGAAGACGACGCTGCCGGAATCCGGCGTGATGATGCCCGCGAGTACGTGCAGCAGCGTCGTCTTGCCCGAGCCGGATGCACCCATGATGGCGACCGACTCACCGCGATGGACCGCGAGGTCGACTCCGGCGAGAGCGCGTGTCGTCCCGAAAGCCTTGGTGAGCGCATGGGCCTCGATGACGGGCGGGTTCGTGGAGGAGGATTCGATCATGCCTCCAGCCTCGCCGGAGGAGGTGACGCGGTCGTCGGCCCGGCGGATGAAGGTGCGGACCGGATGTCATCCTGCAGGATGACATCCGGTCCGTGCGGGGGTCGGTCAGAGCGCCTTCTGCCAGGCGCCGGCGTACGAGACGGCGACGAACCCGACCGCCTCATTGATGTCGAGCATCGGACGGTTCTCTTCGGCGTTGAAGGTGGATACGCGCGGTGAACCCGGCACCAGCTCGCGCCACCGGAGCAGATTGGCGCATTTCACGATCATTCCGAGACGGTGTCCTCGATGCTCCCTGAGCACCAGGGTTCCGAACTGGTGCGTGACGCCGGTGCGGTCGGCGCCGATCAGCAGTTCGTTGTAGGCAACGATGCGACCGGAGGGGATGTGTTCGACCGCCGCGACGGAGACCATCTGGCCGCCGGCGGTGAGCCGGCGATCGCGACGGATGACGCGGTCGGCGTTCCACTTCTCCTCGTCGATCTGGAGATCGCCGCTCGGCGCATCGGTCGAGAGCCGCGAGAGGACCTCCGCGTATCCGTCGCGCAGCTGCGGCGGTGTGGGCAGCAACCAGGCGATGGTGCGATAGTCGCCGCCGGCCGCCTGCTCCGCATCAGCGAGTGCTCGGCGCAGCGGCTCGGGATCGCTACGGAGGTCGAGTTCGCTGTTGCGCTCGACCTGCTCGAACACGAAGCCGCTGGCCAGGTAGAGATCCGACAGGGGGTTGGCCGAAACGCGTCCCCACCCGGTGACCGGGGTCAGCATCCGCTCCGACTCGGTCGGCCTGTGAAGCGTCCAGGTCTGCAGGATGCTTCGGCCCCGAGCGCGCGCTTCGTTCTCGGCATGCGACAGCAGCGCTTGCTCGACGCCTCGGCCCCAGTGTTCGGAGGCGACGAGGAGGTCGAACACCGCAGTGCGAGCGCCGTCCTCCTGCGCGAAGTCGACGGTGACGATGCCGACGGTCTCGCCGTCGCGTCGCGCGACGAATCCCGTGTGGAGGGTGTCCTCAGTCTCGAGCCATGCGGGCAGCATCTCGGCGGCACTGGGCGCGAGCTCGGGGATGCCGACCTCTTCATCGCAGATCCGCCGGTTCAGATCCGCGTAGGCGAGGAACTCGCCTGCATCGTCGGCGTCGAGCGCGGCCGGAACGCGAAGGGGCGTGATCGTCAGAGTCGCGGTGGTCATGTCAGTACCTTCTTCCAGGCGCCCTCGTAGGCGATCGGCGCGAAGCCGATGGTTTCGTTGATGGAGAGCATCGGCCGGTTCTCCTCGGCGTTGTAGGTGACGACGCGGCGGCTCTCGGGAAAGCGTCGGTGCCACGACAGCAGAGCATCGGTCTTGACCAGCATCCCGAGCCGATGACCGCGATGATCCGACAGTACGAGAGTGTCCTCCTGATCGGTGGTCGCGGTCGGCTCCGATCCGATGGCCAGCTCGTTGAATGCACAGAGCTCGCCGGTTCCGATGTGTTCGGCGGCGGTGACCTGCACGGCATGGCCCATCTGGCGATAGCGGTCGTCGTGGCGCGCTACGCGGTCGGCGTCCCACTGCTCCTCGGCGAACTCCATCCCCGCACTCGGGATGTCCGTCGACATGCGCGACTTCATCCAGGCGTACCCCGCGACACGATCCGGCGGCGTCGGCAGCATCCACCGCACGACCCGATAGTCCCGGGCGTGAGCCTGCGCCTGGTCCCGGAGCGCGCGGATCCGTGCGAGCGCGTCATCATCGAAGACGAACTCGCTCACGCGCACCACCTGCTCGAGCCGATGGCCTTGAGCCAGAAGGAAGCGCGCGATGTGATCGTGGGGGACGCTGCCGAACCCGTTCGGGGCCGCCAGTGTGGCGCCGGAGGCTTGCGGCTGCTCGGCCCAGAGCTGTACGGCGGAACGCCCGAGCGAGCGGGTCTCCGCCTCGAGCGCTACGGCGATGGCCTGGCCGATGCCTTGGCCCCAGTGTTCGCGCAGCAAGGAGATCGTCCAATACACGGTGCGGGAACCGTCGTCCTGCGGAGCGTTGAGTGCGACGCAGCCGATGGTCTCGCCTGCGCGCCTGACCGACCACTGACGGCGGATCGCGTCCGCGTCGCTACGCAGCATCGGCAGCAACTCGCCGGGGGTGCGGCCGTCGTCGTCGCGCCCGGTGGTCTCGATCATCGTCCGATTGCGGACATCCGCATATTCGCGGAACTCGCCGGCGTCCCCTGCATCCGCCCGTGCCGGTAGCACGAGCGGATGCAGGGTCGCGTCTGCGGAGAGAACGATGCTCATCGGTGATCCTTCGCGTCAGCGCAGCTGACGCTGCAGGTCGTAGGTGAGCAGTGCGTGAGTCTCGCCGGGCGTGAGGACCCCGCGCCCGAAGAGCACCGGGTCATGCCTGTCGAGAGAACTCACTCGTCGAGACGGCCGTCCGCGACGCTGCTGCGCACGCAGCAGAAGCCACAGGCCGAGGCGAAGTGAGAGCCGATCCGGCAGCGCGAGTTCGCGCCGGTCCGATGGAACGGTGATCGAGAGGACCGTCTGGTCCTGCGTCTAGGGCG
>Ga0196960_10000582_pt1 | contig 11944 bp, 8 predicted proteins | sample S3v_5metaG_FD_183187 | JGI IMG/M metagenome (GOLD analysis project Ga0196960, IMG submission 183187) | Soil microbial communities from Anza Borrego desert, Southern California, United States - S3+v_5 | ecosystem: Environmental > Terrestrial > Soil > Desert | place: USA: California | collected... | reverse complement strand
CGGCCACCCGGTCGGGGTCGGCGCCCGCGGCGACGGGCTCGGCGACCGCAGCAAGCACCGCCTCGGCCGTGCGCCGGCCGATGCCCGGGACCGCGGTGAGCTCCTCGACCGTGGCCGCACGCAGCCGCTTGAGGGATCCGAACTGCTTCATCAGCGCCTTTCGCCGGGTGTCTCCGAGCCCCGGGACGTCGTCCAGGAGCGAGACCAGCATCGTGCTGGATCTCTTCTGCCGGTGATAGGTGATCGCGAACCTGTGGGCCTCGTCGCGGACCCGTTGCAGCAGGTAGAGCGCCTCGGAGGTGCGCGGCAGGATGACCGGGTCGGGGTCGTCGGGCAGCCACACCTCCTCCATCCGCTTGGCCAGGCCGCAGACGGCGACGTCGACGATGCCCAGTTCGGCCAGTGACCGGCTGGCGGCGGCGACCTGCGGGGCGCCGCCGTCGACCACCAGCAGGTTCGGCGGGTAGGCGAACCTGCGCGGCCGGCCCTCCTCGGCGGCGACCCCCTGCTCGTCGCGGCGGTCGGCCTCCTCCTTCAGGTGGCGGGCGAAGCGCCGCCGGACGACCTCGGCCATCGCCGCGGTGTCGTCGGTGCCCTGCGCGACGGAGAACCGCCGGTAGTCCGACTTCTTCGCCATGCCGTCCTCGAAGACGACCATGCTGGCCACCACGTTGGTGCCCTGCACGTGCGAGATGTCGATGCACTCGATGCGCAGCGGCGCGTCGGGCAGGTCGAGTGCCTCCTGGATCTCCGACAGCGCCATCGACCGGGCGGTCAGGTCGCTCGCCCGCTTGACCCGGTGCCGGGCGAAGGACTCCTTGGCGTTGCGCTCGACCGTCTCCATCAGGTTGCGCTTGTCGCCGCGCTGGGGCACCCGCAGCGACACCCGGGAGCCGCGCAGCTCGCTGAGCAGCTCGGCGTAGACCTCGGCGTCGTCGGGCAGCTCGGGGACGAGCACCTCGCGCGGCACGGCTTCCCCCGCCTCGCCGGCGCCGGTCTGCTCGTCGACCCCGCCGTAGACCTGCAGCAGGAACTGCTCGACCAACTGCCCGGTGGTGACGTCCTCGACCTTGTCCACGATCCAGCCGCGCTGGCCGCGGACCCGGCCGCCGCGGACGTGGAAGACCTGAACGGCGGCCTCCAGCTCGTCCTGGGCGAACGCCACGACGTCGGCGTCCGTGCCGTCCCCGAGGACGACGGCCTGCTTCTCCAGCGCCCGCCGCAGCGCGCCGATGTCGTCGCGCAGCCGGGCGGCCTTCTCGTAGTTCATCTCCTCGGCGGCCTCGGCCATCTGGCGCTCCAGCCGGCGGATCATCTGCTCGGTGCGACCGGCCATGAAGTCGCAGAAGTCGTCGACGATCTCGCGGTGCTCCTCGGCGCTGACCCGGCCGACGCACGGCGCGGCGCACTTGCCGATGTAGCCCAGCAGGCAGGGCCGGCCGATCTGGCCGGCCCGCTTGAAGACGCCGGTGGAGCAGGTGCGGGCGGGGAAGACGCGGGTCAGGGTGTCGAGGGTCTCGCGGATCGCCCAGGCGTGCGCGTAGGGGCCGAAGTACCGCACGCCCTTGCGCTTGGGCCCGCGCATGACCTGCAGCCGCGGGTACTCCTCGTTCAGCGTGACCGCCAGCGACGGATAGCTCTTGTCGTCGCGGTACCGGACGTTGAACCGCGGGTCGAACTCCTTGATCCAGTTGTACTCGAGCTGGAGGGCCTCGACCTCGGTGCCGACGACGGTCCACTCCACGCTGTTGGCGGTGGTGACCATCTGCCGGGTGCGCGGGTGCAGGCCGGCGATGTCGGCGAAGTAGCTGTTCAGCCGCTGGCGGAGGCTCTTGGCCTTGCCGACGTAGATGACCCGGCCGGCCGGGTCGCGGAACTTGTAGACCCCGGGGTCCTCCGGGATGCTGCCGACCGCTGGACGGTACGTGGACGGGTCGGGCATGACCCCACATTAGGTCGGCGCACCGACACTCCGACGGACCCGTTGCCCACCTGCGCAGATGTCGCGCTCACACCCGGGCGGGCAGGTGCAGCTCGGCCAGGTCGGCCGGCAGGAGCTCACGGTCGGCGAGGCCGGCGATCTGCTCCGCGGCGGCGAGCGACCCCAGCAGCCGGGGCAGCCGGGGGCGCTGGTCGGCCGCGACCAGCTGCAGCGCCCGGACGTCGTCCAGCACGCCGTCGACGCCCGGCTCACCGAACCGCCCGGTGCCGGTGCCCTCCGCCGTCCGGCCGTGGCCGCGCAGGTCCATCGCATGGACGACCAGGCCGCGGCCGGTGAGCGCCGCGGCGAGCCGCTCGTACCGGCCGGAGTGCTCGGAGGCGCCGTGCACGACCTGCACCGTGGCCCGCGGCGGCCCGTCGGGTAGCCAGCGACGGTAGGTGACGTGCACGCCACCGGCGCTCTGCAGCACGTGCAGCTCACCAGCGGTCGTGGTCACCGCGTCAGCCGCCGGCCCCGGGCGGCGACTTCACGGCGAGGACCGGGCAGTCGACGTCGAGCAGGATCCGCTGGGCGGCGCTGCCCATCAGCAGCTTGCCGACCGCTGACCGGTGCCGGATGCCGATCACGAGCAGCTCGGCGGAGGTCTCGGCGATGACGGCGGCGAGCTCCTCGGCGACGTCCCGCCCGCGCGCCGACTGGCGCACGTCACCGGGCACCCCGGCGGCGGTCAGCCGCTCGTCGAGCGCGGTGCGGGCATCGCCCTGCACGTACTCCTCGTCGACGAGGGCGTCGCCGCGGGAGGTGTTCACGACCACCAGCCGGGCGCCGCGCCGACGGCTCTCCAGCAGGGCGTGCTCCAGCGCGGCCTCGCCGCGCGGGTTGGGCACGTACCCGACGACGACGACCGGCTCGGTGTTCACCGGTCGTCGTCCTCGCGGCCGGCCGGGACGGTGTGCTCGTGGTGTCGCAACGTGCCCTCCTCCTGCAGTTCCTGCGGCGTGGACCGCGGGCCGCGGACGGCGCGCAGCACGATCGGCCCGACCAGTGCCAGCACCGCCAGCGCGAGCACGATGCGGCTGAACCAGGTGTCGACCAGCACCGAGAGGTCTCCTCCGCTGATCGCCAGCGCCCGGCGCAGGTTGGTCTCGGCGAGCGGGCCGAGGATGAGCCCGATGACGGCGGGCGCCACCGGCCAGCCGTAGCGGCGCATGAAGAAGCCGAGGATGCCGAGAACGAGCAGGATCACCAGGTCCAGGGGGTCGGCGTTGACCGCGTAGCAGCCCAGCGAGGCGAACATCAGGATGCCGGCGTACAGGTAGGGCCGCGGGATGCGCAGCAGCTTCACCCAGACCCCGGCAAGCGGCAGGTTGAGCACCAGCAGCATGAAGTTGCCGATGAGCAGCGACGCGATGAGCGTCCACACCAGCGTCGACTCGGTGGTGAGCAGGGTGGGGCCGGGCTGGATGCCGTAGCCCTGGAACGCGGCCAGGATGATCGCGGCGGTGGCCGAGGTGGGCAGGCCGAGGGTCAGCAGCGGCACGAGCACACCCGCGGCCGCGGCGTTGTTCGCCGCCTCCGGGCCGGCCACGCCCTCGATGGCGCCCTTGCCGAACTCCTCCGGGTGCTTGGTCAGTTTCCGCTCGGTCGCGTAGGACAGGAAGGTCGGGATCTCCGCGCCGCCGGCCGGCAGTGCGCCGAACGGGAAGCCGAGCGCCGTCCCCCGCAACCACGGCTTCCAGGACCGCTTGAGGTCCTCTCCGGTCAGGTAGCGGCCGCTGGCGGCCATCACCTCGACCGGTCCGCGGCGCAGCCGCGAGGCGACGTAGAGAGCCTCGCCGACGGCGAAGAGGGCGACCGCGACCACCACGACGTCGATGCCGTCGGACAGCTGCGGGATGCCGAGGGTGAAGCGCTCCTGGCCGGTCAGCACGTCGGTGCCGACCAGGCCGAGGTACAGCCCGACGCCGAGGGCGGCGAGGCCACGCAGCGGCGAGGCGCCGAGGACCGTGGACACGGCGACGAAGGCGAGCACGGCCAGGGCGAAGTAGTCCGCAGCGGTGATGCCGATGGCCAGGTCGACGACGGTCGGGGCGACCAGGGCCAGCAGCAGGGTGGCGATCGTGCCGGCCACGAACGAGCCGATCGCCGCGGTGGCCAGGGCCGCGGCGCCCCGGCCGGCCTTGGCCATCTTGTTGCCCTCGAGCGCGGTCATGATCGAGCTGGACTCGCCGGGGGTGTTGAGCAGGATGGACGTCGTCGAGCCGCCGTACATCCCGCCGTAGTAGATGCCGGCGAACATGATGAAGGCGCTGGTCGGTTCCAGCACGTAGGTGATCGGCAGCAGCAGCGCGACGGTCATCGCCGGGCCGATGCCCGGGAGGACGCCGACCGCGGTGCCCAGCAGCACGCCGATCAGCGCGAAGAGCAGGTTCAGCGGCGTCAGGGCGTCCGCGAACCCGCCGGCCAGGTCGCTGAGGGCACCCATCAGAACCAGCTGGTCGCGAACTCGAGCAGCGTCCCGCCGGGGAGCGCCACGTCGAGGGCCTTGACGAACAGGATCCAGACGACGACCGAGGTGATCCCGCCCGCGATCAGCGGCCGCACCAGGCCGCGTGCGCCGAGCTGCCAGGCCACGACGCCGAACATGAGGGTCACCGCCAGCGGCCAGCCGATGACGTTGATCAGCAGAGCGTGCGCGAGGAAGGCGATGCCGATGACGAACACCTGGCGCCAGGCGATCGGCGCGTCCGGGTCGACGTCCTCGCTCTCGTCGGCCGGACCCCGGTCGCCGCGGAGCACCCGGATCGCGAGTCCGGCCGCGGTGGCGATGACCACGCCGCCGACCAGGTAGGGGAAGAACCGCGGGCCGACGGTGTTCGCCGAGCCCGGGACGGCGATGTTCGACGCGTCCAGCACCAGGTAGACGCCGAGGAGGCCGAGCAGCCCCGCCATGACCAGCTCGCCGACGTCGCGGCCTGGGGGCTGCTGGGAGGTCGTGCCCGCTGCCGGCTCGCCCGCCGGGGCCGCGGTGCTCATCCGTCCACCAGCCCGATCTGGATCAGGATCTCGCGCACGCGAGCCTCCTCCTCGGCGAGGAACTCGCCGTAGTCGTCGCCGGTGAGCAGCTGGTCGTCCCAGCCGAAGCTCTCGAGGGCCTCCTGCCACTCGTCGCTGTCGTGGGTGTCGACGACCAGCTGGATGAGGTCCTCGCGGGCCGAGTCGCTCATGCCGGGCCGGGCCATCACCCCGCGCCAGTTGGAGACCTCGACGTCGAAGCCGGACTCCAACAGGGTCGGGACGTCGGGCACCTGGTCGCTGCGCTCGGCGGTGGAGACCGCAAGACCGGGGAGGGCGCCCTCCTTCACCTGCTCCCCGTAGTCGGCGGTGCCCCCGATACCCGCGGCGACCTGGTTGCCGAGCAGCGCGGACAGCGACTCCCCGCCGCCGGAGTACGGGATGTAGTTGATCTCCCCCGGCGGGATGCCGGCCGCCTGAGCGAGCAGCCCGGCGAGGATCTGATCGGTGCCGCCGGCCGAGCCGCCGGCGATGGGCGTGCCGGCCGGGTCGGCCTTCCACACCTCGACGAAGCCGGCGATGTCGTCGTAGGGGGCGTCCGGCGGGGCGACGATCAGCTCTGTCTCGCCGATCAGCCGGGCGATGGGCGTGACGTCGGTGAGCCGGGTCGAGGAGTCGTTGGTGTCGACGGCACCCACCATCACCAGGCCCATCATCATCAGCAGCGCGTCGTCGTCCTGGCGGGCGAGCTGGCCGAGCCCGATCACCCCACCGGCCCCCTCGACGTTGAAGACCTGCACGTTGCGGGCCACGCCGCTGCTCTGGATGACCCGCTGCATGGTGCGAGCGGTGGTGTCCCAGCCACCGCCGGTGCTGGCCGGGACCATCATCCGCAGCCGGGACAGGTCGCCGGGCTGCACGACCGTGCCGGCGCAGCCGGCGAGGGTGGCCAGAGCCGGCGCGGCGACGGCTCCGGCGAGGAAGGACCTGCGGGTCAGTGGCACGACGGTGCACCTCCTGACGCAGCTCTGCGTCGAGGACCTCAGGCAACCACACAACGGCGGTCACCGACACTGCAGCGCCGCCCCTCGCCACGGACCGTGACGAGGGGCGGCGCGGGGAGTCAGCTGGCCTTCTTGCGGGCTCGCTTCTTCGGTGCGGCCGCGGCGGCGACCGCCTCGGGATCGAGGATCTTCGCCAGGAACTTCCCGGTGTGGCTCTCCGGCACCGTGGCGACGAACTCCGGCGGCCCCTCGGCGACGACCATGCCGCCGCGGAACCCGCCCTCAGGGCCCATGTCGATGAGCCAGTCGGCGCTCTTGATGACGTCGAGGTTGTGCTCGATGACGATGACCGAGTTGCCCTTGTCGACCAGGCCCTGGATCACCTGCAGCAGCTTGTTGATGTCCTCGAAGTGCAGGCCGGTGGTCGGCTCGTCGAGCACGTAGATCGTGCGGCCGTTGGAGCGCTTCTGCAGCTCGCTGGCCAGCTTGACCCGCTGGGCCTCGCCGCCGGAGAGGGTCGTCGCCGGCTGGCCGAGCCGGACGTAGCCCAGCCCGACGTCGGTGAGCGTGCGCAGGTGCCGGGAGATCGCCGGGATGGCCTCGAAGAACTCGGCGGCCTCCTCGATCGGCATGTCCAGGACCTCGGCGACGGTCTTGCCCTTGTAGTGCACCTCGAGGGTCTCCCGGTTGAACCGGGCGCCCTTGCACACCTCGCAGGGGACGTAGACGTCGGGGAGGAAGTTCATCTCGATCTTCAGCGTGCCGTCACCGGAGCACGCCTCGCAGCGTCCGCCCTTGACGTTGAAGGAGAAGCGGCCGGGCTGGTAGCCGCGGACCTTCGCCTCCGACGTGCTGGCGAAGAGCTTGCGGACGTGGTCCCACACCCCGGTGTACGTCGCCGGGTTGGACCGCGGGGTGCGGCCGATGGGCGACTGGTCGACGCCGACGACCTTGTCGAGCTGGTCCAGGCCGGTGATGGTGCGGTGCCGGCCGGGCACCATGCGCGCGCGGTTCAGCTCGTTGGCCAGCGTCGTGTAGAGGATGTCGTTGACCAGGCTGGACTTGCCGGACCCGGAGACGCCGGTGACGGCGACCAGGACGCCGAGCGGGAAGGCGACGTCGAGCCCCCGCAGGGTGTTCTCCCGCGCGCCCTTCACCACCAGCTCCTTGCCCGGGGTGGGCTCGCGCCGGACCTTCGGGACGGCGATCTGCCGCCGGCCGGACAGGTACTGCCCGGTGATCGACCGCTCGCTGGCCAGCAGGTCGTCGTAGGTGCCGCTGACGACCACCTCGCCGCCGTGCTCGCCGGCGCCCGGGCCGATGTCGACGATCCAGTCGGCCTGCTTGATGGTGTCCTCGTCGTGCTCGACGACGATGAGCGTGTTGCCCATGTCGCGCAGCCGCACGAGGGTCTCGATCAGCCGGACGTTGTCGCGCTGGTGCAGCCCGATGGACGGCTCGTCGAGCACGTACAGGACGCCGACCAGCCCGGACCCGATCTGGGTGGCCAGCCGGATGCGCTGCGCCTCGCCACCGGCCAGCGTGGCCGCGGGCCGGTCGAGGGACAGGTAGTCCAGGCCCACGTCGACCAGGAAGGACAGCCGGGCCTGGATCTCGCGCAGCACACGGTCGGCGATCGCCTTCTCGCGCCCACCCAGCTCCAGGGCGCCGAGCCACTCGGAGGCGTCACCGATCGACAGGCCGGTGACCTCGGCGATCGAGCGGTCGTTGAGCTTGACCGCGAGGATCTCCGGCTTGAGCCGGGTGCCGTGGCAGACGGGACACGGCACGTCCCGCATGTAGCCCTCGTACTTGTCCTTCATGAACTCGCTGTCGGTGTCCTCGTGCCGGCGCTCGAGGAAGGGCAGCACGCCCTCGAAGGCGGCGTAGTAGCTGCGCTCGCGACCGTAGCGGTTCTTGTAGCGGACGTGGACCTGGTCCGGGGACCCGTGCAGCACCGCCTTCTGCACCTTCGCCGGCAGCTGCTCCCACGGCGTGTTCATCGAGAAGCCCAGCATGTCGGCCAGGCCGCCGAGCAGCCGCTGGAAGTACTCGTTGCTCATCGACCCGGCCCACGGGGCGATCACACCCTCGGCCAGGGTCTTCTGCGGGTCGGGCACGACCAGGTCGGGGTCGACCTCCTTGCGGGTGCCGATGCCCGTGCACTCGGGGCAGGCACCGAAAGGCGAGTTGAACGAGAACGAGCGGGGCTCGAGCGCCTCGAACGACAGCCCGTCGTCGATGCAGGCCAGGTGCTCGGAGAAGGTGCGCTCGCGCTGCGGATCGTCCTCGGCGAGGTCGACGAAGTCGAGCACCACCAGGCCGCCGGCCAGCCCGAGCGCGGTCTCGACCGAGTCGGTGAGCCGCCGCTTGGCGCTCTCCTTGACCGTCAGCCGGTCGACGATCACCTCGATCGTGTGCTTCTCCTGCTTCTTGAGCGTCGGCGGCTCGGTCAGCGGGTGCACGGTGCCGTCGACCCGGACGCGGGAGAAGCCCTGCGTCTGCAGCGAGCTGAACAGGTCGACGTACTCGCCCTTGCGGGCCCGGACCACCGGAGCCAGCACCTGGAACCGAGTGCCCTCGGTCATGCTCAGCACCTGGTCGACGATCTGCTGCGGGGTCTGCCGGGAGATCGGCTTGCCGCAGTTGGGACAGTGCGGCTGGCCGGCGCGCGCGTAGAGCAGGCGGAGGTAGTCGTAGACCTCGGTGATCGTGCCGACGGTCGACCGCGGGTTCCGGTTGGTCGACTTCTGGTCGATCGACACCGCCGGGGACAGGCCCTCGATGAAGTCGACGTCCGGCTTGTCCATCTGGCCGAGGAACTGGCGGGCGTAGGCCGACAGCGACTCGACGTACCGGCGCTGGCCCTCGGCGAAGATGGTGTCGAAGGCGAGGCTGGACTTGCCCGACCCCGAGAGCCCCGTGAACACGATCATCGCGTCGCGGGGCAGGTCGATGTGGACGTCCTTGAGGTTGTGCTCACGGGCGCCGCGGACGACGAGCCGGTCCATGTGATCCCTGTCGGTCGCAGTGGTTCGGTCCTGGTCGGGTCGCTGGAGGACCAGGGGTGGTGCGGGGCTGAGCTGAGGCCGTGGATGCGTCATCGCCCTGTTCGAACCGTGTGCCGATGAGGGGGCTTCCCAGCGGGGCGTGTCGCCTGGGTCTCCCCCACCGGCCGGCCGGGCGGCGGTGCCCGGCGGCGTGCTGCGGTCAGCCGGTCGGCGCCCCCTCCGGTACGGCGGGGTCGAAGACCGGCGCGTGCCGACGCCAGGGCAGCCGACGTTCCAGCTCTCCGGCCAGCCAGAGTAGACGCGTCTCGGACCCGGCCGGGCCGACCAGCTGGACGGAGCTGGGAAGCCCGGCGCGGCCCGGCCCGGCGGGCATCACCAGGGCCGGCAGGCCGGCCAGGTTCCAGACCGAGGTCCACGGCGCCCAGCGGGCGTTGGCCGTGACGTTGGTCAGGAAGCCCCGCTCGTGCCAGGGCCGGGCGGGCAGCGGCGGACCGGTGACCACCGGGGTCAGCAGAACATCGGCGTCGGCGAAGAAATCGGTCATCCGCGCCCGGAACGCCTCGGCGGTGCCGGGCCCGACCAGACCGGCGCGGTGCACCCAGCGACCGAGCCGTGCGTGGGTACGGCTGCGCGACTGCATCGCCGCCGGGTCGAGCCCCAGCCACTCCGCGTCGACGTGGGTGCCGGCCAGCCAGCGGGCGATGGTGCCGAGCGCGGCACCGGGGGTGATCGGCGGGTCGCGGCGCACCACGGTGTGCCCGGCGTCGCGGAGGGCGGCGACCACCTCGTCGATCGCGGCCCGGCCGGCCGCGTCCAGCCGCGCACCTGGTACCGGCGACCGGGTGGAGACGGCGATCCGCAGCGGGGCGGGCGGCGGCGGAGGCTCGGCCGGCGTCGTCCCGGTGAGGACGGCGATGCCGGCCGCGAGGTCGGCGACGGTGGTGGCCAGCACCCCGTTCTCCGCCATGCCGAACCACTGGTTGGCGCCGACCGGCCCGGGGACCACGTCGCGCCCGGGCTTCAGGGTGACCAGACCGCAGGCGGCGGCGGGGAGCCGCAGCGAGCCCACGCCGTCGTTGCCGTGGGCCAGCGGTACCACGCCCGCGGCGACCGCGGCAGCGCTGCCCCCGGAGGACCCGGCCGTCGAGCGGGCGGTGTCCCAGGGGTTGCGGGTGACGGTGCCGGGCCCGTCGGTGGCGCAGTAGATGCTCAGCTCCGGGACGTGGGTGATGCCGACGACCACTGCTCCGGCGGCCCGCAGCCGGGCGACGACCGGGTCGTCCTCGACCGCCGGAGCCGGGGTGTGCGCCCGGGAGCCGTCGGTGGCGACCTCGCCGGCGACCGCGACGTTGTCCTTGACCGCGATCGGCACCCCGGCGAGGGGCAACCGCGCCCGGTCCGGCGAGGAGTCGACGGCGGCGGCCTCGGCCAGCGCCGCCATGGTGCGCACCACCCGGAAGGCGCCGATCCGGGCGTCGACCTCCGCCAGGTGGGCCAGGTGGGCGCGGACGACGTCGACCGCGGACAGCTCCCCGGAGCGGACGCGGGCGGCCAGCTCGGTGGCGGGCAGGCCGACGACGCCCGTCGTCATCCCGCCTGCCGGCGTCCCGGGAAGGGGCGCGGAACCTGCACTAGCGTCCATGCCGTGGAACCTATCCGGGGCCACCGACAGTCTCAGATCGGAGCGGGATGAGCGGGCAGACGTACACCGGGGACGTGCAGGTCGGCGGCGCCGCCGACGTCCGTGAGCTCCCCGGACTGACGATCCGGAAGCTGGCCGTGAGCGAGATGGCGAACAACGCCTACCTGCTCACCTCTGCGGCGACCGGCGAGGCACTGCTGGTCGACGCGGCCGCCGAACCGGAGGCGCTGCTGGCGCTGATCGACGGGGCCGACGTGGGCACCGTCGTCACCACCCACGGGCACTGGGACCACCACCGGGCGCTGCCGCAGATCGTCGCGGCCACCGGCGCGGAGACCGTGGCCCACCCGGCCGACGCCGCGGACCTGCCGGTGCCGGTGACCCGCCCGGTCGAGCACGGCGACACCATCCCGCTGGGCGACCAGGTGCTCGAGGTGGTGCACCTCCGCGGCCACACCCCGGGCAGCATCGCCCTGGTGTGGCGCGGGCCGGAGGGCGCGGGGACGCACGTCTTCACCGGAGACAGCCTCTTCCCGGGCGGCGTGGGAAACACGCGGCAGGACCCGGTCCGGTTCGCCAGCCTGATCGACGACGTCGAGACCCGGCTGTTCGGCGCGCTGCCCGACGAGACGTGGGTGTACCCGGGCCACGGCAAGGACACGACGATCGGCGCCGAGCGCCCGCACCTCCCGGAGTGGCGCGAGCGCGGCTGGTGAGCCCCGACCCGACCGCCCCGCTCGAGTGGTCCTGACAGGTCGGCTCCGCGACTGCGTCCCGCCGGGGGATCACGACAGCCGGCGGCGTCCCGTCAGCCTGGACACGATGCCGCGCGCCGGACCACCGGAGCTGGTCGTCGAGATGAGCCGCTGCGCGACCATGTGACCGGACGTCCCGCTGAGCCCGGCACCCGGGTGCGTGCTCGCGCCGATGTGCCACAGATCGGGCACGTGCGTGTCGTGACCGCTGCTGCTCGGCAGCGGTCTCCAGATGAAGCTCTGGTCCAGCTGGGCCTCACCGCCGTACGGATCGCCGTCCACCGCGTTGACGTTGTACTCCTGCAGGTCCCTGGGGCTGATGACCTCGACCTTCCTGACCTCCAGCTCGCCGACATGTCGTGCCAGGCGCCCCAGTGCCCGGTCGGCGTACTGCCGCGCCAGTTCATCCGTCCACCCACGGGAGACGTCGAGCTCGTGTGCCGCGTCACCTCTCGGCCTGAACGGGACCTCGAGCAGCTGGATCCACAACGCAGCCGCGCCCGGTGGGACGCGGGACGGGTCGAGCAGGTGCTGCTGACCGACCACGACGGTGGGGCGGGCCGGGAGCAGATCGG
>Ga0196960_10000581_pt1 | contig 11976 bp, 11 predicted proteins | sample S3v_5metaG_FD_183187 | JGI IMG/M metagenome (GOLD analysis project Ga0196960, IMG submission 183187) | Soil microbial communities from Anza Borrego desert, Southern California, United States - S3+v_5 | ecosystem: Environmental > Terrestrial > Soil > Desert | place: USA: California | collected... | reverse complement strand
AGCCCGTGACGCGCCCGCCGCGCGGAGGCGGTCCCCGGCAGGGGCGCCGGCATCCCGCGACCCGGCGTCCCGTCCTCGACGGAGCCCGGCTGACCGCCTACGACGTCCTGGACGCCGTCTCCTCCCGGCAGGCGTACGCCAACCTGCTGCTTCCCCAGCTGCTGCGCGAGCGGCAGCTCGACCCGCGCGACGCCGGCTTCGCCACGCAGCTGGCCTACGGCGCCCTGCGCGCCCAGGGGACGCTCGACGCCGTCCTCACCGGCCTGGTGTCCCGGCCGCTGGCCGAGCTGGACCCGCGGGTGCTCGACCTGCTGCGCCTGGGCGCCTACCAGCTGATCGACCTCCGGGTGCCCTCGCACGCCGCCGTCGACACGACGGTCGACCTCACCCGGGCGATCGTCGGAACCGGCGCCTCCGGTCTGGTCAACGCGGTGCTGCGCAAGGTCGCCGCCGGTGGGGACCGGGCCGCCTGGCTGGCCGCCCTCGGCGCCGAGGGGAACCGGCGGCTGGCGCTGGCCACCGATCACCCCGGATGGATCGTCGACGCCTGGCGGGACGCCCTGGGCGGCGACGACGAGCTGGAGGCAGCGCTGCTGGCCGACGCCGCCGCCCCCGAGGTGCACCTGGTGGCCCGCCGCATCGAGCGGGCCGCGCTCGCCGAGGAGTCCGGAGGAGAGCCCGGCCCCTGGTCGCCGTACGCGGTGCGGCTGAGCGGGGGCGATCCCGGCCGGCTGGCCTCCGTGCGCGCGGGCCGCGCCGCGGTGCAGGACGAGGGCAGCCAGCTGGCCGCCCTGCTGCTCACCCGGGCGCCGGCGGAGGGTCCCGAGCGCGCCTGGCTGGACATGTGCGCCGGCCCCGGCGGCAAGGCCGGCCTGCTCGCCGTCACCCGGCCCGACGGCGTGCGGCTGACCGCCGCCGACCGGGCTCCGCACCGGGCCGAGCTCGTCCGCACGGCCCTGCGGGGCGAGGACGACGTCGAGGTGCTCACCGCCGACGGCACGCAGCCGCCCTGGGCGCCGGGATCGTTCGACCGGGTGCTGCTCGACGCCCCGTGCACCGGCCTGGGTGCCCTCCGCCGTCGTCCGGAGGTGCGCTGGCGCCGTACGGCCGACGACGTCGCGCCGCTGGCGGAGCTGCAGACGGCGCTGCTGGACCGGGCGCTGGACTCGGTACGGGTGGGCGGCGTGGTCGCGTACGTGACCTGCTCCCCCCATCCCGCCGAGACGACCGAGGTCGCCGACGCGGCGGCTCGGCGCGAGGACGTCGAGGTGGTGCCGGTGGCGCCGCTGCTCCCGGAGGTGCCCGGCATCGCCCGCGGCGACTACGGGCAGCTGTGGCCGCACCGGCACGGCACCGATGCGATGTTCATGGCCCTGCTGCGCCGCCGGGCCTGAGCCGGCGACCGGACGAGGCCACGCGGGTCACCCGACGGTCGCGAACGCCCGCACGGGAAAGGTGGCCAGGCCGCGGACGGCCACGGGCACGGCGGTGAAGACCGCGCCGGTGTCCGGCAGGGCACCCAGGCCGGTGAGGTGCTCCACCACGGGGATGCCCGCGCCGAGGAGCACGCTGTGCGCCGGGCGCCCCGCGCCCACCGTGTCGTCGATGTTGACCGAGTCGATGCCCACCAGCGCCGCGCCCGCGTCGGCCAGCGACCGCGCGGCGTCCTCGGTGAGGTGCGGGTGGTCGCGGTCGAGGTAGCGCTCGGTGCCCCAGGAGGCGTCCCAGCCGGTGTGCACCAGCACCGCGCGGCCGGCGACGTCGAGGCCCGCGAACGCGGCGGCGTCCACGGCGTGCCCGCGCCCGGCCGCCCGGACGACGACCGCCGGAAGCCCCGCGCAGCGTTCCAGCGGCAGGTCGGCGAGGTCGTGCCCGTCGCGGAAGCGGTGCGCCGGGGTGTCCAGGTAGGTGCCGGTGTTCCCCACCATGGTGATCCGCCCGATCTGGAACTCCGTGCCCTCGGCGTAGGAGCCCCGCGACTCGTCGAAGGTCAGGTGCGCGCCGATCTCCGGAGCGGGGAGGCCGGGATAGGTGACCATCCCGGACCGGACGACGTGGCTGAGGTCGACGTATCGCACGACCCCATCCTGGTCCCGCTCGACAGTGGGTCGGGCGGCGGCCGTCGGGGAACGCCGCCCACCTAGACTCGGCGGACGTGCCCCGCCAAGCGAAGATCGCGCCCAGCCTGCTGTCGGCGGACTTCGCCCGGCTGGCCGACGAGGTGGCGCGGATCCCCGGTGCCGACTGGCTGCACGTCGACGTCATGGACGCCCACTTCGTGCCCAACCTCACCCTCGGCCTGCCGGTCGTCCAGGCCATCCAGCGGGTCAGCCCCGTTCCGCTGGACTGCCATCTGATGATCGAGGACCCGGAGCGCTGGGCGCCCGGCTACGCCGAGGCCGGAGCCCGCAACGTCACCGTGCACGCCGAGGCCTGCCGGGATCCGCGCGCGGTCGCCCGCGACCTCCGCGCGGCCGGGGCGCTGGCCGGCCTGGCGATCAAGCCCGGCACGCCGCTGGAGGACTACCTGGACGTGCTGGCCGACTTCGACACGCTGCTGGTCATGAGCGTCGAGCCGGGTTTCGGTGGCCAGTCCTTCATCGCCGACGTCCTGCCCAAGGTCCGGCGCGCCCGGGAGCTGGTGGACGCCGGCGAGCTCACGCTGCTCGTGGAGATCGACGGCGGGATCAACGCCGACACCATCGAGCAGGCCGCCGAGGCGGGCGTCGACATGTTCGTCGCGGGGTCGGCCGTCTACGGAGCCGACGACCCGGCGGCGGCGATCGCCGCGCTCCGCGCGCAGGCCGCCGGGGCGGTGACCGGGTGACCGTCTCCGCGGCCGAGCAGCGGGCGATGGCCCGCGCCCGGGAGCTCGGCACGACCGCGCTGGGCACCACCAGCCCGAACCCCGCCGTGGGCGCCGTCGTCCTCGATGCCGCCGGGGCACCGGTGGGTGAGGGCGCCACCGCTCCGCCCGGCGGCCCGCACGCCGAGGTGACGGCGCTCGCGCACGCCGGCGAGCGCGCCCGAGGCGGAACCGCCGTGGTCACGCTGGAGCCCTGCGCGCACACCGGCCGCACGGGGCCGTGCGCCGACGCGCTGATCGCCGCCGGGATCGCCCGCGTCGTCGTCGCCGTTCCGGAGCCGACCGCGCTGGCCGGCGGAGGAGCCGCACGGCTGCGCGCCGCCGGGATCGACGTCGTCACGGGCGTGGAGCAGCAGGCCGCCGAGCGGGGCGCGCTCGCCGGCTGGCTGACCGGGGTCCGCGAGCAGCGCCCGTACGTCGTCTGGAAGGTCGCCGCCACGATCGACGGCCGGGTCGCCGCGGCCGACGGCAGCAGCCGCTGGATCACCGGCCCCGAGGCGCGCGCGGAGGTGCACCGGCTGCGGGCCGGTTGCGACGCCGTCGTCGTCGGATCGGGCACGGCGCTGACCGACGACCCGCAGCTGACCGTCCGCGACGACGAGGGCCGCGCCGCCGACCGGCAGCCGTTGCGGGTCGTCGTCGACCGGAGCGGCCGGCTGCCGGCGACGGCACGGGTCCTCGACGACGCCGCCCCCACCGTCGTGAGCGGCGCGGGCGACCCGGCGACGCTGCTCGCCGAGCTCTTCGACCGCGACGTCCGCCGTGTCCTGCTGGAGGGCGGGCCCACCCTCGCCGCGGCCTTCCTGCGGGCCGGGCTGGTCGACGAGGCCCTCGTGCACCTGGCGCCGAAGCTGCTGGGCGCCGGCCCGTCCCTGGTGGGTGACCTGGGAATCGGGGCGATCGGTGCGGCACTGGCCTTCGAGGTGGCCGATCTCACCCCGCTGGGCGGGGACGTGCAGATCCGGCTGCACCCCACCCGGCACACTGGTGGGGACACCCGCACCGGCGGGGACCGCGCGGACGGAAGGGGCTGAGGTGTTCACCGGCATCGTCGAAGAGGTGGGCATCCTGGCCGGCCAGGTGGAGCAGGGGCGACCAGGGGAGGAAGCGGTCGTCCTGCGGATCCGGGCGCGCACCGTCCTGCAGGACGTCGCGCTGGGCGACTCCATCGCGGTCAACGGCGTCTGCCTGACCGTCACCGGCGTCGAGCCGGGCGACGACGGCGCCGGGGTCTGGACCACCGACGTGATGGCCGAGACGCTGCGCCGCAGCAGCCTCGGCGCGGTCGCCGAGGGCTCACCGGTCAACCTCGAGCGCGCCGTCAGCCCGCACACCCGGCTGGGCGGGCACATGATGCAGGGACACGTCGACGGCGTCGGCCGCATCGTGTCGCGCACCCCCACCGAGCACTGGGAGGTCGTCCGCATCGGGCTGCCTGCCGGACTGAGCCGCTACGTCGTCGAGAAGGGCTCCATCGCCGTCGACGGCGTCTCGCTGACCGTCAGCGCGGTCAGCGCCGTGGACGACCCCGAGCCCTGGTTCGAGGTCAGCCTCATCCCCACCACCCTCCGCGAGACCACGCTCGGTGCGCGCGCCCCGGGGGAGACCGTCAACCTGGAGGTCGACGTGATCGCCAAGTACGTGGAGCGACTGCTGGGAGACCGTCGATGAGCGCGCCCGCCACCCGGCTGGACTCGATCGAGGCCGCTCTCGCCGCGATCAAGAGCGGCCGGCCGGTCGTCGTGATCGACGACGAGGACCGGGAGAACGAGGGCGACCTGATCTTCGCCTCCGAGCTCGCCACGCCCGAGCTGGTCGCGTTCATGGTGCGGTACACCTCGGGCTACATCTGCGTGGCCGTCAGCGAGGCCGACGCCGACCGGCTCGACCTGCCCCCGATGCACCGGGTGAACCAGGACCGGCTCGGCACCGCCTACACCGTCACCGTGGATGCCCGCGAAGGGGTCACCACCGGCATCTCCGCCGCCGACCGCGCGCACACCATCCGCACCCTCGCCGCAGCGGACACGACGTCGGCCGACCTCGCCCGCCCCGGCCACGTCGTCCCCCTGCGGGCCAGGGACGGCGGCGTGCTGCGGCGCCCCGGCCACACCGAGGCCTCCGTCGACCTCGCCGTGCTCGCCGGGCTCCGGCCCTCGGGAGTGCTCTGCGAGATCGTCAGCGAGCAGGACCCCACCGGCATGGCGCGCGCAGCGGAGCTGCGGGCCTTCGCCGACGAGCACGACCTCTGCCTGATCTCCATCGCCGATCTCATCGCCTACCGGAAGCGCTTCGACAAGCTCGTCGACCGGGTGGCCGAGGCGATCGTCCCGTTGGCGCCGGGCACCTTCACGGCCGTCGGCTACCGGAGCTCCTACGACGAGCGGGAGCACGTCGCCTTCGTCTACGGCGACATCAACTCCGCGGACGGGGCCGGCCCGGGCGAGGACGTGCTGGTGCGCGTGCACTCCGAGTGCCTCACCGGCGACGTCTTCGGCTCGCTGCGCTGCGACTGCGGCCCGCAGCTGCAGGCGGCGCTGGCTGCCGTCGCGCAGGAGGGCCGCGGCGTCGTCCTCTACATCCGCGGGCACGAGGGCCGGGGCATCGGCCTGCTGCACAAGCTGCAGGCCTACCAGCTGCAGGACCTCGGCGCCGACACCGTCGACGCCAACCTCGACCTGGGGCTGCCCGCCGACGCCCGCGACTACGGCACCGGGGCGCAGATCCTCGTGGACCTCGGCGTGCACACCATGCGGCTGCTGACCAACAACCCGGCCAAGCGGGCCGGCCTCGAGGGCTACGGCCTGCGGGTGCTCGGCCGGGTTCCGCTGCCCAGCCACGTCACCGCGGAGAACCTCGGGTACCTGCGCACCAAGCGCGACCGCATGGGTCACCTGCTCGACATCATCGAGCCGCCGGCCAGCATCGAGGACGCGGCCGATCCCGACGGCGTCCCGGCGCCCGCCGACGCCCCGGGTGCGACGACCGTGCCGGGCACCGACGTGCCGCTGGGCCGGCGGGAGCAGGCGCTGTGAACGAGCTCGCGAGTCCACCGACGAGCACCGCGGCGGTACGGCGGACGACGAGCGCCGGCGAGGAGGTCACGTGAGCGGCCGGGGCGCGCCCGAGGCCCGCCCCGTCGACGCGGCGGGGCTCTCCCTGGGCATCGTGGCCACCACCTGGCACGCCGAGCTCACCGGCGCGCTGCTCGACCGCGCGCTCGCCGCGGCGGAGGCGTCCGGTGTGACCGCACCGACCGTCGTCCACGTCCCCGGCGCCGTCGAGCTGCCGGTGGTCGCCCAGGCGCTCTGCGAACGGCACGACGCCGTCGTGGCCCTCGGCGTGGTCATCCGCGGCGGCACCCCGCACTTCGAGTACGTGTGCGACGCGGTGACGGCCGGGCTGACCCGGGTCGCCCTCGACGCGGGGAAGCCGGTCGGCAACGGCGTCCTGACCACCGACGACGAGCAGCAGGCCCGCGACCGGTCGGGGATGCACGGATCGGCCGAGGACAAGGGCTGGGAGGCCACCATCGCCGCGCTGCGGACCGCGCTCGTCCTCCGCGACCTGCGCGCGCCGCAGCGCACCACCGGCTTCTCCGCCGCAGCCCCGGGCGGGTACGCGTGAAGACCTTCGACACGCTCTTCGCGGAGCTGGCCGCGAAGGTCGCCGCGGGTGACCCCGCTTCCGGCACGGTCACCGCGGTGCGCGACGGCGTGCACGCGGCCGGCAAGAAGGTCGTCGAGGAGGCCGCCGAGTCGTGGATGGCCGCCGAGCACGAGGGGGAGGAGCGCACGGCCGAGGAGATCAGCCAGCTCCTCTACCGGGTGCAGGTGCTCATGCTCGCCCGCGGCCTCACGCTGGACGACGTCTACGCTCACCTCTGAAAAACACCCCGTCCTCCTCACCCCTCGCAGGCTCGGGGCGAGCCTCCGGACGGGGCGGCCGTTCCATCTCGTCACCAGGGAGTTCCTCCAGTGCTGCGCATCGCTGTGCCCAACAAGGGGGTCCTGAGCGAGCCGGCCGCGGAGATGCTCGCCGAGAGCGGCTACCGGCAGCGGCGCAGCACCAAGGACCTCGCGGTCTACGACCCGGAGAACGACACCGAGTTCTTCTACCTGCGCCCGCGGGACATCGCCGTCTACGTCGCCTCGGGCACGCTCGACGGAGGCATCACGGGCCGGGACATGCTGCTGGAGACCGCACCCGCCAACGGCGAGGCGCCGGCCGCGGTCGAGGTCATGCCGCTGGGGTTCGGACACTCCTCCTTCCGCTTCGCCAGCCCGCTGGAGTCCGGCATCGAGCGGGTCGAGCAGCTCGCCGGCAAGCGCATCGCCACCGCCTATCCGGTGCTCCTGAAGCGCTTCCTCGACGACGCGGGGATCGCCGCGGGCGTGGTCAAGCTCGACGGCGCGGTGGAGACCGCCTGCCGGCTCGGCGTGGCCGACGCCGTCTGCGACGTCGTGGAGACCGGCACGACGCTGCGCGCGGCCGGCCTGCACATCATCGGCGACCCGGTGCTCACGAGCGAGGCGGTGCTGGTCCGCCGACAGGGCGCCGAGGAGATCCCGGCCGTGGCGCAGCTCCGGCGGCGGCTGCGTGGTGTCCTCGTCGCCCGGCAGTACGTGATGCTGGACTACGACTGCCCGAACGAGCTGCTGGAGAAGGCCACCGCCATCACCCCCGGCATCGAGGGCCCCACGGTGAGCCCGCTGCAGACCCCGGGGTGGTCGGCGGTGCGGGCCATGATCGCGCGCACGGAGACCAACCGCGTCATGGACGAGCTCTGGGAACTCGGTGCCCGGGCGATCCTGGTCACCAGCATCCACGCCTCGCGCATCTGAAAAGGACCCCGGTGCCCCCGCCGCTCGCGGGCCCGCGGCGGGACCTCGCGACCGGGCCGATCGTTGGACGGGCATGCGGATCCTCCTGCCCCTGCTCGCCGCCGTCCTCCTGCTCGGTGCCTGCGGCACCCCGGACGGCGACGGGAACGCCGCAGCGGCCTCCGGTGCGGCGGACGGGGACTCCTCCGGGGCCGCCGGCGGCATCTCGCAGACGGAGAACGACCTGCGCATCGACGTCGACCGGGGGAACGGCACGCCGCCGGAGTCCTGGACCCTCGTCTGCGCCGGAGTGGCGGAGGGCACGCACCCCGAGGCGCAGGCCGCCTGCGACCACCTCGCGGGGACGACGGCCCCCTTCGCCCCGCTCCCGGACGACGTCATGTGCACCGAGCAGTACGGCGGGCCCCAGACCGCGCACATCACCGGCCGATGGCGAGCCGAGGCGGTGGACCTCCAGCTCTCCCGGATCGACGGCTGCCGGATCGCGCAGTGGGACGCCCTGGGGCCGCTGCTGCCCACGACGTAGCAGGACCCCCGACCGCGCGCTCGCGGCAGGGGGTCCTGCAGGGGGCCGTCAGCGGCGGGTGGTGCGCTCGACGAGGTCGATGGCGGTGCACAGCCCCAGGGCGAGGGCCCGGCCACTGGTGGCACCGGTGGCCAGGAGCTGGTCCACCGCCGGCGCGAGCGGGCGCTCGCCCACCAGGCCGCGCAGGACCGCGGCGTACTCGGCGCTCACCCGCCCGGCGGCGGCGTGGCGCAGCAGTGCGGCGGACAGCTCGGTGGTCCGGCCGGCTGCCAGCGAGCACACCCCGGTGGCGAACCGCTCGGCGGCGGGGTGGCCCAGCAGCACCAAGCCGGCGACGGTGCCGGCCATGACGTCGTCGCCAGCGGGCGTGAGGCCGGGGCCGAGGCCGATCAGCCGGGTGGCCGTGCGCAGTGCGGCCTCCAGGTCGGCGCGCCGCACGGCGCCGCGGAGCGCGGCGAGCGGGCCACCGGGGCCGGTGGGGAGACCGGGAAGGGTGAAGGCGCTGTGCGGTACGCCCTCGCCGTAGAGGGTGTTGCGCAGCTGGCGGACTCCCTCGGGGAGCAGCGCCGGCCGGCCCCCGGGCAGCCGTGGGCGGGGGTCCCACCACGCCGCCGCGCTGACCGTGAGGTCCCCGACGACGATCCGCCCGCCGCCCACCTCGGCGGGCGCGCCGGTGGGCAGCCCGACCAGCGGACGCCCGTTGCTGGGACGGAAGAGCACGCAGCCGAGCGGAAGGCGCGCGGCGTCACTGGTCAGGATGCCGACGACGTCGTTGCCGGCGCGCTCACCGGGTACGTGCAGGTACACCGCGGCCGGGGCGCTGAGCAGCACGCGAGCGCGCCGCGCCGGACCCCGCAGCAGGTCGGCGACGCCGGTGCTGGCCGCCGCGGGCACCGCGGTGGCCACTCGGGCCGGCTGTGCGGTACGCGCGGTGTCCCGCGCGGACTGTCGGGGGATCGGGATCGTGGGGACACCGGCGCGGGCCGCCCGGCCGCGCAGGGCGGACCCGTCGCTCGTGCCGGTCCGGACTGTCGTGTCGTCGATCGCGCGCATCTCGGCCTCTTCCCTACGGGCGGAGGAGGTCGATGGTCGGCCCCCCTACCGATCGATCCAGCCCGCGCACGGAGGGTGCGCACCGTGACGGGGAAGCGCCTACCATCCAGCGAGCGGGTGGATCGAGTCGAACCTAAGCGGCGCGTCGCACGCCCTCGTATGGCGGATGTCGCCAAGAATCTCAGTCGGCGTGCGGGGACATCTGACAGGCTCCTGTGGTGTGGCACCCTGGACGGCAACAGGAAGGGGACTGCCTCGTGACTCAGAGTGACGCGTCACTCCTTGCGTCCACACACGGTAATGGAACCCTCCCGTTCCGTCGTAACTGGGCTGTCGACGAGTCGCCGCGCCGGGACCCCCGGGAGGACCGCACCAGCTGGCAGCAGCGCATGGGTCTCACCGTCGAGGAGGCGCTGGGTCTCGCGGCCCTCGCCGGGACCGCCGTGGCCGCCGGTTCGGGCGGGCTGGGTCGCGTGGTCCGCCACATGGTGGTCGACAACCCGGCCGATCCGCTGGCTTCCGCCGGCCCCGATGTCATGGTCGTCCTCGGTGCCCGCCTGCCGCCCGCCGACCCCGCCAGCTACCGGGCCCTGGTCGACCGCCTGGATGCTGCAGGCACCGCGGCCCTGGCCTACCGCCGAACGGACGGACCGGCTCCGCTGCCCGGGGAGGTCCTCGCCGAGGCCGAGCGGCGGGGCCTGCCGGTGCTCGCGCTGCCCGCGGGCGCTCGCCTGGACGAGATCGTGTCCGCGGTGCTGGGCACCGTCGTCGCCAAGCAGGGCGAGGCCCTGGCCCTGTCCTCGCGGATGGACGACGAGTTCACCGAGGTGGCGCTGACCGGCGGCGGGCTGGCCGAGGTGACCGCGCGGCTGGCCGTCATGCTCGAGGGGGCGGCGGTGCTCGGCCTCGGTCCCGACCGCGAGGTGGTGACGAGTGCCGGGCCGGCGGGTGACGTCGAGGAGATCAGCGACTGGTTGTGGCTGCTCGACGCCGCGGCGGACGACGCGCTCGCGGAGCTGGCCCCGTCCCGCCGGCTCTCCGGCGTCCGCGCCGATCAGACGGTCGTGACCCCGGCCGACGTGCTGGCCGACGCAGACCTGTCCCCGGCCGACGGCATCCTGCTGGTGCCCGGCCACCACGAGCTGCCCGGCGGGGTGGGGGAGTACGCCGTCGCCCCGATCATGGCCGGTGACCAGCGGCACGGCTGGCTCGTCGCCGTGCACCGGGCCGGCGCGATGATGCTGGGGGCCGGCGGTGTGCTCGAACGGGCCGCCGTCATCGCGGCGCTGTCGGTCATCCGGTTGCAGGCCGTCCACTCGGTCGAGCTGCGCTTCCAGGGTGACCTCGTGCGCCGGCTGGTCGGCGGGGCGGTCGGCCACCCCGAGCGCACGCTGGCCTACACCCGATCGTTCGGGTGGCGCCTGGACGGGCCGGTCGCGGTGCTGGTGACGGCGACCGAGATCGTGGCCGATGCCGCCGCCGACCCCACCCGCGCGCTGGACGTGCTCGACCGGCTGGCCGACGGCTGGCGGGCGGCGCTGGAGTCGGAGGTGGCCGGCGCGGCCGTCGCGGGGCTGGCCACGGAGATCGTCACGCTCCTGCCGCTGGACGGGCGCACGCCGGAGGAGGTCTCGGCCCTGGTGTCGGCGGTGACCTCCCGGGTCAACGGCCGGCTGCGGCGGGTCGGGCGCCTGCTCGGCACGGGCATCGGGCGCCCGGCGGCCGCGTTGCCGGAGCTGGCCGAGGCCCATCGCCAGGCGCAGCGGGCCCTCGGCGTCGGCCAGGAGATCCACGGCGGCTCGTCGGTCACCCACTTCGACCAGCTCGGGGTGTTCCGGCTCCTGTCACTGATCCCCGACAGCACCGAGCTGCGGTCCTACGTCGACGAGATCCTCGGCCCGCTGGCCGACGCCGTGGACGCCGACTCCGCCGACCTGCGCGAGACACTGCGGGTGCTGCTGGAGACCAACCTGAACGTCGCGGAGTCCGCCCGGCGGCTGCACTTCCACTACAACACCATGCGCTACCGCATCGGCAAGCTGGAGCGACTGCTCGGGCCCTTCACCACCGATCCCACGCTGCGGCTGAACCTCCTTCTGGCGCTGCACGCCGCGCGCATGCGGGGCCTGGACCAGCCCCAGCGGCCGCCGATGGAGATCGGGCTCGCCCTGCCGTCCGACGACGGCTTCGACTCGCTGGTCTGAGCGGCGCCCCGGCCGCCGGGCCCGCGGCGGGAGAGGGCTCGACCGGGTCGTCGCCCCGTCGGGGGGCGCGGGGGCCCGGATCCCGACAGGGTGGAGCCGGAGCGCCGCAGGGTGCGGCGCGGGAGGAGATCCCCATGACCGACGCCATCCGTCCCCTCGCCGGCCGGGTCGCCCTGGTGACCGGCGCCTCCTCGGGCATCGGGGAGGCGACCGCCGTCGCGCTCGCCGGGGCCGGGGCCGCCGTCGCCATCGGAGCACGACGTGCCGACCGGCTCGAGGCGCTGGCCGTCCGCCTCCGCGACACCGGTGCCACGGCGCTGCCGCTGGACCTGGACGTGGGGAACGAGCGGGCCTGCGCCGACGCCGTCCGGCGGACGCGCGAGGAGCTCGGGGGGCTGGACGTCCTGGTGAACAACGCCGGCGTCATGCTGCTGGGAACCATCGTCGGCGCGGACCCCGAGGACTGGCGCCGCATGGTGCAGA
>Ga0196960_10000580_pt1 | contig 11994 bp, 9 predicted proteins | sample S3v_5metaG_FD_183187 | JGI IMG/M metagenome (GOLD analysis project Ga0196960, IMG submission 183187) | Soil microbial communities from Anza Borrego desert, Southern California, United States - S3+v_5 | ecosystem: Environmental > Terrestrial > Soil > Desert | place: USA: California | collected... | reverse complement strand
CAACGACGAGCGGACAGCGGCCCTGGCAGACTTCCTCCACAGCTACAACCACCACCGCTGCCACACCGCACTCGACGGCAAGCCACCGATCAGCCGAGTTAACAACGCTGAGGGTCAATACATCTAGAGCGTGTCCGGCACCGCGCCCTGAGATCCGGCCTGGTCCGGACGAAAGGCCCGGCCCCGCACACGCACGAGGACCCCGCGCGGTGCGCGGGGTCCTCTCCGCTGTGCGGCCGGTCAGCCCTGGTCGGTCAGGCGGGCGATCGCCTCGTCGACGGTGAGCTCCTCGCGCTCGCCCGTGCGGCGGTCCTTCAGCTCCAGGACGCCCTCGGCCGAACGGCGGCCGGCGACAAGGATCTTCGGGACGCCGATGAGCTCGGAGTCGGTGAACTTCACACCCGGCGAGACGCCCGCACGGTCGTCGACCAGGACGCGCAGGCCCGCGGCGCCGAGCTTCTCGGAGACGTCGAGGGCCAGCTCGGTCTGGAGCGCCTTGCCGGCCGCGACCACGTGCACGTCGGCCGGGGCGATCTCACGGGGCCAGCACAGGCCCTTGTCGTCGGCGGTCTGCTCGGCGAGGGCGGCCACCGCACGGGAGACGCCGATGCCGTACGAACCCATCGTGACGCGGACCGGCTTGCCCTGCTGGCCGAGGACATCGAGGGAGAAGATGTCGGCGTACTTGCGCCCGAGCTGGAAGATGTGGCCGATCTCGATGGCACGGTCGACCTGGAGGCCGGTGCCGCAGTCGGGGCAGGGGTCGCCCGCCTCGACGACGACGACGTCGAGGTACTCGTCGACCTCGAAGTCGCGGCCCGCGACGACGTTCTTCGCGTGCTTGCCCTCCTTGTTGGCTCCCGTGACCCAGGCGGTGCCGGCGGCGACGCGGGGGTCCGCGATGTAGCGGACCTTCTCCAGGCCCTGCGGGCCCACGTAGCCGCGTACCAGGTCGGGGCGGCCCACGAAGTCCTCGGCGGTGACGAGCTCGACGACGGCGGGGGCGAGGTGCTCGCCCAGCTTGCCGAGGTCGACCTCGCGGTCACCGGGCACACCGACGGCCACGATCTCGCCGTCGACCTTGACGAGGAGGTTCTTCAGGGTGGCGGAGGCCGGGACGCCGAGGTGGGCGGCGAGGGTCTCGATGGTCGGGGTGCCGGGGGTGTCCAGCTCCTCGACCGGGCCGGTCGCCGAGGCGTCGGCCGCGGTGGCCTTGAAGGTCACGGCCTCGGTGTTGGCGGCGTAGTCGCAGTTCGGGCAGTCGACGAAGGTGTCCTCACCGGCGGGCGCGGGGGCGAGGAACTCCTCGGAGGCGGACCCGCCCATGGCGCCGGAGACGGCGGAGACGACGCGGTGGTCGAGGCCGAGGCGATCGAAGATCCGGATGTACGCGGCACGGTGCAGCTGGTAGGCCTCGGCCAGGCCCTCGTCGGTGGTGTCGAAGGAGTACGAGTCCTTCATCTGGAACTCGCGGCCGCGCAGCACACCGGCGCGGGGGCGGGCCTCGTCGCGGTACTTGGTCTGGATCTGGTAGAGGATCACGGGCAGGTCCTTGTAGGACGAGCACATGTCCTTGACGACCTGGGTGAAGACCTCCTCGTGGGTGGGGCCGAGGAGGTAGTCGCCGCCCTTGCGGTCCCTGAGCCGGAACAGCAGGTCGCCGTACTCGTCGTACCGGCCGCTCGCCTCGTACGCCTCCTTGGGCAGCAGCGCGGGGAGCAGGACCTCCTGGCCGCCGATGGCGTCCATCTCCTCGCGGACGACGCGGGTGATGTTCTCCAGGACCTTCTTGCCGAGCGGCAGCCAGGACCAGATGCCGGCCGCGGTGCGGCGTACGTAACCGGCGCGGACGAGGAGCTTGTGGTTGAGCGTCTCGGCGTCCGCCGGGTCGTCGCGCAGTGTCTTGATCATCAATCGGGACATGCGCTGGACCTGGGCCATGGTGAACTCCTGCTCGCAAGGGTGGTGAGCCCGAGGTTAGCCGGGGGGCCCGCGCGGGCGGAAATCGATTCGTCAGCCGCGGCGCAGCGGCAGGGGCGCGCCCATCACCGCGTAGGGCTTGGGCGCGCTCGGGAAGAGGACCTGCCGGGCCAGGTCCTGGTAGCCGAGGGCGCGGTAGAGGCCGCGGGCGGGGCTCTCGGTGTCGATCGCGGAGAGGATGGAGCGGGGCAGGCCGGCGGCGTCCGTGACGGTGGTGATCAGGCACCGTCCGATGCCGCGCTGCTGGAACTCCGGGTGGACGTGGAGTTCGGTGATCACGAACGAGTCGTCGAGCCAGCCCTGGGAGCCGGTGGCGCGCAGATACGGTTCGACGACGGTGGACCACCAGTGCGTCCGGTCGTTCGGCAGTCCGTAGACGAATCCGACGAGCCGTCCGTCGGCGGCGGTGGCGCCGAGAGCACGGGCCTGCGGGTGGTCGAGGTGCCGCAGCACGATGTGGCGGCGTACGTCGATCTCCTCCTGGGAGAGGCCGAAGGCCAGCGCCTGCACGGCGAGTGCCTCGTCGACGCGGGCGGCGAGGTCGAGCGGTCCGACCACGATGTCGGGGGTCCCGGAGCCCCAGGAGGACCTGGGGGTTGCTGCTGCCATGCGGGAACCCTACTGGCCGCGCCGTCCGGTCAGAACAGCACGCTCATGAACGCGCCCGTCTCACGGAAGCCGACGCGGCTGTAGGCCCTGCGTGCGGCGGTGTTGTAGTCGTTCACGTAGAGGCTGACGACCGGTGCCACCTCGCTGAGCGCGTGGCGCAGGACGGCCGCCATGCCTGTTTCGGAGAGGCCCCGGCCCCGGGCCTCGGGGGCGACCCAGACTCCCTGGATCTGGCAGGCGTGGGGGGTGGCCGCGCCGATCTCCGCCTTGAAGAGCACCTTGCCGTCCTCTATGCGGGCGAATGAGCGGCCGCTGGTGATCAGTTCGGCGACCCGCGCCTGGTAGAGGAGCCCGCCGTCGCCCGCGAGCGGGGAGATGCCGACCTCCTCGGTGAACATGGCCACGCAGGCCGGCATGAGGACCTCCATCTCCTCCTTGCGGACCCTGCGCACGAGCGGGTCGGGCACCACCTCGGCCGAGGGGCGCTCGGTCACCATGAGCGGCTGGTGGGGGCGGACCTCGCGGGCGGGGCCCCAGCTGGGTTCGAGCAGACGCCACAGCTGGGCCGTGGGGCCGGCCGGTCCGACGATCGAGGAGCAGCGGCGGCCGGCCCGCCGGGCACGGTCGGCGAAGGCCCTGACGGCCTCGGGGGTGGCGCAGATGGGCACGAGGTTGGCCCCGGCGTAGCAGAGCGAGCGCAGCCGCCCGTCGGTGTACCAGCCCCACATCTCGCCGCCGAGCCGCCAGGGGTCGAGCCCGGCGATCTGGACGCGGGAGGTGACGAACGCGTTGTCCACGGGTTCGCTCTCGAGGATCGCGAGCGCGGCGGGGAGTTCGCCGGGGTCGAGGACCCGGGTGGTGGTCTGCGTCAACACTGGGGCCTCACCGAACGGTCTGCTGATGTCCGCACTGTACCGAACAAGGTTGTGGGGCGCCGCCCCGGACGGGCAAGGGCCGGGAGGACACAGCTGTGCCCCGCAGGCAGCGGCCTGCGGGGCACGGGGAGGCGGGAGGTCAGCCGGCGATGGAGACCTGGGGCTCGCCCGAGGCGATGCCGTCCTTCTCCATCTGCTCGGCGATCTTCATGGCTTCCTCGATGAGGGTCTCCACGATCTTCGACTCGGGGACGGTCTTGATGACCTCGCCCTTCACGAAGATCTGTCCCTTGCCGTTGCCGGACGCCACACCCAGGTCCGCCTCGCGGGCCTCACCGGGGCCGTTCACGACACAGCCCATCACGGCGACCCGCAGCGGGACCTCCATGCCCTCCAGGCCGGCGCTCACCTGGTCCGCCAGCTTGTACACGTCCACCTGCGCGCGTCCGCACGACGGGCACGAGACGATCTCCAGGCGCCGCTGCTTCAGGTTCAGCGCCTCCAGGATCTGCAGCCCGACCTTGACCTCCTCCGCCGGAGGAGCCGACAGCGACACCCGGATCGTGTCGCCGATCCCCTCGGAGAGCAGCGCGCCGAACGCCACGGCGGACTTGATCGTGCCCTGGAACGCCGGCCCCGCCTCCGTGACACCCAGGTGCAGGGGGTAGTCCGACTGTGCGGCCAGCTGGCGGTAGGCGTTCACCATGATGACCGGGTCGTTGTGCTTGACCGAGATCTTGATGTCCCGGAAGCCGTGCTCCTCGAAGAGGGACGCCTCCCACAGCGCCGACTCCACCAGAGCCTCCGGTGTCGCCTTGCCGTACTTCTTCAGCAGCCGCGCGTCCAGCGAGCCGGCGTTCACACCGATGCGGATCGGGGTGCCGGCGTCTCCCGCCGCCTTCGCGATCTCCTTGACCTTGTCGTCGAACTGCTTGATGTTGCCCGGGTTCACCCGGACCGCCGCGCAGCCCGCGTCGATCGCCGCGAACACGTACTTCGGCTGGAAGTGGATGTCCGCGATCACCGGGATCTGCGACTTCTTCGCGATCGTCGACAGCGCGTCCGCGTCGTCCTGCGTCGGACAGGCCACCCGCACGATCTGGCAGCCGGACGCCGTCAGCTCCGCGATCTGCTGCAGCGTCGCGCCGATGTCCGACGTACGCGTGGTCGTCATCGACTGCACCGACACCGGTGCGTTCCCACCGACCGCCACCGAGCCGACCTGGATCTGGCGGCTGACCCGTCGGTCGGCGAGCTTGGTCGGAACGTCCGGCATTCCGAGAGAAATCGCAGTCATGCGCTGAGCATCCCCAAGGTGTGGATCAGTGTGGATCGAGGTCCCGAGAACGGCGGGCTCCGGGCTTCGAGGTTACGGCACCCGGGACGGACGGGGCGCACCCGTGCCGTCGGAGCACCCGATGGTGTGCGGCCGGCCACCGTCCGTGCGACCGGCCGCCACCCGTGCGGCGTCCGGGCGTCAGGTGATCTTCACGGGGTTCACGATGTCGGCGACCAGCACCAGCAGTGTGAAGCAGATGAAGATCCCGGCGACCACATAGGCGACGGGCATGAGCTTCGCCACGTCGAACGGGCCGGGGTCGGGCCGCTTGAAGACCCTGGCCACGTTGCGGCGCAGGGATTCCCAGAGCGCACCCGCGATGTGTCCGCCGTCCAGCGGGAGCAGCGGCAGCATGTTGAACAGGAAGAGCGAGAGGTTGAAGCCCGCCAGCAGGAACAGCATCATCGCCATCTGGTTCTGTGCCGGGACGTCCAGGTTCATCACCTCGCCGCCGATCCGGGCCGCGCCCACCACGCCGACCGGCGAGTCGTCGGCGCGCTCGCCGTCGCTGAACGCCGCGTTCCAGAGGTCGGGGATCTTGGAGGGCAGGGCGATGATCGAATCGACGCCGTTCTCGATCATGTCGCCCATGCGGACGACCGAGTCACCGAAGGAGAGCGGCAGGATCTCGGTCCTGGCGGCGAAGCCGAGGTAGCCCGCGCTGATGTACTGGCCGGGGACGACCTCGCCGTCGGCGTCCTTCTTGGCGACGGCGTTCTTCTTCAGCACGGCGTTCAGGGTCTGTTCCTGGCCGTCGCGCCGCACGGTGATGGTGGCGGGGCCGACGGTCTGCCGGATCCTGTCCGACAGGGTGGCCCAGTCGTCGATCCTCCGGCCGTTGAAGGCGACGATCCTGTCGCCCTCCTCCAGGCCCGCGGCCTTGGCCGGCGAGACCGGGTCGGACGCCTTGCAGGTGTCGCGGTTCTCGCTCTGCGCGATCACGCACTGCTGGACGCCCGCGACCTCGGTGGTCTGGGTCTGGAAGCCGAAGGTCATCGCCACGCCCATGAAGATCGCGACGGCGAGGACCAGGTTCATGAAGGGGCCGGCGAACATCACGATCACGCGCTTCCACGGCTTGCGCGTGTAGAAGAGGCGCGTCTCGTCGCCCGGTTCGAGTTCTTCGAAGGCCGCGGACCGGGCGTCCTCGATCATGCCGCGCCACGGTGAGGTGGAGCGCGCCTCGATCCGGCCGTCGGGCCCCGGGGGGAACATACCGATCATGCGGATGTAGCCGCCCGCGGGGATGGCCTTGATCCCGTACTCGGTCTCGCCCTTCCTGCGCGACCAGACGGTCGGCCCGAAGCCGACCATGTACTGCGGCACCCTGATGCCGAAGAGCTTGGCCGTCGACAGGTGGCCCAGCTCGTGCCAGGCGATCGAGAACAGCAGACCCACGGCGAAGATGGCGATACCGAGGATCGTCATCAGGATCGTCGTCATGCTCATGCGTGCGCCTCCGCTGTCGCTTCCGCCGAGAGTTCGCGGGCCCTGGACCGGGCCCAGGTCTCCGCTTCGAGGACGTCCGCGACCGTCAGTGAAGTTCCCGTGGCGGGGGTGCCGTGTTCGGCGACCACCGATGTGACCGTATCCATGATTCCGTTGAAGGGGAGCCGTCCGGCGAGGAAGGCGTCCACGCACTCCTCGTTGGCGGCGTTGAACACCGCGGGGGCCGTGCCGCCCAGGGTGCCCACGTGCCGGGCGAGCCCGACGGAGGGGAACGCCTCGGTGTCGAGGGGGAAGAACTCCCAGCTGGAGGCCTTCGTCCAGTCGAACGCGGGGGCCGCGTCCGGGACCCGCTCGGGCCAGCCGAGACCGATGGCGATGGGGCCCCGCATGTCGGGCGGTGTCGCCTGGGCGAGGGTGGAGCCGTCGGTGAATTCCACCATCGAGTGAACATACGACTGGGGGTGGACCACGACCTCGATCCGGTCGAACGGGATGTCGTAGAGCAGATGTGCCTCGATGACCTCCAGCCCCTTGTTGACCAGGGTCGCGGAGTTGACCGTGATGACCGGGCCCATCGCCCAGGTCGGATGTGCCAGGGCCTGCTCGCGGGTCACGCCGGCCAGCTCGTCGCGCGTGCGCCCCCGGAACGGGCCGCCCGAGGCGGTCACGACGAGCTTGCGGACGTCGGCGTGCTTCCCCGCCGCGAGGGCCTGGAAGAGCGCTGCGTGCTCGGAGTCGACCGGGATGATCTGGCCGGGGGCCGCCAGCGCCTTCACCAGGGGGCCGCCGACGATCAGTGACTCCTTGTTGGCCAGGGCGAGGGTGCGGCCCGCCTCCAGGGCGGCGAGGGTGGGGGCGAGGCCGATCGACCCGGTGATCCCGTTCAGCACGGTGTGGCAGTCGCCCGCCGCGAGATCCGTGGCGGCGTCGGGCCCGGCCAGGATCTCCGGGAGCGGCTCCCCCGCGCCGTACACCTCACGCAGGGCCTCGCGGAGCGCCGGCACCTTGTCCCCGTCGGCCACCGCGACCGTGCGTACGCGCAGCTGCCGGGCCTGCTCGGCGAGGAGCTGGACCCTGCCGCCCGCGGCGGAGAGCGCGGTGACGCGGAAGCGGCCGGGGTTGCGCAGGACCAGATCGATGGCCTGGGTGCCGATGGACCCGGTGGAGCCGAGGATCACCAGATCCCGGCGGCCTTCCGCCGCGTCGAAGACGAGATGCGGGTCGGCGAGGGGTGCGGGGCTGTCGCTCATGGCCCCCATTGTCGCCGCATCCACCGGGCGCGCCGACAGGGTGCCCCCGTCAGTGCGTGCCTCAGGCCTGCCCGGCACGGAATTTCTTCCACTGGGCGGCCATGACGTCCTCCGGGACCCCGCCGAGGTCCTGGGTGCCGAGGATCTCCGCGCGGAACGCGAGTGTGGTGGAACCGGACCGCAGGACGGTGAGGTACTCGTACAGCTTCAGCTTCCCCTTCACGTCGACCACGGTGAAGCGGTACGCCTTCGCCTCGTCGGCCTCGGCCGCGAAGGCGGGCAGCGCGGCGGGTTCGGCCTTCTCGTACCTGGCGCGCGCGACGGCCCGTACCTCGGTGAAGCCCTCGGCACAGTCCCGGCCGGCCCTCTCCAGCGACGCCATGACCTTCGCGGCCTCGCCGTCACCGTACGAGCGCAGGGTCACGTCGACGGTGACCCCGAGCATCTCCTCGGGCTTGTCGGCCTTGCGCTGCACCTGGGCGACGGGGTGGTGGCCGCCGACGTCGCCGGCGAGGCTGACCAGCGGCTGGCAGACGGCGGGGTCGGCGGTGTACGAGTCCCCGAGCGGCCCGCCCAGGGCGTACTCGGACGCGGTGAGGCCGCCGGCCTGCTCCCCGTCGGCGAAGGCGACGGCGGTGAGCTGCGCCTCGGTGAGCCCGCCGGCCGGATCCGCCGTGGCTGCCGGACGCGAGGAGGCGGGGCCCGGCCCGGCCTCGCCCCTGCCGTCGTCACCACCACCGGCGCAGCCGATTGGACCCAGGAGGACCGCCACCGCGCATCCCGCCGCCACGGCGCCCCGTCGGCCGCCCGGCCCGTACACCCCGAACATCCCTGCTCCTGTCCGCCGTCGACGCGCCGCGATCCGTGTCCTGATCGCGGCCGGGGCTCGATTGTGCGGCATGCCGCGGGCGGGCACAGCCGTTCCGCCTCAGGTCGTCACATCCGCGTGGTCCTCGCCACGAACTCCGCGAACTCCTCGTGGAAGCGGGGGAAGGTCTTCCGTACGCAGCCGGGGTCGTCGTAGCTCATGCCGGGTGTGCGCAGTCCGGCGACGGCGAACGACATCACGATGCGGTGGTCGCCGTGGGTGACGATCTCGGCGGGGCGCGGGGTGCCGGGGTGGATCTCGATCCAGTCGGGTCCGGTGCGCACGGTGATGCCCATGTTCCGCAGGTTCTCCGCACAGGCCTCCAGCCGGTCGCACTCCTTCACCCGGGTGTTGGCGACGTCCTCGATCCGTACCGGTGAGGTGGCGAACGGCGCGATCGCCGCGAGGGTCGGCATCGTGTCGGAGATGTCGCGCATGTTGACCGTCAGGCCGGAGAGCCTGCCGGAGGACCGTACGGTCGTGGAGTCCGCGGTCGTACGCACGTCGGCGCCCATCCGGCGCAGCACGTCGGTGAAGCGCAGGTCGCCCTGGAGTGCGTCCGTGCCGAGGCCGGGGACGGTGACCTCACGGCCGGTGAGGGCCGCGGTGGCGAAGAAGTAGCTCGCGGTGGACGCGTCGGGCTCGACGGCGTAGGTGGTGGCGCGGTAGCCGCCCGGGGGGACGGTGAAGGTGTTCCCCTCCCGGACGACGTCGGCGCCGAAGCTGCGCATCATCGCGAGGGTGATCTCGACGTACGGTGCCGAGACGAGCTCGGTGACGTCGATCCGGAGGCCTTCGGCGGTGAGCGGGCCGAGCATGAGGAGGGCGGTGAGGTACTGGCTCGACTCCCCCGCGTCGAGGGTCAGTTCACCGCCCTTGACGCCCGAGGCCTCGATGGTGAGCGGGTGATGGCCCTGGGCACCTTCGTGGCGCAGGCCGACGCCGAGGCTCCGGAGGGCCTCGGTGAGGGGTGCGAGGGGGCGGCGGCGCATCTGCGCGGACGCGTCGAAGCGGTAGGTGCCCCGGGCCGCTGCGGCGGCGAGTGCCGGCAGGAAGCGTGCCGTGGTGGCGCCGTCGCGGCAGTGGACGTCGGCGTCGGTGACGGCGGGGCCGGCGGGCCGGCCCTCGATGTGCCATCGGTCCGGCTCGCGGCTGACCCCGTATCCGAGGCGGGTCAGTCCTTCCGTGAACCCCTCGGTGTCGTCCGAGTGCAGGGGGCGCAGGAGGGTGGTGGTGCCGTCCGCCGCGGCGGCCAGGAACAGGGCGCGGGCGGTGACGGACTTGGAGCCGGGGATGTCGATGACGGTCACGGGCGCCCATGTTGCCTTGTCGCGGGTGTGCCCGCGGGGCCCGTCCAGGCAGTGGACGGGCCCCGCGGGGAGTGCCGGGTTCAGCGGATCGGGCGGTGGACGTCGTCCCCGGTGGCCGGGCCCGGGGTGGCGTCGGCGATCCAGGGACCGTCGCCGCTGGGGTCGATGACGCCCTCCTCCAGCCAGGTGTAGGTCCCGGAGAGGACCCCGTCGACGACGCGCTTGTCGATGGCGTCGGTGTTGGACCAGAGCCGGCCGAAGAGCTCCTCCACCCGGATGCGGGACTGCCGGCAGAACACGTCCGCGAGCTGGTACGCCTCGCGGCCGTGGTCGCCGTCGGCGCGCAGGTGCTCGGCCCGGACGCAGGCGGCGCTCATCGCGAAGAGTTCGGCGCCGATGTCGACGATCCGGCCGAGGAAGCCCTGCTTGGTCTCCATGCGGCCCTGCCAGCGGGACATCGCGTAGAAGGTGGAGCGGGCCAGCTTGCGGGACGAGCGTTCGACGTACCGCAGGTGCGCGGAGAGGTCGGGGTGCCCGGGGACGCGGAACTCGCCGTAGGCGTTGGGCAGCCGGCCGGGGCCGCTGACCAGTTTGGGGAGCCAGCGGGCGTAGAACCCGGCGGCGTTGGCGCCCGCCCTCGCCTTGTCGGAGAGCGGCTTGTCGGGATCGATGATGTCGCCGGCGACCTTGAGGTGGGCGTCGACGGCCTCGCGGGCGATCAGCAGGTGCATGATCTCCGTGGAGCCCTCGAAGATCCGGTTGATCCGCATGTCGCGGAGCATCTGCTCGGCGGGGACGGCGCGTTCGCCCCGGGCCGCGAGCGAGGCCGCGGTCTCGAAGCCGCGTCCACCGCGGATCTGGACGAGCTCGTCGGAGATCAGCCAGCCCATCTCCGAGCCGTACAGTTTGGCGAGCGCTGCCTCGATGCGGATGTCGTTGCGGCTCTCGTCGGCCATCTGGGAGGAGAGGTCCACGACGGCTTCGAGGGCGAAGGTGGTGGCGGCGATGAAGGAGATCTTCGCGCCGACCGCCTCGTGCCGGGCGACCGCCCTGCCCCACTGTTCGCGGGCGGCCGACCATTCACGGGCGATCTTCAGGGACCACTTGCCGACGCCGACGCACATGGCGGGCAGGGAGAGGCGGCCGGTGTTGAGCGTGGTGAGGGCGATCTTGAGGCCGGCGCCCTCGGGACCGATGCGGTTGGCCGCGGGGACACGGACCTGGTGGAAGCGGGTCACGCCGTTCTCGATGCCGCGCAGTCCCATGAAGGCGTTGCGGTGCTCCACGGTGATGCCCGGGGAGCCGGCCTCGACGACGAAGGCGGTGATGCCGCCCTTGCGGCCCTCGGACGCGGGCACCCTGGCCATGACGACGAGCAGGTCGGCGACGACGCCGTTGGTCGTCCAGAGCTTCACACCGTCCAGGACGTAGTCCCCCCCGTCGTCGGGCACGGCCGTGGTCGCGAGCCGGGCCGGGTCGGATCCGACGTCGGGTTCGGTGAGGAGGAAGGCGGAGATGTCCGTCCGCGCGAGGCGGGGCAGGAAGGCGTCCTTCTGCTCCTGGGTGCCGAACATCTTCAGCGGCTGCGGTACGCCGATGGACTGGTGGGCGGAGAGCAGCGCGCCGATCGAGGGGCTCGCCGAACCGGCCAGCGCGAGCGCCTTGTTGTAGTAGACCTGGGTCAGACCCAGGCCTCCGTACCTGGTCTCGATCTTCATGCCGAGCGCGCCGAGCTCCTTGAGGCCGTTGATCACCTCGTCGGGGATCCTGGCCTCGCGCTCGATCAGGGCGCCGTCGACCCGGGTCTCGCAGAACTCCCGCAGCCGGGCGAGGAAGGCCTCGCCGCGCCGCACGTCGTCGGGGGCCGGCTGGGGATGGGGGTGGATCAGGTCGAGCCGGAAGCGTCCGAGGAAGAGTTCCTTGGCGAAGCTCGGCTTGCGCCAGTCCTGTTCACGGGCGGCCTCGGCCACCTGCCGTGCTTCGCGCTCGGTGACTTTGGGGGCCTGGGGAATGTCGGATGGGGCGGACATGAGGAGCTCACCTCGCCGCGAGTCGGGGTAGGGGTCGGGCCGTACGCGTGCCGATCGGTACCACTCGTCCGTATCTACCCGATCTGCGGCGGCCCCACCACCCCTGCGGCGGGCGCCCCGGGGCACGGGAGGCGGCCGCGGCCCTCGCACCGGCAGGCCCCTCGGGCCGGGTCCGGCCTGCGGCTTTCCCCTCATGACGCGCCACGGGGAGACCCGCCGGGAATCGGCCGCCGAGGGCCCGGTGCCCGCGCCGTGGAGCCCGGCAGGCCCGTGGACGGACGGGC
>Ga0196960_10000579_pt1 | contig 12006 bp, 12 predicted proteins | sample S3v_5metaG_FD_183187 | JGI IMG/M metagenome (GOLD analysis project Ga0196960, IMG submission 183187) | Soil microbial communities from Anza Borrego desert, Southern California, United States - S3+v_5 | ecosystem: Environmental > Terrestrial > Soil > Desert | place: USA: California | collected... | reverse complement strand
GGCTTTGGCTGCTTCGATTACTGGCTGCGCTGGGCGATCGGCGCGCCGACGATCCCCGAGGACCACTCCCAGCATGGCGCCAAAAGCTGGAAGGACTACTTCCGCTTCAACACCGACCACAAGGTGATCGGCGTCCAGTACGTCGTCACCACCTTCATCTTCTTCTTCCTCGGCGGCCTGATGGCGATGCTGATCCGGGCCGAGCTCGCCCAGCCGGGCACCCAGATCCTCGAAGCGTCGACCTACAACAGCCTCTTCTCGACGCACGCGGTGCTGATGATCTTCGTCTTCGTCATCCCGGTCTTCGCCGGGCTGGCGAACTACGTGCTGCCGCTGATGATCGGCGCGCCGGACATGGCCTTCCCGCGCCTCAACGCGCTCAGCTTCTGGATGCTGCCGCTGGCCGGGATCCTCTTCATCGCCAGCTTCCTCGCCCCCGGCGGCGCCTTCGACGCCGGCTGGACCGGCTACGCGCCGCTCTCGACCGGGGCCCCGTTAGGGCAATCGTTCTTCAACATCGGCGTCCAGTTTGCGGGCGCCTCGTCGATAGCCACGGCGCTCAACTTCCTGGTCACGATCATCACCATGCGTGCGCCCGGAATGACCTTCTGGCGAATGCCGCTGCTGGTCTGGGCGAACCTCTCGACCTCGCTGCTGGTCGTCGCCGCGACCCCGTTCATCGCCGGCGTCCAGTTCATGGTCCTCTTCGACCGCGCCCTGCACACCAACTTCTTCGACTTCGCCGCCGGCGGCGACGTCATCAGCTACCAGCACATCTTCTGGTTCTACTCCCACCCGGCCGTCTACATCATGATGCTGCCGGGCTTCGGGATCGTCTCCGAGGTGATCTCGACCCACGCCCGCAAGCCGATCTTCGGCTACCGCCTGATGGCGCTGGCGCTGATCGGGATCGTCGTCCTCAGCTACTCGGTCTGGGCCCACCACATGTTCGTCGCAGGGATGTTCTCCTGGCTGCGGGTGCCGATGATGATCACCACCCTGCTGATCGCGGTGCCGACCGGGATCAAGATCTTCTCCTGGCTGGGGACCCTCTTCTTCGGCAAGATCCACACCTACTCGACCGCGATGCTGTTCGCGCTCGCCTTCATCGTCACCTTCACGATCGGCGGCATCAGCGGCGTCATGCTCGGCATGGTGCCGATCGACATCCACGTCTCCGACACCTACTTCGTCGTCGCCCACATCCACTTCGTCCTCTTCGGCGGCTCGGTCTTCACGATCTTCGCCGGCGTCTACCACTGGTTCCCGAAGATGACGGGCCGGATGTACGACGAGAAACTGGGCCGCTGGCACTTCTGGGGGACCCTCGTCGGCACCTGGGGCACCTTCATCCCGATGCACTGGGTCGGGATGGACGGGATGCCGCGCCGCGTGGCCGACTATTCCGCCCACTTCGGCGACTGGAACCTGCTGATCAGCGTCTTCGCCTTCATGCTCGGCGCCGCCCAGCTCGTCTTCGTCTACAACATGGTCGTCAGCTGGCGCTACGGCCCGAAGGCCGACGCCAACCCGTGGCGCGCCAACTCGATCGAGTGGCAGGTCTCCTCGCCGCCGCCGATCTTCAACTTCGACGAGATCCCGCGGGTCGTCGGCGGCCCCTACGAGTTCGGGATCCCCGGCGCCAAACACGCGATCATGGCCGGCGAAGGAGCTGACGTGCCCGAGAGCGAGAAGAGCGTGGTGGGCAGCACCTCATGAGCCCGGAGCAGAGCGACGAGCGCAAGCCCCTGCTGGTCTTCCTCAACGAGGTGGCCGGTGGCCGCAAGCTGCTGCGGACGGTCCGCGAGCGCCAGGACCAGATCTCCGGCGTGGTCGTCGTCGCGCCGCAGAACCAGCCTTCGGTCGGCCAGCTGATCGACACCAGCGAGGTGCGGGAGGCCGCCCGAGCCCGGGTCGAGGTGACGATGTCGGTCCTCAGCGAGTTCGGGATCCCCTCGGTCGGCGAGGTGATGGACCCCGAGCCGATCCTCGCCCTCGACGACGCCGTGCGGGCGCACCGCCCCGGCGAGGTCGTGCTCTCCTGCCTTTCCGGCACCCTCTTCGGCTTCATGCGCCGCGACCTCGTCGAGTCGGTGCGCGAGCGGCTCGAGCCGGAGGTGAAGCTGACCCACATCCCGGTGCGGATCGAAGACGACGCGATCCGCTGGGACCTCAACCACACCCTGGTGGTGGCGACGAAGACCGTCGCGACGCCGGACCTGGTGCAGCGGCTGAAGGAGCGCGCCGGCATCCGCCCGCACCGCTTCACGATCATCTGCCCGCGCGGCGAAGACGTCAGCGAGGCGCAGGTCGTCCGCGACCTCGCCTCGACCCTGGCCGAGCTCTACCGCGCCGACATCGACGCCACGGGCCAGCCGATGAGCCCCGACCCCTTCTCCGCCGTCAAGAACGCGATCGAGCACTACCGGATCGACGACATCCTCATCTCCACCTTCGCGGGCGAGCGCTCGCAGTGGCTCGAGGACAACCTGATCGGGCGGGTGCGCGAGATCACCGACAAGTCCGTCGAGCACATCGAGGTCGGCCGGCCCGCGGCTGCCGTCGCCGCCGCCGTGGCCGAGGGGGAGGCAAGCTGATGGAGAGCGCGACGGTCGCGGCCGGTCACGCCCACGCCGACCACCACCACGGCCCGCCCGAGGCCCACGAGAGCTCCCGCATCGACCGCCAGACGCTGGGGATCCTCCTCTTCATCGTCTCCGAGGTGATGCTGTTCGGGGCGTTCTTCGCCGCCTACTTCTTCCTCCGCGTCGTCGTCGACCCGGCGAGCTGGCCGCCGGAGGGTTTCGATCTGCCGGTCGCGGTGGCGGGGATGAACACGGCGATCCTCGTCTCCTCCAGCTTCACGATCCACTACGCGCTGGAGTCGATCCGCCACGGCAACCGCGCCGGCCTCAAGCTGGGCCTCGTAGCCACCTGGCTCCTCGGCGCGACCTTCCTCTTCATCCAGATGAACGAGTACGTCCACATCGGCTTCAGCGCCCGTGACTTCTCGTTCGGCTCGATCTTCTACAGCCTCACCGGCCTCCACGGAGCCCACGTCTTCGTCGGCCTGCTGCTGCTGACGTTCGCGACGATCCGCGCCTTCCGCGGCCACTTCGGCCCCGCCGCGAAGGACCACCTCGGCGTCGAGCTGCCAGGGATCTACTGGCACTTCGTCGACATCATGTGGATTGTCGTCTACGTGACCGTCTACATCCTCTGAGGCGGCTGCAAATCTGCGTCTGGCGTCGTCCTCGGTCGCTTGCGTGCAGAGCACGCGGCGCTCCCTGCGTCCTACCCAGACTTGATTTTCGCCGCCTCAGGGCGGAGATCGCAGCATGAGAATCAACGAGGCGACGGTCTTCAAATGGGTCGTGATCTTCGGGATCGCGGGCGCTGTCGTGATCGCGGTGACGTTGCTGACGCGGCCGCTGGTGGGGGCGCTGCTGTTCCTGGCGCTGGTGATCGTCGGCTGCGTCTACGGCTACCGCTGGCTGTCGCAGAAGCGGCGCGAAGTTGGCGCTAAGAATTTACCTTTGTAGACAAAATGTTGCAGGTTGCTCTGTAGTCTGGGAGCATGCAGACGATGAGGGAGAGCTGGACCGACGAGCGCCTCGACGAGTTCGGGAAGCGGATGGACGAACGCTTCGACCGGGTCGACGAACGCTTCGAAGAGGTCGATGCCAGGTTTAGGCAGGTCGACCAGCGCTTCGAACAAGTCGACAAACGTTTTGAGCAGGTGGATGGTCGGTTCGAGCGCATCGAGGACAAGCTGGAGCGGGTTGACCAGCGCCTGTTCTCCATGGGTCGCACGATGGTGATCGCGGCCGTCGGCATGTCTTCGACGATGGTCGCCGGCTTCGGCGCGCTGTTCGCCCTTATCGCCACCAAGCTCTAGGGCGACGCTGGAGCAGCTCCAGCGTCGCCAGCGTCAGGGCGATCGGGACGGTGGCGGGGCTCTGGTCGACGAAGAAGAAGATCAGGTCGAAGCCGGGGCAGATCACGGCGGCCAGGGCAGCGCCCTGCAGTTGCAGGCGGCGGTCGGGGGCGAGGAGGGCACCGAGAGCGGCGGCGATGAAGAGGTCGCCGAAGCCCATCACGGCCGAGCCGAAGGAGGCGAATTGGAGGCGGGGGAGGTCGGCGACCGGGGCGGCGGCGTTGAGGACGGCGTTGGGGCCCTGGAGGAGGTCGGAGGCGATCAGCCAGGCGTCGACGATGGCCATCAGGTAGATGCCCAGCTTCAGCCAGCGGGGCGGGACGGCGCAGGCGACCAGCCACCCGAGGGTGACGCAGGCGAAGGCCGATAACGCCAACGCGGTGCTCTCGCCGGCGAGGGAGCCCTCCAGGGCCCAGGCGAGGGCGAAGAGGGGGAGAACGGCGAGAGCCCAGGGCGGGCGACCGCCCCGAACCAACCAGGCGAGGGCCGCGGCGGCGAGCGGGGGCACCGCGACCAAGGCGAGGTAGGTGAGGAAACGGGCACTGGCGGACTCGAGGGCGATCGCGGAGACGACCACGACGATCGAGAGCGGCAACACCAGCGCCCACCAGCGACTGCGCAGGCGCTCCAAGGGTCCCGGGAGGGGAGCCCGGGGCGCCGCGACCAGCGCCGCCGGGACGAGGCTGAGGATGCCGATCGAGAGCCAGAAGGGGAGCAAATCAAAGCGGGTGCCGCAGCCAGCTACGGCGGTTTAGCGGGGGCGCCCCAAGATAGAAGATCCGGTTGCGAATGAAGCAACCTGGCTCCGTTTGCCCGCGCCGTCTCAATGCAGGCGATCAGGTCTTGGCGCTCCCTCGCAGCGCCTTACGGAACTCATGCGCCGTCGGGGAGATCCGCGTCAGTGGCCGTCCGTAGGGCAGCCGGACTCATCGCGAGTACCTGGTCGGAGAATGCTTGAATCTTAACTGAGTACTTGATAGTACTTAAAGCATCGGATATGCCTCTCCGGCGATGCTGGAGGGGCGGGAAAGGATCACTATGAAGCGTGTTATCAAACTCGCCGTTATGTGTTTCGCGTTCGCCGCCCTCGCCTCAGGGGCTATCGCAGGGGCGGAAGAACCGTTGCCAGAACCCACGCCTTCTGAATCGGAATCAGCACTACTAGCCGAAGGTTGCTTCTCGAATTCAATATGCAGATACCTGGGGACAGAATATAACGTCAGGGATAAAGTAATTGAATGTAGCCAGTGGGGAGTTTTCTCCGGGTTTGGCGCCTCGGCTACAAACCGGTGTGGTAACAAAACGAATTGGCTCAGACAAAATGGAACTGTCATTGCCTGTATGAATCCCGGTGGTAACAGGCCTCACCCAGGCAACTTCAATGAAATTTACGTCGCCTTCGAATATGGCGCATTCTGTTAGTTAGCCTGGATCCTGCGCCAAGCGTTCGCCCTGAGCGAACCTGAGTGTCGAGATCGCCTTCTGAGCGGGGGGAAGTGGGCTACCGAAGCCCACTTTCCAGCTCAGGAGGATTCACCCCCAGGTGTGAAGTGCCGCTACCAGACCTCGGTCGTTGCGAGGACCGCTATGCACGGCACACACCACCCCGGAGTAGTCGGAACTGCTCATCTAGGCGATCCCGCCGCGGCTGCAGCTGGCTGCTCCGCCTTAATGGAGCGCTCGGGAGGGGAATCTGACTGGGGTGCTAGCCGCCCGGCGGCCGCGACCGTCCACAGCATCGCCAGCCAGTTGCCGACGGCGATCGCGATGTGGATCCAGACCAGACCCGCCGGCAGTTCCAAGGCCCATTGCAGGCCGCCGACGGCCCCCTGTAGGGCGAGGAGGCCGATCACGACCGTCAACGGCGTCAGCGCCCGCCTCTCGCCGCCCCGGCGGCGGAGGAGGAACCAGACCGCGATCGCGGCGAGGGCATAGATCGCTGCGATCGCGGCGTGGCGCTGGACGACCCACTCCAGCGTTTCCGCGCCCTGGAAGTCGAAGCGCTGCACCAGCTCCCCCTCGTGGTCGCCGGCGTGGGGGCCGGAGGCGGTGGCGATCGTCCCGGCCAGGATCGTCAGCTGCCCGAGCGGGATCAGCGCCCGCACCGCCCACACGCCCAGCCGGTCCTGCGAGCGCCGCCGCTCCATCGGTTCGTAGCGTGAGCACCAGGCGAGGGCGAAGGCAGCGTCGAGCAGGATCATCGAGAGGATGAAGTGGCTCATCACCAGTTCCGGGGCGAGGTGGTGCTTGACTACCAGGGCGCCGAGGATCGCCTGACCCATCACCCCGAGCGGCAGCAGGGCGCCGAAGAGGGCGAGGTGCCAGCGGAAGGGCTTGCGAAAGAAAGCGAGGACGCTGGCGGCGATCACGGCGAAGCCGACGAAACCGGTGAGGAGCCGGTTGCCGTACTCGATCACCGCGTGGTACTCGAGCGGCGGCGTCGTGCCGCCGTAGCATTTCGGCCAGTCCGGGCAGCCGAGCCCCGAGCCGGTGAGCCGCACGGCGGCGCCGGTGAGGACGATCAGCGCGAGGGCGGCAAGGGCAATGATCGTGACCTGCGCGTAGCGCTCGGGCGAGATCTCGAGGCGGCTCTTCAAGCGGTCTCGCATCTGACGAACATCATGGCAGCGGCCGATCGCCGCTCGCCTGCTTTGGGGCTAGCCGGCTTCGCCGCCGCTAGCGTTTTCGAGCAGATATTTGACGAGGTCGTCGACTTCTTTCGAAGACAGGGTCTGCTCGTAGTTCTGCGGCATCAAGTTGGGCGGGTAGCCTTTCGCGATCTCGGCGTTCGGGTCGACGATCATCTCTTTGACCGCGGCCGCGCTTTCGCCGGGAATTTCTTCGTCGAGGTTCGGCCCGGTGACGCCGCCCGCTTCGGCGGCAGCGAAGGTGTGGCAGGAGCTGCAGTTGTCGGCGAAGACCTGGGCGCCGGGGCCGCCGTCGACCTGCGGCGGCTGGGCGCCGGGGACGCCGGCCCACTTGCCGACGTAGGCGGCGACGTCGTCGAGGTCCTGCCCGGTGACGATCTTGGCGGGCATCGAGACGCGCGGATTGCCGTTGACCTCGCGGGGGTACTCGATCTGCGCCTTGGTGACCCCCTCGATCGTGTCCGAGTCGTTCCCGATCGCGCGCGCGGCGGCGAAGGCGTGATCGAGGTTGGGGCCGGTTTCGGCGCTGGTGCCGGCCTGCGCCATCGCGTGGCAGGTGCCGCATTTCTGGATGAAGAGGGCGCGCCCGCGCTCGGGATCGGCGTCCGTCGTGCCGCAGCCGGAGGCGACCACGGAGAGGGCGATCAGGGCCACGAGGGCCAGCAGCGGGGTGGTGAGTTTGCGAACGCGTGGCATGGCTGTGATGCGAGCGGGAGTCTATATGTCGGCGCTCCCGCCAAGCGTTACGTTGCCCCTAAGGAATCGGCTATCTTGAGTCGATCCGCACTAGCTCGTAGGACCAAGGCGATGGGAGGCCGTTGATGCAGGTGAGGGACGGGATGTCCGAGATAACGCTGACCGTGGGTCCGTCCCACACGCTGCGCGAGGCGGCGGCGAAGATGGTCGAGAAGGGGACGGGCGCGGCGCTGGTCCTCGACGCCGAGCTGGCGACTCCCTCCGTCGTCACCGAGCGCGATCTGCTGGTCTCCGTCGCCCGTGGCCAGGACCCCGACCTGGAGAAGGTCTGCGACCACATGAGCGAAGGCGTGCTCACCGCGGCTCCCGACTGGAGCCTCGAGCGGGCGGCGGCGGAAATGTCCCGGCGCAACGTCCGCCACCTCGTCGTCTTCGACGGCGGCGAGCCGATCGGCATCCTCTCGATGCGCGACATCGTCCGCTGCTGGACCTCCGACGGCGCGACGTCGGAAATGCCCCTGCCCGGCTGAGCGGGTTCTGAGGGCGGCGCTAGGCCTGCGGAGGGCCGGAGATGGTTTCTACCGGCAGCGCGGCGCCACGGGTCTCCTGGCGGCGCGGGAGGCGGTAGTAGTCGCGGACCGAGCCGCGGATGAGGCTGCGGAAGGCGAAGAAGAAGATGATCGCGCCGAGGATGAACCAGATCCTGGGCTCGAAGATGAAGCCGGAGGCGAAGGTGCCGCAGACGAGCCCGAGGATGCCGAGGACGAGGAACACCGGCGCCCAGGAGGGGCGGGGCGTGTAGATCATCTCGCCCGGCTCGGGCACTTGTCGGTGGTCGGCCACGTCTTATCCGGCGATGTAGATGAAGGCGGTGACGAAGCAGAGGGCGAAGACGCCGGCGGCGATGCCACCAGCAGTAAGCCCTGCCGACATGTTCTTGCGTGCGGTCTCGCGGTCCATGAGGCGGAGTTCTATCAATCCTGGTGGAGGAGCCGGGTGCCCCTCCCCAGAGACCGTCGCGCAGCTGAATCCGGGTGCTGGGCGCGAGATGTGGTCTCTGGAGCCTCTGTGGAGGGGCACCCGGCTCCTCTAATGGGTCTGACACCCCTCTCACAAAGGCTCACGGGACCACAGATGCGCCCAAGACCGCGCCCCAGCTGCGCGACGGTCTTTTGGGAGAGGGGTGTCAGACCCGCCTGAAGCGCTGGTGCTTAGACGTTGGCCGCGACGGCCATCGCCAGGAACAGCAGGGCCAGGTACGCCAGCGAGTAGAGGTAGGTGCGCAGGGCCCAGCGGCGGTCGGCGGTGCGGAGGAGGCGGGTGGCGCAGTAGATGAAGGCGGCGCCGAGGAGGATCGAGGGGATGACGTAGGCGATGCCGAGGCCGCCGGCGCAGAAGGGGAGCTGGGTGACCGCGTAGAGGAGGACGGTGTAGAGGAGGATCTGGCGCCGGGTCTCGGCCTCGCCGCGGACCACGGGCAGCATCGGGATCCCGGCCTTCGCGTACTCGTCCTTCATCAGCAGCGAGAGCGCCCAGAAGTGGGGCGGGGTCCAGAAGAAGACAATCGCGAACATGTAGAAGGCCATGCCGCTGAGCTCGCCGGTGACCGCGGCCCAGGCGACCAGCGGGGGCACGGCGCCCGCGGCGCCGCCGATGACGATGTTCTGCGGCGTCCGGCGCTTCAGCCAGAGAGTGTAGACGCCGACGTAGCCGACGAAGCCCGAGAGCGAGAGCGAGGCCGCCAGCGGGTTGACGGTCAGCGACAGCAGCAGGAAGGAGGCGACGCAAAGGGTCATGCCGAAGGCGATCGCCGCCCCGACGGAGACGCGGCCGGAGGCGACCGGGCGGGTGGCGGTGCGGGCCATCGTGCGGTCGATGTCGCGGTCGACGGCGTGGTTGATCGCCCCGGCGCCGCCGGCGGAGAGGGCACCGCCGAGGCAGGTGAGGAGGATCAGGCCGAGCGAGGGGTCGCCCGCCACGTACATCGTCGTCACCGTGGTGAAGAGCAGCAGCGACTGCACCTTCGGCTTGGTCAGCGTCAGGTAGTCGCGGACGACGGTGGGGAAGAACGAGCGGTTGGCGGCCGCCGTCGGGTTGGGCGCGGTCTGCGCGCCGGCGCCGGATTGCATGGCGCTCAGGCTACCGGCTGCGATTCGCGGCTCGCTGCCTGCTCGCTGCGGCGGCTGCGGCGGCCGATCGCCTCGCGGATGTCGCGCAGCGGCCGGGCGCTGCGGACGTCGGGGAGGACGTCGAAGTTGTGCGGCTCCGGCGGCGAGAGCGTCAGCCACTCGAGCGTCTCGCCCTTCCACGGGTCGTGGCCCGCCGCCGGCCCGTTGACGCGGCTGAAGATCGCGTTGGCGATCGTCAGCAGGATGCCGACGGAGAGGATGAGGATGCCGATCGAGGAGATCACGTTGTAGCCGGTGACGTCGTCCTCGCCGAAGTACTTGTAGGCGTCGACGACCTGGCCCTCGTGGGTGCCGGCGAAGAAGAGCGGCACGAAGCCGAGCAGGCGCACGACGAGGATCGTCCAGAAGGAGATCCGGGCCAGGCTCTCGCCCATCGTCCGCCCGGTCATCTTCGGGAACCAGTAGTGGAGGGCGGCGAAGCCGCCGAGGACGGAGCCGCCGATCAGCGCGAAGTGGGTGGCCGCGGTGGCGTCGGTCGTGTTCTTCAGGTGCCAGGCGGCGGCGACCAGCGAGTGGCAGAGCTCGCTCGCGAGCCCGATCGTGATCGCGAAGATCGCGCCCAGCGCGAACAGCAGCGGCGCCCGCATCCGCAGGGTGCCGCCGGCCATCGTCGCGATCAGGTTGAAGATGACGAGGCCGAAGGGGACGATCAGCGCCAGCGCCATCAGCATCGCGTAGTACATCCAGCCGATCCCGATCGGCGCCGTCAGCATGTTCTGCATCCAGGCGAGCGTCCCGATCACCGCGATCGCGGCCAGCGAGACCATCGTCACCGGGCGGTTGAAGAGCGGTTTGCGCGCGAAGGCGGAGACGATTTCGGCGAGCGCGCCGAAGGCGAAGACGAGGATCAGCATGTAGGCGCCGGTGAAGAAGATCCAGCTCAGGTGCTGCCAGAGGAGCGGCGCGCCGCCGGTCCCGTCGGAGAAGAAGATCCCGTCGTAGTTGCGGTCGATCATCAGCATCGTCAGCGCCGCCAGCAGCACCGACCCGATGACGATCATCAGCCAGGAGCCGACGGTCGCCGCCCAAGCGAAGACCGGGACCCGGCGCCAGGCCATGCCCGGGGCGCGCATCATCCGCAGCGTCGCCACCAGGTTGATCGAGAGGAGGACGAAGCCGAGCGTCGCCAGGCCGGTCGCCGCGGCCCAGGCGTCGACGCCGTTGTTGGAGAGGAAGGCGCGCTCGCTCAGCGGCGCCAGCGGGTTGATCCCGGCCTCCGACGGGGTGAAGAGGAAGCCCGCGTAGAGGACGGTCGCGCCCGCGATCCACAGCCCCATGCCGACCTGGCCGAGGCGCGGCAGCGCCGTCCCGCGGGCGCCGATCTGCAGCGGCGAGACGAAGTAGAAGAGCCCGAAGACCAGCGGCAGGGCGAAGAAGAAGATCGCCGTCGTCCCGTAGAGGGAGAGCATCCGGTTGAAGGAGACGGGGTCGAGGAAGGAGTTCTCCGGCACCAGCAGCTGGATCCGCATCAGCACCAGCTCGACCAGGGCGAGGAAGAGAAAGCCGAGGGCGCCGCAGATCAGGATCCGGCCGATCTCCTTGTGGTCGGCCGAGGTCGCCAGCTGCGCCCAGCGGGGGCGGCTGGACTGGAAGCCGTCGGCGACGAGCTCGGGGCGGGTGCTGGGGCTCATGGCGTCTCTCCGCTTTCGATCAGGTTGTTGACCCTTTCCTCGGCCGCCTCGATCTCTTCCTGGCGTTCTTCGACGAACTTCTCGTATTCCTCGGGGGAGACGACTTCGACCGCGGTTTTCATCGAGGCGTAGGCCTGGCCGGAGAGGGTGGCGGAGCTGCCTTCGTAGACGCCCTCGTCCTCGCTGATGAAGGAGACCTCGTTGGTCTTGCCCGGCACGGCGTCGGCTTTGCGGGCCAGCTCTTCGACGTTCCAGGTGTGGACGACGTCGGTCGACTCGAGCTGGAGCTCGACCGCGGTGTCGGTCGGGACCACCAGCTTGTAGTAGGAGAAGGCCCCGTTGGGGTAGTCGTAGCGCCAGATCCACTGCTGACCGGTGACTTTGATCTGCAGCGGCTCGCCTTTCAGCGAGGCGAGGCCGGCCTCGCCGGTCGAGGGCCGTTCGCGGGCGTTGTCGGTGAGGACGACGCCGAGGACGAAGAGCAGCGTTGCGAAGAGGGTGAGGAAGCCGCCGACTCGGAACTGCAGGGCGCGACCGCTGAGCAGCTGGCGCGGCTCGACCCCCCGCTCGGAGCGGAAGCGGCGCACGACGTAGAGCAGCGCGACGGTGACCGCGATCATCAGGATCACGGCGGCGACGATGCTGATCGTCAGCAGGGTGTCGATCTGGTCGGTGCCAGGGGAGTGCGGCGACAAAGCGCGGCCATTCTATTCACGCGGGGCGGCGCCGCGGCTTGCGGTCGCCTCCGGGCAGCGGACCTATACTCGCCGCCCTTATGAGGAGGCGCTCCCGGCCATCGAACGCGCTTCGCCTCGCGGTCCGGGCCGGGGGAGTGGCAGCGCTCGGGGCCGCGGTCTCCGTGCCCTTCTTGCGCAAGCGCCTGCGGGTCCCCGCGCCGGTCACGG
>Ga0196960_10000578_pt1 | contig 12028 bp, 2 predicted proteins | sample S3v_5metaG_FD_183187 | JGI IMG/M metagenome (GOLD analysis project Ga0196960, IMG submission 183187) | Soil microbial communities from Anza Borrego desert, Southern California, United States - S3+v_5 | ecosystem: Environmental > Terrestrial > Soil > Desert | place: USA: California | collected... | reverse complement strand
TCGGAGCCCGCTCCGCCGTCGAGACGGTCGTTGCCGGCGCCGCCGCGCAGGACGTCGTTGCCGCCGAGGCCCGCAAGCAGGTCGTCGCCATTGCCGCCGGTGATGGTGTTCGCGGCGTCGTTGCCGGTGCCGGTGAAGGCGGCGGCGCCGCTATAGGTCAGCCGCTCGACATTGGCGGCGAGCGTGAAGGCGGCGAGGCTGGTGCTGATCGTGTCGGCGCCGGCGGCCGCGGCCTCGACCACCTTGTCGGCTGCGTCGTCGACCAGGTAGACATCGTCGCCGATGCCGCCTTCGAGCACGTCCGCGCCGGCACCGCCGTCCAGCATGTCGTTGCCGACGCCGCCCCACAGGCTGTCATTGCCGAGCCCGCCGTCCAGCTGGTCGTCGCCGCCGAGGCCGTAGAGGCGGTCGTTGCCGCCGCCGCCGACGATGCGGTTGGCCACATCATTGCCGTTGCCGGTAAAGGCGGTCGCCCCGGAGTAGGTCAGGTTCTCGAGCGTCGCCGCCAGCGTGAAGGTGGCGAACGGAACCACGATCGTATCGATGCCCTGGCCCGCCAGCTCGGTCACCACGTCGCCCGCGGCATCGACGACGTAGATGTCGTTGCCGACGCCGCCCGCCATCCTGTCATTGCCCGCCCCGCCAACGAGCAGGTCGTTGCCGCCCGCACCGTTGAGCTGGTCGTTGCCCGCGCCGCCGGTCAGTGCGCTGCCATTCTCCATGGCGGTCAGCACGTCGGCAAAGCCCGTGCCTTGCACGTCCACGACTCGCGAAATCCCGCGGATCGTGCCGCCGCCGATGGTCAGGGTGCCGCCATTGGCGAGCGCCCTGAAATCGATCGTCAGGCCGGCCGTCGCGCCGGAGAGGTTGAGCGCGAGCGAGTTCGTCCCCGCGCCGCCGTCGACGATGTCGCCATAACCGGCGGCAAGCTGGTCGTTGCCGGCGCCGCCCGCCAAAGTGTCGACCTCCCTCAGGAAATCGAGCGATGTGAAGGCGCCGCCGGTGCCGGCGGCCGCTTCGCCGAATTCGTGCGAGGCGAAACGGTCGGCACCCTTGCCGCCAAGCATCTCGTCGCTGCCCCAGCCGCCGCTGACGGAAGCGGCCTCGCCCGCCGCGCCGTCGAATCGGTCGTTGCCATAGTCCATGGTGACGAGGCCGGTGATGGTGCCGCTGTTCTGGATGATGTCGCCGCCGCTGTTGAGCACGACGTTACCGTCGATCAGGCCGCTGTTCACGATCTTGAGGCCGGCATTGTACGAATCGCTGGGAACCCAGATCGCCTTGGTCGCCCGGATCGTGCCCGAGTTCAGGATTTCGAACTTGCGGGTCTCGGCCCAGGAATCGGACACCAGAATGCCCGCAACATGGGTACTGGGATCGCCGATCGACGCGGCTTCGATCAGGCCCGTGTTCTGGAACGAAGCCGTGATGTCCCTGAACTGCATCCCGACGGCCAGGGTCGGATAGTCTTTCGGCTCCGTCGTTGTCTGAATGGCCCGGATCGTGCCTTCGTTGATGCCCGTCATGCGGGTCCCGTGCGTCTCATACGCCTCCAGCTGAACGGCCCAGACGTTTAAGCCGGTGGAGTCGGCGACGATCTCACCCGAATTGGCGAAGCGCAGATTGGCGGTCCCGTCCTCGCCGTCATAAACGCTGACATGGGCGGCGACCGTCTCCCCGCTGCCGATCGCGCCGATATAACCCTGGTTGTCCAGCCGTCCGACGTCGAACAGGGTGCGGACGCTGCCCCGGCCCTCGGCGATGATCGTGCCGGTGTTGATCAGGCTCATCGTGTCGTCGCCGTCCAGGCCGATCATGTACCCGGCGGTCGACGTGGCGAGCAGCGTACCGTGATTGATCAGTGGGAAATGGAAGATTCCGAACGTGTCCTTGCCGTCGGACTCGGCGATCCAGATCTCGTCGGCGTCGATCAATTCTTCGTGAAGAACCTCCATTGGCGCGACATAATGGATCGGATCGGTCGACTGGAGACGGCCGGGTTCGTCCATCAGCGGCGCGAGGCTGCCGCCGGCGAACGGGTCCAGCCCCTTGGCGTCGGCCGGCACCGTCGCGACCATCGCGGACGTGGCCGCTGCGGCCACCAGCACCGTCGCCTCGCCGGAGACGAAGACCTTGTATTCAGCGCCGTCGATCGTCTGGACCGGCGCCTGCGACCAGCCGCCGATCAATTCGACCCGGTTGCTCGCGCCGCCGACGACGAACAGGCTCGCGCCGCCGCTCATACCGGCTACGTCGCCGGCGCGCAGGACCATGGCCTGATCCGCCTGGAGTTCGATCCTTTCGATGCCGCTCAGCGCATCCTCGGCCAGAGCCGCCGACAGGTCGAACGTGCGCGCGCCGGGCGAGAGCACGAGAGTGTCGAAGCCGGCGCCGCCATGGATCGCCTCGAAGGTGAGGTCGCCCGCCTCGATCCGGTCGTTGCCGGTGCCGGCGTCGACATAGTCGCCGCCGCTGGTCCGGATGAGGTCGTCGCCATATTCGCCGAACAGGCCGTCATTGCCGGCGTCGCCGATGATCAGGTCGTTGCCGAAGCCGCCGAGCAGCAGGTCGTCGCCCGCTCCGCCCCTCAATTCGTCCCTGCCGCGCCCGCCGACCATCTGGTCCGCCGATGCGCCGCCGGTCAGCAGGTCGTTGCCCCAGCCGCCGTCGACCGCGCCGGCCGTGATCGTGCCGGCCGTGCCGTCGTAACGGTCATCGCCGAGCCCGAGGTCGGTCCAGCCGGCGATTTGCCCGGCATTGACCACCACGTCGTTGCCGCCGCCCATGACGAGGTCGCCGGCGACCCTGCCCTGATTGTCGACCGTGTCGTCGCCGTCCGCCAGCAGGATGTGCCCGCTGATCTCGCCGCTTTCGAGGTTGGAAAGCCTGTAGAAATAGCGGTTCGGCACATAATTGACGTAGTCCGCGGCCGCGACCGCGACCTGCGCCTTGATGGTGCCGCTGTTGACCAGGTCGCCGGTCATCTCGCCGAAATAGATTCCGATCGAATAGCCTTGGCTGCTGGAGGCGAGCGCTTCGATCCGCCCCGCATTCTCGACGCGGTTTTCTTCGAAGAGGCCCGTCGTGAACTCGACCGCGATGGCTGCGGCGCCCTCGGCCAGGATCGCACCCGAGGTTCCGTTGCGAAGGGCGCCGCCCTGATAGGAGGAGAGGCCGACGGCAACTGAATTCGCGGAGAAGGCGGCGATCAGGCCCGAATTCAGCAGCAACCCGTCATGGACCCGGTTGATCTGCACCGCGACCGCGTAGCCGTATGAATTGGGGTGGTCCTCAATGCCATAAGCGTGCGCATAGATCGCGCCGCTGTTGGCGAAGCTGCCCAGGCCGCTCGGGCTGTCGATGCCGAGTGCATATTGGCCCGACGCCAGAATCGTCCCGCGATTGTCGATCGCGGCCGTATTGCCGTGAATGCCCGTGGCGGGGCCGGTCTGCGGCGCGACCCAGATGGTTCCTTCGTTGACGATCTTGCCGCTCGTCCGGACGCTGCCGACATAGATTGCGAAGGGCAGGGCGCCCGCGCCGGGCGAATAGTCGATCACCTCAACCTTGGCGATCGTCGTGTCGCTGTCGACGCGCCATTCCGACGTCAACGTGCGCGTCGGCGTCGGCTTGGTCGGCATCTTGAACAATGTGATGTTGTGCAGGCTCACGCAATCGTCTCCCAATGTGCGGGAGACACGTTGGCGCGCTGCGGCGCGGGGCGGCACCGGATCAGCGGCGTCATCGGAAGAAATCCCCCAAATTCAGATTCTTCGACGTACTTAGCAGCGGTGCCTGCTCGCTGAAAGGCAGATCTGCGGCCTTCGCTTTCCCGCAGCCATCCGAAATCGTGGTACACCAGGGGAGATGGCTGTGACGTTCGCTTGAACGGAAGCAGCGTTCAGAATCGAGGCGGCTCGATTTGGGCGGGAGGGGACGGTCTGCTTCCAAGCGGTGGACCCAGAAAAGCAGGCATAGTTCTTAAATCGACCGGCAGCAGATACTTCGCTGCCGGCCATGTCCACATCAAAACCCGATAAAGTCGGCGTTGGTGAGCAGCGTCCCCACGTTCACGGTCGCGAAAAGAATGGCCGCCCCTGCTCCGCTGCCATCGGCATCGTAGAAGATGCTGCCGCTGGCCTTGTCGTACAGGATGCGGTCGGCGGCATCCATCGCCGCGCCGCCGTTGACGAACGCACCTGCACTTAACGTGCCGGACGCCACTGCGCCGAACACCGACCGGTCAAGATAGATGCTGTCGTCAGCGACATTGAAATCGAGGATCTTGTCGACGTTGGTCGCGGCATTGAGCGCCGTGTCGAAGATGAAGCGGTCCTTCCCGTCGCCGCCGTTGAGAACGTCGTTGCCGCCGCCGCCATAAAGCTTGTCGTCGCCGCCCGTCGCACTGATCCGGTTTGCTGCACCATTGCCGAACAGGCTGTTGGCCTGGTTGTTGCCGGTGGCATCGATCGCCGCCGTGCCGGTCAGCCGGAGCGTTTCCACATATTGGCCGGCGAGGCTGTAGCTCGCCGACGCGTCGACGACGTCGAGGCCACCGTCGGCCAACTCCATCACCTTGTCGCCCGCATGATCGACGATGTAGCGGTCGTTGCCGCCTCTGCCTTCCATGAGGTCCGCGCCCCCCTTGCCGTCGATCAGGTTTCCGGAATTGTTACCGACGATCGTATTGGCGACGCCGTTGCCCGTGCCGTTGATCCCGGAATTGCCGGTGAGGACCAGATTCTCGACATGCTCGCCAAGCGTGTAGGAGATGGAGGCATCGACCCGGTCGATGCCGACCTCGCCCGTCTCCTTCACGTCGTCTCCGGCATGATCGACGATGTAGCGGTCATTGCCGCCCTGGCCGATCAGATCGTCCGCCCCTCCGCCGCCGTTCAAAGTGTTGTTGCCGTTGTTGCCGATCAGCCAATTGGCAAGATTGTTGCCGGTGCCGCGCAGGTCGCCGCTGCCTTCGAGGACGAGCGTTTCCACATGCTGCCCGGCGATGGAGTAATTGACGCTCGCGTAGACGGTATCGGAGCCTTCGCCGGCAAGCTCGATCACCCGGTCGCCTGAATTGTCGACCCGGTACTGGTCGTTGCCGGCGCCGCCCAGCATCCGGTCCGCGCCGAGGCCGCCGTCAAGCGTGTTGGCCGCGCCATTGCCGGTGAGGATGTTGCCGAGCGCATTGCCGGTGCCGTCGATCGCGCCCGTGCCGGTGAGCGTCAGATTCTCGACGTTGTCCGCATCCGCGAGCGAGAAGCTGATCGTGCTTTCGACCCGGTCGGTGCCTTCGCCAGCGTCTTCCCCGACATAGTCGTAGATGTGATCGACGATGAAGGTGTCGTTGCCGGCCCCGCCGACCATGCTGTCGCCGCCGATGCCGCCGTCGAGGAGGTCGGCGCCTTCGCCACCTCGCAGAGTGTCCTCGCCGGCGCCGCCGAACAGCAGGTCGTTGCCATTCCGGCCCTCGATCTCGTCATCGAGGGCGCCGCCACGGACCCGGTCCACGCCCGACCCGCCCATGTAGAGGATCTGCTCGACATTCTTCACCCGCGTGCCGTCGGAAAGCACGTAGCTGGCCAGGCCGCCGCTGGTGTCGCCGAGGACATTGGTGCCGGTCGATGTGCTGACGTCGATCTCGGCGAGGTCGGTGCCATCTCCGCCGTCGAAGATGTTGACGCCGCCATGTCCCTTCAGCTCGTCGTTACCGGCGCCGCCAAGCAAGGTGTCGTTGCCGTCGCCGCCGCGCATGTTGTCGGCGCCGGCTTCGCCGTGCAGCACATCGTGCCCGGCGCCGCCATAGATTTCGTCCATGCCGTCGCCCCCGTGCAGAATATCGTTGCCGTTCTGGCCTTCGAGCACGTCATCGCCACTCGCGCCATGCAGCGTATCGCCGCCGTCGCCGCCATAGAGCCAGTTGCTGCCCGCGTTCCCGGTCATGATGTTGGCAAGGCCGTTGCCGTATCCCATCGATGTGTAGCTCGTGCTCGTCAGCGTCAGGTTCTCGACGTTGGCGCCCAGCGTGGTGGTGAAGAGGCTGCTTTCCACCGTGTCGGTGCCTTCGCCCTCCAGCTCGACGATGGTGTCGGCTCCGTCCTCCAGGATGTAGCCGTCGTCGCCCGAATGGCCGTGCAACGCGTCCGTGCCCTCTCCGCCGAAAAGGCGGTCATTGCCTGCATTGCCGTAGAGCGTGTCGTTTCCGGCCCCGCCGAACAGGCGGTCATCGCCCTCCTGCGCCTCAAGAAAATTGCTGGAAGCATTGCCAATCAGGACGTTCGCCAGATCGTTGCCGATCCCCATATACGCCGTGCCGGTCAGCGTCAGGTTCTCGACGTTGAAGCTCAGGCGGGTGACGGCGACACTGCTTTCCACCGTGTCGGTGCCTTCGCCGGCGAATTCCAGGATCGCATCGCCGGCATCGTCCACGACATAGAGGTCGTTGCCGGTCCCGCCTTCGAGGTCGTCGGCGCCCGCGCCGCCGTCGAGACGGTCGTCGCCCTCCTCGCCGTGCAGGTCGTCGGCCCCTTCGCCGCCGCCCAGCACATCGTTGCCGCCGCCGCCGAACAGGTCGTCGCCGCCCGCGCCGCCGTGGAGATCGTCGTCGCCCAGGCCGCCGAACAAGGTGTCGACATAGGCGCCCGCCTGCACCCGATCGATGCCCGAGCCGCCGGTATAGGTCAGTTGCTCGATGCCCGTGACGGAGGTCCCGTCGGAGAGCGTGTAAGTGACGCCGTCGGCGCCGCTGTCGCCCAGGATGTTGGTGCCGACCGTGTGGCGCATGTCGATCTCAGCCCGGTCGTGGCCTGCGCCGCCGTCGAACAGGACCGTTCCGGACCGGCCACTCAGGCGGTCATTGCCCTCGCCGCCGAGCAAGATGTCGTTGCCGTCGCCGCCGACCAGTTCGTCGTCGCCGCTGCCTCCCGAAAGATAATCCGCCTTCCGGCCGCCGATCAAATAATCGGCGCCGATGCCGCCGACGACGCTGCTGCGTCCCTGCCCGCCCCAGAAGGTCAGCCGCTCGATGCCGATAAAGGCGGAGCCATCCGAAGCCGTCCCGCTGCCGTCCTCGCCGAGATCGAGCGTGTAATCGTCGCTGAAGTCGGTGCGGCTGAGCGAGGCCATGTCCTCGCCTTCGCCGCCGTTGAAGACGGTGTTGCCGCTGTTGCTGCTCAGCCGGTCGTTGCCGTAACCCCCGGACAAGCGGTCGCCGCCGCCGCCGCCGTAGATGAGGTCGTTGCCCGCGGCGCCGTCGAGCAGGTCGATGCCGGCGGTGCCGTGCATCACGTCGTCATTGGCGGTGCCGTAGACCCATTCGGGCGTGGCGACGATCTCGATCGGTAGCGCCTCAATCTGCCGGTCAACCAAGACGAAGGAGAGATTGTCGGCATAAGCGTCGATCGTGCCGCCTTGCCCCTGGGCGCTCAGTGTCACTTCGGCAAAGCGCGCGCCCGCCGGAATTTCAGCCACCAGAGCGTCCATCAGCAAGCCGGTGGCATATTGGCGGTCGGCCGCGTCGAAGCCGCCGATGATCGAGCTGCTGCCTATCTGCCAGCCATTGGCGCTGACGAAGCGGACGATCATGGTCATCGCATCGGACTGGTGCATGGAGCCACCGAACCAGCCGCTGATGCTTGCGCCGAGAGTGCCGGCGTCGATCTCGTCCGCCCATTGCGACAGGTCTATCTGCTGGAGAACGGAGGCGGTACCGCCTTCCCCACCATGGAAATAGTCGTCGCCGCCGCCTACCTTCGCGCTGTCGGCGAGGTCCAGGTCGCCGGCGCCGCCCGGCGCGTAGGTGACGACGGTGAGGTCGCCGAGCGTGCGCGTCCAGCCTTGAGGCGGCTGAGGGTCGTAATAGTCGTCGCTCGGCCCCGCCTCGGCGCCGCCATTGACGATCAGATTGCCGCTCGCCGGCTCGCGCACGTCCACCGTCAGGGTGCGGGCGCCGTTGGCGTCCTGCGCGCCCGTATAAGCCAGGCCTTCCAGCGCCGCGGCAATGGCGGCGGAGGTGCCGGTCAGGCTCACTTCCTTGCTGTTGTCGCCGGAAAAGGTCGCAAGGCCGCTCGTGTCGGCGAGTTTCAGCGCGCCATCGGCGATCGAGAGGGTAAGGGTGACGAGCAGGGGGCCGTGATCGGCAATGGTGATGGCGTTGCCGTTTGCCTGGCTGAAGATCAGGGTCTCGTCCTCATAGACCCGGTACGGATTGGCCGGCGCGCCCGTCATCGTCTTCGCTCCCCTTTGCAGAACCGCCCCGGCGGGAAGCAGGTTTTCCGCGTCCCGCCGGGCGATGGTGTCCCTCGCTCACGTGGCGGGCCTATCGGGAAGGGAAGACGGGGCTTCCACGGGTGCGCGTCCAACCCGACCAACGCTGCGGCAAAGCGTGCGTCACACGACGAAAGCGGCATCCCGCGCGACGAAGCCGAACGTCAACGACCGGAACCACGTGCCCGGGAGTCCAGTCGTCGCAAATGTCAGCTCAGATGCGAAAACCAGGCCGTTCATTGTGATGCTGCGCCGAATTCGGCAGGCCGAGTTGCAGCGGAAGTCTCAGCACGACCACGAAGCCCGATCCCGAACCCGTGCACGCGATCGTCGCAGCTGCACCATAAAAAGCGTGCAGCCTGCTGCGCACGTTGGTCAGTCCGATCCCGGTTCCTGCAGCAACGGGTTGCGCTTCGGCGGCCGCTCCGGTGTCTGCAACGGTCAGGATCAGATCCTCTCCTTCGGCGGCGGCGGAAATCGAGACAGTGACAGGGCAGCGAGTTGCAGCCACCGCATATTTGACGGCATTTTCAACCAGGGGCTGGAGGATGAAACTGGGCACCGCAGCTTTCAGCAACGGCATCGGGCAATTTATCTCGACGACCAGTCGTTCGCCGAAGCGCACCGCCTCGATATCCAGATAGGCCTCTGCAGCCTCGATTTCCTCCTCCAGCAACACCTGTTGCTCGGGATCCGCAGTAAGCGACATCCTCAGGAAATCCGCCAGCTTGTCGATCATCGTTTCCGCTTGCGATGACCGTCCGGTGACGACCAATGAGGAAATTGCGTTCAGCGCATTGAAGAGGAAGTGAGGATTGAGCTGAAGGCGCAGCGCAGCAAGCTTTGCCTGCCGTCCGGCCGCGCGGGCGCGGGCAAGCTCCGCATCCCTCTCGTCGCGGGTCCTGAGGGCGCGGAGCAAGCCCAGACCGGTCACGATGAAGGCATAGATCAGGAAGTATCGAAACAAGCCGATCGCGATCGCTCCGCCGAGCATGTCGGCAGCGCCTTCATACCCCGACCGGTCGAGAAACCAGACCCACAAATATGCATTGGCCACGGCGTGGAGCCCGGTCAGCGACAGAACGCAAGCCGACAGCAGGGCGACGCGCAGCGCGATGCCCGCGCTGTTCACCGGCTTCAGGATCAGCCAGCAAAGAGGCGTGAGCAGGAAACCCACGCCCGCGCTGAGGACATGAACCGCGACCATCCACGCCTCGATCCCCTCCCCGGTGACCAGGCGCGAGACCACGACGAGGATGAAGACACCGACCCACGTGCCGCAGCTCAAAAAGATCAGGTAGGATAGCTGATCGCGCCGCCACGCCATCGCAACGTTCAACCCGCCCGCACCGAGTGAAGGCGCCGCGTTATCGGGCACGGGGCATCCGCTGGGATGTGGCGCCAAGTCCAGCAAAGTCCAAGATGAAAGCTCCCTCCCCCCGAAGCCGATCGCACAAGCTCTGCAATGAGCAGCCGGCTTGTCGGCTTAACATAGCCTTGTCGGGAAAGCTTGCCATCAACCGAAGGCCTGCTCGGGAGGATGGCAAGCGAGCCGGGCCACTCAACCAGCGAATGACGTGCATCACCGAGTTGAGATGGTCAGCGGCCACCGCGCCGCGTGCAGCGACCGCCCACCGCCCACCGCCCACGCCCACCGCCCCAAGGGGGAACGGAGGCGTCGTCAGAAGACTATGAAATCGGCGTTGGTCATGATCGTGCCGACATTCACCGTCGCGAACAGCACCGCCGCCCCTGCTCCGCTGCCGTCGGCGTCGTACCATATGTTGCCGGTGGCCTTGTCGTAGACGATGCGATCGTTCGCATCGGCCGCCGCCGTACCCGCAACAAAAGCCGTCGAGGCCACCGCGCCCGACCCCAACGTCGTGAACACGTCCTTGTCGAGGTAGATGGCATCGTCCGCAGCGGTGAAGTCGAGGATCTTGTCGACGTTGGTTGCGGAGTCCAGCTTGCTGTCGAAGACGAAGCGATCGAGGCCCGCGCCGCCGGTCAGCGTGTCCTTGCCCGCGCCGCCATGGAGCTTGTCGTCTCCGGCGCCGGCATTGATCACGTTCGCGGCGCTGTTGCCGTAGATCGAATTCGCCTGGCCGTTGCCGGTGCCGTTGATCGCGGAGGTGCCGGTGAGGCGAAGCGTCTCGACATATTGGCCGGCCAGGCTGAAGCTCACAGAAGCCTCGACCGTGTCATTGCCTTCGTCGAGATTCTCGAACACCCTGTCGCCGGCATTGTCGACGATGTAGCGATCATTGCCCTTCCTGCCTTCCATCCGGTCGGCGCCCGCGCCGCCGTCGATGACATTGCCGCCCGAATTCCCCTCGATGATATTGGCGAGGTGATTGCCGGTGCCTCGAATGGCGGCATTGCCGGTGAGGATGAGGTTCTCGACATTGGCGCCGAGCGTGTAGCTCACCGCACTGTCGACGCGGTCGGTGCCGCCGTCGGCGCGGCCCTCGATTACCGCATCATCGGCATTCTCGACGATATAGCGGTCGTTGCCGAGCCCGCCGTCCATCGCGTCGGCACCACCGGCGCCGTTCAGGAGATTGGCCCCGTCATTGCCAAGCAGCGTATTCGCCTGGTTGTTGCCGGTCCCTTTGATCGCTGCATCGCCGGTCAGCACAAGCGTTTCAATATATTGACCCGCCAGGCTGAAGCTCGCCGAGGAAACCGCCGTGTCATATCCCTCGTCGACATTCTCGATCACCTTATCGCCGGAGCTGTCGACGAAATATGTATCGTCCCCGGCACCGCCGATCATCCGGTCGGAGCCGGCGCCGCCGTTAATGTGATTGGCCTGGGCGTTGCCTGTGATGACGTTGGCGGCATCGTTGCCGGTGCCGTTGATCGCTCGGGATCCTGTGAGATGCAGGTTTTCGACAAACAGTCCCTGCAACGAGTAGCTCAAGGACGTTTCGACGATGTCAGTGCCTTCGCCGTCTTCTTCGAGCACCTGATCGCCCGCGCTATCGATCACGTAGCGGTCGTTACCGGCACCGCCAGACAATCGGTCGTGGCCCTCCCCGCCGCTCAGCTGGTCGTTGCCGGCGCCGCCGGAGAGAAAGTCGTCACCGTCCTCCCCGAAGAGCGTGTCGTTGCCGGAGTCTCCGTACAGGTCGTCCTCGCCTTCGCCGCCGTGCAATTCGTCGGCGCCGGCCTGTCCGGCAAGGAGGTCGTTGCCGCCGCCGGCGTAGACGAGATCGCGAAAACGCCCGCCCACGATCAGGTCCTCGCCGGATCCCGTGCGGACGTCGAGTACCTCGATATTCTTCACCGTACCCCCGTCGTCGAGCAACGTTCGCTCGCCGTTCGGGTCGCTGGGGAGGTTGATCACGATGCGCGTGGTCGCCGACGAGCGGTCGATCACCGCCGTGTCGATCCCGTCGCCGCCATCAATATCGTTCCGGCCCGTCCCGCCGATCAGGCGATCGTTGCCGGCCGCGCCAAACAGCATGTCGTTGCCGCCCTGGCCCCAAAGAGCATCGTCGCCCCCGCCGCCGTCCATCGAGTCGCCCCAGTCGCCGCCGACGACGGTGTCGAACGACGAGCCGCCAAGATAGAGAACCTGCTCGATGTTGGTGACGCTCGAACCATCCTCGAACCACTGCACGAACCCGTTGCCGGTGTAGTTCAGGATGTTGACGCCGCTCGTCCTCGACCGGTCGATGAACGCATAGTCGATGCCTGCGCCGCCATCGATCCGGTTGATGCCGTCGGCATCGTTGATCTGGTCGTTCCCTTCGCCGCC
>Ga0196960_10000577_pt1 | contig 12044 bp, 2 predicted proteins | sample S3v_5metaG_FD_183187 | JGI IMG/M metagenome (GOLD analysis project Ga0196960, IMG submission 183187) | Soil microbial communities from Anza Borrego desert, Southern California, United States - S3+v_5 | ecosystem: Environmental > Terrestrial > Soil > Desert | place: USA: California | collected... | reverse complement strand
CCCGGGCTCGCGACGGGAGCGGCCGGCGGCGGGGCCGCGCACCGCCTGCTGGCGACGGCTGACTCCGGTGCGGTCACAGGGACGATCCGAGACGCCGCCAGCGCAGCTGCCATCCCTGAGGCTTGTGTCTACCTGTACACGCTCTCGGGCGCCTACGGCGGCACCGGAGCGTGCACCGACGGCGCCGGCAAGTACACGATCCCGGCCGTGGCGCCGGGCCACTATACGGTGGCGGTCTACGACCCGGCCGGAACTCGGCCGACCACCTGGTTCGGCAACGTCACGAGCAACGCCCGAGCGGGACACTTTGCGGTCACCGGAGGAGCGACGACGAGCGGTGTGGACGTCGCGGTCGGCCAGTTTACCGGCATCGCGGGCCGCGTGCGCGACGCCGTCACCGCCGGGCGCGTCGACGGCGCGTGCATCTACGCGACGCAGACGACAGGAGGTGCGGCGACGTACGCAACCTGCCTGTCGAGCGCGTCGGATCGCTTTGCGATCACGGGCATGAGCCCGGGTACGTACGAGGTCGCGTTCTTCGATCCCGCCGGCCTCCACCCCACGCTGCGGCGCACCGTGACTGTCGCAGCGGGCCGAACGACGCTCGGCGTCGACGCCGATATGGGCCAGATCGCGAGCGTGGTCGGATCGATCGTCGACGCGACGACGAGCGGGCCGGTCGCGAACGGGTGCGTGATGCTCTACGCGCCCGGGGCCGACTACGTGCCGGGCAGCTACCGGTGCGCGGACGCCGACGGGCGCTTCGTCATCGACGGCGTCGCGCCCGGGAAGTACCTCGTCGCGTTCTACGACCCGGCAGCCCGGTTCGAGACCGTGTGGTTCGACGGACGACCCGAGAAAGGCTCGGCCGCGGTTATCACGGTCGCCGCCGACACGATCACCACGCTGGGCGCGCAGCGCGTCAGCACCTTCGGTGCGCTCTCCGGCCGTGTTCTCGACGGTGACGGCGCGCCGATGAGCGGCGTCTGCGTCTACGCCAACGACCTCACCGGGCGGTACACGGGCGTCGGCGGCTGCAGCACGACCGACGGGCGCTACACGCTACGCGGGTTGAAGGGCGGCCAGTACCGGATCGCGTTCTATCCGCCCGGCACCGAGGGCGTCTCCCCCTATTGGTACCTCGACCGCGGCGACGAGCTGAGCTCAGAGCCGGTGACCGTGCGAGGCCTCGGTACGACCGCGCTGAAGGATCAGACGCTCGCCCCAGGCGACGACACCACGGCTCCTGGGCCGGTCACCGGCGTCGAAGGGTCGACCGAGAACAGCGGCGTGCACCTGTCGTGGACGAACCCTGGGGAGGCCGACTTCGCCGGCGTCACCGTCCGGCGGGCGGTCGGCACGACCGCGCCCGCGTCGCCGACCACCGGGCAGGCCGTCGCCGAGGTGACGAACCCAGGCACCAGCCTCGACGACGTCGGTCTCGTCGCCGGAACGACGTACTCGTACGCCCTGTTCGCGCATGATGCCGACGGCAACTACGCGCCTTCGGCGACGCTCACTACGACGGTCATCGCCACGAGCGCAGCCTCGCGCCAGTGCGGGACGATCGGTGCGAGCACGACGTGGTCGCCTGCGAACGCGCCGGCGTACGTGCTCGACTGCAGCGTCACCGTCGCCCCGGACGTCACGCTGACGATCGAGCCAGGTACGGTCGTCAAGGGCGCTGGAGGTGCGCACCTCATCGTCAGCGGGTCGCTCGTGTCGACCGGGAGCGCCGCGCGCCGGGTGACGTTCACCTCGATGCGCGACGACGCGGTCGCGGGGGACACGAACAAGGACGGCACGGTGACCCGGCCGGGTCGCGGCGACTGGCCGGGCATCACGACGAGCGCCGTCGGAGGCGAGGCGGCTCCGAGCGTCCTCATGCGGCACACCGACGTGCTCCATGCCGCCGGCGGGCTCAGCGCGGCGAACGCCGCAGTGACGGTGACCGAGAGCACCTTCCGCAAGATCACCGGCAACGGCGTCACCGTGGCCAACCCGGTCGGTGTTCCGCGGGTCAGCGCCAACGTCGTCACCGAAGCGGGCGGCTCTGCGATCAGCGTCGCCGGCGCGTCGATCGACCTCGAGGCTCTCGACGGCAACGACGGCAGCGCCAACGGGCTGAACGGCGTCGAGCTGTCGAACGACACCGTCACGGTCAGCTCGTCGCTGCCGTGGTCCGGGACGCTCATCCCGGTCCTGATCTCGGGATGCAACGCCCTGACGATCGCTCCTGGAGTGACGGTGACGCTCGACGCAGGCACGATCGTGAAGTCGCAGGCCGCCAACTGCGCGTACTTCCAGGTCCAGGGCGCCCTCGTCGCACACGGAACGAGCGAGGCGCCGGTGACGCTGACCTCATGGCGTGACGACACGGTCGGCGGCGACACCAACGGCGACGGCGGCGCGACCGGTCCGCAGCGCGGGGACTGGGGCGGCATCACCGCCGCCGCGACCTCGAGCGGGCACAGCGCGCCCATCATCGATCTCGATCACGCTCGTGTTCGCTACGCCAGCAGCCCGGTCATCGCCGATCAGGCGTCGGTGTCGATCACCAACAGCACGATCGACAAGGCGGTCGGGGACGGCGTCCGGGTCACCGCGCCCTCGGGTCTCCCGCGCGTCAGTGACAACGTGGTCACCGATACGGGCGGCTCCGCGATCGTGGTGCAGAACGCCGCGGTCGACATGGACCGGCTGGACGGCAATTACGGCAGCGGCAACGGACTCAACGGCGTCCGCTTGTCAGCCGTCACGGTCACGGTGAGCTCGTCGCTGCCGTGGGATGGCACGCTCGTCCCGGTCCTCGAGGGTGGATGCAACGCGCTGACGATCGCACCGGAGGTGACGCTGACCCTCGGCGCCGGCGCCATCGTCAAGGCGCAGAGCTCCAACTGCGCCTACATCAACGTGCAGGGCCGCCTGCTCGGCACCGGCACCGCCACGAGCCCGGCCACGCTGACGTCCTGGCGTGACGACTCCGTCGGTGGGGACACGAACGGCGATGGCACTGCGACGAGCCCAGTCCGCGGCGACTGGGGCGGCATCGTCGCCGGGGCCGCCGGCAATGGGCGCCCCGATCCGGTGCTCGACCTCGACCGCGTGCGCGTCCGCTACGCGACCGGCGCCGTGTCGGCCAGTCAGACCGCGGTGTCGGTCACGAACAGCACGATCGACAGGGCGACCGGTGATGGCATCTCCATCTCCTCTCCGAACGGCGTCCCGCGCGTGGTCGGCAACACGATCTCCGACGTCGCTGGCACGGCGATCGTCATCCAGAGCGCGTCGATCGATGTCGACCGGCTCGACGGCAACTCGGGATCGGGAAACGGGATCAACGGTGTGCGGCTCGTCTCGACCACCGTGACCGAGAGCTCGTCCCTGCCTTGGACCGGGTCGCTCCTCCCGGTGCTCGACGGGGGGTGCGGGTCGATGCGGGTGGCGCCTGGCGTGACGCTGACCCTGGACGCCGGCACGGTGATCAAGGCACGCGCGACGAACTGCGCGTACCTCCAGGTGGAGGGCGCACTCGTCGCGAACGGGACCAGCGAGCGCCCGGTGACGCTGACGTCCTGGCGCGATGACACGGTCGGCGGCGACACGAACGGCGACGGTACGGCGACCGGACCGGCTCGCGGTGACTGGGGCGGCGTCTACGCGTCGCCGGCTGGCAACGGCAACGAGGGACCCTCGCTCCGTCTCGATCGGGTTCGCATCCGCTACGCCGGCGTGGGACTTTCGGCGTCGGGAAGCACGGTGTCGATCACGAACAGCGTGGTCGACCGGATGACGAGCGACGGCATCGCGATCGCCTCGCCGGTCGGCATCCCGCGGGTGACCGGCTCGACCGTGACGAACGTGGGCGGCTCCGCGATCGTCGTGCAGAGCGCCTCCGTCGACATGGACGAGCTCGATGGCAACTCCGGGTCGGGCAACGGCCTGAACGGCGTGCAGCTCTCGCAGGACACGGTGACCGTCAGCTCGTCGCTGCCGTGGACCGGCACGCTCGCGCCCGTGCTCTACGGCGGGTGCTCCGCGCTGACCGTGGCGCCGAACGTCACGCTGACGCTCGGGGCGGGCACGATCGTCAAGGCGCAGTCGAACAACTGCGCCTATCTCGCCGTGCACGGCGCGCTGGTCGCCGATGGCACGGCGGCGAATCCGGTGACGCTGACCTCGTGGCGCGACGACACCGTCGGCGGCGACACGAACGGCGACGGGACGGCGACGACTCCGGCGCGCGGGGATTGGGGCGGCGTGTACTCCACGGCCGCCGGCAACGGCCTCCCGGAACCGACGGTCGACCTGGAGCGCGTGCGCGTCCGCTACGCCGGCACCGGGCTGTCGCTCGCGGTCTCGACGGTGACAGTGACCGACAGCACGATCGACCGGACGACGGCAGACGGGATCGCGGTCTTGAGCCCGGTCGGCATCCCGCGCGTGACCGGCAACACGGTCACGAACGCCGGGGGCGTCGCGATCGGGGTCCAGAGCGCGACGATCGACATGGCCCGGCTGAACGGCAACTCGGGCTCCAACAACGGGCTCAACGGCGTCCAGCTCACGGCGACGACGCTCGGCGTCAGCTCATCGCTTCCGTGGACCGGCTCGTTGGTACCGGTGCTGAGCGGCGGATGCTCGGCGCTCACCGTCGCCCCGAACGTGACGCTCACGATGGAGGCCGGGACGGTCGTCAAGGCGCAGTCGAGTAACTGCGCCTACCTCCACGTGCAGGGCTCGCTGATAGCGAACGGCACGAGCGCCAGTCCGGTGACGCTGACCTCCTGGCGCGACGACACCGTCGCCGGAGACACGAACGGTGACGGCAACACCACCGGCCCGGAAGCGGGGAACTGGGGCGGTATCCAGGCCGCGCCGGCGGGCAGCGGCAACCCCGATCCGGTCCTGGACCTCGATCGGGCCGACGTGCGCTACACGAACAGCGCCATCGTGACGAGCTCGACGAGGACCACGGTCACCAACAGCACGATCAGCGCAGCGGCCGGCGACGGGATCGCGGTGAGCAGCCCGAACGGGATCCCACGGATCACCGGCAACACGGTCAACTCCGCTGCGGCGACGGCCATCTGGCTCCAGAGCTCATCGGTCGATCTCGACGAGCTCGACGGGAACTCGGGCCTCGGCAACGGCCTCAACGGGGTCAGGCTCTACAGCGTCACGATCACCGGCGATTCGTCGCTGCCGTGGTCGGGCAACTTCGAACCGGTTCTCGGCTCAGGCTGCTCGTCGATGACGATCGCGCCGCGGGTCAAGTTGACGCTGAACGCCGGCACAGTCATCAAGGGCGAGTCGTGCACGCGGATCGCGGTCCAGGGCGCGTTGATCGGCAACGGCACGAGCGGCTCACCCGCGATCCTCACCTCGTTGAAGGACGACACGGTGGGCGGAGACACGAACGGTGACGGCGCCGCCTCCTCACCGGCCGAAGGCGACTGGGCCGGCGTGGAGAGCACCCCCGCCGGCAACGGCAACCCGAACCCGACGATCACGCTCAACCAGACGTCGATCCGCTACGCGACCTTGGCGTTGTCGCTCACGACCGCCGCTGACGTCACCGGCAACGGCTCGCACTTCGATCACAACACCCAGGCGATCGACGTCTCGGCGGGCTCGGCGAGCTTCTCCAACGCCTCGATCGCCGGTGGACAGCGAGGGATTTTCGTCGTTAACGGCCGGAGCGCGACCTTTCAGGGCCGCATCGTCGACGTCGCCGTCGGCGCGTCCACCTCCGGCGGCGCGACGCTCGAGGCACGGGACACCGACTGGGGCGACACGAAAGGTCCGGCGCCGTGGGGCGACGGCACGCTGATCCAGGGCCAGGGCATCAGCGTCTACCCCTGGGCCGGGGCCCCTCCGCCGCCGGCGAAGCCGACCGCGCCGGTGGCGCCGCTCCCGGCCGCCTGCGCCGACGTGTTCATGATCGGTGTCGACGGTTCGTCGCAGATCCCGCCGTACCCGGGGAACCCCAACGCGACGAGGTTCGTCGAGTCGAAGGAGATGCAAGACCTCTACGCCTCGATGTCGACCCATCTCGACCCCGACCGAGACGTGCGGATGCTTGAGCTGCCCTATCCCGCCGACGGCGTCGTCGAGCTGGCGGCGGGATGGCCGGGCTGGGCCCGCTACCACTACAGCTACCTGCTTGGCGTCTACGGCGGCGTCGATTGGAACGGCCATGTGTATCCCGGGCTCGTCCGGACGGTGAAGGCCGAGATGGAGCGCTGTCCTGACGAGCTGCTCGTGCTCGCCGGATACTCGCAAGGAGCGTGGGTCCTGCACGACGCGCTCATCGAGCTGGGTGAGCAGGGACGCGACGTCTTCAGAGCGAACCGCATCGGCGGCATCGTGCTGCTCGCCGACCCGAAGCGGATGCCGGACAACGCTCTCAGCATCGGGTCCGCCGACCCTAGCGCGAAAGGAATCCTTTGGCACATCGGCGGCATGCTCGGGACCGACGCCAACGAGACGCCCGACTGGCTGACCGGTCTCACGAAGAGCATCTGCAATGACAACGACCCGGTATGCGCACCGTCGACGCTGCAGGTAGAGACGGCTGAGGGCGCGTACGAGGCGTTCTCCGGGCTGCTCTACCGATCGCGGCTGACCATTGCGATGGGTCTGGTCGGAGCGTTCGACGTCTTTGCGGGCTTCCGTGTGCACGGTTCGAAGCTCCCCGATCGGCTCGAGGAGAAGTACGCGTGCGACCCGGAGCAGGGAGCGTGCGGCGATCCGACGTGCGCGCCGGGCGCGTCCGAGGAGTGTGGATCGCTGATGTGGCAGCAGGGCAGATCGATCGCGAATCGCGTGAAGCTGTTCGCCAAGCCGAAGCAGACGCATTTCGTATTCGACTGGGTGGCCGGGCAGCCCGGGACGTCGCAGCTCGAGGCGCACATGCGCGAGGACCAGTCCGCCACTTGGCGGCTGAAGAGCGGCTCGCCTCCCGACGGGGCGACGTTGGCGAACGATGGGACCATCAGCGGCACCGTTGCGGCAAGTGGGACGTACTCGTTCGACGTCGAGGTCGAGGGCGGGTTCAACTCGTGGCGGGCTGCGAAGGTGACGCTGAGGGTCGGGGCGCCGTGAGGCCGCTGGTGGCAGTGTGCCTCGGGACGCGGCCTGAGGCCATCAAGATGGCTCCGGTCATCGCACGGCTGGAAGAGACGGACGCGCTCCATGTCTCGACCATCGTCACCGGTCAGCACAGGGAGTTGTTGCAGCAAGCGCTTGACGTGTTCGGGATCGAGCCGGACGTTGATCTCGACCTCATGGCGCCGGAGCAGGACCTCGCACAGCTGACCGGGCGCGCGGTGAGCGCACTCGGGCCGGTGCTGGATCGGCTCCGGCCGGACGCGGTGCTCGTGCACGGGGATACGACGACGACGCTCTGCGGCGCGCTCGCCGCCGCATACGCGCAGGTGCCGGTCGGGCATGTCGAGGCGGGACTGCGCAGCCACGACCCAGCATCGCCGTTCCCCGAGGAGCTGAACCGGCGGATGGTCACGCAGCTCGCGCGCTGGCACTTCGCCCCGACGCCGGCCGCGGCGAAGCAGCTCGTCGCCGATGGAGTCCCGAGGGCCGGAATCGACGTCACGGGCAACACGGTCATAGACGCGCTGATGTCGATCGACGCCGAGGGACTCGACGACGCTTTGCCCGCTCCGCCGCCGAGACGCCGGAGGATCCTCGTGACGATGCATCGGCGTGAAACGCACGGCGATGTGCAGCGGTCGCTCTGCGCCATGCTCGCGCATCTGGTCGCCGAGCACCCCGTCGAGGTCGTGCTGCCGCTTCACCCCAACCCGGCGGTGCGCGCCGAAGTCGAGGGGGTGCTTGGGAACCGACGGCACGTGCAGCTGCTCGAGGCGCTCGATTACCGCTCGTTCGTCGCTCTCCTGCGCACTGCGGACCTCGTCCTGACCGATAGCGGTGGCCTTCAGGAGGAGGCGCCGTCGTTCGACGTCCCCGTGCTCGTCCTGCGCGAGAGGACCGAGCGGCCCGAGGGTGTCGCGGCGGGCTGCGCTCGGGTCGTCGGCACCGACGCCAAGCGTGTCCAAGGGCATGTGCTGCGCCTGCTCGAAGACGACGCGGCCTACACGGCGATGGCAGCCAGTCCGAACCCATACGGCGACGGCCGCGCCGCAGAGCGCATCGTGCGTCGGCTCGAGTCCGATCTGCATTCCGACGAGAGCATGCTTCACAGCACCTTCGCGCTCGCCTCGCGCTGAGGTGCGCCGTACGGGCGTGCCCAGCGGCCTTACGATCAGCGGCGTGGACGTCTGCGAGCGCTGACCGGGAGCACGCGGGCGACGGTTCGCCGTTCGCGATCCGGTGCACGCGGGTCACAAGTAGGGGCTCCGGCGCTTCGTATGCGATGAACAGCCTGTCGTCTCTCGGGCTAACCCGCATGGACCGAGGGAGCCCGAGTCCCGCATTGTGGAACGGCATTGACCAACCTACCCACTCACTTCGGCGCGGCATCACGCCCGGTGTCGCGCGTTGCTGACGCTAGGCCGAGCGGATCAGCGGCGCGGGTGAGCTGCCGCGCCCGCCCCCGGAACGGCGAAGGGCGCCCGACGGGCGCCCTTCGCTCAGCTCTTGCGGGTGCGGTTGGAGATCAGCCGCAGCCGGTGTTGTTGCCGCAGGACGAGCACGTGTAGCACGAGCCGGTCCGCTGCATCATGCCGCCGCACTGGTTGCAGGCCGGGCCGAGGTCGAGGCCCATCATGCGGGCCGGGACGACGGGCGGGGTGTCGGTGAGGGCGGAGGCGGCGGGCGCCGTGGTGGCGGGCTGGGAGCCCGCGACCGTCGGGAGGCCGGGCGTGCCCGCGGCGGCCTGGGGCCGGGCGGCGGAGCCGTTGCCGTTGCCGTTAGTGGGCGCCGGGGCGGCCGGGCCGGCGGTGTCGGAGGAGAAGGACAGCGCGGTCTCCTGCGCCATCTTCTTCGCCCGCACCTCCTGGGTCATGATCCCCAGCTCCTCCTGCGTGTCCGCGTCGAGGAACCGCGAGGCGAGCCAGCGCATCATGTAGTCCGGCATCGACTTCGCGAACGGGATCTCCGGGTTCTGCGTGATCCCTTCTGGCTCGAAGCGCATGTACGCGAACTTCTGCACGAGCGTCTCGAGCGGCACCCCGTACTGGAGCGCGATCGAGATCGCCGTCGCGAAGGAGTTCATCATGCCGCGGAGGGTCGAGCCCTCCTTGCCGACGTCGGTGATGAAGATCTCGCCGACGGTGCCGTCCGGGTACATGCCCGCGGTGATGTAGCCCTCGTGGCCGCCGATCGAGAACTTGTGCGTGATCGACTGCCGCTCGACCGGCATGCGGTTGCGCGACGGAGCGAGCTCCATCTTCGTCTTCGTCACGGCCTCGAGGACCGCGGCGTCGACCTCCGCCTTCGTGAACTCCGCGCCGGGCTTGGCCGGCTCGTCGCTCTGGGCCTCGGTGCGCAGCGCCTGCGCCGTCTTGGAGCCGTCGCGGTAGATGGCCAGCGCCTTGACGCCGAGCCGCCACGCCTCCGTGTACGCCTCCGCGATGTCGCCGACGGTCGCCGTGTGCGGCAGGTTGACCGTCTTGGAGATCGCGCCCGAGAGGAACGGCTGGACCGCGCCCATCATCTTGATGTGGCCCATGTGCGAGATCGCGCGGTCGCCGACGGCCACGTCGAACACCGGGAGGTGCTCGGCGGCGAGGCCGGGGGCGCCGACGATGGTCGCGTTCTCGTTGACGTAGCGCTCGATCTCGACGATCTGCTCGTCGGAGTAGCCGAGCGTCTGCAGCGCCATCGGGATCGTCCGGTTGACGATCGTCATGGTGCCGCCGCCGACGAGCTCCTTGAACTTCACGAGCGAGAAGTCGGGCTCGACGCCGGTCGTGTCGCAGTCCATGAGGAACGAGATGGTCCCCGTGGGCGCGAGCACCGAGGCCTGCGCGTTGCGGTAGCCGAAGGCGTCGCCGGCGTCGACCGCGTCGTCCCACACGCGGCGGGACGCCTCGAGCAGCGGGGTGTCGACCGTCGCGGCCTCCGGGATGGAGTACGACGCGTCGCGGTGCATCCGCATGACGCCGTTGTGCGCGTCGCGGTTCTCGGCGTACTTCTCGTACGGCCCGAGCGCCGCGGCGATCTTCGCCGACTGCAGGTACGAGCGGCCCGTCATGAGCGCCGTGATGGCGGCGGCCGCGGCACGGCCCTCGTCCGAGTCGTACGGCATGCCGTTCGACATGAGGAAGGCGCCGAGGTTGGCGTAGCCGATGCCGAGCTGGCGGAACGCGCGGGCGTTCGCGCCGATCTCCTCGGTCGGGTAGCTCGACGGGCCGACGATGATCTCCTGCGCGAGGAAGACGATGTCGACCGCGTGCTCGAAGGTCTCGACGTCGAACGTGCCGTCCGGGCGGCGGAACTTCATGAGGTTCAGCGACGCGAGGTTGCAGGCCGAGTCGTCGACGTGCATGTACTCCGAGCACGGGTTCGAGGCGTTGATGCGCCCCGAGTTCGGGCTCGTGTGCCACTGGTTGATCGTGGTGTCGTACTGGATGCCCGGGTCGGCGCAGCGCCAGCCGGCCTCGGCCATCGCGTTCATGATGTCCCGCGCGCGGACGGTCTCGGTGACCGAGCCGTCGGTGCGGGCGATCAGGTCCCACGTGTCGTCGTTCTCGACGGCCTGCATGAACTCCTCGGTGACGCGCACCGAGTTGTTCGCGTTCTGGTACTGGATCGACTGGAAGCCGTCACCGTCGATCGACATGTCGAAGCCCGCCTTGGCGAGGGCCTCGGCCTTGTCCTCCTCCTTGGCCTTGCACCAGATGAAGTCGAGGATGTCCGGGTGGTCGACGTCGAGGACGACCATCTTGGCCGCACGGCGCGTCTTGCCGCCCGACTTGATCGTGCCGGCCCACGCGTCGGCGCCGCGCATGAAGGAGACCGGGCCGGACGCGGTGCCGCCCTTGGAGAGCTGCTCCATCGAGCCGCGGATCTTCGACAGGTTGATGCCCGAGCCCGAGCCGCCGCGGAAGATGCGCCCCTCGCGGGTGTTCCAGTCGAGGATCGACTCCATCGTGTCCTCGACGGAGAGGATGAAGCAGGCCGAGCACTGCGGCTGCTCCTCGAAGCCCACGTTGAACCAGACGGGCGAGTTGAACGCCGCCATCTGGTGGAGCAGGATGTGCGTCAGCTCGGCCTCGAACGTGTCGCCGTCCTCGACGGAGGCGAAGTAGCCACGCTGACGGCCCCAGTCGGCGATCGTGCCCGCGACGCGGGAGATCATCTGCTTGACCGAGTTCTCGCGGGCCGGCGAGCCGAGCTGGCCGCGGAAGTACTTCTGGGCGACGATGTTCGTGGAGTTCTGGCTCCACGAGACCGGGAACTCGACGTCCTTCTGCTCGAACGCGACGCGGTCGCCGTGGCCGATGCGCGCGTCGCGCCGCTCCCACTCGACGGCGTCGTACGGGTGGACACCCGGCTGGGTCAGCAGCCGCTTGACCGACAGGGGCTGACCAGGCGCCGTGTCCTGGATGAGTGCGGTCTGCGGTGTGGCTGCCATTCGGGGGTTCTCCTTCTTCCTCTGCGTCGCCATCTGCGGCGCCGACGTGACCTGCAAGAGCGGGGTCAAGGAGAGTCGCGCGAAGCTCGGATGGAAAAGCGCCTCTCGGGCCGTCCATCCCGCAAATGAGGAGAAAAAACGTGAACGAGGCCTTGCAGCCAGTGTAGTCCGGCGCGCACTTCGTGACGGAAGTGCGGAAGGGCTCAGGAGTCCGTCAGGAGCGGCGCGGACGGCCGCCGCGCAGCCAGTCCGTGAAGTCCGCCCAGACGCCGCTCGTGTGCCAGCCCGCCTCGGCGACAGCGTGGCGGCTGCGGGCCATCCAGACCGGGTCCCAGGCGAGGAAGCGGGCGAGCGCCCACAGGAGGAGCGCGAGGAGGGCGAGGGCGCCGAGCGCGATGCCGGCGATGGCGCCGGGCGGGAGCCCGCCGTCGTCGTCGTCCGCCGCGGTCGTCGCGGCGGCCGTCGTCGTGGTCGGCGCGGGTGC
>Ga0196960_10000576_pt1 | contig 12073 bp, 7 predicted proteins | sample S3v_5metaG_FD_183187 | JGI IMG/M metagenome (GOLD analysis project Ga0196960, IMG submission 183187) | Soil microbial communities from Anza Borrego desert, Southern California, United States - S3+v_5 | ecosystem: Environmental > Terrestrial > Soil > Desert | place: USA: California | collected... | reverse complement strand
CTGGAACACCTCGCCTCCCGGCCGGTCTCCACCCTGCTGGGACCCAGGTTCGCCGCACAGGACGCGTACGAACTGCAGACCAGGATGCCCGGGCCGCCGATGCTGCTCGCCGACCGGGTCACCGGCATCGACGCGGTCCCCGCAGCCCTGGCCGAACTCGGCGCGGAACACGCCACCGGCACGATCCGGACCGAGACCGACGTCCGCCTCGACAGCTGGTACCTCGACCCGGCCGGGCGCATGCCGGCCGGCCTCATGATCGAGGCGGGCCAGGCGGACCTGCTGCTGATCAGCTGGCTCGGGATCGATCTGCTCAACCGGGGCGAACGGGCCTACCGGCTGCTCGGCTGCGAACTGACCTATCACGGCAGTCCGCCCCGGGCGGGGGAGACGCTGCGGTACGAGATCCACATCGACAGGCACGCCCGGCACGACGGCATCCGTCTGTTCTTCTTCCACTACGACTGCTACGTCGGCGACGAACTCCGGCTGAGTGTCCGGGACGGGCAGGCGGGCTTCTTCACGAAGGCCGAACTCGACGACACCGACGGTGTGCGCTGGGACCCTGCCTCCTGCTCACCGGCCGTCGGCCTCCCGCACGACGCCCCGGCCGTGCACTGTCCCCGCTCGTCCTTCACCGCTGAACAGGTCCTGGCCTTCGCGGCCGGCCGCCCGGCGGACTGCTTCGGCCCCGACTGGGACATCACCCGGTCACACGTACGCTCTCCCCGCCCGGACGGCGGCCGGCTGCTGCTCCTGCGCGAGATCACCGGCTTCGACCCGGCCGGAGGGCCGTGGGGCCGTGGCTACCTCCGCGCGGAGACACCCGTCTCACCGGACGACTGGTTCTTCGAGGGGCACTTCAGGAACGACCCGTGCATGCCGGGAACACTGATGCTCCAGGCCGGTCTGCAGGCGATGGCCTTCTACCTGGCTGCCCTGGGTTTCACCGTGGCCAGGGACGGATGGCGTTTCGAGCCGGCCGCCGAGCAGCCCTGTACCGCCCGGTGCCGCGGACAGGCCACCCCCGGCAGCCGGCGGATCGTGTACGAGGTGTTCGTGCGCGGCGTCTCGGCCGGCCCCGAGCCGACGCTGTACGCCGACATCCTGGGCACCGTCGACGGGGTCAAGGCCTTCCACGGCCGGAACGCCGTGCTCCGGCTGGTGCCGGACTGGCCCCTGGAGCACTGGCGGCAGCTCGGCGGGCGCACGGAGCAGACCAGCGGGAGTCCGGTGCCCCTGGCCCGTCTCGGCGGCCTCGTCGGTCATGGCGAGTCCGCACCGGTGGCACAGTCCGACGGGTTCGTGTTCGACTACCCGTCGCTGCTGGCGTGCGCGTGGGGAAGGCCCAGTGCGGCGTTCGGTGCCCAGGCGCAGGACTTCGACGGCACGCGCAGGATCGCACGGCTGCCCGGGCCGCCGTACCACTTCATGACCCGCATCGTCTCCGTGGACGGTCCGCGGCGCGGCATGCGGGAGGGCAGCCGGGTGGTCGCCGAGTACGACGTACCCGGCCAGGTCTGGTACTTCGAGCAGAACGGCGGCAAGTCCATGCCGTTCGCCGTGCTCATGGAGATCGCGCTGCAGCCGTGCGGGTGGCTGGCCGTCCACGTCGGCTGCCCGTCGGCCACCGACGTCGATCTGCTCTTCCGCAACCTCGACGGGAGCGGAACGGTCACCGGCGAGATCACACCGGCCACCCGGACCGTGCGTACCGAGGCCGAACTGACCTCGATCTCGCGCACCGGCGAGATGATCATCGTGTCGTTCTCGATCAGGTGCTCGGCCGACGGTGAAGAGGTCTTCGTCCTGTCCACGGTCTTCGGCTTCTTCCCGCCCTCGGCCTTCGAGCACCAGGCCGGGCTGCCCGTCCAGGAGAGTGACAGGGCCGCGCTGGAGGCACCCGGTGAGCGTGCGGTCGACCTGAAGGCGAGGCCCGCCCGGTACTTCACCGGCCCGGCCGCTCTGCCCGGTCCGATGCTGCTGATGATCGACAGGATCACCGGCTACTGGCCGGACGGCGGCAGCGCGGGACTGGGGCGGCTCCGGTCGGAGAAGGACGTCGACGCGGGGGAGTGGTTCTTCAAGGCCCACTTCTTCCAGGACCCGGTGCAGCCGGGCTCACTCGGCATCGAGGCCATGTGCCAGCTGGTCCAGTTCTACCTGATCGAGCGAGGCCTCACCGCGGGGATCTCCCACCCCGGGTTCGAGCCCGTCATGCCCGGCCACGAGATCATCTGGAAGTACCGAGGCCAGATCACCCCCCGCAACCGCCTCATCAGGATCGACCTGGAGATCCTGGAGGTCACGGAGGACACGCGTGGGACCTGTGCGGTTGCCGAAGCCCGTCTCTGGGGCGATGACACCTGCCTCTACCACGTCCGTGGACTCGGTGTCCGCGTGGTGCCCGGAGACGGTCCGTCCGGGGTGACGGAGAAGACGCTCGATCCCGCTGTCGACACCTGGACGGGTGACCACTGCCCGACCTTCACGGTTCCCGCGCTGCCCATGATGTCGGTCGTCGACCAGCTCGCCCGGGCCGCCGCGGATCACACCGGCAGCCAGGTGGCCGCCGTGCGCGATGTCGACCTCCGGCACTGGATTCCGCTCGCCGAACCGGTCCGGCTGCGGACGGAGGTGGCCTCCACGGAGGCAGGACTGGAAGTGAAGCTGCTGACGTGGCGTGAGGCGACGACGCCCGCGCTGTCCCGGTTCGAGGTGGCAGCCAGTGGCACCGTGCTGGTGGGTGACCGGCCCCTCCACCGCCCGGAGCGGTTCGCCCCGCTGCCGGACGCCGTGGCGCAACCGGATCCGTACGCTTCGGGCGAGCTGTTCCACGGACCGGCGTTCCAGTACCTGACGTCGCTGGCCATCGGGGCGGCCGGATCCTCCGGAGTGGCAGATCTCGCCCGCGGCACGGTGCCGAAGGGATGCCTCAACCAGGGACTCATGGACACGCTCCTCCATGTGATCCCGTCCCACAGCCCGTGGCGGTGGTCCCACGAGATCGGCCGCGGCGTGGTCGGCTACCCCGTCAAGGTGGAACGGCTGGAGTTGTTCGAAGCGCCGCCGGAGACCGGTGAGGCCGAGATCGAAGCCCGCTTCGGCGGCTTCGTGGCCCAGGGGACGAGTCCGTGGCCCATGTCGGCCATCGATGTCCAGCTGTGCGTGGACGGGCGGGTCGCTGCGGAGCTGCGGATGATCAACGTCCTGCTACCCGTCGGCCCGCTCTCCCCAGCCTCGCCGGCCGAGCGCCGGGACTTCCTCATCGGGCGTCGTGCGGTCCCGGGGGTGGGGCTGGGCAGGGACGTCGGGGGGACGACGGAACTGCTCGCCGAGGAGATCGACGAGGTGGACTGGCTCAAGGGGACCATCGCGGGAGCCGTGGGTCTGCCGCCAGGCTCCAGGGGGAGGGACCACCTGGAGGTCATCGCGGTGAAGGACCATGTCGGCCGGCTGGCGGGCGTGCACCCGTGCACCGTGGAGGTGAGCGAGGACTTGCGGTCCGCCCGTACCGCTCCGGGCAGGGTCCACGCCGTCCAGGTCGCCCGCAGCGGAGGCAAGGTCACCGTCCGGTCCGTCGGCGGGCAGTGACCGGAGGCGGCCCGGCCCTCCCGCGCGTATGGCTGCGAACCAGGCCGGGGCCGGCCCGTGGCGTGAGTCAGCCCATAGGCCGCAGGTCACATACGAGGCGCGGCAGTAGGGGACGGGGCGAGGGCTCGCGCCGGTGGAGCGCACTGTCCGGCTTCTCGGCGGCGTACTACGTAGGCATGTAGTAATGCGGGTCGTTGCCCTCCTCCTGGTGTGCCGCTAACCATGGTCGAAGTCCACGGGAGCCGCGGCTCCGGGCCGGTCGAGCGCCGTGTTCCGCACTGCGGACCTCATCGCGTGCTTCCGCCCCGCAGCCGGCCTCGTGGCGTACCTGTCATCACCGCAAGGAGAGTGCCTCATCCGTACGTCCACCCAGTCCCCGTCCCCCGTCGCCCGTACCGCCCGGATCCGCAGGTTCTCGGTTTCCGGACTGTGCGCCGTCGGAGCCGCAGCAGCGGCCCTGACCCTCGCCCCGTCCCCCGCGCAGGCCGCCGAGCCGGCCTCGCACAGCGCTTCGCCGACGGCCGGCGTCTCGGCAGCCGGAGTCTCCGCGCAGGTGGACGCCCTCGCGAAGAAGGCCGGCAAGGCAGCGGCCGACCCGGACAATCTGGACGGCTGGATCCGTGAGTCCCTCAAGATCATGGAGGCCGAGGGGATCCCGGGCACCTATGAGGGCCTGCACCGCAACATCATGCGTGAGTCCGGCGGCGACCCCGACGCGGCCAACGGCTGGGACGTCAACGCGCAGAACGGCACGCCCTCCAAGGGCCTCCTGCAGGTGATCCAGCCGACGTTCGACGCCTACCACGTCTCCGGCACCCCGCAGGACCTGACCGACCCGGTCGCCAACATCACCGCGGCGGCCAACTACGCCGCCGACAAGTACGGCTCCATCGACAACGTCGACTCCGCCTACTGAGTACCGGCGACACCGCGGCGCGGCCGCACCCCCGGAGGGGGGTGCGGCCGCGCCGTACCGCGTGGGCGGCCTCCGCGGAGGGGCACTGTGCCGTCGTGGGCGCCACGCGGCGGAGACCCTGTCCGCGTTCCCCTCAGGGAACGCGGACAGGGTCTCTTCGGTGTCACGCCGTGCGTGCCTCTTCCACGGTCCCTTTGACGGTCAGGACCCGGTCGGCGCCCGTGATCTGCATCAGCTGCAGCAGGGCGGGGCCCGGGGCCGCGATTCTGAACGTGGTGGACCGGTCCATACGGAGGAGGAGGGTCAGGGCGGTGGAGTCCGCGAAGGTGATCGCACCGGCATCCAGAACCACCGAAGAGTGCGAAGCGGCACCCGCTTCCAGGGCTTCCTGAAGCGCGGGCACCGTATCCATGTCGAGCTCACCGGCTGCCACGACGACCCAGGCACCATCGAGCGGGTACTGGTCCACTGCTACGGGGCGGTCCGAGGCCTCGGACCGGGTGGATATCGCGTGATCATCGTGTGCGGACATCCCTGTAGTATGCACCTTTTGGGGGTGCTTCCTTCACGGGGTGCTCACATGTCCGCTCCGCGGCACAGGGCCCGTAGCGGCACGCCGTGGGCGCGGGCTGTGCGGTACGGCGGATGAGCTTCAGGGGGCATCACCAGGGTGTGGGGCCGGCCGGATCCCCATGAGGGCCTTCGAGCAGCGAGACCTGCACGCGGACGCGTTTCCCCACCGGCTCGCGTCGTACCTCGAAGCTCTGGCAGACCGCGAGAACGATCTCCAGGCCGTGCTGTCCGGCGCGAGTGGGGTCGGCCTGCAGGGCGGTGGGGAGCACGGAGCCCGAGTCCCACATGGTGATGCCCAGCATGTCGCCGTCCACTTCGAGATCCAGCAGGCACGGGCCCGGGGCGTACTTGCAGACGTTCGTCGCCAGCTCACTCACCACCAGCTGTGCGATGTCCAGCGTCCGCGACGGCACGTCCAAGCCGTGCGTGGAGCGGGCATCGGACAGAAACTGCCGTACGAAGCCGCGAGCGCGGGCGATCTCACCCGAAGTCATGTCGTAGGCGGCACTGTCCGCCAGGACGCCCGGGCCGGATGCCTGCCTGTCCCGTTTCGTTCCGCAGCCGGTCGTCAGCTGTTCCATGACACATCCCCCCGTCCGGTCGGCCGCACCGCGCAGCTGACACATCGCCCCGTCTGCCCGCCTCCACGCGTTTCAGACTCGGAAGAAGCAGGAAATCGAGTCCGGCGCGTCCGTCCTCGATCCGGAGTTCCGCCGCCGAGGGGGAGGGCCGGGACCGCGGACCTCCCTGGGGCCCCCGGCCGGCGGCGGGCGCCTTCAGCCGTTCACCGGGCGGGCCGGTTCCACAGGTCGCACTTGTGGTCCTGGGGGAAGCTGGTCGTCGCCGTGATCGCGCCGGGGGCGAGAACCTGCACCTCGGGGAAGAGGTGCCAGCGCGGAGCTCCGGCCGCATACGGGACGCCGGTCCTGGCGAAGTTGCTCCAGTAGTCGAGCATCCGGGCCGACAGGGTGTTCTGGGCGGGGGTGCCCGAGACGCCGCCGAACACGTACCGGATCTCCGAACCGTGGGGAGCGCCGATGGGGAAGCTGATCGGCATGTTCAGGTAGTCCATCGCGTGCCGGTCGGCGAACTCGTACTGGAAGGACAGCGTGTGCGCGGCCATGAGGGCCGCGGTGCGCGATTGCATGCAGGAGAACTGGGAGTCGGTGAGTATCGCACCGAGAGCCTCCGCCGGTGTGCCGTGGTCCGACAGCGGATACCGGGCCAGGATCTCGTCCGCGCGCTCCTTGTGGATCGTCCGGACCGCCACCGGGTAACCCGACGCGGTCAGCTGCCTGCCGGCCAGGTCGTAGGCGCTCGCCACGGTGAGGCGGCCCTCGTCGGCGGTGGTGCCCTGAAGGACGGGGACCCGGTGGAACCGTCCGTCCTCCAGTGCGTCCGTCACCTGGAGAGGCAGGAGCGCACCGTCGACGGTGGGGGTCCAGCGGGCCGGGGGCGTGGCGGAGGCGGTGAGCAGGCGGTCGGCGGGCGCGGCGCGCAGGCAGGCGACGTCGGCGCAGCCCAGGGTGGCGGCCCAGGCCGTGCCGTTGCTCTGCTGCGACTCGAGGGTGGGCAGGGTGAATCCGCAGCCCGACTGGGCGATGGCCCGGTCGAACAGGCCGATCGCCCGGGGGGAGACCAGGTGGTGGCAGACACTGCCGCCTCCTGCCGACTCGCCGAAGACCGTCACGTTGCCGGGGTCCCCGCCGAACGCCGCGATGTTGTCCCGCACCCAGCGCAGAGCGGCCTGCTGGTCGAGCAGTCCGTAATTGCCGGACACCTCCTGCGGCGATTCCTCGGCCAGCCCGGGGTGGGCGAGGTAACCGAACGCTCCGAGGCGGTAGTTGAGGGTGACGGTGACCACATCACCCCTGGCCGCCAGATCACTGCCGTCGTAGAACGTCCCGGAGCCCATGGTGAAGGCGCCGCCGTGGAGCCACACCATCACCGGCCGCTCGGGGAACGACCGTTGCGCGGGTGCGTGGACGTTCAGGTACAGGCAGTCCTCGCTGGGTGTGCCGGGGCCCGCGAGATCGCCCCAGGGACTGGGCTGGATCTGCTGCATGCAGGGGTTTCCGGGAGTGGTGGCGTCACGGACGCCGGCCCATCGTGCGGGCGGAGAGGGCGGCTTCCACCGCTGGGCCCCCACGGGCGGCGCGGCGTACGGGATTCCGGCGAAGGAGTCGACCGCCTCCCCGGCCTCCCCTCGCACCTGTCCGTATCTGGTCGTGACGGTGGGCCCCTCCGCCGCCGCGGCGGGCACGAAAGCACCGGTGACGGCCGACAGGAGGAGAGCGGCCGACAGCACACCAGCGCGTCGCGTGCATGACAATTCTTGACGTATGCTCGCCAGTCGTCTCTTGAGCAGACCGGACATGACACCTCCGTACGGAAGGGTGGCGGGTGCTGTCGACGAAGTCTCGCCGCGTGCCGGGTGCCTGGCATCCGGTGAATCACCGGCCTCCACCGGCCTTCCGGCGGGGCGGGCGGGTCCGTTCCGGTGGGTCCGCACGGACGGGCGGCACCATACGGCAGCCACCGGGGCGGGCATCGCGGAGTGACGTACCGGACAGGTGTCCCGCACAGCGCCCGACGGGCAGGCGTCACAGGGGCAGGGCCTGCCCGCCCGCACCGTTCACGTGAGCCGGTGCAGCGCGCGCACCAGTGCCTCGACCCCTGCCTCCGCCTTGGACCGGGGGCATCCCACGTTGAGCCGCACCCACCCCGGAGAGCCGTAAGCCGCACCCGGCATGATGGCCACCTTCTCCACCTCGACGAGCTCGCGTTGCAGCACGTCGTCGTCGGTGCCGAGCGGCCGCAGGTCGATCCAGGCGAGATACCCCGCCTGCGGGGGTGCCCATCCGAGCTGCGGGAATTCCTCGTGGAGGCGGTCTGCCACCCTCGCGAGGTTGGCCGCGAGATACGCGCGCAAGGAATCCAGCCAGCGCGCTCCCTCCCTGTACGCGGCGATGTGCCCGACGAGCGACAGTACCGCGGGGGAGGAGAGGCCGTCCGCCTCCTTGAGCTGACGCAGATAGGCGGCGCGCGATCCGGGATCGCCGATGATCCCGTAACTCCCGGTCAGAGCCGGGATGTTGAACGACTTGGATGCCGAGGTGATCACAGCCCACCTCCCCTCGCCGCCGAGTCCGGCCCACGGGCGGTGGACATGCGGGTCGTGTGCCAGGTCGGAGTGGATCTCGTCGCTGATGACGGCAACGCCGTGCCGTGCGCACAGCCGTGCCATCCGGTCCAGGTCATCCGCGGACCAGACCCTGCCCGTCGGATTGTGCGGCGAGCACAGCAGCAGTACCGCTGTGTCGGGCAGCGCCAGGAGCCGTTCCAGCTCCGCCCAGTCGTCGAGCGGACACGCGCGGAGCTGCCGTCCGTGTGCCGCCACGGTCTTCGGGAACGCGTCGTACATGGGGGTATGGGCGACCACGCCGTCACCGGGACGCGACCACAGCCGGAGCAGCTGCGACAGCTGGTAGACGACGGAGGGTGCGTAGACGACCGATTCGGGGTCGACGGCCGTCGCGTGCCGCGTCGCGTACCAGTGGACGATCGCGGAGAGGAAGTCGTCCTGCCGCCAGCGCGAGTACCCGAGCACACCGTGGTCCAGGCGGTCGTGGAGCGCGGCCATGATCTCCGGCGCGGTCTCGAAGTCCATGTCGGAAATCGTGAAGGGCAGCAGGCCGGACACGCCGAACCGGTCCTCGACGTAGTCCCACTGCGTGCACCAGGTGCCGTGCCGGTCCACCGGGACGTCGAAGCCGTACGGGTCCTGCGCGGTCCCACGGGACCGGCCGCAGGACGCGGAGGAAGGGGGGGTCACGATCAGCCCACCGGGATCATGAGAGCGATGGCGTCCTTCACCGACTGTACCTGGGGCCCGATGATGACCTGCACGTTGTGGCCGTCGAGCTTGATCACCCCTACGGCGCCGAGCTTCTTCAGCCGTGCCTCGTCGACCTGTCCGGCGTCCTGCACCGTCATGCGCAGGCGAGTGATGCAGTTGTCGAGGGAGCGGATGTTGCCGGCGCCGCCGATCGCGTCGAGGATGGCGACGGCGTCGTACTTCCCCGCCACCAGCTCACGCGCAGGCTTCTCCGCTCCGCCCGGAGCGGCGTCCTCACCGTGGTCACCGCTCTCGCCGTCCGGCTCCGGATCCTTCTCACGGCCGGGAGTCCCGAGGTCGAAGCGAGTGATCGCCCAGCGGAACAGGAAGTAGTACACGGCGAACCACACAGCCGCGATCACCGGCACCAGGTACCACTTGGTCGCCGGTCCCTGCAGGACGCCGAAGACCAGCCAGTCGATGACGTTGCCGTCGGTGTTCCCGATGAAGACCCCGAGGACGGCCGCGGCGAGGAAGCCGAGACCCACCAGGACCGCGTGGATGGCGTAGAGCCATGGCGCGACGAACAGGAACAGGAACTCCAGCGGCTCCGTGATGCCGCCGACGACGCAGGCCACCACGCCGGACACGAGCAGGGCCTTGATCTCCGGGCGCATCTTCTTCTTCGCGCAGTGGTACATCGCGAGTGCCGCGCCCGGCAGGCCGCCCAGATAGGCCGCCATCTTGCCCTGGGAGAGGAAGTGCGTCGCATCCGTGACGGCGGCATTCGGCGCGCCCGCGCAGTCCAGGTGCGCGTAGAACATGTTCAGGGCCCCGGAGACGCTGTCCCCGCACACGGTCCCCGCACCGCCGACGTCGGTGAACCGGAACATCGCGACGAGGATGTGATGCAGTCCGACCGGTCGCAGCAGCACCTCTCCCATGCCGAAGAAGAACGGCCCGAAGACACCCGCGTGTCCGATTCCGCGGCCCACGGCGGTGATCCAGCCGTTGAAGGCCGGCCACACCAGGGGGATGAGCAGGCCGAGGACGCTGAGGACGAGAGCGGAGATGATCGGGACGAAGCGCAGACCGCCGAAGAAGGCCAGTGCGTCAGGCATCCGCTGGGTACGGAAGCGCTGGTGGAGGAGGCCGACAACGATGCCAACGGCCACGGCTCCCAGCAACCCCGTATCGATGGACTGCACCCCGAGCACCTCGGCTGTGCCGTAGTGCTTGATCGCTTCCTCGTCCTCGAAGTCGACCCCCTTCGCGGTGAGGTAGAAGTTCACCGCGAGATTCATGGCGGCGAAGCCGACGAAACCCGAGAAGGCGGCCACTCCCTTGTCCTCGCGGGCGAGACCGAGCGGAATCGCCATCGCGAAGAGGACGGGCAGGAAGGTGAAGGCGACCAGACCCGTGTTGGCCATCCAGGTGAAGACGAGGTGGAAGCCCTCGGCCTTCAGGAAGGGAAGGTTGTCGCTGACGGCCTCGCTGGAGAGTGAGGAGCCGATGCCCAGCATGATGCCGCAGAATGCGAGCAGAGCCACCGGGAGCATGAACGTCTTGCCGAGCCCCTGGAGGAATTCCCAGAGTGCGGCCTTGGTCTTCTGCATGTGTACGGAACTTTCGAGCCTGGGGGGACGGACCCGGGCGCTCGCCGTGGCGATGCGGGGAGTCACGGGTGACCGAGCGGCGTAAGGCGTGATGCGGGGTTCGGTCCACCCGTGCGCCACGCACCTGGGATCGCCCGGTGAGCAGCGCCGGACAAGGCCGTTCCGCCGCACGGATCACATCACAGCAGGTCGGCGACTGTCCATGGAGGCCGGAGCGCCGGTGCGGTCCGGTACGGGACAGGCGACGCGCGGAGTGAACGGACCGTCGCACTCCGTGACGCACGTCACTCGTTCATGTTCTCGCCGTGTGTTTGCCGGGGCGTCGGTGGGTAAGGGGCTCTGTGATCTCCGGGCCGACAATCCGGTTGATAGTCCGTAAAAGCTATTGAATGAGGAGGCTCGATGTCCTCGAAGCGACGTCGCAAGAAGAGGGCCCGCCGCAAGAACGGCGCGAACCACGGCAGCCGTCCCCAGAGCTGAGCGTGGCGGCACTTACGGGAGGGGGCGCAGGCCCCCTCCCGTAAGCGTTGCCGGGTGCATCCGCGTGATCGGACCGGCTCAGGCGAGCAGCTGGTTGCGGTGGGAAGCGCGACGGGCGGCGGACAGCAGGGCGTGGATCTGAGGGCCGGCCTGGTCGAGGTGTGCCACGGTCTTCGGGAACGGCAGGCGCACGTCGCGGTGGGCGCCGGGGTACTCCAGGCGCAGGGTCACGCCGTAACGGTCCATCGCGAGCGGGAGGACGCGCACCACACCCTTGTCCGGCTGCGGTTGCGCGAGGCGCAGGAGCAGGGGGACCAGCTCACTGTGCTCGTCCATCAGATGGGTCAGCATCGCCGCCTCGTTGGTGGCGATCGGATCGGGGTCCGTCTCCAGCAGGGCGTCCAGCGTGACGAAGGCGCGCCCCCCGTGGTCCTCGAAGACCGCCTGGCCGAACTCCATGCAGGTGCTTTCCGTGGCTTCCGTGCTGTACGGGGCCGACAGCAGGCCGGTCACCGTGACGCGGGCGCGCATGCGGTCCCGCACGGGCGTGGGTGCGATGTCGGTGAACTCCAGCCGGACGGGGATGCGTGGTCCTGGCGTCGTGGAAACGGCCTCGGACGGCTCGTGCAGGTGGATGTGGCCCATCGCGGCCGTGCCGTCGAGGCGGTGCACCTCTATGGGGTGGAGCCCATCGCTCACCACCGTCATCGAATGCGCTGCGGTCAGGACCGACAGCACGCGTTCGGCGGAAGTGGGCCGTGTAGCGCGGGAGTTGAAAGGACGCATCCAGGTTCTCCAGAGGAGCGGGCGAGGGCCTCGGCATAATTACTTAGGTATGCCTAACCTAACTCATGATTCAGGAAACGGATAGAACGGCTCCCTGCCCGCCGGCACTCGGCGTTCCGCGGCTCCCTCGAACTGCCCTCCTGTTACTTCGGGTCGCGGTTGAACTGGGCCTTCGACCAGAAGTAGCCGAGTGCCGCGAGGCCCAGGCACCAGGCGATGGTGAGCCACCCGTTGTGGCCGATCCCGGTGCCGAGGAGGAGTCCGCGCAGG
>Ga0196960_10000575_pt1 | contig 12118 bp, 10 predicted proteins | sample S3v_5metaG_FD_183187 | JGI IMG/M metagenome (GOLD analysis project Ga0196960, IMG submission 183187) | Soil microbial communities from Anza Borrego desert, Southern California, United States - S3+v_5 | ecosystem: Environmental > Terrestrial > Soil > Desert | place: USA: California | collected... | reverse complement strand
TCCGCGCCTCGCCGCCGTCGAGCGCGTCGGAGCCGCCGCCGCCCTGCAGGACGTCGGCGCCCGGTCCGCCGCGCAGCGCGCCGGAGACGCTCGACATGCCGTTCTGCGAGCCCGCCGTGCTGACGGTGACGGTCGCCGTGTCGGCGCCGTCGCCCAGCGCGACGTCGTAGCTCGAGTAGGAGTAGCCGGCGCTGTCGTAGGTGCAGCGGATGCTCTCCGCCGCCAGCGTGGTGCAGCCCGGGCCGGCGACGAGCGGCGCGCCCGCGCCGGTGTCGGCCAGCGTGGCGGAGGAGCCGTCGAACGCGAGCCGCACGTCGTTGGCCTCGCCGTCACGGGCGCTGTACCGGATGGTCTTGGACTGGTCGTCGACGAAGACGCGGCCGGCCTTCGGCACGCGCAGCAGCCAGTGCGTCGGCCAGTCCGTGCGGGTCGTCTGCACGGTCAGCTTCAGGTCGCCGCCGGCGATGGTCTCCTGGCCCTCCAGGCAGGCATCGTCCCCCGTGCCCTGCGCGCAGGCCGGCAACGACATGCCGCCGGCGGTCAGCTCCCACGCGCCCGAGGACGGCAGGATCGACGCGTCGTAGACGAGCTCCACGGTCGCGTGCGCGCCCGGCGCCAGCGCACCGACAACGGTGCGGACCTGCTGGCCGACGAACGCGAAGTCGCCCAGCGACGCCGCGCTGACGTCCAGCTCCTCGATCGCCACGTCGCCCTGCGCGTCCGGGTGGACGAGCTTCGTGTCGGTCGGGTCGAACGGCGTGACGCCCTCGACCTGGTCGTCGGTCGTGACGGTGCCCGTGCCGCTGACGGCCTCGTTCAGCCCGTGCTCGCACGAGGCGTCGACGGTGTCGACGACGTCGGTCTCATCGCCCCACGAGGTCTTCTCGTCCGCGTGGACGAGGTCGTCGCCGGTGCCGCAGACGATGGAGGTGTCGACGCGCTGGTCCCGCGTCTGCAGCTCGTCGTCGCCCGGGCCGCCGTCCAGCGTGTCCGCGCCGTCGCCCTTGCCCGAGCCGTAGCCGTAGCCCGAGCCGCCGAACAGCCGGTCGGCGCCGTCGAGGCCGATGAGCACGTCGTCGCCGGAGCCGGGGCCGCCGTGGAGGCGGTTCGCGCCCGCTGTGCCGGTCAGGTGGTCGGCGCCCTCGCCGCCGGTCGCGCCCTCGACCGCGGTCAGGCGGTCGTTCTCGCCCGCCGAGCCGTCGTCCGCCACGCTGCCCTCGAGGGTCACGGTGACGGGGATGGAGCGCGCGGAGTAGTCGGCGCGGTCGGTGCCGGCGCCGCCGTCGAAGGTGTCAGCGCCGTCCGGGACCTGCTGGTTGCCGTTCATGCCGTAGCTGGCCGCCGCGACCATGACGTCGTCGCCGGAGCCGCCGGTGAGCGTGTCGGCCACCGTGTCGTAGCCGGGGAGGAGCGCGTCCGGGCCGTCGCCGCCGTCGAGCGTGTCCGCGCCGCCGGCGCCGTCGAGGCGGTTGGCCGCCGCGTCGCCGGCGAGCGTGTCGCCGAGCGCGGTGCCGATCAGGCTCTCGACGTCCTCGATGACCGAGTCACGCGCGCCGCCCGGGCCGTCCTCCGCGTTGCCGTCGTTCGCGCCGCCGCCGATGGAGGCGGTGACGGGCTGGCCGTTGCTCGGCTGGCCCTGCGGCGAGTAGGTCGTGGTGCCGTGGTCCTCGTAGGAGACGGTGTCGCTGTCCGCCCCGCCGTGGAAGACGTCGGCGCCCGCGCCGCCGGTCAGGCGGTCGTCGCCCGCGCCGCCGCGCACGTCGTCGCCGCCGTCGGTGCCGGTCGCGCCGGGGAGGCTCGCGCTGAAGTAGCTGGTGGAGGCGCTGCCGGCGAGCGCGTCGTCGCCGTCGCCGCCCTGGATCGTGTCGGCGCCGGGGCCGCCGGTCAGGATGTTGGCCTGGTCGTCGCCGGTGAGCGTGTCGTCGCCCGCGCCGCCGACGATCCCCTCGATCGTGCCGCGCACGTCGTCGGCCGTGCCGTCGTCGAGGCCGCCGTCGTTCGCGCCGTCGCCGATCGTGACCGTGACGGGCTTGGTGCGCTCGCCGAAGTCGGCGGTGTCGTAGCCGCCTCCGCCGCCGTCCAGCACGTCGGCGCCAGGACCACCGCGGAGCGTGTCGGTGCCGTCGCCGCCGTGCAGGGCGTCGTCGCCCATGCCGCCGTCGATCGTGCCGGAGACGCTGGAGTACGAGTAGGCATCGCCGACCGCGTCGTCGGTGATCGCGGCGGTGTCGTTCCCGTCACCGAGGGTCAGCGTGTAGCGCGCGCTCCCCCAGCTGCTGAAGCCGGCGTCGTCGCGGGCGCAGCGGATCTCGTGGAGGTCGGCGCCGGGCTGGCAGCCGCTGCCGGCGGTGAGCACGGCGACCTCGTCGCGGAGGGTGACGGCGTCGCGCGTGAAGGCGACGGAGACGTCGTTGGCCTGCCCGTAGCGGGCGGTGTACGCCAGGCCGGTGTACGAGGTCATCGTCACCGTTCCCGGGTGGGTGGTCTGCTGCGGCCCGCCCGGGAACTGGGCGGCCGCGGGTGCCGCGCCCAGCAGCGAGAGCGCTGCGGCGGCGGCGAGCGCACGCGGCGCCCGGCGGAGGTGACTGCGAGTCGGCATCGCTCCTTCAGATCGGTTTATGAACCGGTCCCCTGAGGCGCGTTGACACGTTGTCCAGCGGTGTGGCGCCGACGCGCTCCACCTTGGTGGCAACGCGCCGGAGCCTTTGCGCAAACGGTTACCGGGTGACCCGGAACCGGCCGACGAGCGCGGAGAGCGAGTCCGCGTGCTCGGCCAGATCCTGGGCGCTGGAGGCGATCTCCTGCGACGAGGCGGAGGTCTCCTGCGCCGACGCCGCGACCTGCTCGGTGGTGGCGGAGGCGGACTCGACCACGAGCGCCACCGCGTCGATCTCGGCCTGCATCCGCTCGGCGAGGGCGGCGACCGCACGGGCCGCGTCCCCCATCTCCAGCGCGCGGCCGGTGACGTCGTCGGTGGCGTGGCCGATCTCGCCGAACGCCGCGCCGGCGCGCTCCACCACGTCCGCCCCGTGCGCGGTGCGCTCGGTGGAGTCCTCGACGACGCCGACGACGCGCGCCGTGTCGTTCTGGATGTCGCCCGCGAGGTCCGCATGGAGGCGGCAGCGCTGCGCGAGTCGTCGGCGAGCTTGCGGACCTCCTCCGCCACGACCGCGAAGCCCCGGCCCTGCTCGCCCGCGCGGGCGGCCTCGATCGCGGCGTTGAGCGCGAGGAGGTTCGTCTGGTCGGCGATCTCGGTGATCGTGTCGACCATCCCGGTGATCGTCTGCGACTTGTCGCCGAGCGCGCGGATCGCCGCGACGGTCTCCTCGGAGGACGCGCGCAGCTGGCGCATCGCGGCGGCGGCCTCGTCGACGACGTGCGCGCCGTCGCGGGCGATCGCCGACGCCTGCTCGGCCGCGGCGCGCGTGCCCGCCGCGCCCTCGGTGTTGTGGACGGTGATCGTGCTGAGCTCCTCCGCCATCCCCCGCAGCTGCTCGACGGACTGCGCCTGGCGCTCAGCGCCGGACGCGATGTCGCCGATCGCGCCGGCGATCTGCTCGACGGCGCGGCCGGACTCGGTGGAGGTCGCGGCCATGTCGCGCGAGGAGCCGTGGAGGGTGCCGGCGGCGGTGCCGAGCTCGCCGATGAGGTTGCGCAGCTGCTCGGTCATGCGGTGGATCGCGGCGCCGAGGACGTCCTTGTCCGAGCGCGGTTCGACGCGCACGTCGAGGTTGCCGTCGGCGATCTCGTCGGCGGCCTGCGCGGTGTCGCGCAGCGAGGCGGTCATCCGCTCGAACGCGCGGGCCATCCGGCCGGTCTCGTCGCGGCTGCGGGCGTCGAGCGCGACGTCGAGGTCGCCGTCGGCGATGCGGTCCGCGGCCTCGGCCACGGCGATGATCGGCTTGCTGATACGGCTCGCGACGACGGCGGTGGCGCCCGCGATGACGAGCAGCGCGACGAGGCCGAGGAGGAGCAGGTCGGTGCGCGTGCCGTGCGCTTCGGCGAGCACCTCGTCGCGCGGGGCGAAGGCCAGGAACGCCCAGCCGGGGCCGTCGACCGGCGCCCAGCTGATGAACGAGTCCGCGCCGGTGAAGGGGTTCTTCCCCTCGATCTGCCCGCTGCGGCCCGCCGTGACGGCGGCGGCGACCTGCTTCAGCTCCGGCGACGTCTTGGCCAGCTGCGCGAGCGTCCGCTTGCCGACGATCTTGGAGTGCTTGGAACCGATCACCATGCCGGCGCCGGTGACGAGCAGGCCCTCGCCCGACTCGAGCACCTTCACCTTCGCGACCTTCGCGGTGAGGTCGCTGAGCCCGACGTCGACGCCCGCCATGCCGGCGAACTTGCCGTCGTGCTGGATCGGCGACAGGTAGCTCGTCATGACCTTCTTCGCGACGCTGTCGTAGTACGGCTCGACGACGGTGTCCTTGTTGCGGCGGCGGACGATCGTGTACCACTCGTCCTCCGGGTCGTCGTCGGAGATCGGGGCGGTCATCAGCCCGTCGAGCGTGAGCTCGTCGCCGTCGCGGATCCACCAGGCGCCGACGCGGCCGTCGACGTTGTTCGTGACGGCGTCGAAGGTGCCGGGGAACGCGCCGGGCTCCCAGCCGGCGTAGACGCCGATGAGCTGCGGGTTGCGCTCGGCGAGCGTCTTCATGTCGCGGACGAAGCGGTCGTCCTCGCCCGGGCCGATCTTCTCGACCGACGCGGCGAGCGAGCGGGCGACGGACCAGTCCGCGCCGACCTCGGCGGCGGTCTGCTGGGCGTGGCGCTCGGTGGTCTCGTGGAGGAGCTCCTCGGCGCTCGACTCCGCTTCGGAGGAGGCGCGGGAGGAGGCCAGGAGGGTCAGGGCAGCGACCGCCACGACGGCGATCGCGACGATCGTGAGCGTCAGCTTCGCGCGGATGGAGCTGAGGCGCTGGGGAAGGGGCGGCATCGGTCCTTGGGTCGCCCAACGATCTCCGTGCTTTAGCGTCTCTCGGCGCATGCCCGAGAAGCTCCACCTGCTCTTCTACGACTACGTCGAGGACATCGCGGCCAAGCGCGGCCCGCACCGTCCCGACCACCTCGCCCACATCGACAAGTGGAAGGCGACGGGGCGGCTGGTCATGGCCGGCGCCGTCGGCGACCCGCCGCACGGCGGCGTGTTCGTCTTCCGCGTGGAGGACGTCGCCGACATCGAGACGTTCGCGGACAGCGACCCGTACGTCGCCGCGCACCTCGTGACGGGGCGGCGGATCGAGCCCTGGACGGTGGTCTAGGAGGCTCGTTCGCGGTCGGCTCCGGCGTCGGCCGGGGCCGCGTCCGCGTCCGCTGCCAGCTGGGCGAGGAGCTTGAGCGCCGTCGCGGACGGCGTGCCCGGCTGCGCGGCGTACGTGAGCAGCTGCAGGCCGTCGCCGGGGAGCGCGAGCGTCTCGTAGCGCAGCTCCAGCTCCCCCACGATCGGGTGCGCGTACCGCTTGCTGCCGTACGTCTTCTCGTGGACGTCCGCGCTCGCCCACCACTGCGCGAACTCGGCGCTCTTGACCGACAGCTCGCCGACCAGCGCGGCCAGCTCCTCGTCGTCGGGATGCAGGCCGGCGGCGCGGCGCAGGACGCCGACGGTGTCGTGCGCGACGCCCTCCCAGTTGACGTACACGTCGCGCGCCTCGGGGCTGAGGAACGTGTGGCGGGCGAGGTTGCGCTCGCGGTCGGTCAGCCGTTCGAGGCCGCCGAGGAGCATGCTCGCCATCCGGTTCCAGCCGAGCACGTCGAGGCGGCGGCCGACGACGAGCGCGGGGACCTCGACCAGGCTGTCGAGGAGCCACTGGAGCTGCGGGCGCATCCGCTCGGGCCGGAGCTGGGGCGCGGCGGGGCGGGCGGCGCGGCCGGCCGCCAGCTCGTGGAGGTGACGGCGCTCGAGGTCGGTGAGGCGGAGCGCGCGGCCGAGCGCGTCGAGCACCTCGGCGGACGGGTGCGTCGCGCGGCCCTGCTCGAGCCGCACGTAGTAGTCGACGCTGACGCCCGCGAGCTGGGCGAGCTCCTCGCGTCTGAGGCCGGGGACGCGGCGGCGGCCGTACTCGGGGAGGCCGACGTCCTCGGGGCGGACGCGGGCGCGGCGGGCGGCGAGGAACTCCCCCAGGTCGGTCGAGCGCGGCATCGTCGTTGGATGGTCGCAGGCCGGGCGGCGCGGATGGTGGGTCTGCCGGACCCAGGAAACGCAGGGCTCTGGCTGGGGCGGCGCGGGCGGCGCAGAGTGCTCGCCATGAGCACTTCCCCCCTCCCCACCGTGGGTTCCGCCTCCGCTCCCCTGACCGGCCGGGTAGCCGTCGTGACCGGCGCGTCGTCGGGGATCGGCGCCGCGACCGCCCGCGCGTTGGCCGACGGCGGCGCGCGGGTCGCGCTGCTGGCCCGCCGCGCCGACCGCCTCTCCTCGCTCGCCGAGTCCCTGGGCGAGGACCGCGCCGTGGCGGTCGCCGCGGACGTCACCGACAGCGCCTCGCTGGCCGCCGCCGCCTCCACCGTGGCCGACCGCTTCGGCCGCGTCGACCTCGTCGTCGCCAACGCGGGCGTGATGCTCCCGGCGCCGTTCGAGCCGGACGCGTTCGCCGAGCAGGAGCGGATGGTCGACCTGAACGTCGTCGGCCTGCTGCGGACGATCCACGCGTTCCTCCCCAGCCTGCGTGAGGTGGCCGCGGACGGCGGCGCGGCGGACGTCGTGACGATCTCGTCGGTCGCCGCGCACCAGCGGTTCGAGGGGTACGCGGTCTACAGCGCGACGAAGGCGGCGGTGACGATGCTGGCCGCGTCGCTGCGGGCGGAGGTCGGGCCGGCGGGCGTGCGGGTGACGAACGTCGAGCCGGGGCTCGTCGCCTCCGAGCTCACCGAGCACGTCACCCACGACGGGCAGCGGTCCGCGCTGGAGGAGTGGCGCTCGGCCGTTCCGCCGATCGAGGCCGAGCACGTCGGCGAGCTGCTCGCGTACGTCGTGTCGCGTCCGCCGCACGTCAACGTGCCGCACCTGATCGTGCAGCCGACGGTCCAGGGCTGAGCGCTACCGCCGCGGCGCGTCGCCGTCGCGCTTGACCCAGGTGCTGCTCGAGTACGCGATCGTGACGAACATCGCCGCGATCGCGACGCTCGCCAGCCCCAGCGTCGAGTTGTCCGCCGCGGTGAACCACAGCACCGCGCTCAGGGCGAACAGCGCCGCCCCGGCAAGCCACATGTTCTTCGTCCCCATGCCGGCTCCCGTACCCCGGGCCGAACCGGGACATGCCGCCTGAGAACGGCACGAGCCCCCGGGGGTGCCGGGGGCTCGTTCTCAGAGGCGTCGACCGGAGTCGAACCGGTGTAGACGGCTTTGCAGGCCGCTGCGTAGCCACTCCGCCACGACGCCAAGGATCCAACACTGTAGGACGATCGCAGGCGGAACGCCATCCCGCCCCAGACCACCCCTTGTCACCCGCGCCGCCCTTGCTACTCTGACGCCTCCCAGGCGCGATTAGCTCAGCTGGGAGAGCGCCTGCTCGACAAGCAGGAGGTCACTGGTTCGAGCCCAGTATCGCGCACTGCAGAAGGCCCGCCCCGGCGGGCCTTCGTCGTTCTGGTTCGCGCCCGGCACGGCGCGGAGTGCGCTGCCGTGCGGTGGACGTCACCCCGCGGCCCGGTCGTCGATGCGAAGGCTGGCGATCAACGCATCCACGTCCTCGGCGTACTCCCGGAAGCGGGCCCCGTGCGCAGTCGCGTGTATCGCCAGCACGCGGTCACCGGCTCCGAGCACGTGGACGATCGTGCGGTCGCCCGCGTCTGCCGTCTCGCCGGCCACGCCGTCGTACGTCATGTCCTCGATCACGTCGGCCGCGAAACGCCAGCCCCTTCGGCCGGAGACTTCGACCTCCGCCAGGTCGAAGACCTTGAGGCCGGGCGACCGCATCAGGATGGCGAGCATGCCCACGAGGTCCGATTCGGGCATCTCGTGAACGATCACGTCAACGATCATGTCGGAGCGGTCCGAGGCGAAGCTCGCGGCGTCTTCGTATTCCTCGACGGACCAGCCGTCGGGGAGGTCCAGCTCGACGCGAGGGCGGAAGCTCGAAGACCAGCGGCTCATGCTTGCTGCACCGAGGGAACGACCTCCGCTGACGGAGGGAGCTCTGTGCCGCCTCGGTAGCGGTCGTCCGTCAGCATCCATGAGGCGGCGAGGATGGTGCGCCGGCGCTCGATCCGTCGCGCGCGCTCTTGAGCGACGTCGAGATCTACCGCCGGGCAGCCACAGCCGCAGGAACCCGTCACGACTGCCGAGTCCGCTTGTCGGAGGAGAGCGTCGCGATATCGCCGGTCGGCGAAGCCGATCATGTGAATGAAGAGTTCGTGCTCGCGATCGTCAAGCGGCCGTCGCACGCGGTCAGTCTGATGCAATCGGGCCGCCCGGTCGCTTGTCGGTCACCTCTCGTGCGTGCGGCTGCCTCCGCCGCCCCGGCCGCTGCGCGGCAACTTCACCCTCGGCGGCTTGCCGCGCGCGCTCTCGCGTGGGCTAGTCCTTGTACGGGTCGAACTCGCCCATGCCCGCCATCGCGACGCCGACGGGGCGCAGGCGGTGGAGGATCTCGATCGTCGAGCCCTGGGCGGAGAGGACCTCGTCGAGGCGCTTGTAGGCGTCCGGCGCCTCGTCCGCTCCACCGCCGCGCAGGACGATCCCGCGCGCCGCGAGGGCCTTGGTCACCGCCGGCCAGTCGATCTTTCCGGGGCGGTCGAGGACCCAGCGCTTGGAGAGGTCGCGCTGGCTCCCGCACGACGGGCACGTGGTCACGCGCGCGGTGCGCGGCGGCTGCGTCCAGCCGCACTTCCCGCACACCGTCCGCTTGCGCCGGCGGCCCGCCGCCTCGGTGCGGCTCATGACGCGGCCCGCGCCGTGGACGGTCGAATACAGGAGCTCCGGCCCGGCGGGGTCGGACGTCCCGCGCAGGATCACCGACTCCTCGCCCATCGTCGCCCCCACGAACCCCTCCTGACCGGGGAACGCGGGCGTGCAGCCCTTGCGGATCACCCACACCTGGCGCCCGTCGTGCTCCTCGCGCCACGCGTAGTTGTGGTGGTTGTGCACCTCGTAGGTGGCGCGCGCGCCGAGGATGCCGAGCACGCGGTCGACCACCACGTCGCGGCCCGCGTAGGCGTAGTCGCCGGCGAGCTGCATCGCGCTGATGTACGCCTGGCCGAGGTCGGAGTCGGTGGAAAGGAGGACCGGCGGCGAGTCCATCTCCCCGTCGACGCCCTTCGCGTTGAACTTCTCCCCCTGCGCGAGCGCGAGGAAGCCCGACGCCGTCCGGTGCCCGAACCCGCGCGAGCCGAAGTGGACGCCGACCCACACGAACCCGTCGTCGCCGGCGAAGAGGTTGACGTAGTGGTTGCCCGAGCCGACCGTGCCGAGCTGCGCCGCCGCCATGTCCTTCAGCGCGCGCTGCGGGTGGAAGTCGGCGGCCCCGATCCGGTCGAGGACCGGGTGGTCGACCGGCTCGTCGTTCTTGCGCCCGACCCCGAACGAGATGCGCGAGACGACCTCGTCCATCAGCCCCGGGATCTGCGTCGCGACGTCCTCGTACCGGACGTCGGTGCGCACCGCCTTGTTGCCGCACCCGATGTCGTAGCCGACGCCCGACGGCGACACGTGCGCCTCGTACGCGACGGCGCCGCCGATCGGCTGCGAGTACCCGACGTGGCCGTCGGCCTGGAGCGCGGCGCGCGTCGCGCTGCCGGCGTTCGCGCAGCGGCGCAGCTGCTCGACGGCGCGCTCGTCCACGTCGCCGCGGACGGCGACCGGGATCGTCGTCTCGTTCTCCATGCCCTCGAAGCTAGACGCCCCGCGCCGCCCCGTGCGCCGGGCGGTTCGAGCCCGAACCCACACCGCCGCGTGGGGACCCTCACGCATGATCTCCGCCCGAGCCGGGCACGGGAGGCGTGTGCCATCACCAGACCGCCGTCCGCTGAGCGCCGACCCGGAATGCGCGACGCGCTGAGGGAGTACCAGATGGGCAAGTGGGCGCTCGGGATCCTGCTCGTGCTCGCCGGCTTCGGCCTGTTCGTCCTCGGCGTCACGTGGCTCGGCGGCGTCGTCCTCGTCGTCGGCGCGGCGCTGGTGCTCGAGACGAAGCTCGGCGGATCGGGCGCGGCGTCCTCCGGCTGACATGGCGATCGACGAGCTCCGCGTCGCGACGTGGGCCTCGGCGGCCACGCTCGTCGTCTTCCCGTTCGCGACCATCGCATGGGTCTCAGGCCCGTGGTGGGCGTGGTGGCTCGTCGTGCCGATGGCGGCCGTCGGCGCCGTGACATCGTGGTGGGCGCTCAAGCTCGTCCGTGAGGAGACGTGGCTCGACGAGCAGGACCGGAAGGTGTGGCGCGGGTGGCTGCTCACCGCCGGAGGGCTGGCGACGCCGTTCGTCCTGCACCAGATCCGCCGGGCTGACGAGCGGCGGCGGGCGCGCTGACCGCCGCCGGCGGGGACCCGCGGGTCCCCGCCGTGAGGTGACGAGGCGCGCTGGGATCAGCGCGCACGGTGACGGTGCCCGAGGTGCGCGGTGGCGGGGCCCTGGGGGCCGCGCTCGAACCGGCGCATCTGGGCGCCGCGGGCCTTGCGCTCGAGGAGCTCGGCGAGCTTGCGCTGCTGCTCCGTCGGCGCGGTCCGCGACTGCTTGGGGTCCTGCTGGGCTGACATGTGGTCCTCCTGGGTCGGTGCGAGGACGCCCAGGCGGCCCGGAGGCTCGTGGAGGCACTGCGAAGAGGACGAGGGGCGCGAGCGGACCGTCGTCCCGCCACCGCACGCAACCGGGCCGCCGCTGGCAACAGGTGCGGGCGGCCTCAGGTCAGAAACGCGTGTGCGGTGAGATCACTCCACGACCCGACCGACGGTACCGCTAGCCGAGGACGTTGTCCAGCACCATCATCACGACGAACCCGCCGACGAACGCGAGCGTCGCGACCCGCTCGTTGCCGTTCCCGTGCGCCTCCGGGATCAGCTCGTCGACCACGACGTAGATCATCGCCCCCGCCGCGAACGCCAGGCCGCCGACGAGCAGCGCGCCCGCCACCCCGGCCGCGGCGGCGGCGATCAGCGCGGCCGGCGGCTCCACCGCACCCGAAGCGAACCCGAACGCGATCGCCTTGCGCTTCGACGCGCCCGCCTGGAGTAGCGGCGCGGCGGCCGCGAAGCCCTCCGGGACGTTCTGCACGCCGATCGCGACCGCGGTCGGGACGCCCAGCTCCGGCCCGCCCGCCGCGAACGCCAGGCCGACCGCCATCCCCTCGGGCACGTTGTGGATCGTCAGCGCGCTCAGCAGGAGGATCGCCCTCGACCGCGCGCCGGCCCGCGTCTCGTCCTCCTCGTGCCCCTTCTCGATGAACCGCGCGTGGATGTGCGGGACCACCTCGTCGAGCACGGCGAGGAACGCGGTGCCGAGGAGGAACCCGGTGACGACGCCGCCGACCGTGCCGCGCTCGAGCGCCGGCACGAGCAGGCTGAAGAACGCGGCCGCGAGCATGATCCCGGCGGTCAGGCCGGTCAGCGCGTCGAGGGTGCGGGTCGACGGCGTCCCGCGGAACGCGAGCAGCGCCAGGCCGCCGACGCCGGTCGCCAGGCCGGGCACGATCACGCCGATGGTCTCGCCGAGGGTGAGGTCCACGAAGGGCGGGGTTCTACCCCACCAGCGCGGGAAGCGGATCCACGTTGGCCCCTCTGCTGAAGACCTCGAAGTGCAGGTGCGGGCCCGTCGCCGCGCCGGTCGCGCCGACGCCGCCGATCATCCCGCCCGTCGCGACGCGCGTGCCGACGCCGACAGCGACGCTCGACAGGTGCGCGTAGAGCGTCCGCACGCCCGCGATGTGCCGCACGACGACGTACCTCCCCCACCCCGCGTCCCAGCTGCTCGTCGTCACCGTGCCGGCGGTCGCGGCGGTGACGGGCGTGCCCGTGGGCGCGGGGAAGTCGAGCCCAGCGTGCAGGCGCGCGCCGCGCATGCCGTAGCGGTCGCCGACGGGCGCGCGGACCGGGCGGGCGAGGCGGATCGGGCTGGCGGGGGACGGGCGCCTGAGCGCTCTGAGGGTGGCGGGGCCGGCGAGGCCGTCGGGGCTCAGGCCCGCCCGGGTCTGGAAC
>Ga0196960_10000574_pt1 | contig 12134 bp, 12 predicted proteins | sample S3v_5metaG_FD_183187 | JGI IMG/M metagenome (GOLD analysis project Ga0196960, IMG submission 183187) | Soil microbial communities from Anza Borrego desert, Southern California, United States - S3+v_5 | ecosystem: Environmental > Terrestrial > Soil > Desert | place: USA: California | collected... | reverse complement strand
GGCCCGACGCCGCCGTCCGCGTCGCGGCGCGCCGCTAGCTCGAAGAGGCGGGGGCGGGCGCCGGCGTGTCGGCGGCGGCGGCGCGGCGGTCGCGCTCGGCGCGCGCCATGGTGACGAGCTCGTCCATCGACGCCTCGATCGCGTCGCCGATCGTCTCCAGGTCCGGCAGCGCGTCGTAGTCGCCGAGCAGGCCGAAGTTGAGCCAGCCGTTGTACGAGATGATCGCGATCGCCAGCCCGTGCTCCTTCGGCAGGAACGCGATGGGGTAGACGATCTTCATCTCGCGCCCGAGGACGTAGAGCGGCAGCTGGGGCCCCGGCACGTTCGTGACGAGCAGGTTGAACAGCCGCGTGGAGAAGTTGAGCCGCGAGGCGACGCCGAGGATCGTCGGCGGCGCGAAGTCCTCGAGCTTGGAGATGACCTCCGCGCCGAGCGCCTGCTTGCTCGACTTCAGCCCGTCCATCGCGGTGCGCACCGTGTGGAGCCGCTCGATCGGGTCGGCGATGTAGACCGGGAGCGGCCCGCGCATGACGACGATCGAGTTGCCGGTGTCGCCGCGCCGGTCGTTCCCGCGCGTGGAGACCGGGACGAGCGCGCGCAGCTCGAGGCCCTCGGTCCGTACGCCGCGCAGGCGCAGCCACCGCCGCAGGCCGCCCGCGACCGCGGTCAGCACCACGTCGTTGACCGTGCCGCCGTAGACGTCCTTGACGAGCTTGAAGTCGCTCAGCTGCCCGCGCACGCCGCAGAACCGCCGGTGCGGGCCGATCGGGACGTTGAGCGGCGTCGTCGGCGCCGGGTTCAGCGTCGCCCACGCGATCTCGCCCACGCCCTCGGCGGCCTCGCGCGCGACAGCGAGCGAGCGGGCCGGATCGGCGAGGGACTCGATCGCGCTCTGCGCCGTCTTGATCCCCGTCCGGATCGCGCCGCGGATGCCGGCGGCGACGAGGTCGACGGCGGCGGGCTGGCGGTGCGGCTGCCACGGCCGGTTCGGGTGCTCGACCTCGCGCGGGACGGGCGTGACGTCGAAGAGGACGGTCGCGATGTCGATCCCGGCGATGCCGTCGATCAGCGAGTGGTGGGTCTTCGTGATGAGCGCCCACGAGCCGTCGGCCAGCCCCTCGACGATCCACAGCTCCCACAGCGGCTTGTCGCGATCGAGGCGCTGCGAGTAGATCCGCGCGACGAGGTTGCGCAGCTGCTCCTCGCTGCCCGGGGCGGGCAGCGCGGTGTGGCGCACGTGGTACTCGAGGCTGAAGTCCGGGTCGTCGACCCACAGCGGGCGGCCGCTGCCGGCGGGCGGGAACGCGAGCCGCTGGCGGTAGCGGGGGACGAGGTGGAGCCGGCCGCGGAGGACGTCGAGGAAGTCCTCGAGGTCGGGCGCGGGCCCTTCGAGCGTCACCAGCGCCCCGATGTGCATGTGCGAGTCGGGGCCCTCCTGGTGCAGGAACGACGCGTCGACGGCGCTCAGACGGTCGAGATGCTCCTGCCCCACGGCGCCAACCCTACCCCGTTTCGCTCGGAGCGTGAACGTGAGGGTCGGCGGGCCGACGATCGGGCACCACGCGGCGGCGCCGGGGGACGGCGCGGCGGCGCGCCAAGCACCGTGCGGGGCGTCACGCTTCAGGTCCGCTTCACGTGCCCCGCCTACCGTCACGGGCCATGCGACGCGTGGCCTACTGGGCGCTCGTGCTGCTGGTCCTGGTCGCGACGCTCGTCGTGTCGGTGGCGGTGTCGGACGAGGGCGACAGCAGCCGCGAAGGCGCCCAGCGGACCGCTCCGGCGCCTGCCGCGACCGCTCCGGCGGAGACGACGGCGGGTGCCGGGGCGGCCGCCCAGCCGCCCGCCGCCGACGAGGCGCAGGACACGCCCCCCGCGCTCGTGCTCGTCCGCCGCCGCGGCGGGCTGCCGCAGCGGTGGGTGGAGCGGATTCAGCGCAGCCGGCGGGTCGAGGCGGTGACGAAGGTGAGCCGTGCGCAGCGGCTCGTCACGCGCACGACGTCGCGCACGGGCCGCACGGTGAAGCGGGCGCGCAGCGGCTACGCGGTCCCGCTCGACGCGCTCGTGATCGACCCGTCGGCCTATGCGCGGATGGTCGCGCCGGACGACGCCGCGGCGGTGCGGCGGCTGCGCTCGGGCCGCGTGCTGCTCTCGCGGTCGTCGGCGAAGCTGCGCGGCGTGGGCGCCGGTGGGCGGCTGACACTGAGCGGCGGGCGGACCGTGCGCGTCGCGGGCGTGGTGGAGGACGAGACCGCGCGCGACGCGGAGATCGTCTTCAGCGGCGCGGACGTGCCCGCGCGCGAGCGGGCGGCGGCGCAGCTGCTCGTGGCGGCCGAGGACGCGGACGCGGTCGACGCGCTCGTCCCCGATGACCGCCTGACCGTGGTCGCGCCGCTGCTCACCGGCGCCGCGTCGGCGCGCGGCGGGATCGTGCGGACGATGCAGGTCAAGGAGCGGTTCGGCGAGTTCGCGGTGCGGCTGCCGTACGGGGCGGACTGGATCGAGATCGACCCGGCGTGGCGGGCGCGGAACCTCGTCACCCGGCGCGTCCCGATCCTCGGCAGCGTGACGTGTCACCGGGCGCTGATCGCGCCGCTGCGCGCGGCGCTGGGTGAGCTGCGGCGGCGCGGGCTGTCGCGCCTCGTCGATGTGGGCGACTACGCCGGGTGCTACGCGCCGCGGCGGATCCCGGGCAGCGGCACGCTCTCCCTCCACGCGTGGGGGCTCGCCGTCGACCTCAACGCGTCCGAGAACCCGCAGGGCGCGAAGCCGACGATGGACCGGCGGATCGTCGCCGCGTTCGAGCGCGCGGGGTTCACGTGGGGCGGCCGCTGGCCGACCGCGCCCGACGGCATGCACTTCGAGCTGCACGAGCGCCCGTAGCGCGCGCGGCGCGGCGGGCGCCGGGGTCAGCCGTGCACGTGCACGCGCTCGCCCTGCACGCCGAAGATCCCGATCATCTCCACCGGCCCGTCGACCGCGCCGAACCAGTGCGGCGTCCAGGTGGAGAACTCGACCGCCTCGCCCGCCTCGATCGTCAGGTCCTGCTCGCCGAGCAGCAGCCGCATCCGGCCCGAGAGGACGTAGAGCCAGTCGTACCCCTCGTGCACGGGCAGCTCCTTCGGCGGCGTGGCGCGCGCCGCGGAGATCACGACCTTGTAGGCGACGAGCCCGCCCGCCGCGCCGCGGTTGGTCAGCGGCCACATCGTCAGCTGGTCGCGGCGGATCGGCTTCGCGCGCACGCGCGGGTCGCGCGGCGGGGCGGTCTGGAGGAGCTCGTCGGTCGAGACGCCGAGCGCGTGCGCCAGCGCGGGGAGGTGGTCGAGCGCGAGCCGCCGCTTGCCTGACTCCAGCCGCGAGAGCGTCGAGACGTCGATGTTCGCCCGCTCGGCGACCTGCTGGAGCGTCAGCCCGCGCTCGGAGCGCAGCTCGCGCAGCCGGCGCCGCGCGCGCACGTCGACCGGCTCGTCCTCCATCGTCCACCGCTCGACGCGCACGCCGTCCTTTGCCGTCATGGCAAAGAAGCTTGGCAGATTGCTCCTGACGCGTCACCTTCGACCTCATGGACTCGATCTTCGACTGCATCGTCGTCGGCGGCGGGGCCGCCGGCCTCAGCGCCGCGCTCGTGCTCGGCCGCGCCCGCCGCGCCACGCTCCTCGTGGACGCCGGCCGCCAGAGCAACCTGCCCGCCCACGGCATCGGCGGACTCCTCGGCCACGACGGCCGCCCGCCGGCCGAGCTCTACGCGCTCGGCCGCGAGGAGCTCGCCACGTACCCGTCGGTGACCGTCCGCGACGGCGAGGTGGTCGCCGGCGCGCACGACGGCGAGGGCTTCGCGCTCACGCTCGCCGACGGCACGGTCGCGCGCGCCCGCCGCGTCGTGCTCGCGACCGGGATGGACTACCGCTTCCCCGACCTCGAAGGCGCCGCCGAGCGGTGGGGCGAGACCGTCTTCCACTGCCCGTTCTGCCACGGCTGGGAGGTCCAGGGCCAGCCGCTCGGCGTGCTCGACGACGGCCCCAGCGGCGTCCACCGCGCGCTCCTGCTGAGCATGTGGAGCGACGACGTCACGCTCCTGACGAACGGCCCGACCCAGCTCACCGACGACGAGCGTGCGCAGCTCGACCACGCCGGCGTGGCGGTCGACGAGCGGGAGGTCGCGCGGCTCACCGGCGCGGCGCCGCGGCTCGACGGCGTCGCCTTCGCCGACGGCTCCGCCCGGCCGCTCGGCGGCCTGCTCGTCCCGATCGCCCTCCACCAGCGCTCCGCGCTCGCCGACCAGCTCGGCGCGACGCCGGCCGACGGGAACCCGCTCGCGCCCGCGCCGGTCGCGGTCGACGCGGTCCAGCGCACCGCCGCCGAGGGGATCGTCGCGGCCGGCGACGTCACCGCCGACATGCCGTCCGTGTCCAACGCCGTCGCCGCCGGGATGCGCGCCGCCGCCGCGGTCGTGCAGAGCCTCGCCGCCGAACGGGGATCGACCCCTGTCGCCGTCGTCGCCGGTGCGGCACCATCGGAGGCATGAAGCAGCGACAGATCGCAGGACGCGACGTCGGGGCGATCGGCCTCGGCTGCATGGGCATGAGCTGGGCGTACGGGAAGGGCGACGACCAGGAGTCGGTGCGCGTGATCCACCGCGCGCTCGAGCTCGGCGTGACCTTCCTCGACACGGCCGACATGTACGGCCCGCACGAGAACGAGAAGCTCGTCGGCCGCGCGCTGGCGGGCCGGCGCGGCGAGGCGTTCCTCGCCACCAAGGCCGGCATCACGGTCGAGGACAAAGCGACGTTCCGGATGGGCCGCGACGGCTCGCCCGAGCACCTGCGGGCGGCGATCGACGGCTCGCTGGAGCGGCTGGGCACCGACCACGTCGACCTCTGGTACCTGCACCGCGTCGATCCCGAGGTGCCCGTCGAGGAGTCGGTCGGCGCGATGGCCGAGGCGGTCGCGGCGGGGAAGGCCCGCGGCATCGGCCTGTCCGAGGTCGACGTCGACACGCTCGAGCGCGCGCACGCCGTCCATCCGCTCACCGCCGTGCAGAGCGAGCTCTCCCTCTGGACCCGCGACCCGCTCGAGAACGGCGTCCTGGCGTGGTGCCGCGACCACGGCGTCGCGTTCGTCCCGTACTCGCCGCTCGGCCGCGGCTTCCTCACCGGCCGCATCACGAGCGTCGAGGACCTCAACGCCGACGGCGACTTCCGCTCCACCACGCCCCGGTTCAAGGAGGAGGCGCTGAAGGCCAACCTCGCGCTCGCCGACCGCGTCCGCGAGATCGCCGAGCGCAAGGGCGCGCAGGCCGGCCAGGTCGCGCTGGCGTGGACGCTCGCGCAGGGCGACCACGTCATCCCGATCCCGGGCACGAAGCGCCGGCAGTACCTGGAGGAGAACGCCGCCGCGGCGGACGTCGTCCTCGATGCGCAGGACCTCGCCGACCTCGACGCGCTCCCGCCCGTCGTCGGCGGGCGGTACGCGTCGTAGCGGCGACTACTTGGAGGTCTGGCCGACCCCGGTCAGGAACTCGCGCACCCGGCCCGGCCCGCTCGTGGCCGGGTCGAGCTGCGGGGAACCCTTCAGGCCCTCGCCGCGGCGCATCGCGTCCATCAGCTCGAGCAGCGCGTCGGAGGCCGAGCGCTTCGGCTCCCAGCCCAGCTCCCGCTGGATCCGCGACACGTCCATCACCGGCACGTTGAGCCCCATGTCGAGCCAGCCCGGCTCGGTCGGCTGGAGGCGCAGCTTGAAGGAGACCGCCGCGCCCGCGCGCAGGACCGCCGCGGGCACCGGCACGCGCCGCGCGCCCAGCACCTCGGCGAGCTTCGCGGGGTCGAGCACCGGGTCGGCCGCGACGTTGTAGGTCCCGCGCGCCTCGGGCCGCACGACCGCCAGCCGGTAGGCGTCCGCGAGATCCTCGGTGTGGACGGCCTGGAAGACGAGCCGGTCGACGTCCGGCACGATCGGGATGAGGTCGCGGCGCACGAGCGCGCGGGGGAGGAACGGGCCGACGAAGAGCCGGCGCACCTCCTCGGCCGCCTCGGCCTTGAAGACCAGGCCCGGTCGCAACCGGACGACGCGCATCTCCGGGTGCGCAACCTCGAACGCGTCCAGGGTCCGCTCCACCGCCGCCTTGTGGCGCCCGTAGAACGACGTCGGCGTGCCCTCGGTGGGCCACGACTCGTCGACGCGGCGGTCCTTCGGCCCGCGCGAGTACGCGCCGATCGAGGAGGCGTACACGAGCGCGCCCACGCCGGCGCGGGCGGCCGCCTCGAAGACGCGCGTGGAGCCCTCGACGTTGGTCGCGTGCGTGATCCGCTCGTCGCGCCCGGGCTGGATGAGCCACGCGAGGTGGACGACGGCGTCCGCGCCCGCGAAGACCTCGTCCAGGCTGTCCTTGGAGATGTCCCGCTGGACCCAGGTGGTCTTGGGGACGTCGAGCGACGGCTTGCGCCGGGACACCCCGACGATGGACTGGATCTGCTCGTCGCGCGCGAGGCGGCGGACGACGCTCGATCCATGGTTCCCGGTGGCTCCGACGACGACGACGCGCATACCTGCTGGACTACCCGTATGTGGGACTTCTCGACGGACCCCGAGTTCCAGGCGCACCTGGACTGGATGGCGACCTTCGTGCGGGAGGAGATCTGGCCGCTCGAGACGCTCGACCTCTCCTACGAGCAGCTCCTCCGCGCCATGGCGCCGCTGCGCGAGGAGGTCAAGGCGCGCGGGCTGTACGCCGCGCACCTGGATCCCGAGCTCGGCGGGCAGGGGTTCGGCCAGGTCAAGCTCGGCCTGATGCACGAGATCCTCGGGACGACGCCGATCGCCCCGTTCGCCTTCGGCAACCAGGCGCCGGACTCGGGCAACAGCGAGATCCTCGCCCTCGCCGGCACCGAGGAGCAGAAGGACCGCTGGCTCCACCCGCTGCTCGCCGGTGACCTGCACTCGGCGTTCTCGATGACCGAGCCCGACAGCGCCGGCTCCGACCCCACGCTGCTGAAGACCCGCGCGGTGCGCGACGGCGACGAGTACGTCATCACCGGCCACAAGTGGTTCAGCTCGAACGCGTCGATCGCCGACTTCCTCATCGTCATGGCGGTCACCGACCCGGAGGCGCGGCCGCACCAGCGCGCGACGATGTTCATCGTCCCGGCCGACACGCCCGGCGTGAACATCCTGCGCGACGTCGCGACGATGGAGCACCCGCAGGAGGAGTTCGGCAAGTACGGCGGGCACGCGGAGATCCGGTACGAGGACGTGCGGATCCCCGCCGCGAACCGGCTCGGGGCGGAGGGCGCGGGCTTCCTCATCGCCCAGCAGCGGCTCTACCCGGGGCGGATCCACCACTGCATGCGCTGGCTCGGCGTCTCCAAGCGGGCGTTCGACATGCTCTGCGAGCGGGCGCTGTCACGCGAGGCGCACGGTTCGACGCTGGCCGAGAAGCAGTCGGTGCAGAACTGGATCGCGGACTCCGCCGCCCAGATGCAGGCGGCGCGGCTGATGACGCTGCACGCGGCGTGGAAGATGGACACGCAGGGCGCGGCGGCGGCGCGGACCGAGATCTCGCTGATCAAGTTCTTCGGCGCCGAGGTGCTTCACGACGTCGTCGACCGCGCGCTGCAGGTCCACGGCTCGCTCGGCTACTCGACCGACCTGCCTTTGGAGCAGATGTACCGGTTCGCCCGCGGCGCGCGGTTCTACGACGGCCCGGACGAGGTCCACCGCCAGTCCGTGGCGCGGCAGATCCTCCGCGGCTACGCTCCGGCGGAGGTGCCGACGGAGCACATCCCGACCCGCCGCGAGGACGCCCGCCGCCGTTTCGCGTATCTCTTGGAGCGTGCTACGGCGAATGGGTGAAGGCGTTCCGAAGATCCTCGTCATCGTGCTGGTGGTCCAGCTCGTGATCGGCGGGGCGATCGTCTACGCGTCCTCGCAGGACTTCTTCGGGATCGCGAACACGGGCTCGGACTCCGGGACCACGACGGCGTCCGCGGTGTCCGGGAAGAGCCCGGACCGCTTCGACGAGGGGCGGGCGTGGAAGCTGCTCGTGGAGCAGGTCGAGACGTTCGGGCCGCGGCCGGCGGGCTCGGAGGCCTCCGCGCGCCTGCGCGCGCGCCTGCGGGACGCCCTGCCGCGCGGGCGGTACGAGAAGATCCCCGGCCACCCGAAGCTGCGCAACGTCGTCGGGGTCGTGCCGGGGACCCGGCCGGCCGTGGTCATCGGCGCGCACTACGACACCGAGGCGCTGCCCAAGGGCCACGTCGGCGCCAACGACGGCGCGGCGGGGACGGCGGCGCTGGTGGAGCTGGCGCGGACGGCGCGCACGTTGAAGCGCCCCGCGGGGGCGCCCGAGCTGCGGTTCGTCGCGTTCGACGGGGAGGAGGAGCCGGCGGGCTGCGAGCCGTTCGAGAAGTGCGGCCTGCGTGGCTCGAAGGCGTACGCCCGCAAGCACGGCAAGGACGTCAAGGCGATGGTGCTCCTCGACTACATCGCCGAGAAGGGGACGCGGTTCCCGCGCGAGGGAACGTCCGACATCGAGCTGTGGGACCAGCTGCGCGCCGCCGCGCGGCGGGTCGGCGCGGGCGGGTTCTTCCTCGACGAGGTGGGCGCGTCGATCATCGACGACCACGCGCCGTTCCTGGAGCGCGGGATCCCGGCGATCGACCTGATCGACTTCGACTACCGCTTCCGCGACACGCTCGAGGACACGCCGGACAAGCTCTCCGTCCGCAGCCTCGACGCCGTCGGCGAGGCGGTCGCCGAGCTGCTGCGCACCGACCTGGCGCGCTGACCCAAGCCCCACATCACGGCCCCCCGGCCGCCTCTACACTGGGACGAGATGAGCGTCGAGAAGCTGCTTCTCGCCCGTCCTCGCGGCTACTGCGCCGGCGTCGACCGGGCCGTCCAGACCGTCGAGCGCGCGCTCGAGCTGCACGGGGCCCCGGTCTACGTGCGCAAGGAGATCGTCCACAACAAGCACGTGGTGGCGACGCTGCGCGACCGCGGGGCGGTCTTCGTCGACGAGCTCGACGACTCGATCCCCGAGGGCGCGATCACCGTCTTCTCCGCCCACGGCGTCTCGCCCGCGGTCCACGCGGACGCCGAGCGCCGCCAGCTCCAGACGATCGACGCGACCTGCCCGCTCGTGACCAAGGTCCACCGCGAGGCGCTCAAGTTCGCCGCCGAGGGCTACACGATCGTCCTCATCGGCCACAGCGGCCACGAGGAGGTCGAGGGCACGATGGGCGAGGCGCCCGACCACATCGTCCTCGTGGAGACCGAGGAGGACGTCGACCGCCTCGAGATCGCCGACCAGGACAAGATCGCGTACATCTCGCAGACGACGCTGAGCGTCAACGAGACCCGCGCGATCATCGCCCGGCTGCGCGAGCGGTTCCCGAACATCACCGGTCCCCGCACCGACGACATCTGCTACGCCACGACGAACCGCCAGGCGGCCGTCAAGCAGATGGCGCAGCAGTGCGACCTCATCCTCGTCATCGGCTCGCAGAACTCGTCCAACTCGCTGCGTCTGGTCGATGTCGCCCGCGACGAGGGCGTCGACTCCTACCTGATCGACAACGCCGGTCAGGTCCAGGACGAGTGGGTCGAGGGCAAGCGCGTCGTCGGCATCTCCTCCGGCGCCTCCGCCCCCGAGGAGCTCGTCGAGGCGCTCGTCCAGTACTTCCGCGACCGCGGCGTCACCGACATCTCCGAGCTCGAGGTCGTCCGCGAGGACGTCCGCTTCATGCTCCCCAAGACCATCCGCCAGGCCATGGCGGCCGCCGCCCCCGCCAACTAGACCCCTGCCCCGCCGCCGGACCTGGCAAGATGTCTTCCATGAAGAAGGAAGATGCCAAGCCCGCGGCGGACGGCGACCTGCTCGAGCAGTGGCGCCGCGGCGAGATCGACGGCGTGGTCGCGATCACCGTCGAGGACCTCGAAGAGGGCAAGAAGCTGATCGGCGACCGCACCTTCGCCGAAGCCGCGCTGGAGTACTGGCGCGACAAGCAGGTCGGGCGCATCGGCTACGACGACGACCTCTAGTCGTCCGCGCTTCGGCGCACCGGCAGCCACAGGCCGCGCGGCACTCCGTCCCCGCGCGGCTTCTCCTTGCTGAGCCGGAACGCGTACGGCTCCCCGCTCCACGTGGCCGCCACGTCACCGTCGAACGGGTCGAGGACGAGCGCCACGACCCCGCCGAGGGTGAGTGCGGTGAACGCCCGGAGGTAGGCGGCGAAGACGAGCGCCATCCCGGAGATCTCGGTCTCGCGGTGCTTGGCGATCCACGCCAGCTTGAGCGCCGGCAGCTCGCGGCGGTGCGGCACCCCCAGCTCGGACGACTGCTGTTCGTGCAGCTTCACGTCGGTGAAGTTCAGGGCGATGAACCCCTCGATGCGCTTTGGGCCGACGAGAAGGTGCGTGACCGTGGAGCCGTGGTTGCGGAGCGCGTCGTCCCGGAGGAACTCCGCGGCCCGGCGGCCGGCCGGGTGGTCGAGCGGCTCGAACGCCGCGATGAGGTCGAGGATGCCCGGGTGCTCGCGCGCCGTGCGCGGGGTCAGACGGAACCAGTTGAGATCGTTCATGTACGGCGTAGGCCGTGGGACGACGGATCTCGCCCCCGGTGAGGTGGGATCGCGGCGTTCCGTAGGCTGGGGCGGACTGTGCGGACGCTCGTCCTCTCCGACCTCCACCTCGGCAGCCGGACGGACGCGGACGTGCTGCGCCGGGATGGGGCGCTCGGGGCGCTCACGGCGCATCTGCGGGAGGAGCCGCCCGACCGGCTGGTGCTGCTGGGCGACCTGATCGAGCTGCGGCACGGGCCGGTGATCGACGCGCTGGAGGCGGCGCGGCCGGTGGTCCAGGCGATCGGCGGGGCGCTGCGGCCGGGGACCGAGGTCGTGCTCGTGCCCGGCAATCACGACCACGAGCTGATCGGGCCGTGGCTGGAGCGGCGGGCGCTCGAGCGCGAGCCGCCGCTCACGCTCGAGGAGCGCGCCGAGCCGGACGAGGCCTCCGACGCCGTCGCGATCCTCGCCGCCGCGCTGGAGCCCGCGAAGCTGAGCGTCGCGTATCCCGGCGTGTGGCTGCGCGACGACGTCTACGCCACGCACGGCCACTACCTCGACCGCCACCTCACCGTCCCGACGTTCGAGCGGCTCGCCGCCGGCGTGATGGCCCGCGTGGTCGGCCGGCTCCCGCACCCTCGCGCGACGCCCGCGGACTACGAGGCGGCGATGGCGCCGCTGTACGCCTGGCTCCACCTCGTCGCCCGCCACACCCAGACGAGCTTCGGCGCCGAGCGCCAGCGCGGCACCCAGGGCGCCTGGCGGATGCTGACGGCGAAGGGGCCCCGGCCGCTCAAGCACCGCGCGATCGCGGCGGCGTGGCCGGTGGCGGTCCGCGGGATCAACCGGATCGGGCTCGGCCCCGTCCACCACGACCTCTCGGCGCCCGCGCTCCGGCGCGCCGGCCTCGCCGCGATGGGGGAGGTCACGCGCCGGCTCGGCATCGAGGCCGATCACGTGATCTTCGGCCACACCCACCGCGCCGGCCCGCTACCGCAGGACGACCCGGGCGAGTGGCGCGCCGGGCCGTCGGGACCGCATCTCGTCAACTGCGGCTCGTGGGTGCACGAGGAGGTCTTCCTCGGCGGCGCCGGGCCGAGCGCGCCGTACTGGCCGGGGCGCGTCGTCGAGATCGACGGCGACGCGCCCCCCCGCCTGCGCGAGCTGCTGCCGGACTGGCAGCCGCCCCGCCCGGAGCGCTAGCGGGCGACCTTCACGCCGCGGACCACGCTGGTGGCGTTGCCGCTCCCGTCGGTCGCGACCATCGCCACGGTCAGCTTCCGGCGCAGCACGCCGCGCAGCACGGAGCCGGACAGCTTCAGCGCGACGGTGCGCGCCTCGGTGGTCCGCCCGGAGAGCTGGACCGTGCGGAGCGTGACCGTCTTCTCCTTGCCGCCGACGCGCTTGCGCGCGGTGACCTTGAGGGTCAGCGAGCACGCCTCGTCGCACGTCAGGCGCGGGCGCAGCCCGCGGCCGCGCAGGAGCGCGCGCGACGTCCGCCCGCTCAGGCCGCTGAGCGTCACGCGCGGGGCACGGCGGTCGGCCACCGCGCCGGCGTCGAGGCTCGGGCTCGTCCCG
>Ga0196960_10000573_pt1 | contig 12153 bp, 13 predicted proteins | sample S3v_5metaG_FD_183187 | JGI IMG/M metagenome (GOLD analysis project Ga0196960, IMG submission 183187) | Soil microbial communities from Anza Borrego desert, Southern California, United States - S3+v_5 | ecosystem: Environmental > Terrestrial > Soil > Desert | place: USA: California | collected... | reverse complement strand
GGGCCTGGGCCCGCGGCGGCCGACGGCGCTCTCCGGCGGGCAGGCACAGCGGGCGGCCCTCGCCCGGGCACTCGTGGGCGACCCCGCGCTGCTCCTGCTCGACGAGCCGCTGTCGGCGCTGGACGCCCGCACCCGGCTGGCGGTGCGGGCCGAGCTGCGACGCCACCTGGCGGAGTTCGGCGGCAGCGCGGTGCTCGTCACCCACGATCCGGTCGACGCCCTGGCGCTGGCCGGGCGCGTCGCCGTCGTCGAGGACGGCCGCGTCGTCCAGGCCGGAACGCCGGACGAGATCGCCCGGCGGCCGCGCACCGACTACGTCGCCCGTCTCGTGGGCCTGTCCCTCCTGCCGGGCACGGCCGTGGGCAGGTCGGTGCGCCTCGACGGCGGCGCGACGGTGGCCGTGGCGGAGGACGCCGCCGGGCCGGTGTTCGCCGCGATCCGCCCCGAGTCGGTGGCCCTGTACGTCCACCGGCCCGAGGGCAGCCCGCGCAACGTCTGGCGGGAGCGGGTGGCCGGTGCCACTCCGCACGGGGCCACGGTGCGCTGCGAGCTCGACGGCGAGGTGCCGCTGGTCGCCGACGTCACCGCCACCGCGTTCGCCGAGCTGGGGCTGGCTCCCGGCGCCGAGGTCTGGGCGACGGTGAAGGCGTCCGAGGTCGCCGTCTACGCACGCTGACGCACGCCGCTGAGAGGGTGGGGGCATGAGCAGCATCGCCGCCGTCGTCCTCGCCGCCGGGGGCGGCCGCCGCTACGGGATGCCGAAGGCGCTGGTGGAGTACGAGGGGAGCCTGCTGGTCGAGCGGGCGGTGCGCACGGCCCGCGCGGTCTGCGACCCGGTGCTCGTCGTGCTGGGCGCGCGGGCGGTGGACGTCTGGCGGGCCGCCGACCTCGACGGCGCCACCGTGCTGGCGAACCGGGACTGGGAGACCGGTATGGCCTCCTCGCTGCGCGCCGGGCTGGAGGGCCTGCGCGGCTGGCCGGGGCGGATCGACGCGGCGCTGGTGACGCTGGTGGACATGCCGGGCATGACGCCGGCCGCCCTGGCGCAGGTGGCCGCGCACGCGGCCCCGGCCGCGCTCGCCGTGGCCACCTACGGCGGCGTCCGCGGCCATCCCGTGCTGCTCGGGCGCGACCACTGGGCCGGGGTGGGGGAGACGGCGACCGGCGACGAGGGCGCCCGCGGGTACCTGGCCGCGCACGAGGTGACCGAGGTCGACTGCACCGGGCTGGCCGATCCGGCGGACCTGGACGTGCCACCGCCGGGGGTACCGTCGGCGCCGTGACCGCCCGCCCGCTGATGGCCCGAGTCGTGGACGCGCCGCTGTCGGTCGCCGAGCACGAGGACGCCGTCGCCGACAAGGCAGCGGGCGCCGTCGTCTCCTTCGCCGGCGTCGTGCGGGACCACGACGGCGGCCGGTCGGTCACCGAGCTGGAGTACGTCGGCCACCCCACGGCGGCCGAGGTGATCACGGAGCTGGCGGAGGAGTTCGCCGCACGTCCCGGGCTGCACGCCGTGGCGGTCAGCCACCGCATCGGACTGCTGGGCATCGGCGACGTCGCGCTGGCCTGCGCGGTGAGCGCGTCGCACCGCGGAGAGGCGTTCACCGCCTGCGCGGAACTCGTCGACGAGGTGAAGAAGCGGCTGCCGATCTGGAAGCGGCAGGTCTTCACCGACGGCGAGGAGGAGTGGGTGGCCTGCCCCTAGGACCGGCCGGCGGACCTGCTAGCCCGCGAACTCCCTGGTGAGCAGCCCCCGCACCCCGGCGTCCACCCGGAACAGGCAGCCGGCCAGCGGGTCGTCGTCGGGCCCCATGCCCTGGCGCGACGTCGTGACGAAGAGCTCGTCGAGGCCCGGCCCGCCGAGCGTGCAGGCGGTCACCTGGGGGGTGGGCACCTCGACCACCGCGTCGAGCCGGCCCCCGGAGTCGTACCGGTGCACCGCCCCGCCGCCGTACATGGCCACCCACACCCCGCCCTCGGCGTCGACGGTGAGCCCGTCGGGGTTCAGGTGCTCGCCGAGGGCGACGAACGGCCGGCGCCCGGTCAGCCCGGCGTCCGGATCGTGGTCGAAGACGTCGATCCGGTGGGTGGCCGTGTCGGCGTAGTACGCCAGCAACCCGTCAGGGCTCCACTCCAGGCCGTTGGAGACGGTGAGGTCGGCGAACACCTTCCGGACGCTGCCGTCGGGGTCCAGCCGGTACATCGAGGCGGCGCCGGGCGTCTGGTCGTAGGCCATGGAGCCGCACCAGAAGCGCCCCTCGGGATCGCAGCCCCCCTCGTTCATGCGGACCCTGCCGTCGTCCCAGACCGGGGGCAGGACGGTCAGCGAGCCGCCGGGGTCCTCCAGGACGAAGCCGCGCTCCACGGCGACGACGGCGCCGCCGCCCCGCCGGGGTCGCACAGCGGCCGCGACGTCTCCGACGTGCCGGCGGCGCACGGCGCCGTCGGAGCCCAGGGTGAGGACGTCGCCCGCGAGCATGTCGACGAAGCGGAGCCCGCCCCAGCGGAGCCACCAGACCGGTCCCTCGCCGTGGTGGGCGACCGGCCCGGTCAGCTGTTCGGCGCGCATCTGCTCAGCGTGCTGCACTCAGCCGCCCGGTCGCAGTGCAGAGGTCGAGTCAGTTCAGGTACTCCGGCCCCACCACGAGCGGAGTGGCGGTCGGGGGCGGCGACGGCTCCACGCCGGCTGCCATCAGGGTGCTGAGCATGCGGGCCACCGTCTCCACCACCGACAGCTCCCGAGCCGCGCTTCGCGCCTTCGCCCGGAAGGCGATGCCGCAGACCGTGCCGAACAGCTCCCCGTCCGCGGTCACCAGGGGAACGCCGACGTACGCGGAGATGTCCCGGATCGACCCCGACATCTGGGATGCGTAGGCCGGGACCGCGGCGGTGACCGTGGCCAGCCGGGGACCTTCGCCCGCCACCATCCGCCGGCACAGGCTCTGCGCCCACGGGAGCACGGCGCCGGGCGGAACGGCCCGCTCGGGGCAGGCTCGAAGCACCACCTGGTTGTCGTCGACGAGCTGGGTGACCATCCAGACGTCCCACCCCACGTAGGCGTGCAGGAAGCGCAGCATGCCGTCCGCGGCCGATGTCCAATCCCGCCACGGCGCGACATCCGTGAGGGCCCCCGGAACCATGTCGTCCATTATTGCGGAGCGAAACGGTCGCGCCCAGGGACCAAGGGCCCGCGAGGAGGCGCCGCCGGGGACGCGCAGGGCGCTACCGGGCCCCGGCGAGCCCGTCGTCCCCGGGGCGTCGGTCCTCGCGCTCGGCGCTCTCCTGCTCGGCCTCGGCCTCGAGCACGTGCGCCTCCCCGGCGACCGTGGCGGCGGCGTCGCCGTGCGACTGGCCGTACAGCTCCTCGGCCCGGCCGAGGAGTTCCTCGGCCTTGGCCTTCGCCTTGTCGAAGATGCTCATGCGTCCATCCTCCTATCCCCCGGCGAAGGGAGGCAGGACGTCCACCACCGCTCCGGGTGGCAGGGCCGTCGCCCGGTCCCGGGTCTGGGTGCCGTCGACCAGGAACGAGCAGGCGGTGAGCACCCGCTCCAGCCGCTCGCCGTGGTCGGCCACGATCTGCCCCACCAGCTGGTCGAGGCTGGCGGCCTCGCGGATCTCGGTGTCGACGCCGGACACCGCTCGCGCCCCGGCGAAGTAGCGGACGGTCACGGACGCCTGTGAGGGCATGGCGGCGGACATGCTCAGCCGCCGATCGCCGACATGGGCCGGCTGGGCTGCAGGAAGCTCGGGTCGTCGATGCCGTGGCCGGGCAGCTTGCCCAGGGTGGCGATCCGCCAGCGGTCGGCCAGCTCGGCGTCGGTGGCGCCCTCGCGCAGAGCGGTGCGCAGATCGGACTCCTCGCGGGCGAACAGGCAGTTGCGGATCTGCCCGTCGGCGGTCAGCCGGGTGCGGTCGCAGGTGCCGCAGAACGAGCGGGTGACCGAGGCGATGACGCCGACGGTCGCCGGTCCGCCGTCGACCAGCCACCGCTCGGCCGGAGCCGAACCGCGCTCCTGGGTATCGGGCGTGAGCGTGTGGGCTGCCGACAGGCGCTCGAGGATGTCCTCGGCGGTGACCATCTCGCCCCGGGTCCACGCGTGGTGGGCGTCCAGCGGCATCTGCTCGATGAAGCGCAGCTGGTAGCCGTGCTCCAGGCAGAAGTCCAGCAGCGGGACGGCGTCACCCTCGTTCATGCCCCGCATGAGCACGGCGTTGACCTTCACCGGGGTGAGGCCGGCACGCTGGGCCGCGGCGAGACCGGCCAGCACGTCGTCCAGCCGGTCGCGGTGGGTCAGCTCCGTGAACCGGTCGCGGTCGAGCGTGTCCAGGCTGACGTTGATCCGGTCCAGCCCGGCCTCGGCCAGCGCAGGTGCGACCCGCGCCAGGCCGATCGCGTTCGTGGTCAGGCTCACCTCGGGGCGGGGCACCAGCGCGGTGGCCGCGGCCACGATGCCCACCAGGCCGGGGCGCAGCAGCGGCTCACCGCCGGTGAAGCGCACCTCGCGGATGCCCAGCTCCTCCACGCCGATGCGGACCAGCCGGGACACCTCGTCGTCGGTGAGGACCTCCACCTTGGGCAGCCACTGGAGCCCCTCCGGCGGCATGCAGTAGGTGCAGCGCAGGTTGCAGCGGTCGGTCAGCGAGACCCGCAGATCGGTGGCGGTGCGCCCGTACCGGTCGACCAGCCCACCGCTGCGCCCGGGCACCTCGCCCACGGCGGCGCGCACCGTGGGGTCGGGCAGCGAGGCGCTGGTCATGGGCCGAATGTAGTCGCGCCCGTGGATGTGTGCGGGCGCCGGAAGCGTGACCGTTGCTACCGTCGGTCCGCCACCCGAGGTACCGGCGGAGCAGCTTCCGCACTCGCCTGTGGCCAGGAAGCGCGAGAGAGCCCGTGTCACCCCGTACCGTCCTAGGCCCCTACCTGCGCCTGTTCGCCGTCCCCGGCGCCGCCTCCTTCTCCCTGGCCGCGTGGATAGGCCGCTTCCCGGCGCCGATGCTCGGCCTCGGTGCCGTTCTCCTGGTGGAGGGCGAGACCGGCAGCTACGGGCTGGCCGGCGCCGTCTCGGGCACCCTCGCCCTCTGCTATGCGGTGGCCGGGCCGTCGTGGGCCCGGCTCATGGACCGGCGCGGGCAGGGGACGGTGCTGCGCGTGGCCATCGGCGCCTTCCTGCTGACCGGTACGGCGTTCGTCGCGGCCGTCGTCGCGGGGAGCCCCCGGTGGAGCTGGTTCCTGCTCGCGGCGGCGACCGGCTTCAGCAGCCCCAACATCGGCTCGCTCGTGCGGGCGCGCTGGTCGGCCGCGCTCGACCCGTCCGGCCGGCAGACCGCGTACGCGTTCGAGGCGGTGGCCGACGAGGTGGTGTTCGTCCTGGGGCCGCCGCTGGTCACGCTGCTCGCGACCCTCGTCGCGCCGCCGGTCGGATTCCTCACCGGCGTCGTCCTGGGCGTGGTCGGCGGGTGGTGGCTGGCGGCGCAGCGCGCCACCGAGCCCCCGCTGCACCCGGTCGACCCGGCTGCCCCGAGGCGCCGGCGGTCGGTGCTGACGCCGACGCTGCTGGTCGTCGTCGTCACCTACCTGGCGGTCGGCACGCTGTTCGGCGCCATCGACGTCGTGGTCGTCGGCTTCGCCGAGGCTGAAGGGGTGCCGGCCGTCTCGGGCCTGGCGCTGGCGGTGTTCGCCTTCGGCAGCCTGCTGGCGGGCCTGGCCTACGGCCTGGCCCGGTTGCCCGGCACCCTGGCCGCCCGCTTCGTGGGGACGGCGGTGGCCTTCGGGCTGGCCGCCCAGCTGCTGTGGGGTGTGGGTTCCATGCCGGTGCTCATCGGCTGCGGCTTCCTCGCCGGCCTGACCATCGCGCCGGTGCTGGTGTCGGGGACCTCGCTGGTCGAGTCCCGCGTCGCTCCCGGGGTGCTGACCGAGTCGCTGGCCTGGACCATCACCGGCCTGACGCTCGGGGTGACCGCAGGATCGGCCCTGGCCGGCGCCGCGGTCGACGCGTGGGGCGCGGAGCAGGCGTTCGCCGTGCCGGCCGTCGCGGCCGGACTGGCCGCGGTGCTGGCGCTGTCGGGTGCCGCCGTCATCAGGGACAGGGCCGATCAGCCCGCCCGCAGCGGATTGGTTGGGGACCGCATCACCGGGTAGGCGGCGGAGGGGCCGATTGCGCACGACCGATCGTTCGGAACTCGGCCCCCCCGATCCGGAAGGACCAGCCTGTGGCTCCCGCAGTACCCACCGTCGCACTGAACAACGGCGTCGAGATCCCGCAGCTCGGCTTCGGCGTCTACCAGGTCCCGCCGGAGGAGACCGCTGACACCGTCGCCACCGCCCTCGAGGTGGGCTACCGGCACATCGACACCGCCGAGATGTACCGCAACGAGAAGGGCGTCGGCGAGGGGATCGCGCGGTCGGGCATCGACCGCGGCGAGATCTTCGTGACCAGCAAGCTGAACAACGGCTTCCACCGCCGCGACGACGCCCTGCGCGCCTTCGACCAGACGCTGGCCGATCTCGGCTCCGAGTACCTCGATCTGTTCCTCATCCACTGGCCGCTCCCGGGCATCGACGTGGACTACGTCGAGACCTGGAAGGCGCTGGAGGAGATCTACCGCGACGGCCGGTGCCGGAGCATCGGCGTCTCGAACTTCAACCCGCACCACCTGCGGCGGCTGTTCGCCGACACCGAGATCACGCCGGCGGTCAACCAGATCGAGGTGCACCCCTACCTGGCGCAGGACGACGTCCGGGCCTTCGGTGCCGACCACGAGATCGTGACCGAGGCGTGGTCGCCGATCGCCCAGGGCAAGGTGCTGGACGACCCGGCGATCGTGGCGGTCGCCCAGCGCCTGGGCCGCACCGCCGCGCAGGTGGTGCTCCGGTGGCACATCCAGCGCGGGGACGTCGTCTTCCCCAAGTCCTCCTCCCGGGAGCGGATGGCGGAGAACTTCGCGCTGTTCGACTTCGAGCTCGACACCGCTGACATGGCCACGCTGACCGGCCTGGACCGCGCCGAGCGCACCGGCCCCGACCCGGACACCTTCAACTACATCCCTGCGTGAGGGGTTGACCCGCGGCGCTGCTCGGTGGCCTGCGGCGCGGGGGTCGGAGGCCTCCCGCCGGAGGCCGCGGACGCGCTCAGCGCACCGGGGGGAGGGCACCTGGCCGCGGTGTGATGCGGAGCATCACGGTGTCGTCGTGACGAAGTCGATGAGCTCCTCGACGCGGCCGATGAGCGTGGGCTCGAGGTCGGTCCAGGTCGTCACGCGGGCGAGGATCCGCTGCGCCCAGACGTAGCCGGTGTCGTCCTCCCAGCCGAGCCGGCGGCAGACCCCGGTCTTCCAGTCCTCGCCCTTGGGCACGGTCGGCCAGGCCGGGATGCCGACGACCGACGGCTTGACCGCCTGCCAGATGTCGATGAACGGGTGCCCGACCACGAGCGCGTGGTCGCCGGTGACCTGCCCGGCGATCCGGGACTCCTTGGAACCGGTCACCAGGTGGTCGACCAGCACGCCGAGCCGCCGTCCCGACGAGGGCCGGAACTCGCGCACGATGCCGGGCAGGTCGTCGACGCCGTGCAGCGGCTCGACGACGACGCCCTCGATCCGCAGGTCGTGGCCCCACACCTTCTCGACCAGCTCGGCGTCGTGCTTTCCCTCGACGTAGATGCGGCCCTCCCGGGCGACCCGGGCGCGGGCGCCCGCGACGTAGGTGGACCCGGAGGCGCTGCGCGCCGGACCGGCGGGCGTGGTCGGTCTCGGCCGGACCAGCACCACGGGCCGGCCGTCCACCCAGAACCCCGGCCCGAGGGGGTAGGCGCGCACGCGGCCGTTGCGGTCCTCGAGGTGGACGACGTCCTTCTCGCAGCGGACCACGGCGCCCACGAACCCCGAGCTCGGGTCCTCGACGACGAGGTCGCGCTCGGCCTCCACCTGGGGGCTGGGCTTCTTGACGGTGCGTGGGTGGACGAGGTCGTCGTACGGCGAACGGGGAGGCACCTGTCCATGCTGGGCGCGGCCCCGGCCGGAGCCGTGGACGACGCGCCGACGTGCGGGGCGGACCGATCTGGGCCGACACGCCCGCAGAGCTGACAACTGCGGAGAGTCACGAGTGATCGGCCGGTTGGATCCGGCAATCATCAGTCCGGTCGCGCGCCACTTCCTGGCGCATGACCTGCAGCTTTCCGATCGCCCGGAGCCGTCTGCTCGCCGTCGGCGCCGTCCCGTCGGCCTGGACCGGCGGGCCGACGACCGGCCGGTCCCTGCGTTCTCGTTTCGGAACGATCGTCCCGGTCACCCATTCGATGGACGAACCGAACCCCCGCTCAGATAGGAGCATCAACGACGATGATCGGCACCGACAGCATCAGCCGCGTGATCGGCCAGGACGTCTACGACGAGTCCGGCGAGAAGATCGGCTCGGCCTCCGAGGTCTACCTCGACGACGAGACCGGCCAGCCGGAGTGGATGACCGTCCGCACGGGTCTGTTCGGCACCAAGGAGTCCTTCATCCCGATCCGTGACGCCGACCTGACCAATGACGGCGTCCGCGTACCGGTGAGCAAGGCGCAGGTCAAGGACGCCCCGAAGATCGACACCGACGGGCACCTCTCCCCGCAGGAGGAGGAGGAGCTCTACCGCTACTACGGCCACGGCGGCGGCACCCAGACGACCACCCAGACCACGGGCATGGCCCAGACGTCGGGCATGACCCAGACGTCGGGCACGACCGAGACGACCGGCACCGCCGGCTACACCGAGACGACCGGTACGGCAGGCACCGCCGGCTTCGACGACGCGCGCGGCACCGTCGGCCACGACACCTCCGGCCCCACCACGGACAGCGCCATGACGCGGTCCGAGGAGCAGCTCAGCGTGGGTACGCGCTCCGAGGAGGTCGGCCGCGCCCGGCTGCGCAAGTACGTGGTGACCGAGAACGTCAGCGAGACGGTGCCGGTCACCCGCGAAGAGGTCCGGGTCGAGCGTGAGCCCATCACCGACGCCAACGTGGGCAACGCCATGGACGGTCCGGCCATCTCCGAGGAGGAGCACGAGGTCACCCTCCACGCCGAGACCCCGGTCGTGCAGAAGGAGGCCGTCCCGGTGGAGCGCATCCGCCTGGACAAGGAGACCGTCACCGAGCAGGTCCAGGTGAACGAGACCCTCCGCAAGGAGGAGATCGAGGTCGACGGCGCCACGGACACCGACCGCGACCGGCGCATCTGAAAAAGGACCTCCTTCCTCCCCACCCTTCGCAAGCTCAGGGCGGGCCCCTGGAAGGAGGCCTGGAGCGGCGGCCGGCCGAGCAGCGACTCGGCCGGCCGCCGCTCTCGCGCGTCCGGGGCGGTCAGTCGGCCAGGCAGGCCCGCAGCGCCGCGACCATCAGCGGGATGTCGAGGGCCGACGCCAGCTCCCGGCAGGAGTGCATCGCCAGCATGGGGGCGCCGACGTCGACGGTCGCGATGCCCAGCCTGGTGGCCGTCAGCGGGCCGATGGTGCTGCCGCACGGCAGGTCGGCCCGGGTGACGAACGTCTGCACCGGAACGCCGGCCTCCTCGCAGCGCTCGGTGAACCAGCCCCCGGTGGTCGCGTCGGTCGCGTAGGACTGGTTGGCGTTCACCTTCAGCACCGGCCCGCCGCCCAGCCGCGGCTGGTGGGCCGGCTCGTGGCGGTCGGAGCGCGTCGGGTGCACCGCGTGCGCCATGTCGGCCGACACCAGCACGGACCGGGCGACCGCGCGGTGCGCCGCCTGCGGGTCGCCGGGTGACGCCGCCCCGGCCAGCCGCGTGACGACGTCCTCCAGGAAGCTGCCGCGCGCCCCGGCCATCGAGCCGCTGCCCACCTCCTCGTGGTCGTTGCACACGAGCACCTGGGTGCGCTCGCCGGCCGGCGCGGCCAGCAGCGCGAGCAGCCCCGCGTGGCACGAGGCGAGGTTGTCCAGGCGCGGCGCGGCCACCCAGGTGCCGTCGGCGCCGGCCCGGGCGGGCGGCTGGGTGTCGGCCAGCACGAGGTCGTGGCCGACGACGTCGCCGACCACCACCCCCGCGGCGTCGGCCACCGCGGCCAGCAGCCCGGGCTCCTCGTCCAGGTCGGACGACCACACCGGCACCAGGTGGCGCTGCGGATCGAGGGTCAGGCCTTCCCGGACCGCGCGGTCGAGGTGGATGGCCAGCGACGGCAGCCGCAGGGGCGCCCCGGGCAGCCGGACGAGCGCCGTCCCCCCGCCCCGCAGGGCCACGCGGCCGGCGATGGTCAGCTCCCGGTCCAGCCAGGTGTGCCAGAGGCCGCCGCCGTAGGGCTCGACGCCGACCAGCCGGTAGCCGGCCTGCCGCACGTCGGAGCGGGGGCGCACCTTGAACGTCGGGGAGTCGGTGTGCGCGCCGACCAGCCGCAGGCCGGTGTCGGCCGGCGCCCCGGAGCCCACGCGGAACGCGACGATGCTGCCGTGCCGGACGACGAAGTGCCGGCCGCCGGGCGCCGGGGCCCAGGAGTCGGTCTCGGCCAGCTCGGTGAACCCGGCGGCGACGAGCCGCCGGGCCAGCTCGGCCACGGCGTGGGAGGGCGAGGGCGCGGCCTCGACGAAGGCCCGCAGGTCGTCGCCGAGGGGAAGCGCGTCGGGATCGGCGGTCGGCATGGGGCCATCGTCTCCCGGAGCGGTCGGGGGTCGCCCGCCTGGGGGAGGAACGGCGTCGCGACGGCGGCACGGGTGGGATGCTGCGGCGTGTGAGCGAGCGCGCGGCCCCCGTCCCGGGCAGCCCGGACGAGCTGGCCACCGCGCTGGAGGCCACCGGGTACCTGCCCGACGAGGGGCTGGCCACCGCCGCGTACCTGGCGCTGGTGATGCACCGGCCGCTGTTCCTGGAGGGCGAGGCCGGGGTCGGGAAGACCGCGCTGGCGCACGCGCTGGCCCAGGTCACCGGCCGGCCGGTCCACCGGCTGCAGTGCTACGAGGGACTGGAGGCCAGCCAGGCGCTCTACGACTGGGACTTCGGGCGGCAGCTGCTGCACCTCCGGGCCGCCGAGGCCGCGCACGCCGTCGACGACCCCGAGCGACTGGAGGCCTCGCTCTACGACCGCCGCTTCCTGCTGGCCCGGCCGCTCCTGCGGGCGCTCGAGGACTCCCCGAGCGTCCTGCTGGTCGACGAGGTGGATCGCGCCGACGACGAGTTCGAGGCGTTCCTGCTGGAGGTCCTGTCCGACTTCACCATCTCCATCCCGGAGCTCGGCACCATCCGTGCGGAGACGCCGCCCCTGGTCGTGCTCACCTCCAACCGCACCCGCGAGGTGCACGACGCCCTCAAGCGCCGCTGCCTCTACCACTGGCTGGCCCATCCCGACTTCGACCGCGAGGTGGCGATCCTCCGCCGCCGGCTGCCCGAGGTCACCGAGCGGCTGGCCCGCCAGGTGGCCCGGGCGACGGCCACGTTGCGCACCCTGGACCTGGTCAAGCCGCCCGGGATCGCCGAGGCGATGGACTGGGCGACCGCGCTGCACACCCTCGGCGCCCGCGATCTGGACCCCGACCTGGCCGCCCGGACCCTCGGCGCGGTGCTGAAGTACCGGGAGGACGTCGAGCGCGTCCGCGCCCTGGCACCGGAGGCCCTCGTCGGTGGCTGAGAGAGGACCCCTGAACGGACCGGACGGAGCCGTTCCGGCCCCGCGCGATGTCGTCGACACGCTGCTCGGCTTCGCGCGGACCCTGCGGCACGCGGGGGTGCCGGCCTCGCCGGACCGGGTCGAGGCGATGGTCGCGGCGCTGGCGCACCTGCGCGTGCTGGTGGCCGCCGACGTGTACTGGGCCGGGCGGCTCACGCTCTGCGCCGGCCCGGACGACCTCGACCGCTACGACGCCGCCTTCGCCGCGTTCTTCGCCGGAGAGCGCCCCCGGGCGGCGCCGAGGGCCATGACCGAGCTCCCTCGCCTGGCCGCCTCCGCCCCCCTGGACGCCGGAACGGGGGAGGGCGACGACGGCGACGCGCCCGACCTCGCCGCGCGGGCCAGCCCCGACGAGCTGCTCCGGCACCGCGACATCGCCGCGCTGACCCCCGCCGAGCTCCAGCACCTCCGCCGGCTGTTCGCGCTGCTCGTCCCCGCGTCGCCGATGCGGCCGGCGCGGAGGCGGCGGCCGGCGCCGCACGGCGTCGTCGATCCCGGGCGCACCGT
>Ga0196960_10000572_pt1 | contig 12167 bp, 9 predicted proteins | sample S3v_5metaG_FD_183187 | JGI IMG/M metagenome (GOLD analysis project Ga0196960, IMG submission 183187) | Soil microbial communities from Anza Borrego desert, Southern California, United States - S3+v_5 | ecosystem: Environmental > Terrestrial > Soil > Desert | place: USA: California | collected... | reverse complement strand
ACCTGCCGGCCCTGCGGCCCGGAGAGCTGGCCGCGGCGCTGGACGCCGCCGCGGCCGCTCCCCGTTGCTTCGTCACGGACGCGCAGGGCACCGGCACCACCCTGCTCACCGCGGTGGGGACGACGCTGCGGCCACGGTTCGGCCGGAACTCGGCGCGCGCCCACGCCGGCGACGGCGCACGGGCCGTGACCGGCGACTGGCCGGGACTCGTCCGCGACGTCGACACCCCGGCGGACCTGCGCGCGGCCGTCGCCCTGGGCGTGGGGCCGCGCACGTCGGAGCTGCTGCGGTCCTCGTCGACTCTCGCCGTTTCCCTCGGTGCGGCACGATGAGGGCGTGGCTGCCGAGATCGCGAACCAGATGGCCCAGCTCCCCTCCGATCGGTTCCTGAACCGGGAGCTGTCCTGGCTGGACTTCAACGCCCGGGTGCTCGAACTTGCCGAGGACGACGGGCTACCGCTGCTGGAGCGCGTCAAGTACCTCGCGATCTTCGCCAGCAACCTCGACGAGTTCTTCATGGTCCGCATCGCCGGGCTCAAGCGCCGGCAGAGCACCGGGCTCACCGTCCGCTCGCCCGACGGGCTGACCATCCGCGAGCAGCTGGAACGGGTCACCGCGCGCACCAGGGAGCTGGTCCAGCGGCACTCCGACGTGTTCAACCACGACGTCCTGCCCCGGCTGCAGGAGAAGGGCATCCGGATCGTCCACTGGAGCGAGCTCGCGGACGAGTCGGCGGTGCGGCTGCGCGAGTACTTCCGCGACCAGGTGTTCCCCGTGCTGACGCCGCTGGCGGTCGACCCGGCGCACCCGTTCCCCTACATCAGCGGCCTGTCGCTGAACCTCGCCGTGTCGGTGCGCGACCCCGAGACCGGCGCCCCCCGCTTCGCCCGGCTCAAGGTGCCCAACAACGTGCCGCGGTTCGTCCCGGTCCACTCGGGCGAGGGAGTCGCGTCCTTCCTCCCCCTGGAGGACCTCATCGCGGCGCACCTCTCGCAGCTGTTCCCCGGCCTGGAGGTCATCGACCACCACTTCTTCCGCGTCACCCGCAACGCCGACCTCGAGGTCGAGGAGGACCGCGACGAGGACCTGCTGCAGGCGCTGGAGCGCGAGCTCGCCCGCCGGCGGTTCGGCCCGGCGGTGCGCCTGGAGGTGGCCGAGCCGATGGACCCCCGGATCCTCGAGGTGCTGATCTCGGAGCTGGAGGTCTCCCCCGAGGACGTCGTGCACGTGACCGGGCTGCTCGACCTCGCCTCGCTGTGGGCGCTGTACGACCTGGACCGGCCCGAGCTCAAGGACGACCCCTTCGTGCCGGCCACCCATCCGCGGCTGTCGGAGGGGGAGACGCCCAAGAGCGTCTTCGCCACGCTGCGGGAGGGTGACGTCCTGGTGCACCACCCCTACCACTCGTTCGCGACGAGCGTGCAGCGCTTCATCGAGCAGGCAGCCGCCGATCCGAACGTGCTGGCCATCAAGCAGACGCTGTACCGGACCTCCGGCGACTCCCCCATCGTCAACGCGCTCATCGAGGCCGCCCAGGCCGGCAAGCAGGTCGTCGTCCTGGTGGAGATCAAGGCGCGCTTCGACGAGGAGGCCAACATCAGCTGGGCACGCTCCCTGGAGCGGGCCGGCTGCCACGTCGTCTACGGGCTGGTGGGCCTCAAGACGCACTGCAAGACGGCGCTGGTCGTCCGTCGGGAGCAGGGCGTGATCCGGCGGTACTGCCATCTGGGCACGGGGAACTACAACCCCAAGACCGCCCGCATCTACGAGGACGTCGGCATCCTCACCGCCGACCCGCGGGTGGGCGCCGACCTCACCGACCTGTTCAACACCCTCACCGGCTACTCCCGGCAGACCAACTACCGGACGCTCATGGTGGCGCCGCACAGCATCCGCAACGGGCTGGTGGAGAAGATCCGCCGGGAGGCCCGCCACGCCGCCGAGGGCCGCCCGGCCGGCGTGCGCATCAAGGTGAACTCCCTGGTGGACGAGCGGATCATCGACGCCCTCTACGAGGCGTCCCGGGCCGGCGTCCCGGTGGAGCTGTTCGTGCGCGGGATCTGCGCGCTGCGGCCGGGGGTCCCCGGACTGTCCGAGACCATCCGGGTGCGCTCGATCGTGGGCCGCTTCCTGGAGCACTCCCGGGTGTTCTCGTTCGTCAACGGCGGGGAGGAGGAGTGGTGGATCGGCAGCGCCGACATGATGCACCGCAACCTCGACCGCCGGGTGGAGGTGCTGCTCCGGGTCTGCGACGAGACGTCCCGCGTCCAGCTGCGCGAGACCCTCGAACCGGCCATGGCGCCGGGGGTGCGCTGCTGGGAGCTGCGCAGCGACGGCCGCTGGGAGCGGCTGGAGGGCCGGGACTACCAGGCCGACCTGCTCCGCCGCATCCATGAGCTCGCCGGCTGAGGGCGTGGTGCGCACCGTGGCGGCCGCGGGCGGTGCGGTGTGGCGCCCGGCGGAGGACGGCGGGATCGAGGTCGCGGTGGCACACCGGCCCCGTTACGACGACTGGTCGCTGCCCAAGGGGAAGCTCGACCGGGGTGAGCACGCGCTCGGTGCGGCGTGCCGCGAGGTCGTCGAGGAGACGGGGCTGCACGTCGTCGTGGGCCGCCGGGGGCGCACCACCCGGTATCCGGTCGACGGGGTGCCCAAGCGGGTCGACTACTGGCTGATGCGCCGCGTCGGAGGGGACTTCCTCCCCAACGACGAGGTCGACGAGCTGCGCTGGCTGTCGCCGGAGGCGGCCGCGTCCCAGTGCACGCACGACCACGACCGGCAGGTGATCGCCGATGCCGCACGCAGCGACGTCCCGCGCGAGACCCCCGTGCTGCTGGTGCGGCACGGACGCGCAGGCGACAAGCACTCGTTCGACGGCCCGGACGAGCTGCGCCCGCTGGACGGCAAGGGACGCCGCCAGGCGCAGCGGCTGGCCGAGGCGCTCGCGCTGTTCGGTCCCACGGAGATCGCCTCCGCGCCGCCGCTGCGCTGCCGTCAGACGGTGCAGCCGCTCGCCGAGGCGCTCGGGCTCCCCGTGCGGGACTGCCCGGAGATCGGCGAGCAGGGCTTCGCCGCGGACCCGCAGGCGGCGCTGGACCTCGTCGAGGGCCTCCTGGAGCCCCGGGAGCGCCCCGGCGTCACCGTGCTGTGCAGCCAGGGCGGGGCCATCCCCTCGGTGCTGCAGGCGCTCGGGGTGCACGGCCACGAGGTCCCGGGCCTGCTGCCGCCGGCCGCCAAGGGCAGCGTGTGGGCCCTCGGTGGCCGGCCGGGAGCGCTGGTGGCCGACTACTACCGGACCTTCGGCCCGGACGCCGACGCCCCCGGCACCCGCTAGGGCGACGAGGGCGTCGGGCGCGGCCCGGCTACGCGGGCAGGGCCGGAAGGGCCTTCGGCAGCCACGCGGGCCGCGTCGTCTCGAAGGCCGCGATGTCGTCGAGGTGCCGCTCGGTGAGGCCGACGTCGTCGAGCCCCTCCAGCAGCCGCCACCGGGTGTAGTCGTCGGCCTCGAACGGCACGGTGACGTCCTGCCCACCCTGCGCGGCGTAGGTGATCTGCTTCGTCTGCAGGTCGACGGTCACCTGGGTGGCCGGGTCGGCCTCGCTGGCCGCCCACAGCGCCTCGACCTCCGCCTGCGGCAGCACGACGGTCAGCAGCCCGCCCTTGGTGGAGTTGTTCTTGAAGATGTCGGCGAACCGGGAGCTGATGACCACCCGGAAGCCGCCGTCGAGCAGCGCCCACACCGCGTGCTCGCGGGACGAGCCGGTGCCGAAGTCCGGGCCGGCGACCAGGATGGACGCGTCGGCGTACTCCGGCTTGTTCAGCACGAAGTCCGGCTCGTTGGTGCGCCAGGCGACGAACAGGCCGTCCTCGAACCCGGTGCGGGTGATCCGCTTCAGGTACTCGGCGGGGATGATCTGATCGGTGTCGACGGCGCTGCGGCGCAGCGGGGCCACCGTGCCGGTGTGCGTGGTGAAGGCGTCCATGGATCAGGCTCCGATCAGGTCGGCGGGGGCGGTCAGGCGGCCGGTGAGCGCGGTGGCCGCGGCCACCGACGGCGACACCAGGTGGGTGCGGCCACCCTTGCCCTGCCGGCCCTGGAAGTTGCGGTTGCTGGTCGAGGCCGACCGCTCGCCGGGCTTGAGCTGGTCGGGGTTCATGCCCAGGCACATGGAGCAGCCGGCGCCGCGCCACTCCGCACCGGCGTCGAGGAACACCTTGTCCAGGCCCTCGGCCTCGGCCTGGCTCTTCACGCCGACCGAGCCGGGGACGACGAGCATCCGGGTGCTGGGGTCGATGTGCTTGCCCCGCAGCAGCTCGGCGGCGACCCGCAGGTCCTCGATCCGGCCGTTGGTGCAGGAGCCGAGGAAGACGGTGTCGACCTCGATCTCGGTGAGCGGGGTGCCGGGGGTGAGGCCCATGTAGGCCAGCGCCTGCTCGGCGGCGCGCCGCTCGCCCTCGTCGGCGATCTCGGCCGGGTCGGGCACCCGCTCGCTGATCGGCAGCCCCTGGCCGGGGTTGGTGCCCCAGGTGACGAACGGCGTCAGGGTCGTGGCGTCCAGGACGACCTCGGCGTCGAAGACGGCGTCCTCGTCGGTGCGCAGCGTCGACCAGTACTCGACCGCGGCGTCCCAGTCGGCGCCCTGCGGCGCGTGCGGGCGGCCGGCCAGGAAGTCGAACGTGGTGCGGTCCGGGGCGATGAGCCCTGCCTTGGCACCGGCCTCGATCGACATGTTGCAGATCGTCATGCGGGCCTCCATCGACAGCGCCTCGATGGCGCTGCCGCGGTACTCGATGACGTGGCCGGCGGCGCCGTTGGTGCCGATCTGCGCGATGACCGCCAGGATGATGTCCTTCGCCGAGACGCCGGGGGGCAGCTCGCCGTCGACCGTCACGGCCATCTGCTTGGGCCGGTACTGCGGCAGCGTCTGCGTGGCCAGCACGTGCTCGACCTCGCTGGTGCCGATGCCGAAGGCCAGCGCGCCGAACGCGCCGTGCGTGGAGGTGTGGCTGTCGCCGCACACGATGGTCATGCCCGGCTGGGTCAGCCCCAGCTGCGGGCCGATCACGTGCACGATCCCCTGGTCGCGGTCGCCCATCGGCGCCAGCCGGATGCCGAACTCGGCGGCGTTCCGCCGCAGGGCCTCGATCTGGGCCCGGCTGATCGGGTCGGCGATCGGTCGGAGGATGTCCAGCGTCGGGACGTTGTGGTCCTCCGTGGCCATCGTCAGCTCGGGGCGGCGGACGGTGCGCCCGGCCGCGCGGAGGCCGTCGAACGCCTGTGGGCTGGTCACCTCGTGCACGAGGTGGAGGTCGATGTAGAGCAGGTCGGGCTCACCCGCGGTGCTGCGCACCACGTGCGCTTCGTAGACCTTCTCGGCCAGGGTCTTCGGCACGGTTCGTCCTCTCACCGGGCACCCGCCCGGGGGATCGCGGTAGCGATCTCACATGATGGGATGCAAGTATTGCTGTGTGGGACAGCCTAACCCCGTAGCGGTCTTGGACAAAGCAGTTTCGATCCTGCATGCCGTGGCGCAGGAGCCGGCGACGCTGGCGGAGCTCGTCGCACGCACGGGGCTGCCCCGCGCGACCGCCCACCGGCTGGCCGTCGCACTGGAGGGTCACCGGCTGGTGCGCCGCACCGACGGCGGCAGCTGGGCACCCGGTCCGGCGCTCACCGAGCTGGGCCGCGGCACCGTCGACCTCGGGGAGATCGCCGGCCGCCACCTGATCACCCTGCGCGACAGCACCGGCGAGAGCGCGCAGTTCTACGTGCGTGACGGCGCCACGCGCGTCTGCGTCTCCGCCGCGGAGCGCACGAGCGGGCTGCGCGACACCGTGCCGGTGGGCGCACGACTGCCCATGACCGCCGGCTCGGCGGCGCACGCCCTGCTCGCGTTCATGCCGGCCGACGAGGTCACCCGCCTGCTGCCCTCGGCCAGCTTCACCGCCCGCACGCTGCTCGACGTCCGCCGGCGCGGGTGGGCGCACAGCGTCGCCGAGCGCGAGGCCGGTGTGGCCAGCCTGTCGGCCCCTGTGCGGGACGGGAGCGGCGGAGTGCTCGGCGCGGTCTCCATCTCCGGACCGGTCGAGCGGCTGGGCCGGCGGCCGAGCGCCGAGGTCGTCGGCGCCGTGCTGGACGCCGCGGCAGCCATCTCCCGCGCCGCCCGCTGAGCGGGGCCCCGGCCGGGTGACCGGGCGGCACCGCCTCGGCCGGGGACCCGTGCCCGCCGGTCAGTGACCCGGCGGCCGGTCCCCGCTCCCGCCCTCGGCGCGGTCCTTCTCCTCCACGACGACCGGGCGCAGCCGCGACCAGAGCATGAAGGCCAGGGCGAAGACCACCATCGCGATCCCGGTCCACAGGTTGGCGTTCCACCCCCCGGTCTTGGCCTGTTCGTCCTCGCCGTTGGCGACCAACCCCATGATCACGAGCACGACGCCGTAGAAGCCGATGAGGGCCCCGATGATGTTGCGGATGTCGAACGCGCCCGCCGAGTGGCGGTCGTTGCTGCCAGACGTGCTGCTCACGGCTGCGGTCCCCTCGCTCAGCGGAAGATGACGTTCAGGGCGATGACCATCACCAGTGCGATGCTGGCCATCGGGACGGGTGACCGGTACCAGGGCAGGAGGTGCGCCTCCGGATCGGTGCGCACCTCCTTGGGCGTCTCGGAGTAGACGAGGCCGGCCAGCTCGCTCACCGGCTTCGGGGTGGTCACCGCCGTGACCGCCACGCTGACCAGGATGTCCACCACGAACGCCGCGCCCGCCGCGACGAAGGCGGTGCCCTGGCCGGGCAGCGAGATGACCCCGGTCTCGTTCATGACGAAGACGACGATCGCCGCCGCGGTCCCCGAGACCAGACCCGCCCAGCCGGCCGTCGGGGTCATGCGCTTCCAGAACATGCCGAGGATGAACGTGGCGAACAGCGGCGCGTTGAAGAAGCCGAACAGCGTCTGCAGGTAGTCCATCAGGTTCTCGTAGCCGGCAGCGATCAGCGCCGTCCCGATGGCGACGACGGTCGCCCCGACGGTGGCCCAGCGGCCGACCGCGAGGTAGTAGCCGTCGGGCCGGTCCTTCCTCACGTACTGCTGCCACAGGTCGTAGCTGAAGACGGTGTTGAAGGCCGAGATGTTGGCCGCCATGCCGGCCATGAACGCGGCCAGCAGCCCGGCGATCGCCAGACCCAGCAGCCCGTTGGGCAGCACGTCGCGGATGAGGGCCAGCAGCGCCTCGTTGTACGTGAGCTCGCCGGCCTCGCCCGCCTTGAGCTGCTGGATCTCGGGCACCAGCACCCCGGCGATCATGCCGGGGATCACCACGATGAACGGGACGAACATCTTCGGGAACGACCCGATGATGGGGGTGCTGCGCGCGGCGGACATCGACTTCGTCGCCATGGCCCGCTGCACCTCGACGAAGTTCGTCGTCCAGTAGCCGAACGACAGCACGAAGCCCAGGCCGAAGACGATGCCGATGGTCGACCACACCGGGTTCTCGAAGCCGGACAGCTCGGTGGCCGGCCACGAGGAGAGCTGCTCCTCGCCTCCAGGCGAGGCGGTGACCCGGTCGATCAGCCCGCCGACCCCGCCCACGCGGTGCAGGCCGATCAGGGTCAGCGGCAGCAGTGCGGCGACGATGACGAAGAACTGCAGGACCTCGTTGTAGATCGCCGCGGACAGGCCGCCGAGGGTGATGTAGCTGAGCACGATCGCCGCGGCGACGACCAGCGACACCCACAGCGGCCAGCCCAGCAGCGCGTTCACGATGGTGGCCAGCAGGTACAGGTTGATGCCGGCGATGAGCACCTGGGCGACGGCGAAGCTGATCGCGTTGACCAGGTGCGCCCCGGTGCCGAACCGGCGCCGCATGAACTCCGGGACGGAGCGGACCTTCGACCCGTAGTAGAAGGGCATCATGACCACGCCCAGGAACAGCATCGCGGGCACGGCGCCGATCCAGAAGTAGTGCATGGTCGACATGCCGTACTGCGCGCCGTTGGCCGACATGCCGACGATCTCGACCGCGCCGAGGTTCGCCGAGATGAACGCCAGCCCGGTCACCCAGGCGGGCAGCGAGCGGCCGGACAGGAAGAAGTCGAGGCTGTCGGAGATCCGCCGGCGCGCGGCCACGCCGATCATCAGCACGACCGCGAAGTAGACGACGACCAGCAGGTAGTCGACGAAGGTGGCGTCCAGTCTCAGTGCGTCGCCCAACGGGGTTTCCTCTCCTCGGAGTGGGTCAGGCCAGCCGCCGGGCCCCGGCGGACGGGACGGCGACGAAGGAGCGGGGGGCGGGTGCTCCCTCGCCGGCGAAACGGTCGGTGACGGCGGCGGTGACCGCCTCGACGGCGTCGGCGTCGACGAGGGCGACGGCGCTTCCCCCGAAGCCGCCGCCGACCATGCGGGCACCGTGGGCGCCGGCCGCGACCGCGGCGTCCACGCAGGCGTCCAGCAGGGGCACCGAGACCTCGAAGTCGTCGCGCAGCGACACGTGGGCCTCGGTCAGCAGCGGCCCGATGGCGCGGGGGTCCTCCCCCGCGCGCAGCGTGCCGACCACGCGCAGCACCCGCTGGTCCTCGGTGACCACGTGGCGGGCACGGCGGTGGAGCACCGCGCCCTCGGAGCTGCCGTCGGCCAGCGGCTCGAGCGCCGCGACGTCGTCGACCTCGCGCAGGAGCGTCACGCCCAGCGCCGCGGCGGCGCGCTCGCACTCGCGACGGCGGTCGCGGTAGCCGCCCTCGGCGTGGTCGTGGGTGGTGCCGGTGTCGATGACCAGCAGGGCCAGCCCGGCGGCGGCGAGGTCCAGCGGAACCTGCTCACGGGTGCCGTCGCGGGTGTCGAGGAACAGCGCGTGCCCGGCGGTGCACAGCACCGACGCGGACTGGTCGAGGATCCCGGTGGGGGCGCCCACGAAGTCGTTCTCGGCCCGGCGGGCGACGTCGATCAGCCCGCCCGCGTCCAGGTCGAGGTCGAGGAGATCGCGCACGGCCAGGGCCACCGAGCACGACAGCGCCGCCGACGACGACAGCCCGGCTCCGGAGGGCACGTCGCCGTCGACCAGGATGCTCAGCCCGCCGGGCACCTGGCCGGCCAGCGCGTGCACCACGCCCGCCGGATAGCCGGCCCAGCCGCCGGGGTGCCCCGGCTCGAGCTCGGACACCGGCACCTCGGCGCTCTCGTCCGGGTGCTGCGCCGAGGCCAGGACCAGGAGCCCGTCCGCGCGTCGGGCCGCGGCCGCCCGCGTGGTGTGCGGCAGGGCCACCGGCAGGACGAAGCCGCCGTTGTAGTCGGTGTGCTCGCCGATCACGTTCACCCGGCCCGGCGCCGCCCAGACCCCCTCCGGATCTCCGCCGAAGCGCCCGGCGAAGGCGTCGGCCGCGCGCCGGGCCGCGTTCCGGTCGGTCACCACCGGACGCCCCGCAGCTGCTCGGCGACGTCCTCGGGACCGGTGTCGGTGATGAAGGCACCCATGCCCGACTCCGACCCGGCCAGGTACTTGAGCTTTCCGGGCGCCCGCCGCAGGGAGAACAGCTGCAGGTGCAGCCACCAGTCCTCGCGGGCGCGCGCCGGCGCCTGGTTCCAGGACGCGATGTAGGGCATCGGGGTGTCGAACCGGTGCGCGAAGCGGCCCAGGACGTCGAGGTAGACCTCGACGAAGGCGTCCCGCTCCGCGCCCGTCAGCTCCGGCAGGTCGGCCACCTTGCGCGTGGGGAACAGCTGCACCTCGTACGGCCAGCGGGCCGCGGCGGGCACGAACGCCGTCCAGTGCTCGTTGGCGGTGACCACCCGCGGGCCCGAGCGCTCCGCGGTCAGGACGTCGGCGAACAGGTCGCCGCCGGTGGCCTCGCGGTGCCGGCGGGCCGACGCCAGCACCTTCTCCACCCGCGGCGTCACGAACGGATAGGCGTAGATCTGGCCGTGGGGGTGCGCCAGGGTCACCCCGATCTCCTCGCCGTGGTTCTCGAAGCAGTAGATCTGCTCGACGCCCTCGAGGGCCGACAGCTCGGCGGTGCGCTCGGCCCAGACGTCGACGACCAGCCGGGCACGCTCGCGGCCGAGCTCGAAGAAGTCGCGGTCGTGGTCGCTGGTGAAGCAGACGACCTCGCAGCGGCCGAAGCCCGGCCGCAGCTCCGCGAGCGGGTTGCCGGAGACCGCCGCCGGTACGTCCCGCGCGACGTCGGTGGCCAGCGACGGGAACCGGTTCTCGAAGACGACGACCTCGTAGCCGCTCTCCGGCACCTCGGTGGCCCGGCCCGGCCGGGACGGGCAGAGCGGGCACTGGTCGGCCGGCGGCAGGAAGGTGCGGCTCTGCCGGTGCGCTGCCACCACCACCCACTCGCCGAGCAGGGCGTCGTACCGGAGCTGGGAACGCGTGGCGACGGCGGGCAGGTCCCGGGTGTCGAGGGCCTCGCGCGGAGGGGCGTCTCGTGGAGGAGCCGAGCGGTCGTCGTCGAAGTAGAGGATCTCGCGGCCGTCGGCCAACCGCCGACTCGTCCGGATCACCGCTCGACCACCTTCCCGCCGTGATCACGGGGGGTGAACGGCGGACCGACCGTAAGCCCGCCCGTGATCACGCTGCCACCGGAAGCGGTCGCACACGCCGAGAGCCCCCGGCCGGGGGGCCGGGGGCTCTCGATCACGTAGCCCCGAAGGGATTCGAACCCTCGCTACCGCCGTGAGAGGGCGGCGTCCTGGGCCGCTAGACGACGGGGCCGTGCGTCTCCATCTTGCCATGCCGGGAGAGCACCTGGATGCCGGGGTCGGAGGGCTGCCCAGAGAAGGACCACGGCACAGACGAGAGCCCCCGGCCGGGGGGCCGGGGGCTCTCGATCGCGTAGCCCCGAAGGGATTCGAACCCTCGCTACCGCCGTGAGAGGGCGGCGTCCTGGGCCGCTAGACGACGGGGCCGTGCTCAGTGGTGCTGTGCTGCTGTGGTGCGGAGGACCAGGAATCCTCGCTGGGGTACCAGGACTCGAACCTAGACTAACGGAACCAGAAACCGTCGGGCTGCCAATTACCCCATACCCCATGGGCGGCACCTCGCGGCGCCGCAGAAGACGATACCTGACGCGCACCGGGCCGGTCGCACCACCCCCGAGCCGGAGGGTCAGCCCGCGGGGACCGGCGCCGGGATCACCGGGTGGCGCAGGTCCTGCGCCGCCGTCCATCGCTCCGGCCTGGCCCGCCGTGCCCACCAGGCCACCAGCGCGACGTACCCGGCGAGGCCGAGCAGGCCCAGACCCAGCGAGGCGAGACCCGATCCGGCGGGCGCCGCATCGGTCGCGACGACCCCGTCACCCAGGAAGCCGGCCAGCACGAACAGCAGCACGTTGTTGACCGCGTGCAGCACGATCGCCGCCTCCAGCCCGCCGGTCAGCCACACGACCGCGGAGGCCGCCAGCGCGAATGCGAAGCGGTCCAGGAACGTGGGCAGGTCGGGGGGCAGGTGGGCCAGCGAGAACAGGCTGCCGGTGACGACGGCGGCCAGCACCGCGCCGGTCGTCGGGCCGCGGACCCAGCCGGCGACGGCCTGGCTCAGGTAGCCGCGGAACAGGTACTCCTCGGCAGCGGACTGCAGCGGGGTGGTGAGCAGGACGACGACGAGCAGCCAGCCCCAGTCGGGCACCGGCCCGTCCACCTCGCCCTCCCCCACCGTGAACACCAGCAGGACCGAGAGGCCGATGACGACGCCGAGGGTGACGAGGGCGAGGAGGACGAACCGCGGCAGCAGCCGCCACCGCAGGCGGGCCACGACCGAGGACGACCAGCCCGGCCGCATGCCGTGGGCCACCGCCCAGGCCAGCCACACCACGGGGATGCCGACGATCAGGGTTCCGTTGGTGACCAGGAGGACCCCCGGGTCGACCAGGTCGGCCATGGTGAGGTCCGGGCTGATCCCGGTGAGGATGCCGAGCACCCCGACGACCGCAGCGGCCACCACGAAGACGACGCCCAGGAGCAGCAGTCCGGCCAGCGGCCGCCACCACGCCCAGTCCCGAGCACGCATCGCGAGCAGGAACGGCTGCGGCTGGTCGTGCGGAGGAGTTCCCGGTGGCGGCGCCCAGGCGACCGGGGGCGGGCCGGGCGGCCACCGGGGATCCCACGGCTGACCGACCGGCGGGTACGCGGGACCCGGCGCCGCCTGGGGCCACGGGCCAGGGGCCTGCGGCC